>SXGT01503052.1_pt1 | contig 39315 bp, 20 predicted proteins | sample 3176221 | NCBI WGS metagenome assembly SXGT01 (sample SAMN11356862, study PRJNA531348) | freshwater metagenome | isolation source: freshwater sample F1-120 | place: China: Fuxian Lake, Yuxi | collected 2017-12-25 | reverse complement strand
GCCCTGCGACGCCGTAAACGTGGTCGCCAACGTGCCGGCCACCACGGCGCCGTGCACCGCACCTGCCGCGCCGCCCTCGGACTGCATCTCGGCGACCTGTGGCACATCGCCCCACAGGTTGCGCTCGCCGGTCGACGCCCATTCGTCCGCCTGCTCGCCCATCGAGCTCGACGGCGTAATCGGGTAGATGGCGATGACTTCGCTGCACTTGTAGGCGATTGCCGCCACTGCGCCGTTGCCGTCCAGCGTCGCCATCCTCTGCGTGTCGGAACTGCTGGTCATGACCGGCCTCGCTGCTTGGGCGAGTCAGTGCAAAGACCCGGCCCCACCGCCCAAGATCGGCCGCAGCACCGGGCGGGTCAAGGCGCAAAGCCGGAAAATTGACCTAGTCCTGTCACAGGGTTGTCGCGCGCGCTGCCCCTGCCGCCAGGACTTGAATGGCCGGCTTGCCTTGCATGTCTCGTTTGGCTCCAGCCAGGCGAGTTCAGCGCGCCGTTTTGCGGATTGGGCAAGTCGACCGCACGACTGGCATGCTTACCGCAGTGGGGCAGGCGTATGCGCGCATGTGTTGGCGTCGCCGACCTAGCGCGGATCACCAAGCCGGTCGTCGCGCTGGCTGGAGGACCGTTGCCATGCCATTTCGCACCGTACTTGCGGGCCTGTGCGCCCTGACCCTGCTCGCGCCCTTGGGCGCCGATGCCGCCAAGAAAAAGCAAGCCAAGCCGCCTGCCAAGACCGCGCCGGCGAGCCCGGACGCCCCAAAGGCCGATGCCGCAAAGGCCGACGCTGCCAAGCCGGCGGAGCCCAAGGCGGAAGCCAAGCCAGCAGAAACCAAGCCAGCCGAAGCAAAACCCGCAGCAGCGCCGGCGGCAGGCGACGGCAAGAAGGTGTTCTTAGACCAGAAGTGCGCCAAGTGCCACAAGGTCACCGCGCTCGGCATTGCCGCCACCGCCGAAAAGGAGACCATCGTCGACCTGTCCGGCGTGGGCGCATCGCGCGATGCGGGATGGCTCAAGAAGAGGCTCAAGAAAGAGCTGGACAAAGAGAGCAGCAGCAAGCCCGGCGAGAAAATCAAACACAAGGCGAGTTGGAAGGGCAGCGACGCGGACCTGGACACGCTGGTCGGCTGGCTCAAAGGCTTGATGACCAAGGGCAAGTAGCGATCGTCTGAGCCAGCAAAGCGCAATCAGTTCATGGATCTGAGCAGAGTCTGCAAATGGGTGCGGACAGGCTTCCACGCCTGTCCGATATGCCTAGAATTATTGGTATTGCGCCACGGGCTTGGGCCTGTTTGGGCGGCTTCTTCAACAGCCGCAACAATGGGGTATCACCAATGCCACCCCAGATCCAACGCCCCGCCATCCGCCACTCCGTCGGTGCGCGTCGTGCGCGCGCCCCAGGCAAAGCCGCTGGCCGCAGCACCGCCTTTGGGGTCAACCGCGGGCGAGTTCTTGGCCTGACCGGCGGCGCTCTGTGACAGATACCAGCCCCCCTTGGGGCCAGTGACGAACAACGGGTCGCCGTCCAGGTTGCCGTCGCTGCCTGCGAAATAGCCGTTGCCGCCATTGACCTTGAGCCCGGGGTCGCCAAACTGCCCCTCGTCGCCGTTACACAGCGTCCACTGCACGACCGGCTTGGTGTTGGCGGTCGCAGCGGCCCAGAATTGGTCGCCGGAGTTACCACCCGCCTCGGTATCGGTGTTGCCGAACAAGATGCTGTAGTCCAAGGTGGCGTCGCTGTCTTGAATTGCAATGCCGCCGCCAAACTTGGCCGTGTTGCCGGTGGCGGTCAGACCGCGCAGCACCACCGGTTGCGTCGTGCCCGCGTTTTGCGGAATGACCAGCAGGCCGCCGCCCAGCGAGCCTGCTTTGTTGTTGACGAGCAACACGTTGTGCAACTCCATCGGATTGGAGAACATTGGATTGGGAGCAACGATGAGCCCGCCACCGCCGCCGCCGGTCTGGTTGTTCACAAAGACTGTGTTGCGAACAGCGCCCACCGCCATGAGGTAGGCGCCACCGCCCAAGTCGCCGGTGCTATTGCCGTCAAAGGTGCAGCTGTCCATGTCGAAGGTGCAGCCCACGCCATTGAACGCCCCGTACGACTTGCCGGTGTTGTTGCGGAACACGCTGTTCTTGATGCTGACCGGTGTGCCGGAAAAACCGCATGAGAACACAACTGCGCGGTTGTCCATCGCGGCGCCATTAGCGTTGCGGATCAATAGGCCTGACGCGACTGTGGGCATTGCGCCGACCGACAGCGCCTGGCCCTTGATGTCGAGCCATTTGCTGTTCGTCAGCGTCAGCTTTCCGCTGCCCGTGAAGTTGGTGGCCATCGAGCCACCAGCAAACGTGCAGTCCTTGACCAACGTCGTGCCGTCGTTGTTCAGCACCGAGGTCTGCGCACTGCCGCCGATGACGGTCAACTGGTCCAAAACAACCGTGGTGACGTTGAGCAGGAACACCGCTTCTTCGCTGTCAGTGACCAGGGTCCGCGTCAACTCGAAGCTGCCGCCGGTCGCCGCACTGGCATGGCCCTTGTAGCCTTGCGCAAAGTTGCCGCTAAGCACGCTGTCGCGCACCGCAACCTTGCCGTCCAGGCTCAAGATGCCGCCGCCGCGACCCGAATCGGGGCCGCCGTTGTAGATCGACTTGTTGTCTGCCAGCGTGGAACCCAACACGGTCAGCGTGCCTTTCGAGACGAACAAGCCGCCGCCGCCAAAGCCGGTCAAGTCGCCACCCTGAATCAGCGAACCGATGACCTGCACGCTGGCCTGTGCGCCTGCCACGTGGACGCCACCGCCGTGGTCGCCGTTCTTGTTGTTCAGCAGCTTGACGTTGTGTAGCGTCAGTTCGGCCGGCGCGGTCGTCGACACCACCCGCACGGCACCGGCGCCACAGTTCTTGATGGTGACGCCAGACAGCACCAACTGGCCGAGCTTGCCGGTATCGCTGACCTGTAAGAAGCGGCCGGCGGTTGCACAATCGATGACGACCTTGTCCGGCCCCTCGGGTGCGATGATGTGCAGATGCTTGCCGCTCGGCACCGACAGGTTCTTGTTGCCCGTACCCGAGTACGTGCCCGGCGACAGCACCACCGTATCCCCCGACACGGCTGCGTCCATCGCCGACTTGACGGTCTTGTGGACCTGGTCCGCGCCCACCGCGTGCACGCTGCCGGTGTGAATCAACAGCACGGCATGGCCCACCGCGACAGCGCCGACCTTGTCGGTCAACGTCACCGGCAGCAAGTGCGCGCCTGCCGGCAGCCCCGCGGTCGCGACCGCTAGCGTCCAGGTCTGCTGTGTGCCTGCCGTCGCGACTTGGGTCGGCTTGGCCTTGGCATCGCCACCCACCGCCGTCAGGTCCACCGTCAGGCTGGCCGTATCGCTGGTCGGCTTGGCCGCATCGTTGTCGCCATCGGCCACCACGATGGTCAGCGTGGCACCGTCGCCGGCCTTGTAGGGTCCGACAAACAGCGCCGAGACCACCGCGGGGCGGCTGTTGCAACCGCCCGCCTGGCAAATGCCTCCCCCAGATTTGCACACCGCGCCTTCCTTGTTCGGGTCCGCGCCGCCGTTGCTGCACACGACCTTGCCGCCGCTGCACGCGGGCGCCACCAGTGCGCACTCGCCGCCCGGCAGGCTGCAGGTGCCGCCGGGCTTGATGGCGTCGTCGGCCGTGTTGCTGCAGGTGCCATTGGCGGCATTGCAGGCATCGACGGTACAGGCATTGCTGTCGTTGCAGTTCTTGGCCGTGTTCACGCAGCTGCCGCCGCTGCCGCTGCACGAGTCCACTGTACACGCGTTGCCGTCGTCGCACTTGGCCTTGCCGGTGCAAGAGCCGCCTGCACACGCGTCGCTGACCGTGCAAGCGTTGCCGTCGTCGCAACTGGCCGTGGTTGGCGCGTAGCCGCACAGGCCGGTTCCCTTGTTGCACGTGTCTGCCGTGCAGGGGTTGTCGTCGTTGCACACCTTGGGGGTGGCGCTGCAGGCCGCGGTGGTGGCGTCGCAGCTATCGGCGGTGCACAGGTCGCCGTCGTCGCACTTGGCCTTGCCGGAGCACTTGCCGCCGCCGTCGCACTGGTCGTTGCTCGTGCAAGCGTCCAGATCGTCGCACGGGCCAGTGGCAGGCTGGTGCAAGCAGCCCTTAAGCGGGTCGCAGCTGTCCTTGGTGCACGCGTCTTTGTCGTCGCAAGTGTTGGGCACCGACTTGCACACGTCGCCAAAGCACGCGGCGCTGGCGGTGCACGCATCGGCCTTGGTGCACGGCGTGGCGTTGCCGAGCGCCGCGAACGAGCACTCGCCCTTGACATCGCAGCTGTCCTGGGTGCACTCGTTGCCGTCCTGGCAGACCTTGGCCTTGAACGCGCACTTGCCGCTTGCCGCTTCGCAGTTGTCGAGCGTACATGGGTTCTTGTCGTCGCAGACCGTCGTCACGCCGCCACAGGCCCCCGCTTTGCAGACATCGCCGGTCGTACACAAGTTGCCGTCGGCGCACTCCTTGCCCTCGTTGTAGGGCTGGGCGACGCAGCCGCCGGCCTTTTCGTCGCAGGCGCTCAGCGTGCAGGTGCCGTCGGCGGGCAATGGGCACGCGACCACGCTCTTGCCGGAGACCTGACACTTGTGCAGCGCGGTGCCCTTGTCGCAGTAGAGCGTGCCGTTGCAGAGCTTGCCGTCCTCGAGCTCGCCACAGTGGCCGTCGAACTCGCAGTCGCACAGGTTGGTGGCCAGTTTGCACGCGCCCTGGTCGCAAGTGTCGTAGAGCGTACAGGTGTTGCCATCGGCGTCGCACGGCTTGCCCTGCAACACCGAGGTCATCTCGCACAGCGCGGTCTTGGGGTTGCACAGGTTCCTGCTGCACGGCTTGTCGTTGACGCTCGGGCAGCTCAGCACTGTCTTGGCGTTGACCGCGCACTTGAACACGGTCTTGTCGCAGTACAGGGTGCCGTTGCAAGGGTTGCCGTCTTCTTTGGCGGCGCAGTCGGCGTCCGCTGTGCACTCGCAGGTGTTGGCGGCGGCGATGCACTTGCCGGCGGTGCAAGTGTCGGCCACCGTGCACGGATTGCCGTCGGCGTCGCAGGCCCCGTTGTCGTTGATGGCGACCAGGCTGCACTTGGCGGTCGCCTTGTCGCAGCGGTTTTCGATGCACGGCGTGTCGAAAGAGGCCCCGCACAGCACTACGGTGGCCGGATTGACTTTGCACACGTTCTTGGTCTTGTCGCAGTACAGCTTGCCGTTGCACAGGTCGGCGTCTTCCTTGGCGGCGCAGTCGGCAGTGGTCTGGCACTGGCAGACGTTGGCGTCGGCCTGGCACGCGCCCTGCTTGCAGTGGTCGATCGGCGTGCACGGATTGCCGTCGGCATCGCAAGTCGCGGTGTCGGGCAGGGCCACGGGCGCGCAAGTGCCTGTTTTGGGCTGGCAGGTGGCCTTGGTGCAGCTGGTGTCGTCCACGTTCGGGCACACCACCACCGTTGTCTGATTGACCTCGCACTTGTACGGAAAAACCTTGTTGTTGCAATACAGCGTTCCGTTGCACAGGTTGCCGTCTTCAGCCTTGGCGCAGTCGGCGTTGCTCTGGCACTGGCACACATTCTGGCTGGCTTTGCACGCACCGCCCGCACACGCTTCGTTGGGCGTACACGCGTTGCCGTCGTCGCAGGGTTTGCCTTCGGCGGTTGCGGTCAGCGCGCACTTGCCGGTCTTGGGCTGGCACAGGTTCTTTTGGCACTGGGTGTCGTCCACCGACGGGCAGTTGACGACAGTCGCGGGGTTGAACTCGCACTTCTTGGCGGCCTTGTTGCAAAACAGCACGCCGTTGCACAGGTCGCCGTCGTCTTGGCCGACACACTCGGTGTCGCTGTTGCACAGGCAGGTGTCGGTGCCGCCCACGCACGCGCCGGCCGTGCAGATGTCGCCCACGGTGCACTTGAGCCCGTCGTCGCACGGCGTGCCGTCGGCGCTGGCTTTGCCTGTGCATTTACCGGACGCTGGGTTGCACGCGGCCTTGGCGCAGGCTGTCCTCGCTGCTGTCGCACTTGACCACCGTAATCGGGTTGAGTTTGCACTGCCCGGTCACGGTATCGCAGTACAGCGTGCCGTTGCACAGGTCGCCGTCTTCTAGGCTGGCGCAGCTGCCGTTGTTGGTGCAGCCACTGGAGTTGGCGTCGCTGAAGACTTCAATGGCCGCGTCAGCGCCGTTGGTGGCCATGTCTGAGGAACCGTCAGGCGCAGGTTCGGCATCGGCACCAGTATCCTGGTTTTCGGCACCGTCTTGCGTCTCTACAGCACCATCGATCTGGGTGGTGTCAGGGCTTGGCGTGGCCTCGTCTGCTGGCGCGTCCTGCGGTTGCCCAGAATCCGCGGTCGTCGCATCCGCTGCGTCATCGCCACCGTCAGCAGCGGCATCCAGGCTGTCTTCGACCGCGGGCGCGTCTGCGGCAAGCTCGGTCACGCCGGCGTCCGGTGTGTTCAAGCCATCGCCGGCGCCGGCCGTGTCGGCGGCCGCCCCATCGGTGCCGCCTACGCTCGCCGCATCGTGAGTACCACTAGCCGCCAGGTCCGAACCGGGGCCAGCGCCCGGCGCTTCCGTGCCCGTGCAGCCAGCGACCATAGTCGCCACGACGGTCGCAAGCGCGCACAGAAGCCACCAATTCGCGCCGTGTTGTGCTTGCATACAGTCGCTCCGGGTGGCAGGGCAGGACAAAAGGCTGTACAGCAACGCCTTGAGGTGAGCTCAAACCTGCCGCACCGAAGCAGCGACGAGTCGGCTTGCAAAGCCGCGCGTTTGCGACCCACCAAGCAAGCAAGAACAGCAATCGCCGATGACCTCGGGTCATCGCGATCCTGTCTAGAACGCCCCGCTCGACAGTGACCGCGGCCGCAGCACGCCCGACGTGGTGTGCGGGATCAGCACCGAGCCGTCGCGCACCTCGGCGACCTTGCCTTGTAGCACCTGGCCGCGACCTTCGCCATCGTCGATAACAATTTGCAGGGCTGTGCCGGCCGTCGGCAGCGGCTCCATCGCAACTTCGAGGACACCCAGGCCAGACGCCAGCACCCGCGCCGGCGTCTTGCCTGCCGAGATCGACTTGCCGGTCAGAAACTGCACGCTCGCCAACAGCGGCGGTTCGTGCGGCAACAGCTCGTAAGACGGCGCGGCCACCGACACGTCGAAGGGACCGCCCACGGCCCCGACTTGATAGACCGCCACCTCTTCGCTCAGGCCCTTGAGCATGAAACGATGATGGCCGTCGATGCGCAACGGCACGCTGATGACGTCGTGGGTCGCCGCGGTCACAAACACCTGGCCGCTCGACGTCATCGACTCGACGCGCGACGCAATGTTGACGTTGCGGCCGATGACCGAGTACTTGGCGCGTTGCTCCGAGCCGATGTTGCCAACGATGACCTCGCCGGTGTGGATGCCGATGCCCAGCGCCAGCGCCGGCAGTCCGTTCTCTGCGTTGACCGCGTTGACCTCTGTCATCGCGCCTTGCATCGCGACTGCGCAGGCGACGGCGCGCTCGGGATCGTCATTGCGCCAGATGGGCGCGCCAAACAGCACCACCATGCCGTCGCCGATGATGTTGTCGATGGTCCCGTTGTAGTGCTGAATCACACCCGTCATCACGCGGATGTAGGTGTTGAGCATCTGCACGACCAGCTCTGGCCGCAGCACCTCGCACATCGCCGTAAAGCCGCGAATATCCGTGAACATGATGGTAACGACCCGCCGCTCGCCGCCCAGCGCCAGTGCGTCCTGTGACTGCAGCACGGTATCCACCACGTCATCGGACACGTAGCGGCCGAACACCTTACGAATGAAGCTGTTGCGCGCCTCTAGCTGGGATGTGCGCTGCGCGACCCGCAGCTCCAGGGTCTCGTAGAGCCGGGCGTTGTCGATCGACACTGCAATCTGACCCGCCAGCAACCCGACCAGCTCGGTGCGATCCGGCGTAAAGACCGACGGAGACAGGCTGTTTTCCAAGTAGATGACGCCGCGGAAGCGCCCTTGCCCGAACACCGGCTGGCACAGCACCGAGCGCAGCCGCGCCATCTGCGCATAGGGGTCGCTCCCCGTCATCGTGGCCGTCAGCGCGTCGTCGAGCACCACCGCCTCGCCCGTGCGCACCACGTAGTGAACCACGCTCATCGGCAGCTGCGTGTCTTTGCTGTCGAGGGCGATTTGCTGTGCGCGCACGACAACACCTTCGGGCGCGGAGTGGGCTTGAGCCTCGATACGCAGTTCACCGTCGTGGTCGAGCAACAATAGCGCGCGTGCCGCGCCAGCGCTCTCCATCAGCGTGACCACCAGCTTGGCGAGCAGACTCGGTAGCACCACTTCGCTGGAAATCGCCTGCGACGCCCGGACCACGGCCGCAAAGTCGAGCGCACCAGAGCGCAACGGCCCTTCTGTCGACCGGCTCGAGCTGGTGTGGGTGCTACCGACCGCGGCGAGGTGGATGAAGTCGGGGAATTCAGTCTCCAACTGGGTGACCTTGTTGACCGCGCCCCAGCGCTGCCAGCCGTTGCAGGCCTCGCGAATGTGGAAGCGCGCAGAGACCTTGCGGCCGCGGGCGACAAAGAAGCGGCCAGCGAGCTCGTGTGCCAGCGCTGCGTCGCTGTGGAACAGGTTGGTCTCGGCCAAATCGATCGCCTGTTCGTACAGGTCGCGCGCGGGTCCGATTTCGCCCGCAAGGTTGAGCTGCTCCGCGTGCACCAGCGCCACGCGGTGGGCAAAATTGACGGGCCCCACCGCGGCCCAGCCGCGCAGCTTGTCCAGGTCTTCCTGGATGCTGGTGGCGAGAGCGGCCCTGGCTTGGTCGTCGATGCCGTCCCCGGCCGTCAGCAACAGGCGCAGGCGCGCGAGCGCGGCAAAAAAAGCGTGCTGCGGCTGATTGTACTGGCTCAGCACCGCATCCAGGAAGGTCGCACCCTGAGCGGCCAACGCGACAGCCAGGTCGGTTTGCCCGAACAGGTAGGCAAGCTGGAGCTCGGCCAGCAGCGCGTTCGAGACCGCCATGCGGTTGTTGGCGGCCTGCCACCCCGGCAATTCCGCGGCGGAATCGCAGATCGGGCCGACCAGCTTCCACGGCGTCTCGTGCGGCGTGGTCAGGTTCAGCACTGTCTGGTGCCAGGGCAGGTGCGAGGTCAGCGCCAGGGCGTTGCGGTAGCGCCGCAGGCCCGTGGTGTACTGCTCAATCTCCTGGCGCAGCCCGGTCAGCTCCTGACCGTGGAACAGCGCGTACTTTGACGCAACATGCCCGCCGTACGAGCCGAACTCCATCTCGCCGGTCTCCAGGCCGACCTGGTAGGCCCGGCGTTCGCCGTCGGCACAGGCACTGAGCGGCTCACTCCACATCCGCGTGTGGCAGCTGAACAGGTGCAGTGCCTGCGCATGGTACCGGTGAATGTCCGGCCGGTTGAGCATCCGCTGGCTCAGCTTGCCAAAGTGGTAGGCCGTCTTGACGTCGCCCGCCAGCGCCGCCAGCACCAGGCCATAGACCGCGTAGGCAAGGGCCGACACCGCGCAATTGCCGTGCTGCATGACCAGCCTGAACTGGCGCAGCGTGATGACCGCAAACAGCAGTGGCGATGCCACATACGCCGACGAATACACCTTGCAGATGAGCGCGGCCGCCACCGCAATCCGCGCATCGGTCATGTCCGGCCGCTCGGCCAGCTGGTCCAGGGTGAACGCGGCGCGCTCTTGTGCCGCAGCCGTCATTTCCGCGACGACGTCGTCAAAGGTCGGCGCCCGCGGCACCACCACACCCAGCACGTCCAGGTAATCCATGCAGTGGGTCAGCGCATCGAGCGGCCGACCGCGGGCATTGAGTGCCTCGGTGGTAATCTCTTGCATCCACGCCAGCTCAAGGGGATCGGTCGCCTCTTGCTTGCCCTGTGCGAACCACGCCTCCATCGCAGCGAAGTCGCCAGTCTGATAGCCGGTCTCGACGCCCACGGTGAGCAGTGCCATCCGCAAGTCGTGCTGTTCGGTCGCCTCGCCGGCAAGCAAGAGTCCGGTGCGCGCGTAGTCCTTTGCGGTCGCGAACGCTGCAGAAGCCTTTGCGCGCTGCGCGGCGTCGAGGTTGAGGCGCGCGAGCTCGATTTGTTCCGCCGCGGTGGCCAGCACCGTGCCGGCGTTGAGGTGCCCGACCGTCGAAAACGGTACCGCAGCGGTCCGGTCCTTGGCGCCCACAAGCAGGCGACGCCCGATGCGCCAGTGTAGTGCTGGCCGCTGCGCCACCTCGACCAACTGGTAGGCGGCCTGCTGCACGCGGTCGTGCACGAACCGACAGCGTACTTGCACGTCGAGCGGGGTGTCCGCCGGCATCTCGATACCGAGCAGCTTCCAGGTCTCGTCGAGCGCGACCACCAGGCCACCGCTGATGGCTGGCCAAAGGTCGCACCACACGTCGAACTGAGCCGCCTCGGCCACAATCGACAGGTCGGCCAGCGAGAACTCGGTGCCGAGCGTGCCCGCGATTTGCAACAGAATCTGGGTCTCTGGCGGCAGCGTCTTCAACTTGGCGGTCATGAAATCGACCACGTTGTCGGTCACATCGCGGCTATCGATGGCCTCGATGTCCCAGACCCAGCGCCGCTGCTCAATCCGCAGCAGCTTCTCGGCGTGCAGCGACTTCAAGAACTCGCGGGCAAAAAACGGATTGCCATGGGTCTTTTGGAACACCCGCGCAGCCAGCCGCCTGACCTCTTCGACGGGGGCCTGCAGCGTGTCGGCGACCATCTCGACCACGTGTGGCTGTTCCAGCGGCTTGATGGTCAGGGTGTCAGGCTTGCGGCCGGCGCGCTCGAGCTTGCCGATGAGCAACCGCAGCGGGTGGCCGTCGTCGACCTCGTTGTCGCGGTAGGCGCCAACCAACAGCAGGTGGCGGACGTCGCTGCGCAGCAAAAGACCTTCGATGAGCGTGAGCGACCCCGGGTCGGCCCACTGCAAGTCGTCCAGGAACACCGTCAACGGATGCTCGGCATCGGCGAACACCCCGACGAACAACGCGAACGCGTGCTCGAAACGCAATTGCGCCTCGGCAGGTGGCAGCGCCGGCAAGTCGGGCAGCTCGCCGACAACGCGACCCAACTCGGGCATCAGCGCAACCAGCAGCTGCAACTGCGGTCCCACTGCCGCGAACAGCTGCGAGCGCCAGCGCTCGACGCGCTGGTCCGTCTCGCTCAGCACTTGCTGAATGGCGCCGCGAAAGGCCCGGACAACCGAAGAGTAGGGCACGTTGCGCTGATACTGGTCGAACTTGCCGGCAATCCAATAGCCGTGGCGCTGGGTCAGCGGTCGGTACAGTTCTTGGACGACCGCAGTCTTGCCTACGCCAGAATACCCGGTGACCAGCACGAATTCGATGTTGCCCGCGCTGGCGCGGGTGAAGGCGTGCAGCAGTTGCGAGGTCTCCGCGGCCCGGCCATACAGCTTCTGTGGCAGCACGAACTGGGCGTTGATGTTGTGTGCATCAGGAGCAAACTCCTCGATTTCACCGGTTTCTCGCAGTTTGGTGTAGCAGCGCAGCAGATCCGCGTGCACGCCGTCGGCGGTCTGGTAGCGGTCTTCCGCGTTCTTGGCCAGCAACTTGTGGACAATGGTGGCCACCATCGGCGGCACGTTGGTGTTGAAGTCGGTCACCGGCTGCGGCAGCACGGCGATGTGCGCGTGAATCAGGTCGAGTTCGTCGTTGCGGACAAAAGGCGGCCGACCGGTCAGCAAGTGGTACAGCGTAGCGCCCAACGCATACAAGTCGGCGCGGTGGTCCAACGACCGGTTCATGCGCCCGGTCTGCTCTGGCGCGAAATAGGCAAGCGTTCCAGCCAGTTCGTTCGCGGCGCCAAACCCCGGACTCTCGGTGGAAAGCGGCGTCGCCAGCCCAAAGTCGATCAGGCGTACCTGGCCGGTGCCGCGGTTGTACACGATGTTGTTGGGATTGACGTCTTTGTGGACGTAGTGCCGCTCGTGGACTGCCTGCAGCGCTTCGGCGACCAGGTGCCCGACGAACAGGGCCTCTTCCAGCTTCATCGGGCCGTCGCGGACGATTTCCGTCATTGCCGCGCCGCCGATGTCTTCGAGCGCCATCACCCACTGGTCGCCGTCGGCGCCGCACCCGAAGGTCTTGATAACGCCAGGAATATCGGACATTTTTTCGGTAACCGCGCTTTCACGGCGGAACCAGCCAATCTGCTCGGGCGAGGGCGGCGACTGGCGCAGCACTTTGAGCAGGACGCGTTCTTGAGTAGCGGGTTTGTGCGCGCGGTAGATGAGCGCCCGACGGCTGCGAAACAGCTCGCCATCGACGTTGTAGCCCAACAGAGACTTAACCATGCTGCCCCCGCGACGCCGACCCCGCAACCCACGGTCAACGTCCAAGCGTCCGGTCGCGTTGCCGTCGCACGCGGCCCGGACCAGACTTACCCGTAGCCGATGGTAGACCAGCACGCCGTGCCTGACAACCGCGAAACTGAGCCTATGGGCGCGACCTCACCGGGAATTGCGGCAGCAGGCAGGCGCCGTCGATGACTCATGTGACAGCCACCCGCAGCGCGATCCCGGCGCCCGTGGTCATACAGGCGATGCGAACCGCTGGCGGCCCATTTCCTTGACGCCCGGCCGGTTGCGCGCCATAGTCGCCGCGGCCGACAGCACATTCGGGGCGCTGGCTGTCGGTAGCGGTGTCGGCCAGCCGGCACCGTGGCGGGTCGTGCGTCGGGCAGGGGTGACGATTGCCGTGGCTCAATCAGCCGCTGTTCGCGGACAAGCGCCGGCTGCGCATCGCCGCGGTCGTGGGCGCGAGCTTGACTGCCGCAGTGCTGTTGTGGGCGCTGCTGGAACATTTGGATCCGCTGCCGCCCCGCAACGTGGTGATGGTCACGGGTTCAGCGGGCAGCGGCTATGAGGTTGCTGGCCGGCAGTACCAGGCACTGCTTGCAGAACACGGGATCCATGTTGAGCTACGCAGCAGTGCGGGCGACGTCGAGAATCTTGCGGCACTGACTGACCCGACCGCGGATATCGACTTCGGCCTGCTGCTCGGCGGTCTGCCCAACCAGAGCACCGCCACCTGCTTGGAGTCGCTGGGAACGGTGTTTCTGCAGCCACTCTGGATTTTTTACCGAACCGAGGACCGCAAGGCCCCCAGTCGCTTCCAGGAGCTGGCTGGTTTGCGCATGTCGATGGGCAGTGTCGGCAGCGGTACCCACGCGTTGACTACCGAACTTTTCCAGCGGACCGGCACACCGATTGACCCCGCACTGGTGCGAACGCTGTCTGCGGATGAGGCTGCGGACCAGCTCATTGCCGGTCAGATTGATACCGCGGTGGTGGTGACGTCGTGGAACGCGCGCAGCGTCCAGCGCCTGCTCGGCACGCCCGGCATTGGCATCGTTGGCCTGGATCGTGCGGACGCGTTCGCGGCGCTTTATCCGTTTCTAGAAAAAGTCGTGCTGCCAGAAGGGGCGGGCGACCTCAAGCTCAATCAACCGCCGCGCGACGTGCAACTGCTGGCAGGCACTAGCAGCCTGGTCGTGCGGCGCCGTCTGCACCCCGCGATTCGGTATCTGCTGCTGCGCAGGCGGCCGAAAAGATCCACAGCGGCCCCGACGTGTTCCATGGCGGTCGGCACTTTCCCGCCGCCCAAAGCATCGACATCGCGCTCAGCGAAGAAGCCAAGATGTACCACAAGTCTGGCCGACCCATCGTGCTGCAGCACTTGCCGTTCTGGCTGGCGGCGTTGGTCCAGCGGCTGGTTCTGATCCTGGTGCCACTCGTTGGTGTCTTGTATCCGCTGCTGCGGCTGGCGCCCAGTGTCCAGCTGTGGCTGAACCGCCGGCGCATTTTTGCCTTCTACGACGAACTGCGCGCGGTCGAACTCGAAACGGTCAGCCTGTTGCCGGGCGCGGACCTGCGACCCATCCTGGCGCGGCTGGCGGCGCTGGATGAGCGCGTGCGCACCGCCGACTTGCCCGCGTCGTATTCCCCCATGCTTTTCACGCTGCGCGACCACATCGCTGCGGTGCATACCCGCCTGATGGCCATGGCGGCACCAGCGGCCGCCAACACCCCTGGTCCCGCTGCCGCCGTCGTCGCGAGCCGACAAACTGCCTGACCGCCTGCCTCGGTGCAGACTCGCCAACCGGAGCCACCTGATGATGCCCTGCCTGACCCGCGATGACCCGAATCCCGACGCCCGTGCCGAGGCCTTGCGCGCGCAGCGCGAACTGTACCCGTGGACCTACGATCGCTTCGCCGGGGTCGCCATGGTCAAAGAGGTGCCGAGCGGGGACAAGCCCGGTGCAGCGTGGTCCGCCATGATTGCGGCGCGGATGGCGGTCATCGCTGCCAACACGGCGGCGGTCAAGCTGACCTACCGGTGGGTGATGTTGATTCAGCGCACCATCCACGCCATCAAGCGCGGCTTCTCGGCGGCGACCGGCGGCAAAGTCTCGGGCAAGGCTGTCAAGGCGCACCGCAAGCTCAAACAGCTGCCCAAGGACGCCAAGGTCCTGGTCAAGGAGAAGGGCATCGCCGGTGTACTCGAAGACATCACGCTGCGGGTGCACATGCCGGACCTGGCTGGTCACTTCCGGTCGTTCAAAGAATTCGTACGGCTGTTCCACGCCATCGACACGCCAGAAATTGCCCAGACCTGGCGCGAAGACGAGACCTTTGCGCTGATGCGCCTGGCGGGGCCTAACCCGCTGATGCTGCAAAAAATTTCCGCGCCGGATCCGCGAATGCTGGTCGATGACGCCCTGGTTGCCAAGCAACTGGGCGCGGCGATGACGCTGGCCAAGGCGGCCGAGGCCGGGCGGCTGTTCCTGGTCGACTTGACCTGTTTCGAAGGCGTGCAGGGCGGCACGTTCCCGCATGGCAAGCGCAAGGTGGTGCCCGCGCCGCTGGCCCTGTTCGGTACCCGGGTTGCGGACGGCCGGCTGCAGCCACTGGGGATTCGCGCGAGGGCGAGCGACCCGCTGTGGACCCCGAACGACGGCATGGCCTGGCTGGCGGCGCGCACGCTGTACACGGTCGGCGACGGCACCTGGCACCAGGCCATCTCGCACCTGTCGCACACGCACCTCGTTGTCGGTCCGTTTGTGGTCGCGGCGCGACGGCAGTTGGCACCGAGCCACCCCCTGACGCTGCTGCTCAATCCACACGTCGAAGGCACGCTGTTCATCAATCAGCTTGCCGACACCATGCTGACTGCGCCGGGTGGCGGCGTGGACACGGTGATGTCGCCGCCGGTCGCCGCCAGCCGTGCCACCGCGGAAAATGCGTGGAAAACCTACGACTGGAACGCGATGATCCTGCCCAAGTGGCTGGCCGCGCGCGGCCTGGACGACAAGCAGACCCTGCCAAACTACCCCTACCGCGACGACGCACTGTTGGTGTGGTCGGCAATTGTCGACTGGGTCAAGGCCTACATCGACCTGTACTATGCCGACGACGCGGCGGTGTGCGACGACCCGGAGCTGCAGGCCTTCTTTGCCGAAGTCGCAGCGCAAGATGGCGGGCGCATGACGTCGTTTGGCGATGGCGCCCCGGGCCGGGTCCAGACCAAGGCCTACTTCGTCGAGGCGATGGCCCACGTGATCTTCACGGCCAGCGCGCAGCACTCGGCGGTCAACTTTCCGCAGAACGAGCTGATGGGCTTTGTGGCCAACTATCCGCTTGCAGCGTTCAAGGAAGGCCCCAAGACCGCCAGGCAGGCCAACGAGCGGGCACTGCGCAACCTGTTGCCGCCGCGCGACATCGCCCAGCAGCAGATGGAGCTCGGCTACCTGCTCGGCTCGGCGCGGTACGGCGTGCTCGGCCAGTACGACGACAACTTTGAAGACGAGCGCGCCGCCAAGGGGCTCGTCGAGTTTCAGGCCGCGCTGGCGCACATCGAGGCGGTCATCGAGGACCGCAACACCAAGCGCCTGCCGTACAACTTCCTGCGGCCGAGCCTGATTACCAATAGCATCAATATCTAACGACAGTTGCGGCGCATTCCGACTGTAGGGCGCGGGCTTTTCCCCCGCCGGTTCGGCCAACGGCGGGCCACGAGGGCCCGCCCTACGTCCAGGGAACAGCACTTCGTTCGGCTCAGCCGGGATTCGCGTGGCGGCAACGATCCACTACCGCTTGCGCCGCGGTCCTACCGCCGCGTGATGGCTGGCGACGTCTCGCCTTGCGGCTGACCGAAAGTGCGACCGGCCCACACCCGCAGCGCCTTGATGGCGTCGGCAACCGCGCGCATATAGTTGAGCGAGTTGTAGTCGTGGATCGAGTAGGCCGGCATGATGGCCAGCGATGCCGGCAGGTGCCGCAGCGACATGCGCGTCTCGTAGTCGCCCAAGCCCTCTGCAGTGTCGGTGATGGTCACTTCGGCGAGGTCGAACCACGGATGCGTCGCCTCGTCCCAGAACTTGTTGCTGTTGAAGATCTCTTCGCTTTCGCCAGCCACAGCCGTGTGGATCTGGATTTGGAAGATGTAGCGGACCGGGCCGGCCTTGACGCGGTCGCGATACTCGTTGCGCAGGTAGTCCTTGCCCCGCTGCTCGCCCTTGAGCGCGCGCTGGTCGAACACCTCTTCAACTACCGGTGAAGTCTCGATGTACTGCGCGTCGTCGGCGCGGTCGCCTGGAATCAGCCGATAGGTGCAGTAGCGCTGCACGCCGTCCGTGCCCACGAACTGCGTTGGCGTCTGCGAGTGGTAGCGCAGCACCGCGAACGAGGGCGGGTCGACGCGGATGCCTTCAATCGCCGCTTCGCGGCCCTGCGCATAGATCTCGTAGTAGGTCTTGTAGGTCAGCGCTGGGCTGTTGTCGGTCTTGCTCGCGAAGAACAAAAAGTTGGCTGCGCTCCAAAATAGCGAGGTGCGGCCGGTGTTCATCTCCATGTCGAACGGGCTCTCCCAGTCGCTGTCTGCGAACTTGATAGAGGCCGCGCGAACATCGAGCATCGCGTCGTCCCAGAACGACACGCTGGCGTGGCGCACCCGGCAGGGGAACTCCGCGCCAGGCTTGAAAAAATCGTGCGGCGGAATCTCCAGCTTGTCGTAGAGGCGCAGCCGACCGCGGCCGGTGATGCCCGAGTTGTGCGACATGCGCTTGCGCGCGATGAGCGCCAGCCAGAACAAGAAGCCGGCGACAAATCCCCACGCGGTGAGCCACAACAGCAAACGGTCCCACAGTTTTTTCATGGTTGGCCCCTCCCCCGAAGGCGGCACGACCATAGCCGCGCGAGGCAATTGCGTCAACTTGTGGTGGCGACGGGCAATGCCGCTACCGATACCCACGACACACCGGTTGCTGTACTGTTCCCACCGGTAGGCGCGACCCGTTGCGGTCCGCAACCGCGAAGAGAGGCACCATGACCGTAGTTGCCCAGCGCCTGAGCCCGCGCGCCTACCGCGCGCTCAAGTACGCGCTCGTCGGCCTGATGACCGCCATCGGCATCGCCCACTTTGCCGTTCCGGAGCCATTCCTCAAAATCGTCCCCGCGTATTTGCCGGCGCCGCTGATGCTGGTCTATGTCAGCGGCTTTTTTGAAGTCTGCGGCGGCCTAGGGCTGCTGCAGCCGGCGACCCGGCGCCTGGCGGCGTGGGGGCTGGTTGCGCTGTTCGTCGCCGTGTTTCCCGCCAACGTCCATCAGGCGATGCACGACATTGCGTTTGACCCGGCCCATCCGCTGCCGTCTTGGGCGCTGTGGGGGCGCTTGCCGTTACAGCTTGGGTTCATCGGTTGGGCGTTGCAGTTCACGCGGCGCGAGGAGCCGCAGTAGTGTCAGCCGAGGCTCGCCTACCAGGCGACAACCCAAGCCGCCGTCCAGCCGCCGGGGACGGGCGCCAATGCGACTTTGGGCTGCTCGGTACCGTCGCCCGCTAACACCAGCCACGCCACTGAGGCTGCCAGCGCCACGCCGCCACCGATGGCCAAAGCCGAGCCAACTTTGTAGCCGCGGTCTGCTTCCGCCTTGGCCGTCGTGTACGCCTGTTGGTCCAGACCGTCGACCGGCTTGCCGCTCTGCTTGGCCGCATTGAGCTTGGTCTGCAAGTCTGCCGCGGACGAACTGGCCATGGCATACCAGGCAGTTCCGGCGACCGTCACCGCAGCTGACACACCCAGCGCCGCCAACGCCGCCACTGGCCTGCCCTTCGCTGGGGCCGGCGCAACGACGCCTGGTTCACGCGGCGTTGTCCTGGGCTCAAGCTCGGCCGCCTTCGGCTCCACTGCAGTTTTGTCTCTAGGTTCCGGCTTAGGCGTTGGCACTGGCTCGGCCACGCCGCCGCGCGGGTTTGCAGCCATCTGCGCGGCGCGTTCTGCGACCTTGGGCGCCGCGGTGGGGTCTGCGGCGACCTCTGCCAGCAGCGTCTGCGCGCCGGCCGCATTGCCCAGCGCAAATTCGATGCGCGCGAGCAGCAGCAACACGCTGGCTGGCTCCGGGTAGACTTCGCCATCTTCGGCCCGCTTGGCCTGACCGACGAGCACGGTGTGTGCCGCCCGCGCCGAGACCCGCGCCAGCGCGGCCTGACTGTCAGAAAGCAACTGCTGGGCCTCGTCGAGCTTGCGATTGGCGACCGCACGGGCATCGGCAACGGTCCGCCCCGCAGCTTCGGTCGACAGCGCACCGGCGCGCGCGAACGCCGCCGCGGCTTCCGAAAAGCGCGACAGGTGCTCCAGCGAGCGACCGTGGGTAAAGTGCAGGTTGGGGTGCTCGAAATTGCGAAGCGCTTCTGCAAACAACTCGACTGCTTTGTCGTAGTCGCGCGCCATGTACGCCGCCTTGGCTTCGCCGGCCAGCTTTTGCGCTGCCTGTACTGTGCCCGCTTTGCCGGCAGCTTGCGCATCGGGTGGCACTGCCGAAAGCGCCGCAAACATCACCGCCAGCGCCACCAAGTAGCGCAGCAAAGTTTGGCCCCAAGCTGTGGTCATGGCGACCTCCGAGCGGTCAGAATTTGTCGAAGGTGCCGGCGTCCTTTGACTTGCCATGCGCCTTGCCACCCTTGGGCCCTGCCGGCCGGGTGGTTGGTTTTGCGGGGACCGGAGCTGGCTCTGTCGTGGTGGCCGCGACCGGCAGCGTTGGCGGTGGGACGACGACCGCTGCCGGCGGCGCAACAGCAACAGGACCAGCGACGGCGGGTGCCTCCGCGGCAGGCGGTGACGGTGCGCCATTGGCCGGTTCGGGACCGGCGGCGGCTGGTAGTACCGTCGCTGCGGCGGCTGGGTGCCCGACCGATTCCGCCGCGACTTGCGTCGCTGGACCCGCTGCCCCGGCCGGGACCGAGGACCGGGTCGCGAACCAGACGCCAGCGCCGACGACAGCCAGGCCGACGACCGCGCCCACAACGATGCCCGTTTTTGGCTTGGATTCCGCGATCGCCTGCGCCTGCACATGCGTCAAGGTCGGCGCGTTGAAGTCGCTGACGGCGTAGGTCTCAGTGGTCGCCATGCGCCCGGTGTAGGGTGTCTGCACTTGCTCCATCGGCTTGCGGTCGGTGGGCGACGCCGGCGCCACCGGCTTGGAGCCAACCTGTGTGGCCGGCGCCATGGCAACTAGCTGACTTGGCCCAAGGCTGGCGACGGCGGCGTCGAGCGCGGCACGAAACTCCGCGGCGCTGGCAAAGCGTTCGTTGACGTTCCAGGCCATGCCCCTGCGCACGACCGCGCCGAGCGGACCCATCGCGTCGAGCTCTGGGGCGTTGGCCAGCGGGTCGCCGTCCGGGTCGGCTTTGGCGAACACCAGCAGCATGGCGTCTTGCTGCTCATAGGCCCGCCGCCGCATCAGCACTTCGAATAGCATCACGCCGACCGCATACAGGTCGACACGGTGGTCTGGCGCGCTACCGCTGGCGCGCGTCAGTTGCTCTGGCGCCATGTACTGCGGGGTACCGACAATCGCGCCAGCGTCGGTCAGGCTGGCCATGTCGGGGTCGGCGGGACGTCCTTGGTCAAACGACTTGGCGAGGCCGAAGTCGAGTACCTTGACGAAGTGGTCGTAGCCCGAGGCACGCTTGGCCATCGCGTTGTCGGGCTTGATGTCGCGGTGCACGATGCCGCGGTCGTGAGCCGCCTCCAACGCCGACAGCAACTGACCGAACACATCCCCCAGTGCCTTGTAGGTTGGCGGCTGGCGCGTCCACCCGGCAAAGACCTTGCGCAGCGGCTCGGCGCCCGAGACCAGCTCCATGACCATGTAGGGGGCGTCTTCGTCCAACTGCGCGACGCCGAAGTCGATGAGCCTGACGATGTTCGGGTGGTCCAGGGCGGCGACGGCGCGGGCTTCGCGGGTAAAGCGTGCACGCATGGTGTCGTCGATTTGCACGCCGCTGATGACCTTGAGCGCAACTTCGCGCATGAGCGGAGTCTGCAGCGCGACCATCACCACGCCCATGCCACCGCGGCCAAGCAGTTTGGTCAGCAGGTACTTGTCACCGAGCAACAGTCCGACCCTGGGGTCCATGCGGTCGCTGATCACCTCGGTGGGTACGCCGCGGTAGCCCTTGCGGTGGCACGCCAGCTGGGCGCACGCGGCGCCGACTTCGGCGACCGGTTGGCGGCAACTTGGGCACAAGGCGGCGGACATTGCGGGGCGCTCTACCCGGTCAAACGGGCTTGCCGGCGGCGATACTAGGGCAATGGGGCGACCGCCGCAACCGCGCTGATTTCACTCAATATGCTCCTGCCTTAGGCCACCAAGCCAGGGCTGAGGCGGCAGCGGTCGCGTGCGGCGACGTTTGCGGGCAAGCCATCGAAAAGCGCCTGAGGCGTCGCCAACGGTGCCCCTTTTCGCCATGGCCGCCATCCTGGATGACGATGCCCATATGTGCCGCGTGGACGGCCAAGTTCCCTTCAACTGGTTGCGGGTACAACGACAAAAGTGCTTTGTCAGTACGCTATTGCGTCGCTTTCACGACCGCGGAAGCGAACTCGGCCCACTGGGACTCGGCCTTGTCTGGGTCGCCATCGCAAATATTGCGCACGATGCCCTGGCAACCGAAAGCTTCGGCCAACCGGATGTAGCGCGAGCCGAAACCGGCCTCTCCGAGCGCGCTGCTGCACACATACGGGGCCTGCACCCCGTAGTTGTTGCGGAGTAGGGACCGATAGTAGCTAATACGGTCGTTGCGCTTGGACCATTGGGCCCCCGCGTTAGCCGGTTTGAGAGCGTCGCCTGTCACGGTGGCAAACACCACGCGCGACGGGTCTTCCTTGAGCGAGCGCAGGCGATTGACGAAATCGGACACTGCGGCGAAACGCCAACTGCGCAATTGCCCCTGCGGATTGTCCTTGAGCAACGCGGCGAGGCTAGCCTCGGCCTCTGCCGAACAGCCTTTGTAGGCTTGGCCGTTCTTGTCGGCGATGGCATCGCAGTCGGCCGGACATTTGCGTTTCTTGTCGACCGGGTCTTTGAACTTGGCGGCCTCGCAATAGCCCACGAGCAGATCTCGGTTGCCAGCCACACGGTCGTTGTGAACCTGACAGGACCGCTGCAATTCCTTTGGTAACAACTTGAGCAACAGGCCCTTCTGTTCTTCAGTGGTCATGTCGCCCAGGTACGGATCAAGCTCAAAGTTGAGGGAGCAGTCGTCGTCGTCTGAAACCAAGACCACGACCAGGAATGCCTCTGCACGGACAAGCTCGTCATACTGACAGCTGCCGGTCGGCGCGCCGTTGTTGTCGCGCGGGCAGTTGGGACCGATAGGGTCCAAAGCCTGCCACGCGGAGCGCAGCCCGCCCTCAAAGAGTGCCTCCGGCTCCTGGTTGGCGCCGACCGTCGCGTTGCACCGGAACAGGTCGAGTTGGGTGCCGGCTTTCGTCTTGCCGTCGCCAATGTCGATTTCCACGGCCTCGCTCTGCTTGAGCACGCCCGGCAGCTTCTCAGAGGCTGGGCAGCCGTCGGTCTCTGGGCCGAACATACAGCCCGCTGGCGAGACCACGGTGTTGCAGCGCACCTTGTGCTTGCCGCCTGGCGGGATGTTGGGTTCGAACATCGCGTAGCAGTCGTCGTCGGTTTTGCAGCGCAACTGGCAACTGGTATTGACAGAACAGTTGTCGTTGTTGTTCATTTTGTTGGTCGTATTCGGTGGTTCCGGCGGCGAGGACTTGCAGTACCAATCGCTGGCTGCGAGCGCCGCTGGCGTCAAGCACGAGTCGCCGCCTTGGGGACACATGCTCGAATTGGCATCGAAGGTGGCGAAGGTGAAGCACTTTGGCTTGGCACAGTCGCCATCGGCCATGCACGGCTGCTTGGATTTCTCAATGCAACTCGGCGGCAAGTTTGTGGCGGGATCATGCACAAACTTGCCAATCTTCTTGATGGTTTTTCCATCTGGAACTTGCTGCGCCGTAACCACAGCGGCCTGAATGTCCGCCGTGGTCGCCAACAACACTTTGGCCTGTTGCGCAACCGTCGCCACAAACCCGGCCACGCCGCGCGCTATCCAACGCTGCTCCTGGCACATCGACGACGAGTGGTCGACGACAAAGAGCATGTCGAGCTTAAGCGGCGCAACCTGCTTAGCCGGCGGCGCCTGGTCGGCCTCGAAAAGCGCGGGCGCCACCAATGGCGCAGTGCTTGCTAGTTGAGTTGGGCAAAATACTTCTAGTCGCGTCGGTGCGCCGCCAGCAAAGGCGTCCTTGCCAAGGCCGGCGACGCCGCCGTAGAAGAGCACACAGTCGTTCTCCAAGGCGACCGCGACGTGCCCAACCCGGGCCGAGAATCCCGGCGCTGTTGCGTCGGCCGCCACCAATGCCCCGCTGGCGTTGTCGAACACCCGCAGCTTGCCACTGGCGGCACCCAAGAACTGCGACATGCCACCACTTACCACAACCGCGTTTTCTGCTGCAGCCGTCGCTTGGTGGAAAACCAGGCCGCCTGCCAGGCCCTGGACCGGACTTAGCGCGGCGCGGCCCGTCTTTGCGAGGCTCGGTTCCGTCAGTTCCACTGTCCACGCGGCAGTTTCGTCGGGCGCTTGCCAGGCCAGCGCCTGGCCTTCGCTTGGCGGCACCACACGCGCGCCTCCGACCGCCAGAAAGCGAGGGGTCGCTCCGTGCTACGGCCGGGGCGCCGCAGCTATCGCCGATAGCAGCAGCGCGCTTTCCGGCGGCTTCTTTTGCGACTCCAAAATCAAGTGTTGGCTAACGGCGATTGGCGCACGCCGCGACGGCTTCCAGTGCCGGGCCAACGTCTCGCGCCAAGGCAAGGGACTCGTCGAGTCATGCGCCTGCCCCACTGTTACGTCGCCGCCCCAAATCAGCGCCTGTGCGCTAGCAGGTGAACCGTATCGCGCGACTGCTGCGCCGCCTAGCTCGTCGCCAAGCAAGACAGTCGAGGCGACCGAACCACAGCCGCCAGCGGCACGCTGCCAACTGCCGTTGCCAAGGAACACGTCGCCCTCGCCCTCGCGCAGGCGCGCGAAAGGCGGCCAGGGTGACCCCGCGATTGCTGCGAATGCGCCGCCCGGCAACGGGAGCAGTTGTCCAAATGCGCGCGGCGCCAAGGTCAACCCGCCCAAGTCGCCCGCGGTCGAGGACTTGGCGTCGATGTCCAGCAACTCGTAGCCCGGCGTGCTGGTTGAATCCCAACTTGGCGGTGAGGCGCCGTCCGCCGGTTGCTCCATCGCTGCAACGCCCCCAACCACCAGCAACTTGCCGGGATTGGGCAGCCACGCCATGCTGTGGCCAGCGCGCCCCGTGATGAGGCTCCCAGCAGCGGCGAGTGAACTTTGGCGGGCGTCGAACACGAAAGCAGCGGTCGTTGGCGCATCGTATCGAATCCCGGCTGCCGCTTGGCCGGCATGCGTCAAGCCGCCAGCGAGTGCCACTCTGCCGTCTGGCAGCCCAGCCGCAGTTGGAAACATCAGGGGCGCCAGAGCTTGATCGCCAAGCGGACAGGCAAGTTCGCCGACCGGGTACAAAGCGAAGGAAATCGCCGCGCCCTTGTCCTTGACCAATTCGATGCCTTTGACCCGGCCGTGCCAAGTAGGCGTCGCCCAGCCACCAGCAAAGCCTGTCGCGGTGATGTCATAGCGGCCCGAAGGCAAGCGCAAGGACACTTTGGCGCTTGCGTTCGCCGACGCCGATGCTACCGCTTCGCTTCGCCGCCATAGACCACCGGTTGCGGCGCTGCGAACCGCGAATTCGAGTCGAGTCGGTTGCGAAACTGCCTTGCCATCGCATGGGCTTGTGGTTGTGAGCGTGAGGTTGAGCGCAGGCAGAGAGGCTTCGTCGAGGCAAACCTGCGCCGACGGTTCACAAACGTATCCCGCTGTGCACGGGCAATGGAACACGACCGCGGCGGCTGCGGCGGTCGGAAGTCCGCTGTCCGAGCATGCAGTCGCTGTCAAGCAGGCGATGGCTGCGCCCAGCCATGACAGGAACAGTCTACCGGCCTGCATAAAATCTCCAGGGCCTCTTTGCACTTGCAAGGGGCCAGTGAATGTGGCATCCAGTTGCTCGGCTTCGTCGGCGGAACGGAGGTCCAACTGCGACGGCTTCGCCGTTGGCATGGTCGGGCGCTGAGGACTCGCTGTCAAATTGGATAGAGCGAGTTTACATAACCGAATCTGATGCCCCACCCCGAAAGCTCGACACCTGCGCAGAGCGGCACCGACCTACACGTCGAAGGCGGGAGGCCAGCATCGCGCGCATACAACGGGTTGAAACAAGTCAACAGCTTGGTTGTTGAAAACACGGCGCGGATCCGCGCGCAAGTCCCACAGGTTGGCCGGCATGGGCCGGATCGATGTGAAGCGGCCCAGCACCAGGAAACGACGTTGTGGAGTCTGTGCGGCCCACGGCGCCGGTACCGAATGGTGTCCAGACACGACGTCGCCGCGCAGTAGCGGCATGTTGATTCTGTGGGCAATATGTATCTACTTACAATGAGTTAGATCGCGACCGTCGGCTGTGATGGCATCGCGCATGACTCGCGGCGATTTCCTTGGTCGCGGTTGCGGTTTTCGCGCCGCGCCCGCTGTGGCATGATGCCCGTCCCGGCGCTCTCGCCGCTGTTGCAGAGGCCTGCCGTGGTTGCCCAAGGCATTCGACGAATCGTGCCTACCGGCTGGGCACTCGCCACGCTGCTGGCGGTTGCATGTAGCGATAGCGGCTTGCCCAGCGCAGCCGAGTCCGGCGCGACATTTGCTTGCCCGTGCGCGGACGGCTTCGAGTGCCACCCGACTGCCAAATTGTGCGTGGCCACGGGCACGGTCAAACTCGACGCCGCTGAGGTGCAGAGCGATGGCAGCGCAGCGGCTGAGGTCGTCGCAGACACTGCGGCAGGGGTGCTCTCCGACACCGCTGCTGACACGGCCGCAGATGCTGCAGAGGCCGGCAACGACACGCAGGACGCGGTCGCTGAAACCGCCGATGCGGGTGAAGATAGCGCACAGACTGCGGATAGTGGCGAAGTCGCGGCAGACGGTAGCGATGCCGAAGCCGCGCCCGACGCTTGTCAGAAATCGGACGAGTCGTGCAACGACAAAGACGACAATTGCGACGGGCAGACCGACGAAGGCTGTGATGACGACGGCGACGACTACTGCGACTCGGCGCTCAAGGTCAGCGGCAAGCCTGCCGCGTGCCCTCTGAGCAAGGTCGCCAAAGACGGCGACCCGGGTGACGACTGCAACGACGACCCCGCCAAGAACGGCAAGCAGATGGCGCCGGGGACGGCTGAGGTCTGCGACGACATCGATAACGACTGCTCTTCGTTTGCCGACGAAGGCTGCGACGACGACAAAGACTTGTTTTGCGACGGCAAGATGTCGATTTCCGGCACACCGCTGGTTTGCCCCAAAGGCGGCAACGACTGCAATGACGCTGTGGCCGCGGTCAATCCAGGCGCAATGGAAGCCTGCGACGGCCTCGACAACAACTGCGGCGGCGGCACCGACGAAGGCTGCGGCGCCGAGGCTTGCAACGACAAAGACGACGATAAGAACGGCAAGACCGACGAAGGCTGCGACGACGACGGCGACGGCTGGTGCGACGCGGCCATGACGACGACCGGCACGCCGGCAATTTGCCCGAACGGCGGCAACGACTGCAACGACGTGCTCAAGGCAATCAATCCGGCGGCGACGGAGGTCTGCGACAACCTCGACAACAACTGCAAGTCCGGCACCGACGACGGCTGCGACGACGACAAGGACGGCTACTGCGACAAGACCATGCAAGTTGTTGGTACGCCAGCCATCTGCACCAAAGCGGGCAGCGACTGCGACGATGGCGCGGCCACCGTCAACCCCGGCGCGGTCGAGATTTGCGATGATGCCGACAACGACTGCGACACGTTCAAGGATGAGGGCTGCGACGACGACGGGGACAAGTACTGCGATGCGACAATGGCTGTCTCGGCCAAGGGCCTGCCCGTGTGTAGCAGCACGACGCCCGTCAACGGCAAGGGCGACGACTGCAACGATGACAAGACCGTCGGCGCTGCCGTCAACCCGGGCAAGAAAGAGCTGTGCGGCAACAACGTCGACGACCAGTGCGACGGCAAGACCGATGAAGAAGGGGCGGTCAACTGCACCGCGACCTATGCCGACACCGACAAGGACGGCTATGGCAGCGGCGCGTCGAAGTGCTTGTGCAAGGCCGGCGATGTCGCGGACTACACTGCATCGGCGGCTGGCGACTGCAACGATGACCCGGCCAAAGGCGGCGCTGCGGTCCACCCCAACAAAGGTGAAACTTGCAGCAACGGCATCGACGACGACTGCAACGGCGCGACCGACAATTGCGGTCCCGTGGGCTGCGGCAAGGACGCCAATGGCGCCGCCTGCGGCAACGGCAAGGGCACCTGCTTCGACGGCCTGTGCCAGCACACCGACGCGAACGGCTACAAGTGGACATTGGTGCCTGCGGGCAAGTTCTGGATGGGCTGCAATCCGGTCACCGATGGCGAATGCGCGCTCATCGCCGCCGAAACGCCGCAGCACCAAATTGAGCTATCGGCCTATTGGATCGGCGTGCACGAGGTGACGGCGGATCAATACAAGGCGTGCTTGACGGCAGGGGCGAACGGCTGCACAGCGCCCAAGTCAGGTGGCGAAATCCCCACATATGGCGTTGGCGGTAAGGCGCAGCATCCGATTAACTGGGTCACGCGTGCGCAATCGCAAGCGGTGTGCAAGTGGCTGGGTGGCGACTTGCCTACCGATGCCCAATGGGAGAAAGCCGCGCGCGGCGGCTGCGAGCTCCACGCTGGCAAGGATTGCCAGGCGAGCATGCCGAAGTATCCATGGGGCAACACTGAGCCGACCTGCGGAAACGAGGCGGCGATGACGCTTGCTATCAAGGGCTGCGGCACTGGGGCGACCTACGCGGTCAGTGCCGGTAGCGCACAGGGCAAAAGTCCGTATGGCGCCTACGATATGGCCGGGAACGTCTACGAGTTTACGCTTGACTGGTATGAGGCCGGCTTCTATGCCAAGCCCGAGGCGAGTGCCAAGGATCCTCTGAATTCTGTGGCAAACGGCAAGATGACGGTTCGCGGCGGCAGCATCGACCATCCGCCGTCTGCGCAACGAGCCAGTCACCGCGGTGCCGGCGCGGAAACGCTGGCTAGCCACGACTTTGGCGTGCGCTGCGCCAAGCCCTACGTCGCCCCCGCCGAGACGCACTGCAACAACATCGACGACAACGGAGACGGAGCCACCGACGAGGGCTGCGACGACGATAACGACGACTACTGCGACGCGGCGAGGACCGTCGTCGGCAAGCCGGCGGCGTGCCCCAACAGCGACGGCGGCAGCCAGACTGGCAAAGCCGGCGACGACTGCAACGATACGCTCGCCAATGGCGCAAAAATCAACCCCGGCGCGCCTGAACTGTGCTCCGACGGCATCGACAACAACTGCAAGGCCGGCATTGACGAAGCGGCGTGCACGGTCGTCCTCAATGCCATCGGCTGCCCACCCAAGGGCTCCGGCGCAAGCTGCGGCAGCGGCAAGGGCACCTGCGCCGACGGCCTATGCCAGCACACCGACGCCAATGGCTACAAGTGGACACTGGTGCCGGCGGGCAAGTTCTGGATGGGCTGCAATCCGGCTCTCGACAGTGAATGCGCTACGGTTGCGTCAGAGAATCCGCAGCATGAAGTCGAGTTGTCCGCGTATTGGATTGGCGTCTACGAAGTCACAGCGGAGCAGTACGCCAAGTGCGTGGGCGCTGTGGCAAGCGGTTGCACGGTGCCCAAGGCCGGCGGCGAGATTCCGACCTATGGGGTCGGCGCCAAAGGACAGCATCCAATCAACTGGGTCACGCGCGCGCAGTCGCAGGCGGCCTGCAAGTGGCTCGGCGGCGATTTGCCCACCGACGCCCAGTGGGAAAAAGCCGCACGCGGTGGTTGCGAACTGTACTCGGGCAAGAACTGTTTGGCGGCCATGCCAAAGTACCCATGGGGCAACACCGAACCGACTTGTGGCAAGGAGGCGGTGATGGCCTTGGCTACAAAGGGCTGCGGCACAGGGGCCACCTACGCCGTTGGCGCCGGCAGTGCTCTGGGCAAAAGTCCGTATGGCGCCTATGACATGGCGGGCAACGTCTTCGAGTTCACGCTCGACTGGTTTGACGCTGGCTTCTACGCCAAGCCCGAGGCGACTGCGAAAGGCCCCCTCAATGGTGTCGCCAACGGCAAGCTGACGATTCGTGGCGGCAGCCTTGACCACCCAGCGGCCACGCAGCGATCCAGCGTGCGCGGTGGGGGGCAAGAGACCTTGGTCAGCTACGACTTCGGCGTGCGCTGCGCCAAGCCCTACGTCGCGCCCGCCGAGACACACTGCAACAACATCGACGACAACGGCGACGGTGCCACCGACGAGGGCTGCGACGACGACAACGACGACTACTGCGACTCCGGCATGACAGTGGTCAGCAAGCCGGCCGCGTGTCCCAACAGCGACGGCGGCGGCAATCCTGGCAAGGCGGGCGACGACTGCAACGACACTGCGGCCAACGGCGCGCCCGCCAACCCGGGGCTCCCCGACGTCTGCGCTGACGGCATCGACAACAACTGCAAGTCCGGTGTCGATGAAACCGGCTGCGTCGGTGTCAACACCAACGGCTGTCCGGCGACCGGCAGCGGAACCAGCTGTGGCAACGGCAAAGGCATTTGCGCCAAGGGGCTGTGCCAGCAGCTAGATGCCAAAGGCTACAAGTGGACACTGGTGCCGGCCGGCAAGTTCTGGATGGGCTGCAACTCGACCCTGGACAACAAATGCCAACCTTCCGAAAAGCCCCAGCACGAAGTGGACCTGTCGGCGTATTGGATTGGCGTCTACGAGGTGACTGCTGCCCAGTACGCAGCATGCGTCGCAGCGGGCGCAAGCGGTTGCTCGGCGGCAAGCTCGGTCGGTTTGGCCACATATGGCGTCGTCGGCAAAGAGCAGCACCCGATCAACTACGTCAACTACGCCCAGTCAAAGGCCTATTGCGGCTGGTTGGGCGGCACCCTACCTACCGAAGCGCAGTGGGAACGCGCCGCCCGCGGCGGCTGCGAGGTGTACGCGGGCAAGGACTGCAAGACCAGCGAGGCGAAATATCCGTGGGGCAGTGTCGACCCGACCTGCGGCGTTCACGCGATGATGGGTCAGGCGCCCAACTGCAACGGCACCACGACGGCCGCTGTCGGCACGGCCAGCCCACTGGGTGCCAGCCCTTACGGCGCCTACGACATGGCAGGTAACGTCTTTGAGTGGACGCTGGACGTGCACGACGCCAGTTACTTCGGCAAGGCCGCTGCCACCGCAAAGGACCCGGTAAACCCTTACATCGCTGGCTTTAAGTTTGCGATTCGCGGCGGTTCATTCTACAGCGACGCGTTGTGGATGCGCGCCAGTATGCGCTCGGGCTACCAGCCGGAGACACAGCAACAGGAGGCCCTTGGCATGCGCTGCGCCAAGCCGGCTCCGTAGCGCTGAGCACCGCGGCGGGCAACAACAACCCGCGCTGCCGGGTTTGCACGGCGCTGCGGTTCAAGTGGTTGCTGCGTCAGTCCCCAGAAAACCCCTGAAATGCCGAGGTAAACTGCCAGTCGGCGGTCTGATCGGCGACTGACGAGCACTTGAGCTCGACCTCTTTGGCCGCCGGGCACGGGTGGTCGCGGTTGACCGACCACATCGCCAGCCAGCCCAGGCCCTTGCCCTTGGCCCAGGCGAGCAGCGTCGCGGCATCGGCCACCGTGAACACCTCGGTCTTGACGTCGTTCATGCCAATCATCGGCGTCAGACCGAGCATCGCCCACACTTCGGCGTCCGTCGGCCCGTAGCCGGCCTTGGCGAGCGAGGCTTTGAGTTGGGCGTGGGTCGCAGTGGCGGCGTCGGCGGCGTACTGCGCCATCTTGCCCTTGGGGTTGGGCGCGGCCGAGTCGCCGTAGTCCATGGCCATCAGGTTGACGAACGAGAGCTTGACCCCATTCTGCAGCGTCTGATCGAGCGTCGCGAGGCCGTCGGCGGTCAGGCCGCTCGGCAGCACCGGTAGCGTCAGCCCAATCTTGAGCGGCTTGCCGGCAGCCTTGGCGTTCTGCTGCAACTGCTGCAAGGCTTTGGCGCGGCGGGCGCCGCTTCCATCTGGCTGGGTCTTGGTCAGCCAGATGCCCTCGATGTCAAAGTCGATGACCGTCACCTGCATGGTATCGACGACGGACTGCAGTTGTGCGGTCAGTTCGCTGGCTGTGGTGCACGCCTCTTCGAGCGGCGTATTGGCAGCGCCGCCAAACGACACCACCACGTCGCCCTTCCAGGTCGACCGCAGCGTGGCGATGTCCTCGTACAGGTACGCCTGCTTGCCGTCGAGCCATGCGTCTGGGCCAGCCTTGAGCGTGTAATACGTGCCCCACGACGCCATGCACGACTTGGCGTCTTTGGCGACCACGAAGCCCAGGGTGAACCAGCGCTGCCCGGTCTTGGCGGCGACCTCGGTGAGCTTCTGGAATGGATACAGGGTGCTGTCGACATACGGCGCAAACACCCGCTTGGGCCACCCAGCGACAGGCAAGGTCGCGTCCGTGCCCGGTTCGACTTCGGCAGCCGCGCCATCGACGCCATCGGTCTGGATGGTCGCTGCGTCTGGCGTGCTGCTATCCACTGCCAGCGCATCGCTGGTCGCCGCCACATCAGTGCCGGTGCCGTCATGGGCTGGCGCGTCCGTCGCCACGGCGTCCGCAGTCCCGACGTCGCCATCGGCTGCAGACGCCTGATCCACCGCCGCGGCCGTGTCGCTGGCGTGGCCATCGGGGCAGTCGTTGACATAGACGATGCGTTCTGTCGGTGTCGCCGTGCAAGCAGTTTGCGCGAACAACCAGGCGAACAGGAGGCGTTTAGGCATGCTCAGCTCCTCCGCCCGCGATCGATGGCCGCAAACCACTCGCCCACCCATCGGGTCCAGGCAATGGGTGAGGGTCGGCTGTTGTCGCTCCACGCGTCGTAGCGCTCGGACTCGCCGTCCTGGTAGAACTCGACGTCTGGCGAATCACCCGACCCGGCGCGGAGCACGGCCCGGCCGCGCGCTTCACCTGCATACAACTGCAGCTGCCAGCCTGCGTCGGCGCCGTCCCGTTGCTCGCCCAGGCGCGCGAGCGTGCCGTCGGCATAAGTGATGGCATAGAGCCCGGTCGCGTTCGCGGGTAGCTCTTCGACCACTTGTGCGCCGTCGGGCAGCTGCAGCGTCTGCGAGCCATGCTCGGTCCACACCAGGATCGGTGGGCCCGACAGCGGCTGCAATTCTGGCCGCGGGGCAAGGGGTTGGGTTCGCCGCCGCGGCCGCGTGCCGAGTCGCTTGGTCACGGGTCGCTCCGAACAACCGCCTGGATCGGGGATGGGGGCGGCCGCCCAGACGGGTACGGCAGCACGGCGATGGTGCCACGGCACGGTGCGGATCGCCAACTGCAAGGCCTGCGCGCAGTTCGCCTACAAAACGTTGACGGCGGCCTGCCGTGCGGCGCACGCTCCGCAGCCCTCGCTCCCGTTTGGGCGGCGAGCGTCCCTTTGGAGAGGCCTTGATGATGCCCAGCGTTCCTTTGCGGTTGGCGTTTGCTGCTGCGCTGCTTGCCGCACCTACCGCGGCCGTGGCCGCAGACGCCGATTACGCCGTGTGGGGCGACCTGCGCGGCGCTGGTCAGCAACTGGCGCCTTTTGACCTGGGCGCTGACGGTGGTCGGCACCCTGCGACAGCCTGGGCGCAGACGCGCGCCATCGTCGGCAGTCGCGCACGGCTCGCCGCAGCGCTCGTCGCGGAACTCGAACTGGAAGCGCTCAATGGCTGGGCCGGCGGTGACCGCGAGACGCTCGGCCTGCAGGCCGACAAGCGGCCATTCATCGTTCCGCGCGACGGCGGCGGCGACCTTGGCCGGGTGCTGCCGCGCCGCGCCAACCTCAGCTTGACCACCAGCATCGGCCAGCTGAGCGCGGGCGTCCAGAACTTCGGCTGGGGCACCGGGATTCTCGCCAACGACGGCGCCGGCGCCCAACAAGTGGCCGGTCCGCAATTCGGCGACAGCTGGCTGGGCGGCAGCGTGGCGCGGCTGGTCTTCGCGACCAGGCCATGGCACGACAGCGACAGGCCATTGCTGCGCGGCCTCGCGGTGTTTGCCGCCTTGGACGCGGTCGTGCGCGACGACAATGCCCACTGGCACGAGGGTGACCGCGCCTACGCCGCTCTGGCCGGGGCGCGCGCCCAGGACAGCGATACGCAACTCGGCGCATTGCTGGTGCTCCGCCACCAGACCGATCGGGCCGATGCGCGCCGCATTGACGGTTCGCTTGCCACCACGACCGTTGCCGTCGTCGATTTGCACGCGCGCAGCCGCTGGGCGCTTGGCGCAACGCGCAGCTGGGTGGCAGAGACGGAACTGGCCATTGTCACCGGAACCACGACCCGGGCCCAAGGCGAGCTCACCTTTGCCGACGGCGCGGCGGTGCGTCAGCTCGGCTGGCTGGGGCGCGCGCGCTGGGACGCCGACGACCTGCAAGTCGCTGTCCACGCTGAGCTTGGCTACGCCAGTGGCGACAACGACCCCCGCGATGCCACGGCGCGCACGTTTGCGATGCACACCGACCACAACGTCGGCCTGGTGCTGTTTGACCACGTGCTACCACTGCTCTCGGCGCGCTCCGCCGACCGCTTGACCGACCAAGGCCTGCTGGCGGTGCCGCCGCCGTCGCTGCGGTTCGCTGTCCAGCAGGGCGCGGTGCAAAACGCCATCTATGCCCACCCAGTCGTGCGGTGGCGGCCCGCGGAGCCGGTCGAGCTGCGCATCGGCTACTTGCTAGCGGCCCCGGCGGCCCAAGTGGCAGATCCGTATCAGACCGCGCTCAACGGCGGCTACCCGCTCGACGCGGCCAAGCGTTCGGCCGATTGGGGCACCTATGGCCACGAGTTCGACGCCCGCGCCGCGGTTCGGGTGCCGCTGGCCGGTGGCGTCGCCCTGCGGCTGTGCGCGGAAGCGGGCGTGCTGCTGCCGAGCGAGGCGCTGCAGGCCGTGATTGGACAAAGCCCGTGGACCGCGCGCGCCAGCGCGGCCTTGACGTGGTAGGAGGCACCATGCGGTTGCGATTGCCAATTCCGCTGCTGGCGCTGGCGTGGGCCATGCTGGCTTGCCAGAGCCCGCTCGACCCCTCAGGCACCGAGGCGTCCGTCCTGCACTTGACGCTGCGCGCCGGCGGGCCCAAGGTGGTGTGGGACCTGAATCACAAGCCATTGCCCGAGATCCCGCTGCCCAACAACCAGGCCACGCGCCTCGATCCGACCTCGCCGACGGGGCGCCGGATCCACGTCAGTACCGCTGTCGCGTCGCGCTACGAGCGGCGAGTCCGCGAGCGCTTCAACAAGCTCGACGGTTTTGGGGCCTTTGGCGGCATCTCGGTGCGCTTTGACGCACCGCTGGATCTCGCCGACATCGTCACGCGCCACCAGTCCAACGACGATTTTCGCGACGACGCCGTGTACCTGCTCAACGTTGACCGCCGCTGCGCTCGCTTTGGCGAAGAGGTGGCGATTGATTTTGGCCGCGGCCGCTTTCCCATCACGCTCATCGGCCGGGCCGGTCGCGTCGACGACCCCAAGGCGCCAGGCGGCTTTCGCGTCGATAACGGCGACTCCAAGATGTTCCCGTTTGACCCGCACGGCGAGACCCTGTCGCTGCTGGCCGCGCCTTGGAACGAGGACAGCAACGCCAACGGCAAGCTCGACGCAGGCGAAGATGCCGACGGTGATGGCCATCTCGACGTCGCCAACTTTGTCGATCCCCACGTTTGCGATGGGCAAAAGCGTGGCACGCCGGCCCACGACCGCTGCGTCGCCGACCACCTGATGGGCTGGTACGAGCGCCAGACCAACACCTTGACGCTGCGCCCGGTGTGGCCGTTAGAAGAGCGCTGCACCTACGCAGTGGTGCTGACCTCGCGGCTGCGCGGCGCGTCGGGCAAGGCCGTCGAGTCGCCGTTTCCGCAAGTAGGCCCGCGCGACCAGGCCAACGACCTGCAGCCGGTGCCAGAGCTGTTGGCCCGCTACGGCCTTGGCGCTGCCGATGTGGCGTTTGCGTGGACCTACACCGTGGGTTCGATGACGACCGATCTCGAGGCGCTGCGCGCTGGCTTGTATGGCACGGGTCCGTTTGCGCGCCTGTCCAGTGAGTTTGCGGCGCGCTGGCGTTTGAGCAGTCGGGACGAGCTGCGCAAGGCCGGTGGCGATCCGCCACTGGGCGGCAACGCGGGTGCAAGCCCGCTCATTGGCGGCGACTGCGCGACGGCGGCCGTGGCTGCGATGGCCGGCGCCGGCGATGGCGACAAGCAAATCTGCGGTGGGTACGCCGACTTTGCCAGCGTGGGCGCGATCTTTGGCGGGTCGTTCCCGACGCCTGACTTGCTGGTCGACAAGGACAGCCGCGCTACTCTGGCCTACCCCGACACCGACGACGAACTGTGGGACATCGACGCCGCCACCGGCCGCGCCACCTACGGCACCAGCAACGTCACCTTTTGGTGTGCACTGCCGCGTGGTTCGGCCAAGCCCGCCGCAACGTCCTGCCAGCCCGGCAATCCCGAAGGCAAGCCGTGGTGCCAGCCGTACCCGGTGGCCTTCTACGCCCATGGGTACGGTAGCTTTAAGGGCGAGTTCTTGCTGCACGCCGGTCGCCACAACCAGATGGGCGTGGCTGCATGTGCGCTCGATTCTTACGGTCACGGTCGCAGCGCGTTGCTCGACAGTCAGTGCGGAGGCCACTTCGAGTACTTGTTGGCCAAGAACCAGCTCAACGCCTATGGCGCGCCCGAACTGGTGACGCTGATGTTCGCTGGCCGCGACCGCGACCTGAACAACGACGGCTGCGGCGACGGCGGCGCGGACCAGTGGACCGCCAACCTGTTCCACACCCGCGACATCGTGCGGCAATCGGTGCTCGAGGAGATCCAGTTTGTGCGCATCCTGCGCGCCATGGACGGCAAGGCCAAGATGGCCGACGGCACGTTGGCAGGCGACATCGACGGCGATGGCACGGTCGACCTCGGCGGCCCCCATGCCGCGATTGGCGCGTGGGGCATCTCGCTGGGCGGGCAGTTGATGGGGGTCTTGGCCGGAGCTGAGCCCAACCTTGACGGCGTGTCGCCCAACGCGGCCGGCGGTGGGCTGACCGATATCAGCGTGCGGTTGGGGCAGGGCGGCCTGGCCGAAGCGGTGATGCTGCCCGTCCAAGGGCCGATCCTGGCCGCTTGCCTGCCGACAGACGGCCACCAAAATCCGCTGCAGAGTGGTGAAAATACGGGTGTCTGTTTGCCCAAAGTCAGCAGCGACGGTCAGCCCGATGGCGCCAAGCCACAAAAGGCCGGCGAGCTGGCGCTGGGCTGGTATCTGCACGACACCGCACAGTTTCGCGTGCGCGCGGTCGGCCGCATCGCCGGCGTTGCGGTGGGGGACCGCGTCGAAGTGCGCAACCTGACCAAGGGCACCCAAGTCGCCGGCACGGTGGGCGCGCGGGGCTGGTTGCGCCTGAACATCGGCGCCGACGCGCTCAATCCCGTCGAGCGGCGCGGGGTGTTGGGCCTCAAAGACGGCGACCGCGACGCGGTTGCCTTTGCCGACACGCCCAAGCTCGGCGACCGCATCGACGTGCGGGTATTTGGCGCCGACGGCAAGGCCAAAGGCAAGCTGGACGCTTTTGCGCACGACGTGGTCTTTCAGGGCACGCGCTACCCCAAGGGCGCGCCGCTGGTCGCGCTACAAGAGGGCCTCGGCTACGCGCGCAACACCCCGGACTTTCGCCGCTTCTACGGCTTTGCCGCCCACGCCATCGCGCCGGCCGATCCGGCCAGCTACGCCGACCGCTGGTTCAACCGGCCCATCAAGGCGAACTACGACCCGACGTGGCGCGCCGGGCGCACCCACGTGTTGTCCATGCCGACCGTCGGCGATGTGCAGGTTCCGACTGCCACCGGCGTCGCCATGTCGCGCGCGGCAGGGCTACTCGGCAGCTGGCGCCGCGACCCGGCCAAGTACAAGGCTGAGCACGGCTGGCGCGAGCTGTTCACGCCCGACGCCCGCTATGGCGTGTCCATCGAAGAGTGGCTGCGCAAAAATTGGGTCATTGAAGGCGACTGGCGCATGCAGCGCTGGGCCGGCTACAGCTACAATCCGCACGTACTGTTCGACCCCGACGACGTTGGCGATGGCAAGACGGCATTCTCGTGTCGGCCACAGGACGATTGGTCCGCGGATAGCGGCGAGTCGCAGTGCCCGCCCGGCTATGAGACCTCGACCGAGCTGTTCGGCGTGCCGCATCCGCCTGCAGGCAAGGCGCTGCGCATCGACCGACCGCGCGCCGACGGCAGCTTCGACAGCATGCGCATCCCGCTTTTGCGCCCGGCCGGCCAACACGGCATCTACAACCCGCAGCCCTTTCGACCGTTCGATGCCGATGCCTTCATGGTCAATTTTACCGCCCGTTTTCTGCACTCGGGCGGCAAGCTGGTCAGCCACGCCGCAGGCTGCGACTGCAGCTATGTCGGGCCGCGGCCGACGATGAGCGTCGCGGGCAAACCGGCGGGCGTGGGACTTGAAGGCGTGGCCGTGTGCCCCACGGACGATACCGCTTACGGCAAGGCATGCAGCCCGGCTTGTGCGGCGGCGTGGGGCCTGCCGAGCGTGCCGGCGGTAGTCTGTCCCTAGCTGGGGCGGGCGCCGTAAGGAGTCGGGTCGTCGCTCAGGCGGAGCGCCGCCAACCCCTGCGCGCGCAGACCGCCGCGACCACGCCAAGGCAGGCCCAGCGCCACGGTGCATGCGGGCTCGGCCTGCCAGCCGCGCACCCGCCGTCTTTGGTCTTGGGCGCGCCAATTGGCTGCCTCGCCGTCGTCGCCTCCGGCTGCGCGCAAGCAACCGGAGTCACTTCGTCCGCATAGGCGGCGCACAAGCCAGCCACGTCGTCGTCGGTCATCGGCGTCGGCTTGGCAATGACCTTGGGCGGCACGCCGTGCATGACCGCTGCAGGCAGGGAGCTGTGATCCAGACCCACGAAATGCCCGGCCTCATGCCGAAACACCGCCTCCAGATGAATCCGGTCTGAAGAACAGGATTGCGCACAAAACGCGAACGCCGCGTCGTTCAGCGCGATGTCGGCGTCGACAATCACCCCATTGTCGGTTCGCGCGGTCAAGACCGTCATGGCGATAACGCCTGCGCTATACGGCCAGTCGACCGCCGCGTGGATGAACACGCACTGATTGCCGTTCGGCCCCCACTGCACACAGCCCGTCGTTGTGGTCGCGACGCAGCCCAGGCCGATGGCAGCCGGGGCGGTGACTCCGACGTCTCCGAAACCCTTGGCGATAGGGCGAATGGCGCAAGGCCCGCAGGACACCGCCTGCCAGGTGCCCAGGCCGGCTTGAATGGCAGCGCGCACCTCGACGAGCTGCAGCCCATCGGCAGACAGGCCGGTCTCGTCGACCGTGTAGGTGAGCGGCGCGGCCAGCGCAACGGCCGGCCAGCGCATGGGTTTTCCCACGCTGGTCTTGTATTGCTGCCAGGCTGCCGCGGGTGAGGCGCAAAGGGCCGATGCAAGGCTCGCTGTGGCCACCAGTGCCCGCGCCGACCTGGCCAATCGGGTGGTGATTGCGCGATGGGCCGCTAGCTCGGGTTCAAAGCGCAAGGGCACGGCGAGTGACGGCCGACACAGGCGGCGCGCGGTCATGCTGGGGTTCGGCGCGGCGCGTGTCAAACCGCAAGGCGCTGCTGCTGGCCGGCGGGCCAGGTTTGCGGGGCCGGGGTTGGCGCGAGTGCCGTAACCCGTGGTGACCTTGACTTCGCCCCGGCCTGGCGCCCTTGTCAACTCGCCAGACGTCTGGTCTGCAATGGCGGAAAACCAGCGATCTCCATGCGATCGGGAAAGTCGCCATCCAAGGTCAGCAGTCGCCCTTCGGCATGAACCAGCGCGGCAGCGGCGTGCATGCAATCGCGTGGTTTGAGTCGGTGCCGCTCCAGCAGGGTCTGCGCGAGCTGCAGTAGGTCAGCATCAACTGCCACCACTTCCAGGTTGGGCAGTGCGCGCCACAGCTGGCCCGCCCGCGCAGCTGCGGCGAAGTCGAACGGCAGGCCGCGCCGACGTCCGGCGACGAAGGTCACCTCATCCCACGTCAATGTTGAGGCGACAGCGGTGACCTCCGCCGTCGCGCATCGGCGCTGCCAATCCATGCACGCAGCGATGGCGGCAGCCGGCTGGTTCCCGAGCAGCGGGGTGACCCACAGACCCGTGTCAAAATACCAACGTACTCTAGCGGTCATAGCTCTCTTCGAGCAGCGTGCGGTAGTCGGCGGCGTCGCCATCGGTGGCAGACAGCTGCCACCAGGCTTGCCACGGTTCTGCCACCAGATTGGCGTCGGACCGCTTGGCGGTCGCTGCATCTGGCCTGCGCAGCTCGGCAACAGCGACACCGCGCTGCTCGATGACAATGGTCTCGCCATGCTTGGCGACGGCTGTCAGCAATTCACCAAGGTGGATGCGTGCGTCGGTTGCCGAAACGTGGCGCATGGGGTCCTTCGGGCAATCGATCGATTGCCATTGATCGATAGCCTAGCGGGGGGGCTGGTGCACGTCAAATCGGGCGTGTGGGGGCGGAAGACGTGATCGAAAGTCCTGGCCCCTCGGGGCCTTGAGGCGCCTTGTGGGTGGCGCCCTGGGGTGTTTGCCCGTGTGCAGGCGCACCTTGCCCGTGGAATTGCCGATCCGGGTAGGGCGCTCTGTGTCGGTGTGCTGTCGTCGTTGGGCGGACTGCGGTGTTGCGCGGCGATCAGGCAGGTGCCGCAAGCGTCGACGGCCTCCG
>SXGT01163420.1_pt1 | contig 39318 bp, 35 predicted proteins | sample 3176221 | NCBI WGS metagenome assembly SXGT01 (sample SAMN11356862, study PRJNA531348) | freshwater metagenome | isolation source: freshwater sample F1-120 | place: China: Fuxian Lake, Yuxi | collected 2017-12-25 | reverse complement strand
TTCAGCAACTTTGTCAATGTGGCCCAGGCCAATGGATTCGAGTGAATCGAGCTCCACTTTTAAATCCAACTACTCCGTCGCATGGTGCTTGGGCAGGATCTGAAAATTTCGTTGGGTGGAATACCAGTTATCACATTGGTGCTACGGAATCTTCGGCAACTGCTTGCATTTCAATGAATGGTACCAGTTACTTCTGGCATGCCGGAAGCCGATCTGGATCAAGAATTGCACAATTCACAGGGGGCTGGAAGGAGTCTTGGAGCGGGCCATTACCATCCTGCACACGTTCAGTTATGCTTTCTGCGGTTGGAAGTGGCGGCCTTGGAATCGGTGACAGTTGTGCGGCACGATTGGGATGCAGCGCATCTTCAATTGCCACAGCAGCGGGAGTGGCGATGAGCCGTGGGAGAGCCAGGGCATCACTTTCAAATTTGGAAATCCGCGGAACGGTCTCATATGACAATGTCACTCAACTCTCCAAGATTGATGGCAACTTCGGCGCCCAAGTTGCACTTGCAGGTTCACACGCCAGCGGCACGATCTCTTCCCAATCAAGTTGGACGGTGAACGGTCAAGGTGCGGCATCTGGAGCGCTGACTTTCGTTGTCATGCCAGATCGAACGTATTGCGCTCTGACAAATCTGCCAATCACAGCGAATTGGTCTGGAACTGTGGTCACATCGACTGCCGTTACAGTCGATGAAAATGGATCGGCATCAGGCTCGGCAGAGGCAGCTCTCGCGCTGGCGATTCGTTGAAAGATACACAACTTTTCAAGCAACTCGGCATTTATGCCGCGTGCGTCGCCTGTGTGGGGCAGGCGGCGGCGGGGCGCGCGTCGGAGCAAGTGGTTTCGACCCAAGTGGTTTCGGGAGAGGGAGTGCCGGCAGATGCGCGCACTCCCCTCCACGGAGCATTCATAGATGTCATAAAAAATATGCAAGCAAACTTCGCGCAAGAGGATCATGCAATGTTGGTTGGGCGCAAACTTTCTGTCGATTGGTCTCTTGCGCCAGCTTTGCTCATCAACGACATTATGCGAGGCGAGCCGCCATCGCATTGGATGGCACTTCTCGACGACGCGTATGGGCGATCGACCGCATTGACACTCGACACGGAGAACACTCCGCAGAAAATTCTTGATGGGTGCGCTCTGATAAAGCGTCAGGACAAGTCAATTCGTTTTTCCTATCTCGCGCAGAGGCTCTTCGCCGCAGGATCGGAAGTTCCGCCTGCGATTGAATGGGAATGTGATGTCCGTGCATCGGAAACAAAAATGCTCACCGCGTGGTACGAACCAAATCTCGCGCAGCGCGGAGTGGATTTCCCTATGCCGCCCGACCGAACACTTCTAAGTTGGAACAATGAATTGATGCGCCTTCGAGTGGTTCAAGAATCTGCTGACTGGTCAATGAAGTGGCCAGCGCAAGAGCCCATCTTCGACCATGTTGGAGATGCGTACGACTTGTTCGACACTCTGCGTGCATGGCATTGGGCACGACGCGATGGGCTCATTCTGCCAGATACAGCAACACTTCATTTCGAATCGACCGAGCGCTCGACTCCGCGCATCATTCATTGGTCTAACACGAATGAAAGCGAATGGATTCTCTCCATCACACTTCGCCAAGGCGCTGCGATTCGGCGCGCTGGATTCATAGTAAAAGCGGATGGAGTCGATGGAAACACTTTGCCAATTGGGCGACCAATGGTCAACGTGCCAATCGTCGCCGCCGACACAGTCGTGACGATCTCTTTCCAAGCCTCTCAAGATCAACGCTTGGGAATACCAACTGGAACTTTTCTTCCCAAGAAAATTGCGCTTGTCATCAACAATCAAGAAGTCGCACACGCGTTGTTGCATTCGTTTGCCCAAGACTCCACCGATGCGCCATCGAACATTGATTCTCAATCCACGCAGTCATTATGGGTCGACGCGATCACGCGAATTCGTCAAGCACAAGGTTCATCTTCTTCACCAACACTTTCCCCCATCGACTTCGATGAAAAAGATTTGGCAATTGATTCGACAACCAACTCTGGCAAATCGTTGCTTCGCGCCCGACTCGCGGCAAATGCTTGGGCCTTCGCAATGCGCGCAGATATAGCAAATCTGATGTCGACCATCTCTCGTGCGCAAGAACTTCGCAGAAACGATTCCCTCGGAAATCATGATCTTGCCGCGCTGGAAACCTTCGCGGAATCACTCACTTTGGGTCACGCGCCTGTTTCTGCAGTGGACGCAATCCGATTTCGCCACGCGCTTGCCGCAAACGAATTGACCAACGATTCGCTGACGCCTGCATGTTTGGCTGCGACAGGCACTGGTCGATTTTGGGCCGCTTTGGATATTGCCAACGCAGGACTTTCTCGCGCGGTTGTGGGCTCAGCCGAAGAAGCGATTTGGAAATCTGCCTGCGCACAACTCAAAGTGTGGTGCGAGGATCCACTTTCACACACGACCTTTGGTGCCGACCCTGGAGTGCTCATGCTCTCGCAGCAAATCGCATTTCAACAAAAACCATTGGCGCCCGACACAAACTTGGATGCTTCCTCGATCTCCGAACCTCCAAGGACCACAATTGATGGAAAATCCTCGGGAGAGGCACATCACAAACTGCGGGAAATTCTTGCGCCACTTTCGCAGAGCTCACCCAACATTTCTGGAGGAAATTATTCTTGACCGTCGATCAACTGCACATCAGGTCGAGCAAGCCGAAATTGCTTTGATCCCTCTGGGGTTGTTTGGCTCGACCATATATAGAGTCGTCGAAGCGACTTCAGCTTCGTCAAAGATGCGAGTCCGCTATCTGTCAATTTCGTCGCGACAAAGTTGATCGATTCCAACTTCGGCATTCCCGCAAGTTGTGCCGCAACTTGATCACCCGCTTGCGTGTGATCGAGTCGAATGACCCGCAGGGATTGAAATTGCACGATGATTGATCCAACCAAATCTGAAATCGCGCTGTTGGCAAGATTCAGCACAACAAGAAAATCAGCCAGCGAAACCAACTTGTCGACCTGCGCATCACCAATCGGTGGAGCTGCGAGGCTGGCATTGGCCTCATAATTTGAACTGCCTTGAGCAAGCGGTTGCACCGTCACTCCAAACTTCGCCATCGCCAAAGTCTGCGCCTGAATGCGAGTCAATTCATCGGGAGTCAACGATCGCTCTGGCAACGTCCAACGATTGTCAGAGACCGCACCAGGCGAAATTCCATTTCCTGCGGATGCGCCTTGAACAATCCATTCGCGAATCAGCGCAACATCCGCAGGTGAAACCCGATCACCATCCGGTGGCATCGCGGAGTCATCGCTCACTGGCAATTCGATATTCCTCAACAGCAAACTCGCAGCTGGATCGCCGGGCTTCACCGCCCACTCGCCCTTTCGCTCCGTCGTCATCCACTTCCAGTCATCAAGGCGAACGCCGCCTTTGCTCTTTCCGTTGCCGTGACATTCATAACAATTCGCGCTCAAGATTGGCACGATTTGTTTGCCGAAATCAACAGTCGCCTTTCCTCCAGCGCTCAATACGGCTGGCGTGGGCGCCGCTGTTTCCGAAACGGCAGTTGATGAAACTTCAGTTGCAATTTGTGGCGTCTGGGCAATTCCTAATTGGACTTTAGCGGCATTCGCAGCTGCATCGCGCTGCGACTTTTCAGTTTGATCAATCGCAGTCCACAACGCATCGGTGATGTACCCATCGCCATAGACCATCGATCCACCAAGATGACCAGTGAATCCCAAAGCCCCGGCGGTTGCCAGCAACACCATACGCCACGCTCCAGACAAACTGGTCTTGGGTCGAGCGCGAATGATTGAACCGCTGATCGCAAGAGCCATCAAGAGAACTGCGGCAGCGATCCCAATCCAGCGATGGAGAAAAAGATTCAGCGAGAGACTGCGATTCAGGAACTCCGCATTAAACCATCCGCTCGTCGCAGTCACCACTGCAACAATTGCGGCGAACCACACCGCCGTCAACGCGAATGAAGAAGGCCCTGCATCACGACGCACCGCACCCCATAACTCGACAATCGCAGCGACAATCCCAAGTGCGATTGGAAAGTGAAGAACCGCAGGATGCAATGTTCCGACGAATGTCAACCAGGCGTCAAGAGAAGAAATAGCAAGAATCATGCGATAGAGGATAGCCAAGTCAAGCGCATTCGATCACTCATCGATTCGCACAATCGCCGCGGCTCGATTGACTGCCTCCGCACCAAACTTCGCCCGGATCGCATCCGCCGCGCCATCAAGTCGCCGCTGTCGATCCAACTCTGGATCGGGAAAGAGCGCAGCGATATCAGTCTGCGTTTCAAGACCCCCAAGACTGACGCCAATCAAGCGCAGAGGTTGCGCCTCTTTCGAAGCCCACTGATCAAACAAATAACGCGCGCTCGACCAGAATTCCATTGAAATATCCGTCGCTGCTGAAAGAGTTGTTCGCCGAGTCACAGTCTGAAAATCCGCGAATCTCAACTTCAATGTGACGCTGCGCGCGACAAGCCCCTGCCGGCGAAGTCGAATCGCGACACTTTCAATCTGACCAAGCAACACCTGTCGCAGTCGATCGAGATCGAGCGTGTCATTTTCAAATGTTTCCTCTTGGCCGATGCTTTTCGACGCTCGTTCTGGAACGACATCACGCGCGTCAATCCCCTGCGCCAATTGCCACGCGTGTCGACCCGCCTCGCCAAGATCTCCAAATACTTGCGCTTCACTCACCCGCTGCAAATCTGCGAAGATTGCATATCCCTGTCTGCGAAATCGCTCCTCCGCAACTGGTCCAACTCCCCACATTCGCCCGATATCAAGCGGCGCGAGAAATTGCATCAACCTGTCGCTGTCGACGATCACCACTCCGCGCGGCTTGTGCAAATCCGACGCGATCTTCGCGACAAATTTTGATGGCGCCAATCCAATCGAGCAATTCAATCCTGTTGCTTCGCGCACGCGTGCGACGATTTGCACAACAGTGTCAGCAGGTGCGCCAAAGAGCCGTTGGGTTCCGGACAAATCGACGAAGGCTTCATCAAGCGAAAGTGATTCCACCAACGGCGAAAAACTTCGCAGCACATCCATAAACACATCAGAAAGTTCCTGGTAACGCCGCATTCGAACTGGTCGAATGATCGCGCTTGGACACCGCCGACGTGCTTCGCCCATCGGCATCGCAGATCGACATCCGAATGCTCTTGCTTCATAACTCGCCGCGGAGACAACACTGCGCGCACCCTCACCACCGACAAGCACTGGAAGTCCCGCGCAACTGGGATCATCCATCTGCTCGACGCTGGCATAGAACGCATCAAGATCAACATGTGCGATCGCACGGGAATGTTGCACAGGAAGAGATTACGCCGTTGCGACGGAAGACCGAAACGCGCGTTCACGCAAGACAAATTCTGCGATCTGCTCCGCGCTATCTGGCGGCGGCATCAACTGAAGCGCCTTGCGCATTGCATAGCGTTTCTCAGCGGATCGCATCAAATCCAGCACGCATGCGCCAAGGCCTGGCATGTTCTTCTGCGCATCAATCTGATCCAATTCCATTGCTGCGGCACCTGCAAGAACCAAAGGCATCGCATTTTCACGCTGATGCAAATCTTGGTGATAAGGATATGGCGCAAAGATTGTGGGAATCTGATTTGCTTGCGCTTCTGCGACCGAACTTGCTCCAGCGCGACTGAGCGCCAAGTCCGCGGCGCCCCACGCCAAACCGATTCGATGCATAAATGGAATCACTGCCGCGCGCACTCCAGATTCTCGCCATGCACGCTCGTATCGAGCGACGCCACCAAGAGGATTCGCGCCGCACAAATGCAATACTTGCCAATCGCGAAAATGACCAGAATGTGATCGCGCCAATTGAACTGCAAGTTCATTCAGACTCTGAGCGCCTTGCGATGCGCCAGTGATCAACAACACGCGCACAGCGGGATCGAGTCCCAATTCCGCGCGACAGAGTTCCGCAGATGCTGGCGCAATTGCGATTCTGCGAATGGGCATCCCGATGATCTCGCTTGCAAAGTTTGGAATGTTCGGCACCGGTACAGCCGAGACCGTGCGTGTCGCAAATCGCGCGACCATTCGATTCGCTCGTCCAGGTGTTGCGTCCAAGTTGACAAGCAAGACTGGAATTCCAGCTTTGCGTGCGGCGGCAACAACTGGTGGCGTGACAAATCCGCCAAGAGACACAACCCAATCTGGTCGGCTCTTGCGAATGAGCGCGTCCGCATCTTTGCGCGCAAGGCGAAGACCCACAAGAAAACGCATCAAGCGGCGCGGGTTCATCGAAAATGGTTCGGCGCGAATAGCCGAAAACTCAGCTCCAGATTCGCTCAACATCGATGCGTCAATGGACCGAGCAGAACACGCGAAAATCGCTCGCGCACTTGGATCAAGAGCTCGAATCCGTTCGGCGATGGCAAGCCCTGGCGAAATGTGACCGCCTGTACCACCACCTGCAAGCATAATCACTTTGCCCAGCAAACCCGTTGATGCGTCATCATTCATCTTGGAACTCTTGGGAATCCTAGACCCGCTTCCGTGAGGAAATGGAAGTGACGCGCTACTCATTCTGGGACAATTGCTCCTGCATCAACACTGCCCATTACGCTCTCGCCTGCGCCATCCTCCGCTCTCGCTCTTGCATCCTCTCGCGCCATCTTTCGATCCATTGACATAATCAATCCCAAAGACAAACACGTCAACATCCATCCAGTTCCACCGCGAGAAATCAGCGGAAGTGCGATGCCTTTGGTCGGCGCCAAACCAGTGACAACCAAGATATTGATGAGCGCTTGAAATCCGATCGTTGCCAAGATTCCAAGTCCGACAAGTTGGCAAAATGGCGAGAGTCGTGATTCTTGCTTCGCACCGCGCAACATCAAACCACCCTCCACCGAACGATCTTTCAATGCGCCGATCACCAACCATCCGCACCACAGCAGAAACGCATAGAGCGCAATGACCAGAAATGCACCGATCATTCCACTCTCTTCGCAGATGATCGCATAGATAAAGTCCGTGGTTCCTTCAGGCAAATATCCAAATTTCTGCACGCTGTTGCCAAGTCCACGACCAGTCAATCCGCCTCCAGAAATCGCGCCCATCGACTGAATGATGTGATAACCAATCCCTTGCGAATCCGCATATGGATCGACATATGCAAGGATGCGGTTGATGCGATACGGACTGACGATGATCAGTCCAATAAATCCCATCAATGCCATCGGCGCCAACATCGCGGCGTGCCACCATTTGCATCCAGCAGCGACAACAATGATCAACGCGATCAACATAATCAGCGTCGCGGTTCCTAAATCTTCAACTGCGATCCCCATTGCGACCACTGCGGTGAAAACAATCGGCGGAAGAAAGCCGCCCCAAAAACTTTTCATTTTCGCCCCTCGGCGAATGCACCACCATGCCAAGACCAATGGCATTCCCCACTTTGCGATCTCACTCGGTTGAAATGTCACAGGTCCCAAACTGATCCATCGACTTGCGCCATTTACCTCGCGACCAATTCCTGGCACATGAACAAGAACGATGCCCGCAAAGATCGCCAAGATGATCCACCAGATTGGATTGAGCGCACCCCGCGCATTTTGAAGTTTATCAATTGGCAATCTCGATCCGATCAGCAGGCACAACGCAGACGCGATCGCAAAGAGTGTCGCTCGGCCACCGAGAATGGCGTCAAGGGTCGTCTTGCTATCGCCGCTGACATCAAGACTGGCGGAATTGACAAAGACGACGCCCAATACCAACAGGCACATCGAACAGAGAGCGATACCTTGTCCTGCTCTTAGCATCCTGCATCTATCGGCATCTGACTGCAAATCCCACAAAGTTTGCCCTGCGATTGAGTATTCTCGTCCCTTCAAATGTTGCCCGTCTATCTCGAAACTTTCGGCTGTCAGATGAACGAACTCGACAGCGAGCTTGTCCAAGGACAATTGAGCGCGCTGGGATATCGCTTCGTCGCTCGTCCCGAAGATGCGTCGGTCATTCTGTACAACACTTGTTCCGTACGCGAGCAAGCCGAGCAGAAGGCTTACAGCCGAATCGGCGTCATCAGCGCGCGCAAACGAGCGGGAGAAAACCTCATTTTAGGCGTCATCGGCTGCATGGCCGAACGCGACGGATTAGATCTTTTCCGTCGGCATCCGCAGGTCGATTTGATGTGTGGTCCTGGAGAACTCGACCGCCTTCCCCAACTGATCGACAATGTTCGAAAATCAAATGCGGCTCAAGAATTGGATTTTGCGCAACCACTTGCGCTTGCTGATCGAACGGCCCTCGCTGGCAATCGAAGCCGCCGATCCATCACCCTTACCGCGGCCGAAGACAACTTGGAAAACCTCGATCTTTCCAGAGCATTTGACCCAGATTCCAGCGGCGGCAAGCGGCACAGCGCCTATGTCCGAATCACCCGTGGATGCAATAAATTCTGCACATATTGCGTGGTTCCAAACACTCGAGGTGCGGAAGTTCATCGCCCGCCCGATCACATTGTTGATGAATGCAAACGGCTTGTCGATGCTGGCGTGATCGAGATCACTTTGCTTGGGCAAACGGTCAATCACTATCGATATCAACACGGAAGCGCGGTGACAATTGATGGTCGCGAAGCGCCACAAGTTGGTCCAGGGCTTTCGGCATTTCGCGCATCTGCGGCAAGCACTGGCAAACGAACAACGACTTTCGCGGATCTACTGCGACGCATTCACGAAGAAGTGCCAGCTTTGAAGCGACTTCGTTTCATCACCAGTTATCCTCGCGACTTTGGCGACGACATCTTAAGTGTGATGCGAGATTCTCCTCGTATTTGCCGATATCTGCATGCGCCTGCGCAAAGTGGATCGGACCGCATTTTGAAATTGATGAACCGCGGATATACGGTCGGCGAATATTTGGATTTCGTACATCGTGCGATGGCGATGTTGCCAGACCTCTGCCTTGCTGGAGATTTCATTGTTGGATTTCCAACCGAGACTGACGAGGATTTCGAGATGACATGCGCCCTCGTCAATCAACTTCCATTCAAGAACAATTTCATTTTCAAATATTCTCCTCGGCCTGGAACAACTGCTTTCGACCGATTGAAAGACAATGTTCCCGAAGAAGTCAAGCGATTTCGAAACAACCAATTGCTCGCAATTCAGACCGAAGTTTCGCACGCGACTCATAAAAAATGGATCGGACGCCAAGTGGAAGTGCTCTTTGACGAGGTCAGAACATTCGAGAGAGCAAACAACGCAAAGTCGAATGCGAGCCCGATAACCATAATGGGCAAGGAAATCCCCTCCTCCAGCGGAGCAATTCCCGCCCAGAACAAGTTGTTTCAGTGTATTGGCAGAACCGCAGGCGACCTCATTTTTGCGCTTGAATGTAATAACGAGCAAGAAGCCTGCTTATTTATCGGAAAAACTGCCCATGTTGAAGTCTTTGCCGCATCGGCGCTGCTGCTAACTGGTGGGCTTTCCAAAGCTTTGGCAATCGCTGAGTAAACAAAATAATTCATTAAAATTTTTGCCCCAAAATTTGACGCACCAATTTTTGGGGTTAAGTTACTTATGGAGAGCTTGGAAAAAGGGACGTGTTTCGATCTTGTATCGCTTCCCTATTTTTCGAAAGGTTCCCAAACATGAAATCTCTTGCTCTTGTTAGCGCAGTTGCGCTCATCTCCTCAACCGCAGGTGCAGCATTTACTGGCTGGACTTCTGAAATGACCACAGTTGGTAGTCGTAACGTCTATAAGATTTATGCGAATTTTAACAGTGTCGGCGCTGGAGCGAATGCCTCCGCCACGCGCGTCTTGAATGTGTTCGACTTCGCTAAGGCCGATTCAACTCCAGAAAACAATCAGCTTGCCGCTGGATCATCTGGCGTTATGAACGCTGTTCATAATGACAATTTCATCGGCGATATCGACAGCGACGGCGACGGCTACCCTGATGTTTTTGGCAGCGTTGGAACTTGGGGTGCATCTACTTCTGATATGAGCTCCACGCAATCTTTGACCGATTCCTTTGTCACTATGCAGAACATTGGCAACGGTTGGGGAACAGCATTCGATCCATCGTTCGTCACAACATATGGATCACTCGCAGGTGGCATTGCTCCACCAAACGTCAACGCTGGTTGGTATGACGCAACCCCAGGAACCCAGAACCTCATCGGAACAACTTTAAGAGTTCGCTTGATGCAGATTTCACGAATTGCAGCCGAAGATAACAATCTTTACACCGCAAATATGACCCTTGGCTATGCATACCTCGGATCAACTATTGCCCAGTTCGGCTATGGAAGTTTCACGATCGGTCAACCAGCTCCAGGCGCAATCGCCTTGCTAGGACTTGCCGGTCTCGTCGGACGCCGTCGTCGCGCCTAAAGCCCGACTCGGTTAGTTTATTGGGAAGCGATTTCAGCCCACCACCTTTTTCTAGGTGGTGGGCTTCTTCCTTTTTGGGGTGGTTATGCATCTGACCTACCTTGTTCAGGTGTTGGGAAAGTGAAGTTCCTGCCCGTCAACCACAACGCCGCCCGCCAAGATATGAAATTTGTAAATTTTCAAAGGTTTTGTTGCCGACCATTATTTTTGGGGCTATCCTTGTTTGAGATTACAGATTCAGCACTGTGTTATATCTTGTCACCTGTATTGAGACCCAAGAAAAGACTTTATAAACGGAGAAACTACTGTGAAAACTGGAACTATCATCGGAGCACTTGGACTTGGTGGACTAGCGGTTTTCATCGGCCAGATGGATGCGACTGCGCTTCCAGGTGGTGGGAATGATGGTGGAGTTGCGGCAGGCCCAGATGTGATAGTCGGCGCCCTTCCAAATATCTCCGCATACGGTCAGGGAATTTGGCCCGCGACTGGCGGCACAACCTATGTCGCATATGCCATCGGAACTACTAGTTGCAACATTGGAAATCAACAACTGCTTTGGAATCCAAACCCACAGGTGACACATCCAGTCATTCCTCAGAATCTCTACCGAGTTAAAAATGGCGTCATAAAACAAATCGGACAGAGTTGGGTCAAGCATGGATTCTGCGCGCTTCAAGAGAACCTCTGCGGAACCTGCACTCCAGCCGGAAGTGGTTGCCCAACTGTTTTGGGCATTGGCTGTTCCGATCCATACACTTCGAGCCTCAATGGAAGTCAAAGCGATCTCAAGTCCCGCTGGGGAATCAATGCGGCGACAGGCGTTTACTCTGGAACCTATGCGAACCCTGCTACTCCAAGTGGATATCCAACAAATATTCGCTGCCGGCTCACGGTTCCAAAGGATGATCTCAATCCAACTCTCAACACTGGCGCCAAGTATGTGGTTGAAGGAATGTATATCCAGCCCCAAGATGCAGCATCACTAAACTCCGCCAATAACGCGTCATATAGAACAATCACTGTTGGCTCAACTTATTCCACTTCGACTGGTTACCCCCTGACTCTAACTGGACCTACAGTCCAGACTGTTCCGGCGATCTACTACTGGCAGAATCAACACGCAGATGTTGCGACTCGCGATTATGACGTCGCCGGCGACGGACGATTCATTGTTGCAAGCCGTGCCTTCTTAAACTCCAACGGCACATACCACTATGCATACGCAGTTATGAACTTCAACAGCGACCGCAACGGAAGCTATTTCTCGGTGCCAGTTGATCCGAGCGTGACAGTCTCGAACATCACTTATTCTGCCCCATTCAACCATTCGGGCGACAGTGCTTCGAATGCAGTATGGACATCTACAAACTCGGGTGGCGAACTCAAATGGTCATGCCCAACAGCGGCAAGTGAATCAGTCGCCCATTCAATCCGCTGGTCAACGATGCACACCTTCGAATTTGATGCAAACACTCCGCCAACAGGTGCTTCCTCAGTTCTTACGCTTGGCATCTATAAGCCCGCAACCAGTACAAGTCCAGCAACATCTGTACCGGTGCTTGGATTCAAGCCCACGCCATATACCCCTCCTTGTGCACCTGCTGACCTCAACTGTGATGGTTCTATCAATGGTGTTGACTTGGCTTCGCTTCTCGCCTGCTGGGGTACAACTTGCGGAGATACCAACGGTGACGGATTCACGGATGGTCCCGACCTCGCGGTGCTTCTTGCTGCATGGACGGGTTAAGTTTCATCTGATTTCAACTGTTTTTTCAAACCGCTCGGCCTGTGCCGAGCGGTTTTCTTTCAATTTCTTTGATGTTTTCTAGCACTCGCCAAATCTCGGTCTATTATTCAGTTATGAACACCCCACACTTCGGACGCTTTGCGTGCGCCCTGTCTATGTCCTTGGTCGCAATCATCGCCTTGGGCGCTCTGCACGCTGGGGCCGAAGTTTCAAAGAAAACAACAAAGCCTGGCGCAATCGATGTGACCATTGCGGAACTCTCACAGTTCCAACTCTTCACGCCAGCTCTTCCAACTGATCTACCTGCGCACATTGAATTCTCTGTGCCGATCAATGGTGGTGGATCAACAATTATTCTTGACAAGACATCTATTCGTGGCGATCGCTTCAAGGTCTTGGTCGATACAGGAAATGGCGTGCTGACCGAAGTTGCGTCGCCTGCAATTCGAACTTACAAAGGAACTCTCGCTGGTCGCCCAGGAACTTCTGTCGTCGGCTCTCTCTTGCCAACTGGATTCAGTGGAACCATTCAGCTCGAAGACCAAACGACATGGGCCGTTCAGCCACTCAGCGATTTCCGTCCCGAACTTTCTCGAAATGGACAGCATGTTTCTTTCGCTGCGGAAGATGCAATTCCAGATGGTCGTGGATGTGCGCTTGGCCAACCTGGCTTCCCACTCGAAAAATATCGCTCACCGCTCTCGCAAGCGATTGCTGCGGGCAACGCAGGAAATGAAGGTGGCATTGCAGGGACAACCCCTTCCCAAGTAGAGATAGCCTGCGAAACAGACAACGAGTTTTATGTCAAGAATGGTTCGAGTGTTGCAAACACTGTCAACGACATCGAGTTGATCGTCAGCAATGTCAATGTCATCTACGATCGCGACGCCAACATCTTCTTCGAACTTGGAACAGTCGTGATTCGCGCTGATGTGAATGATCCTTATGTATCAACGACCATCGACGGACGCTTAAATGAATTCGGGACGAAGTGGGCTAGCGCTCCTGAATCTGGAATTTATCGCGATATCTCTCATATGTTTTCGGGCTATAACTTCTCTGGTGGAGCCATCGGACTTGCATATCTCGGCGTGGTATGCAATGGAATAAATAACGCGCAGTATGGGGTTGTTGAAAGTAGGTACACAACATCACTGACTTTTCGCATTTCTCTTTCTGTTCACGAACTCGGACACAATTGGGATGCGACACATTGTGATGCTCAAGGGACAGCCGCATGTCACATCATGTGCTCTTCAAACGGAGGCTGTGGTGGTATCTCTGGATCGAATCTGAAACTTGACCCATCTTCGGTTTCGGAAATCACCGCGCATGCGAACTCTGTCGGGTGCGACTTTGTGCGTCCAATTCCCGTGACTCCACCATTCACTGAGACATTTGCGACAACAACTCTTGCTACGGCTCGATGGACTTACAACGACGGGGGCAGTGTGAACCCAAACGCTGTGAATGAACCGAGTGCGGTCAATTCGCTCAATCTCAATTCCACTGGCGCAGGTCTTTATGACGACGACGAAGTCAGAACGAATTTCATTCTGCTTGGAGGAACTTCCACCGCGACTGCGGTCTATAAGGTTCAGAGAAGCGGTGTTGAATCTGGCGAAACTCTCATTGTTGAATATCTCAACAATGTGCTCGATTGGACTTTGCTCGATACGCTGATTTCCGACGGGACAAACCAAACGGTATTCACCACCTATACCAAATCACTCCCGACTAGCGCTCGTCACAACCAGTTCCGACTGCGCTTTCGCACCGATGGAAATGACACTGGCGACAATTGGTTCATCGATGATGTGAGCGTCTTTGTGGTTGTTGCACCACCGCCTCCTGCCAATGACGAATGCTTGGGAGCCATCACGATTGGTCTTGGGACAACCGCATTCAACAGCACAGATGCGACGAACACAGAAATTACAATCCCTGCTTCCTGCACCGCCAATAGCGACGGAATCATTGCGAAAGATGTCTGGTTCAAATATGTCGCATCATGCACTGGGTTGACGACTATTTCGACCTGTGGACTTGCCGCTTTCGACACTCGGATTGTCGCCTATGTTTCCAACACGAATTGCCCATCAACTTCATCGGCGGTCGCTGGATGCAATGACAATGGAACAGGATGCGCCAACGGAAATTCTTCTGCAACCTTCAACGCTGTGATTGGGAATTCATATTTCATCCGAGTCGGCGGTGCGTCCGCAGGAGGATCTGGATCGATACTCCTTTCGTGCGTTGTCAATTGTCCAGCCGATGTCAATAATGATCAATATGTTGATGCCGCAGATCTCACAGATGTTCTCGCGAACTGGGGCGGGGCGGGAACTGGCGATATCAATAACAGTGGATCTGTTGATGGGGTCGATTTGTCAATTCTCCTCGCTGGTTGGGGACTCTGCCCCTGAGGCAAACTGAACAACCTGAACATCCGCTTGTTCAAAATCCAATTCAGCCGGCTAGTCGGCTGGATCCTGTTGCTCTTCTTGCCCTCGGACTGACTGTTTTGGCTTGTTGCCCAGCATCTGCAGTCTTCGGTGTTATCGCAGGACTGCTTTCCTATGGCCGCATTCGAGTGTCAAATGGAAAATTAGTCGGAAGTCGGCTGGCTATGACCTGTGCGATCGCCAGTTTTGTGATCGGCATTCTGTCATGGGGAATCGGAGATCGCTTCCAATCCGCTGGCCGTGCAGCAATGAATTCGGAAGTTCGACTTGCCATGGACCAATTTCTAACTGGAACAGTTGACCCAAATGTTTGGTGGACAGGGGTCGATCCAAAGGCGCTTCTTGCCTTCCAACAAACAGTGCGCGAAAGATTTGGACCACTGAAGACTGGCAGCGTGACGCAGACCGAAATTACGTTGTCGATGAAGTCCACCGCGCAATTCCGGATGGTGCTTGAATCCCCAACCATTCAAACCGTCGCTTCAATGACGACCGATGTAGTCACGGACTCCGCGACATTTCTTCCAACCATCCGGATTCGTTCGATCGAGATCACCATACCCCTTGAACAGGATCCGAAGCAAACCGAGCAGCCGATGAAATTCCCTCCAAAGGATGATTCGGCGATGCCTGATACTCTGCCGAAGTAATGACATTTGCCAATCCCTCACTATCCGAAGAATTCACCCAGCCTCGCACTGTGAGTCGACTTGCGATCACCTCTTTGATTCTCTCGCTGATCTTTTGTTGTCCAGTGACAACGATCGCTGGAATCGTGACTGGTGCAATTGCAGTTGTCTTCACCACAACGAATCGCACATTGTCAGGGCGCTGGATTGCGATATTGGCGATCATCATCAGTATGGCAGGAACCGCGATGCAGATTGGCGTGGCGTATCAGGGATACAACACCGTCTTGATGCCAATCTTCACTGGACCTCAGACGGCGCTAAAAGATGGTGATAGTGGCGATGTCTCTGCATTCCAATCGCACTTTGCGCTTTCAGCAGCAGATGGAAACACGCAAGAAGATGCCAAATCTTTTCTCGATGAAGTGAAGGATCGATATGGAGCGTTTACTGGTGCGTCACTAGATCAGAGTTCTGCTCCCAACAAGATGCCTTCAGCCATGCAAGCCTTTGTTGCGGAGTATCAATTGGATTTTGCCAATGGCAGAGTGGGCGCAACTTGTGCGATTGAAATTGCCGATCCAAAGGGCGCCCTCTCCATGAAATTGAAGAGTTTGCTGATTCATGACGCCAAACTTGGCGATCTTTCTTTTCCAGATTCTGAAACGCCTTCAACGAACCCAAAGCCATAAAAGGATTTTTTCATGCCGACCGACGAAATCAGAATCTCCGTTCGCGACCTTGTAAAAAAATTTGGCGCTCAAACCGTTTTGACTGGCGTGAACTTGGACATCAAAGCTGGCGAAACTGTTGTCATTATGGGTGGTTCTGGATGTGGAAAGACCACATTGTTGCGCTTGTTGATCGGATCGCATCAGCCGACAAGCGGAACAATTTCGCTTCTCGGTCAAGACATCGCATCGCTCGACAGCGATGGATTCGATGCGCTCAAGAAACAATTCGGAATTCTTTTTCAGTCTGGCGCGCTCTTTCAATCTATGACTGTGGGAGACAATGTCGCCCTGCCTCTGCAGGAAAACACCGATCTTGCGCCTGAAACAATCGAGATGATTGTCAAGATGAAACTGGAACTTGTCGGGCTGCGTCAACATGCCAATAAACTTCCTTCGCAAATTTCTGGCGGAATGATGAAGCGTGCTGGACTTGCTCGTGCAATGGCGATGGATCCGAAAATTCTTTTTTATGACGAACCAAGCGCAGGGCTCGATCCCGTCACAAGCGCCGAAATCGACCAGCTCATTCTGGAGTTGACGCGCAACTTTGGTGTGACGAGCGTTGTGGTGACCCACGAAATGGATTCTGCGTTCACGATCGCAGACCGCATGGTTATGCTTGATGGCGGACGCGTATTGATGATCGACACGCGCGAAGAGTTTGACCGCATTCGAAAGTTGCCAGAGAGCGAGGCGAAAAATCTGTCTGAAGACCAGCAGATTGTCTATCAATTCTTGCGTGGGGCGGCAGATGGTCCGATCACCCGCCGCAGAAGCGCGGATGATTACCGAGAAGATCTGCTTGGAATCGACGCGCAGGGCAACGATATTGTCAGTGGAACTCACTCTGCTCGACGGTAACGATTTGTGAATTCCCCCGTCTTCCAACATCACCCCGACGAATGGTTCGCAGGACGGCGCGTGACCGTGATGGGGCTTGGACAATTTGGTGGAGGACTTGGCGTAGTGCGATGGTTGCATTCGCTTGGCGCTCGAGTGCTGATTGCGGATCTTTCGAGTGAAGAAAAACTACGCAGTTCGCTTGCGCCGCTTGCTGCAGCGATTGCGGATGGAAGCATCACTCTTCGACTCGGCGCGCACGAACTTGTCGATTTTCAAAAGACAGATCTCGTCGTTGCCAATGCCGCTGTTCCTCGCCCATGGGAAAATCGTTTTCTCAACGCTGCGCGTGAAGCTGGAGTTCCTGTCACTGCGGAAATTTGCTTGTCTGTTCAACGGCTTGGCACAAATCGAGTGGTTGCGATCACCGGCAGCGCGGGAAAATCAACAACGACTGCGATGAGCGTTTGTGCGCTCAAAGCATCGGGGCGAGATGTTCGATTCGGTGGAAACATCGGAGGATCACTCTTGAATCCTCTGGAAACGCAGGCAATCTCAGATCGCGGATGGACTGTGCTGGAACTTTCAAGCGCTCAACTTTGGTGGCTTTCCAAAGCGAGTGGATCCGCCGGATGGTCGCCGAAGATTGCCGCCCTGACGAATATCGCTCCAAATCATGTTGATTGGCACGGAAGCGTTGCGCATTACATTGAATCAAAATCGCAGATTCGCCGAGAACAAACAAGTGAAGATATTTTCATTTCGTCCTTTGGTTGTGAAGGCAATGCAGAAGCGATTCGATGCGCATCAGAATCTTCCGCAGGCACTTGGTGGAATGATGGATGGGATGCTGATGCGCCAAGTGCGAATTCGATTTCGCTTTCCATTCCTGGAGAGCATCAGCGAAGAAATGCTCGCATTGCATTGGCAATCACCCTTGCCTGCGCGAAGATGGATGGCGAACCTGCGCGCATCGACTTGGCGCGCGCGGCGCTGAGCACATTCCCAGGTCTCGAACATCGTCTGCAATCTGTCGGCACAATCGAAGGCGTGCGCTGCTTCAACGACTCGAAAGCCACGACGCCGGAGGCAACTCAATTGGCCATCGCATCATTTGAAGACATCTCGCGGATTCATCTGATTGTGGGCGGCTATGACAAGAAAATTGATCTCTCGTCCATCCGAGATCTCGCGCCACGATTGGCGGGGCTGTATGCGATCGGTGCGACAGAAGAAATGTTGGCCCCCGCCCCGCCGGCGTTGCGATGTGGAACGCTTGCAAACGCGATCGAAACCGCATTCTCTCGTGCGAAGAGTGGCGACATCTTGTTGCTCTCCCCATCGTGCGCGAGCTATGGGCAATACACAAATTTCGAGGAACGCGGCAAACAATTTGTCGAACTTGTCTTGGCTCGCCAAACACTCAACCACTGCTAGACTGCCAAACCATACAACCTTATCAAGGCAACTATGAAAATTCGTACCCCAATTTCCAACTGTTTCGCAGCACTGACAATGACTACGGCACTGCTTGCGGGTTGCTATACAACTGACGGCGGCATCTTGCCCACCACAGGCCGTGGCTATGTATTCATCTCGACGCCAACTCGACCAGTGACGGTGACAATCGTCGATACGCGCACTCAAGAAAAGTTTTTCAAGATGGATATTCCAGCTGGAAAACAGTTGACCTTCAAGTTCATCGAAGGTTCTGGCAGCGGCTCACGAGCTGAACCAACCAAGATGCTTTGGGAGATGTGGGAAGCAAAGACTGAATTTGGTTCTCTTGACAATCAACTCATTTGCCCGCCAGCATCTTGTCGGCGAATCGATGTGACATATCGCCCAGCTCCCGAAGATATGCCCGAAGATCCGACTCTGATGATTCCGCCAGACTTCCAAGATCAGAATACTGGATCAAATTCTCCAAATGGTGGACCTCAACCAACGAATCGGGCCAAGGACTGATCACTCGATGCGGGTCGGACATGGATATGACCTGCATCGGCTCGAGCCTCGCCCCCCCGCAGGCAATGGCAAATCTTTTGTTCTCGGCGGAATTCAAATCGAACATTCAACTGGTCCTGTTGCACATTCAGATGGCGATGTATTGCTGCATGCGGTGACTGATGCGATCCTCGGCGCACTTGGCTTGCCTGACATTGGCCAACTCTTTCCCGACACCGATCCGAAAAATGAAAGCGCGGACTCCGCGATTTTTCTTCGTGAAGCTGTCGACAGAATGCGCAAAGCGGGATGGGAGATTGGCAACATCGATTGCACAATCATCTGCGAAAAACCCAAAATCGGACCGCGCAGAGCGGATATTGTCGCCAATATCGCGCGGTTGATTGGTTGCGCTGCGGACTCGATCAATGTCAAAGGCAAGACCCACGAAAAAGTTGATGCTGTTGGCGAAGGCCGCGCGATCGAAGTCCATGTCTGTGCGCTATTGAAACCTCGCTGATCCGATACTCCCTTGCCCCGTATACTCGGTTTATGCGAGCAGTCGTCACTGGACAAATCGGCGTAGACAAAAAGCCCTATCTTCGGGATGTCGTGGATGCTGCGGGAGAACGCGGCGAGCGAATCGAGGTCTTCAACATCGGAGAGTTGATGTATGAAGAGGCCACCGATGTGACTCCGGGGCGCATTTTGGATCTTCCTATTTCGCGCCTTTCCAGCCTGCGCAGAGCGGCATTCAAGGATGTGATCGCGGCGACACATCCCAAGAACGAACATCCCAATGTCATTGTCAATACCCATGCCACATTCCGCTGGAGACATGGACTTTTCAGCGCATTCGATTTTGATCAACTGCAAAAGCTGGAACCAAATTGCTTCATATGCCTTGTTGATAATGTCGAGACTGTGCATCATCGATTGCATCAAGAACATGTCATCGATGCAACGTTGAAGGACTGCATGGTTTGGCGCGAGGAGGAAATCCTCGCCACTGAAATTATGGCGCAAGCGGTTGGATGCGCGAATAATTTTTACATTCTCAGTCGCGGGCGACATCAAGACACGGTTGAAACTTGCCTGCGACTGATCACACGGCCCGATATGCGCAAGGTCTATCCATCCTTTCCGATGAGTCATGTGATGGATATGCCGGATGTCTTGGCTGAGATCAACCACTTCCGTGCGGAGTTGGCGCGTCACTTCATCACTTTCGATCCAGGTGATGTCGACGAGAAAATGCTGCTCGACCGCGCCATCGAAGCCGCCCGCAAGGGCGAAGACTTTGTCGAAATTCAACAACACTCATTTGGCGGTCGCGAAGGAAATCCTGTGATGCGTCTTCCCGTTCGTGAAGTGCTGGATATTGCGGGTGATATTGACGGGCAGATTTATATGCGTGATTTCAAACTTGTCGATCAGAGTGACATGATCGTCTCGCTTGTTCCCGAATTGGCTGGAGGCGTTCCCGCGCTCTCCAGCGGAGTCGAACGCGAACTGCACCATGCATTCGAACACACCAAGGAGGTGTATGTGGTTTGGAAGCCCAAGAAAAATCCGAGCCCGTTCATCACTGAAACGGCGACTAAAATTTTTCGCAGCGTTGACGAAGCGCTCAAATACTTCGAGGATAAAGGGATGCTCTCCCCTACTTCCCTGTTCGGTCACTAGCCCGAGGGCGAATTTGGACCGTGCCACGCTTTCGACTACTCGTCGCATACGACGGAACAGACTTCCATGGTTGGCAAAGGCAAGAGCCGCCCAATCTGCCCGCGCTGCGAACTGCGCAAGGAGTTCTGACTGATGCGGTTTCAAATCTGATGCGCGAACGCGTGACCGTCGATGGCGCGAGTCGAACTGATTCTGGAGTTCATGCGCGCGGTCAAGTCGCGGCATTTTCGATCGCTGATCCGCGAATTCCTGTCGATCGAATTGTGATGGCTCTCAACACGCGACTTCCGCAAGATCTGGAGGTTCGAGGTGCGTGGGATGCCGAAGATTCTTTCGATCCAATTCGAAATTGCAGAAGCAAAGGTTATTCCTACCGACTGCGTCACGGTTGCGAAGGACGACCGAGTGGACTTGAAGGACGGGCTGATCCATTCGAGCGTCGCACAACTGCGCAATGTCGGCACCCTTTGGATATTGCACGAATGCGCACAGCTGCCGCGTTGATGATCGGCACGCACGACTTTCGCTCGTTCGCGCATTGTCCAGACCAACGCGAATCCACAGTCCGAACTGTCCACACATGTTCTGTCATCGAACCTTCGCCTGGAGTTGTGCGCGTCGATGTTGCAGGCGGCGGTTTTCTCTATCACATGGTTCGAATTATGGTTGGGACACTCGTCGAAATTGGACGAGGACGATTCGAGCCAGAGTCGGTGACAGAAATTCTCGAAGCACGCAATCGTGCTCGCGCTGGCCCCACGATGTCGCCATCGGGACTCTGCTTGGAATGGGTTCATTATGGCATCACAGATTCCCCTGGCGAATTAGATTCGGGTTGCGAAGCGATCGATCAATCTGCGGAACAAGCTCTATGAGAATTCTGCACATCTCAACACGACTCATCATCGGGGGGTCGCAGGAAAACACAGTGCTTTCATGCATTGGCGCTGCGGATCAAGGGCACGCAGTCGCGCTGGCATATGGACCGATCTATGGTCCAGAAGGATCGCTCTTGCCCAGAGTGATCGCAGATCCGCGCATCGAGCGCTTTGAAATTCCCAACCTCGTTCGGCATATTGCGCCACTGCGTGATCGTCGCTGTATGAAAGAGTTGCAGGCACTCATTCGAAAGTGGAAGCCAGATGTGGTGCACACGCATTCTTCGAAGGCTGGAATACTCGGGCGCAAAGCTGCGTGGGCTGAAAAAGTTCCTGTGGTCGTTCACACAATTCACGGACTTGCATTTCATCCATACCAATCTTGGTGGAAGAACTTCTTTTATATCCAAGCGGAAAGATGGGCTGCGCGTCACTGTCATGCGATCGTCAGTGTCGCGGATGCGATGACTGTTCAAGCGCTTGCGCAAAAAATCGGCCGACCAGAAAAATTTGTCACCATTCGCAGTGCAATGGAAACAGAACATTTCATGGCACCTCCCACAAAGCGCCAAGAGCTTCGAGCGAGATTTGGATGGGACGAATCAGTTGTTGTTCTTGGAACCGTCGCTCGATTGGCGGAACTGAAGGGCCACGATGACATGATCGATGCGTTTGGTGAATTGCTCAAAAAGTCCCAAACAACTGCGCCGAAAGTTGCGCTGCTTTGGGTGGGCGATGGTTGGTGGCGAGATCGCTTGCTCGCAAGGCTGAAGGCACTTGGAATCGCCGACAAAGTTGCGATGACTGGTCTTGTCGATCCGAGTGAAATTCCCGCGTGGATTTCTGCGATGGATGTGATTGTTCACCCGTCGTACCGAGAAGGTTTGCCTCGCGCCGTTGTTCAAGGGATGCTCGAACAAAAACCAGTGATTGCGTATGACGTCGATGGCGCGCGTGAAGTCTGCCAACATAATCGCACTGGGATTTTGGTGAAAGCAGGCGACCGCGTCGCACTGCGTGCAGCCGCGCAGTGGATCATCGATCAGCCAATTGAACGGCGTGTGATGGGAGAACGCGGACGAGAAGTCGTGCGAATTGATTTCGACTGGCGGAATATGAATAAACATCTGCTTGGGTTGTATGGTCGCCTCGGCGGCGCGCGCTGATAGAGTGGCACAATGCGAATTGCAGTCTTCGGCCCACATCCAGATGATCAAGAACTCGGTATGGGTGGGACGATTGCTCGTCTTGCTGCCGCGGGACATCAGGTCACCCTGGTCGATATGACAACTGGAGAACCAACGCCATTTGGATCACCAGAAATCCGTTCGCAAGAAGCGGCGGCGGCGGCAAAGATCTTGGGTGCGAATCGTTTGCAATTGCCACTCACCAACCGAGAAGTTGTCAACGATCTTGCCTCGCGATCCATCGTTGCTGGCGCGATCCGGATGCTCAAGCCACATGTGCTTTTCGCTCCGCATCCAGAAGACGCCCACCCCGATCATGTTGCGGCGTGCGCCGTGATCGAAGCCGCTCGATTCGCGGCGAAGTTCACCAAATGCGATCTCCCTGGCGATCCTTGGCATGCGCCTTCTCTCTTTCACTTTTATTCGATTCATTTGCGAAGTGTTCCTCAACCTTCAATCATTGCTGACACGACGGGATATGCGCAAACAAAACGCCGTGCCGTGTTGGCATATGCAAGTCAATTCGTCGCAAACGAAAAGAATCGTAAAGTTCCAGAGTGGCTTGATGCTGCGGGAATTTATTTTGGAAGCCGTATCGGCACGGAATCTGGCGAACCATTTTTCAGCCGCGAGTGCGTTGCCTTTGACTTCGCTGGGATGAAAATTGAATAGCCAAATACTCTTTGACGCTTCAGCCGCCAGTCGAGCCAACGCCAGTCGAACCGAATCCACCAGATCCACGAGCAGTTTCACTCAACTGCGTCGTTTCGCGAAGTCGTGCGCGGACAACTGGCGCGATGACCAGTTGTGCGATTCGCATTGAAGGCTCGACCGTGAATGTAGCGCGCCCAAGATTGATCAGCGCAACTTTCATCTCGCCTCGATAATCAGCATCAACCGTTCCAGGCGAATTGGGAATCGAAACCCCATACTTGCATGCCAAACCACTGCGTGGACGAACTTGGCCTTCATATCCAGGTGGAATCTCTATTGCGAATCCACAGGGAATCATTGCAATCGCACCAGCATCAATCGTCACTGGGACTTCAATCGCCGCGTGAAGATCCATACCGGCGGCAAGCGCGGTTTGATACGCGGGCAGTGTTGCAAGTGGTGAAAGCCTGCGAAAATTGATTTCGATTTCCTGCATGGTTGCAGTGTAGAGATCCATCACGCTCTCAACTTTCGTATAGTCAACCCCAATGATCTGCCCAGTCATTGGACTCTTGATACTTGCCATTGTCGCATGGCTGGCCGTCTCCGGGCTGAAGATCCGAGAATTGGCGAAAGCGCCAGCAGTCGCGTGCGGACGATGCGGACACTTTCTTGCTGCGGAGCAGTTGCAATGCCCCGAATGCGGCACTTTGTGGACTGAAGAGTGGATTGAAAAACTCAAGCAAGCGCGCAATAGATCGTGGCGAATGCGACTGGCAATTGCGGGGATATTGCTTGCAGTGATTCTGGTCGCAGTTGGATTGGCGATTGCAGACCTTGCCAATTATGCAAAAAATGCCAAGAATGCAACATCGAATCAGACTCAACCAAGTTCGCCAAGTGCCGCAAGCACTTCCGCGCCATGATCGGTGACAGAAACTTTATCCCAACGCTTCACAACTTTGCGATCGGCACCAATCAGATATGTCGTTCGGACGATGCCCATATATGAACGACCGTACATAGATTTCTCTTGCCAGACCCCATAAGAATTACTTACCGCCGGCGTGCCATTTGAAGCGGGCTCATCAACGAGCAGCACGAATGGCAGTTTGAACTTCTTTGCAAAAGATGCGTGGCTTGCCTGCGAATCAGGAGAGATCCCAAGCACCACACCATTGCGCTTCTTGACTGCGGAGTGCAAGTCGCGAAATTGACACGCTTCTTGCGTGCATCCTGGCGTGTTGTCGCGAGGATAGAAATATAAAATCACTGCGCTTCCCGCATAATCCGCGAGTGAATGCAAAACGCCAGCGCCATCGACAAGTGTGAAGTTCGGCGCGAGATTCTTGGGTTCGATGAGCGCGCCAGAAGCCGCGCTCGTTTTCTTGACCGGAGTTTTCTTGACCGCAGATTTCTTGGCTGGGGTTTTCTTGGCTGCGATTTTTTTGGTCACGATTTTTTTGACTGAGGCTCTCTTGACAATCTTCTTCATATGGAAACTCCTGCGCCGACGACTCCGCGGCGATAAGTCAAATCTGCTCGCCGCGAAGGATGAGCTTCAATGTGTGGCGTTCGCCAACAACCAACCCAGCGATCAGGTTCAATTTCGTGAAGCGCATATGGATCGCGACCAGGCGCGAGCGTTGGCCGATTTTCCTTTGGCATAAACGGCCACCACGGAATGATCCCCTGCTCATATCCCGATAATTTCTTGAACTCCGCGGGATCATCAACCACATCTTCGACCGTGGTCAGTCGCGTGCGAAGATCGCGCAATCCAGGAATCGACTTGAACAATCCACGCGTGTACGGATGCAGCGGATTGGCAAAGAGTTCTTCAACTCGCGCATATTCCACAACTCGTCCTGCATACATCACGCAGACCACATCTGCGTTTTCAGCAACAACACCAAGATTGTGTGTGATCAACATAACGCCCATCCCCTGCTTGCTCTGAATGTCAGAGAGCAGTTCCAATATCTGCGCTTGAATGGTGACATCGAGCGCGGTCGTGGGCTCGTCGGCGAGCAACAGCTTCGGTTTGCACGCAAGCGCCATCGCAATCATCCCGCGCTGACGCATTCCTCCAGAGTATCGATGCGGATAATCCGAAAGCAATTGCATTCTCGCGGTTCGCAGACGATTGGGCAGCGAACCTTCGGCCGCCAAAAGTTCTGCCAGCGGACGCTGTTTTGATTCGACTTCCGCCTTCAATGCCGCGAGTTCGCGGCGTAGACGACCTTCGACTGGTGTGTACATCCCAACTTCATCAAGCGCGCGCAAAGCGGTTTCGACCGCTTCGTCTGGTGTCGCCTTCTGATGCAGCAGAATTGCTTCCAGAATTTGATCACCGATGGTGTACACGGGATTCAAGCTAGTCATCGGCTCTTGAAAAATCATTGCAATCTCACCGCCGCGAACTTTCAACATCTCGCGCTCAGAAAGTGTCAACAAATCTCGACCGCCAAACAGAATCGTGCCTCCATCAACTCGGCCTGGAGGACATGGAACCAACTGCATCGTGGTCATCGCGGTCACGCTCTTGCCGCAACCAGATTCGCCCACAACCGCAAGAGTTTGTCGAGGATGAATGGTCAAACTCAAACCTGCGACGGCTTGAATGCGGGGACCTCCACCAGCATTGTCGAATGACACAGCAAGATCTGCCACTTCCAACAATGGCTTGGAAACTTCCAAGGATTGAGATGTCGAAGGTTGAGAATTCATCAGTGTGCCGCTTTGCGCAGTTTAGGATCGATCGCATCGCGAAGCGCGCCGCCAAGGAGGTTGTATGCAAGCACCGAAAAAAAGATCGCAGCGCCTGGGAAAATTGCCAGCCACCAAACGAAAGTTCCAGTCATTCCCGTTGCACTGGAAAGAAGCTTGCCCCACGATGCTTGATTGTCTGGGCCGAGTCCAAGATATGACAGCGTCGCCTCTGCGATGATTGCGCCTGCAATGGCGAAACTCGCGTCAACCAGAACTGGAGTCACGCCATTTGGAAGCATGTGTCGAAAGAGCACGGAACGCAGCGGCAAACCTGAGGCGCGCGCCCCCTGCACAAAATCCTGATTACGAAGTTTCATAAATTCCGCGCGGGTGAATCTCGCCGCGCCCGTCCACGACAGGCATCCAATGATCGCCATCATCACATATGTATTTCGCGGGAGAACGCCCGCAGCAACGATCAACAGAAAAAGCACGGGGACGGCCATAAAAATTTCAACCACTCTGAAGAGCAGAAGATCGATCTTGCCACCGAAATATCCCATAATCGATCCAATGGTCACACCAATCAGCACTGCGATCCCGGTCGAGACAAATCCAACAGAGATCGACAATCGACAGGCCCACAGTAATTGCGCCAACACATCAGCGCCATTGGAATCTGTGCCAAGTAGAAACTTGTGCGCAGCGAATGGACTTGTCAAGAGAGGCTTCCATTCTCGTTGCAGCGACGCGCGCTGATTTGCGACTTGCCCAAGATCTTCCTGAGCTCTGCGAGCAACATCATCGTTGCCCTCCTTGTTTGCGGAAACAACTGCTTTGGCGAATCGTTGCGACTCGCGCACTGATGCCGCATCTTTCGCCGCAACAGCTTGTGCGACTGTGTTCATCGGCGGCACGACGATCAATTCACTGCGCAGTCGATCAGGACTCCAAGGAATCAATGTATAGACGCAACGAATTCGACCCGCCGCTTCATCCATTACATAGCGGTCGAAATCAACTGGGCGTTCTTGCCAGCGACTTCCCGCTGCAAGCGAAACCGCTGCGAGTGCGATTGCAATCACGATGATTCGTCCACGCAAAGCGATCAAGAATGGAATGGCGAGAAATGCCAAGCCGATTGGCAACGCCATCCCTGCGACAAGAATGATCCGTCGCATGACAAACTGCGGATCGGAAACCCAATCCCCCAACTTTCCAAACAAACCAACGCGACTTGGTTCGTCCAACCAATGAGCTGCAATCGTCACCAGAACGACAGTCAACATCCACAAGACCGCGACAACTGCCAGAACACCAAGTCGTTCTCCACGGGGCATCTTGATCGGCAGAATCATCAAGATGCTTGCCACAAATGATCCAAAGAGCAATAAGAGATCCGTTGCGGTCAAACTATTCCAAAGCGGAAAACTCCACGAAGTGATTTCGCCATTTGGACCAACTTGACCCAACCAAAGGGGATGGGAATTTGCAAGAATCGGCGCGAAGATTGCGCCAAGCGCAACAAGTCCGATCCATCCGATTGCAATGATTGCAGAGCGATTGCGCAAGACGCGCGACCAGGCATCTGCCCAGAATCCACGAGCCTCGCTCGTACCGAGGCCGCGCATCGCTTCGACACCAGAAATTGCGGCAGGTTCATCACGCATAGGACACCCGCGGATCTGCGACGGCATACAAGATGTCAGCGAGGAGAAGCGCGGCAAGCGTGACGCAACCAATCATCACCGTGTTTGCCAACATAATTTCAGAATCATGCAAGCCAATCGCTTCCAACATCAGCGATCCCATGCCAGGGATTGAGAAAATCTTTTCGACGATCACACTTCCCGAAAGCATCGATGGGAAAATCGATACAAACATAGTGATCAACGGCAAGAGAGAATTGCGAAAGACATGACGCATCACGATGTCGCGGCGAGAAACACCCTTCGCCTTCGCAGTCCGCACATAATCCGCGTTGAAATTGTCCAACATCGCCGCGCGTGTTTGCCGCGAAAGCACAGCGAATCCTGCATAGACCAAGCAGACAACTGGAAGCACCAAGTGCCAACCCATATCAAGCAGCCATCCGCGCTCGAAACCATTTGCTCCCATATGCGGAAGAAAACTCATCGTTGATGCGTCGGTTGCACTCAAGCCCGCGACCGGAAAGAGTCCGAGATATTGATTGTTGGCAAGAAATCCGATTGCCAGCACACCAGCCCACACCACAGGAATCGACCAGAGCGCGATGAAGAGTCCTCCGCTGAGCACATCGAAAAATGATCCGCGCCGTGCAGCTGCCAACATTCCAGTTGGAATCGCCACCAGATAAATCAACGGAAATGCGATGAGGTTGATCAGCATTGTGATCGGCAGCGCTTCCAGAATCAAACTGATCACAGGACGATTCTTCGTTCTGCTCCATCCCAAATCTGGCGCACCGATTGAAATGACACTGGGAATCACAGGGATACCAGCTTGCGCAAAAGGCGCGCTTTGAAAACATGCAAGCAGCGACGCACGCGCCCGCGCGGCTTTCACGCTGTCGGCGAACGCGGCATCAGCCGCGGTCTTCACCGCGGTCCACTGCGAAACACTTGTGTCGATTCGTAGCGATCTTGCTGAACTTGCTTGCACTTCCCCACGAGCATCGACAAGCGATGATTGTCCAGTCGCCTCCGCATACTGCGCAAGAGCGATACGGAGAGTTGCAAGCGATGTGACAAATGCCTCGCGACTTGCCCGATTCTCCCGAGCGAATGCCCGGTATTGCGAACGAGCCTCATCACCACTTGGCGCCGCAACAAAGGCTTCCGTGGCAATCGTTGCTGCGGACTTCGCTTGCTCTCGATCAACCCACGCTTCGAATTCAATCATCTTTGGAGGTTGAGCCGGCGGATAAATTCTCTCGCCTGTCGAGTCGATCTGCGCACGCTCGCCAAATTTCATCGGCGAAACGCGACCGAGCCATTGCAAGTATTGCATCAACAAAGGTTCATCAAGACCGAATCGATCTCGAAATCGCGCCTCTGCGATTCGCGGATCTCCACCAGTTGGACTTCCACCTCCTGCTGCCGCGGATGCGCTTGCGCTGAAGCCACCTGGAGAAAGCGCGATCAAGCTATAGACCATAAAGGTCATCCCAATCAGTGTGGGAATCATCAAGAGCAGTCGTCGACTGATGTATGGAAGCATCTGTTTACGCTCGACTAGTTTGCAGGTTTCGCCTGCGAGGAAGTTCCAGAGAAAAAGAATTCTTCGGGCGAGAGTCCAGTCTTGTACATCCGCACATTTCCAAAGTCTCGCTTCACGAATCGCAACCAGGGCGATACACGAATGAATGTGTACGGCTGCTCCTGCGCGATGACTGATTCCAGTTCATGCCAAACAAGCATGCGCGATTGCTCGTCCATGGTGCGCCGACCTTGCTCGATCAATCTATCCGCCGCGACACTGGACCACTGCGTGAAATTGTCCCTCCCCTTGGCCATACTTTCAGAGTGATAGATCTGCTTGGGATCGCTCTCGGGTGCCGGTGCGCTCCACGCCATCGTGATCGCATCAAAGTCGCGCGATTTGATGATGTCCTGATATCGACTCCAATCGATCGGGCGCGTCGTCATCACGATGCCAGCCTTTTTAAAAGACTCGCCAGTGAAGCGCGCGATTCTTTCGCCGATTTCGCCGGCTGTGGCATATGTGTATTCAAACTGAAACTTCTCGCCTTGCGCATCTTCCAAGATTCCGTCTTTGTTGCGATCTTCCCATCCTGCTTCCTTCAGCAACTTCATCGCAGCATCTGGATCAAATGGCATCGGGGAAAGCGAAGGATCGGATGCAGGACTTTCAGGATTGAATGGACCTTTGGCTACCGTTCCAATTCCATCCCAAATATCACGAATCATTTTTTCGCGGTCCAAGAGCAGCGTCATCGCACGACGAACTCGAACATCCTGAAATGGAGTCTTGCGACCAGTCTCGCCGCGCGACCCGCATTGCCAAGCGATGAATGAATATCCACTTCGCATATTCACCCACTTCAAGGCATAGTTGGTCTTCTCAAATTCTGGATTCTCACGGAGGACTGTGTTGAACTGGGGCGATGTCGGCAAAACAAGAGATGCCTCGTTGTTTTGAAATGCAACCAAGCGCGCAAGATCATCCTTGATAACACGAAAGCGCTGGCGCTCAAGAGGAGCGCGGCCATACCACCAATTTGGATTGCGTACGAGCACGATGTCTTGTCCTGGCGTCCACTGACTCGAAAGATCCTGGGCATTCGATGGAACGCGCTCCATCATAAATGGCCCAGATCCCACCAAGAGACCTGTCGATTGATTGATCTGGGCAGGCTCGAATTGAGCGTAATACTTCTTCGGCAAGATTGGTTCGCCAAGCGCTATCAGGATATTTGTGAAAAGCGAATCCTTGAAACGAATCTCCACTGTCAAATTGTCAATGACTTCCACGCCGTCAAAAATATCGATCAATGTCGATCGAGTGCGATCCGCATCAATCAAAGGATTCATAATGAAATCCAAATATGTCCAGCGCACATCTTCCGCCGTCACGGGAGTGCGGTCGCTGAATGTTGCTCGTGGATTGATATGGGCACGAATCCACTTTCCATCGGGGTCAATTTGCCACGCATCCGCCAAGACACCGACCAATTTCATCGTCTTAGGATCAAACGATCCAAGAGATTCGCAGACACGATCGACCACACGACTTCCATAGACATCTGCGTAAAGGTATGGCGTCACCTTGCTCGGCTGACCTTCGAAAACTTCAACAAACTCGCCGCCAACTTTGTATCCCGGCACTTTCGCAGGATCATTTGGAAAAGCAGGCTCGGGTTGCCATTTCACTGGGATGCCAGCACGAGCCCAAGACTCGTCTCGCTTGGTGGTTGAGGCAACAGAGTCAACAGAATTTGATGACGACGCGGAAGAACTGATCGGCACACCTGTGCGGATTTTCTCTTCGATTCCAGCGAGACGAGAGTCAAGATTCCGTCCCTGCTCCGCGATGGACTGAAGAACTGGCCACTGTCGATCGCGCTGGATCATAGAAAGCCAAAGAGTTGCCACAATCAATAGCAACAGAAAGACGATGACGAAATCTTTAATTCCAAATCTGTTTTGCATAGGGTTTGCAAGACTATCACGCCGTCGCAGATCGACCACGAGATGCGGGGTCGACAGCTCGTCTGAGGGCATCACCCACAAAGTTCAGCGCGAGAAGCGTCAATGCAATCGACAGACATGGCCAGAGCAATAACCACCATCGACTGCGAATCGTATTGACTTCGGAAAGCCCTTCGGCGGCAAGATTTCCCCATGAAGGCAAGGGTTCACGAACACCGATCCCAAGAAAACTGAGAAAACTTTCCGCCAATATTGCCGCAGGAACTGCCAGCGCCGCATAGACCGCAATCGGCGCGATCACATTTGGCAAATAATGCAAACGAAATTGTCGCCACGGTCCGACCCCAACCGCGCGACACGCTTCCATAAAAAGTTGACCACGCAAACTCAGGACTTGCCCTCGAATCACACGAGCAACTGTCAGCCAACTCGTCGCACCAATTGCCAGAAGCAGAATGAGCAGATCGAAAATTTGACGACCACTTCCCGTTCGTTCAATGCCGACGCGTTCCAAAATTCCTTCCGCCGCAACGGCGAACATCACGACAAGCAACATCGAGGGCAATCCATACATCACATCAACTGCGCGCATCATTATGTTGTCCACACGACCTCCGCACGCGGCGCTCATTGTTCCATAGAGCGTTCCAAATCCAACGGCGACAAGCGCGGCGCTCAGTCCCACCAAGAGACTCACGGCGCCGCCAAGCAAACAGCGCGCAAAAACATCTCGGCCAAGACGATCTGTTCCAAGTATTCGTGATGGCACATAAGCATCTGCCTCTCGCTGCACTTCGATTCGATCGAGAATCCCTTGAGAATCTTCCCACCACGAAGGTGCGAGAAGTGACAGATCAAGATTGCCTGCTTCGTATCGGCGCACGGGCGCATTCCCCACCTGTTCGACACGCGCCATCGTCCAAGGCAATGATGCAACGCACGCAAGCAGAATTGCTCCAAAGACGAAAAACCCAACGATTGCAGGGGAAAATGTTGCACTGGAACGCTTTTTCATCGCACGCGATTTTTCCGCGGTCTGATGTGCGGTTCCCAAATGAGCATCTTTTAGATTCTAGGGAGAAGCAGCCGCGGGCGCAGTTGGTGGCACACCAGGCACTGCGGTCGCATCGCTCTTGATCGGCGCTGCTGTCTTTGATGCTGCTGAAGCATCCAATGGCGATCGCCCACCAAGAATCAGCTCGCCTGTTGCATCTCGAACAGCCACAACCATTCGCTCGACTGTTTCGTTTCGGCCGTTCGCATCGCGCTGTAAATCAGCGCGCATCGTTCGCATCACCGCGTCGATCTCCGCCAATTCCATCGCACGCGAACGCAAATTGAGATCAACGAGCGTTCCAGCAAGTCCGCGAATCTGAATCTCAAGCTGTGCAGCTTCTTCAGCACGATTGCCCATTCGTGCGCTGACCCACTGAGGGCCTAATCCGTCAAGTTGACCTTGCACTTTCAGTTCTTCAACACGAAGTGCATACAAAGCTGGCTTGTGTTCACGCAAGACGGCAAGCGATGAAAGTCGCTTGCCCAACTTTGCTGCGGCGGCCCGAAATGTTTCAGGGTCTTTCGCGCGTGCGGTCTCGAGGGTCTTTGCCCACTCCGGCGAAACATCGCGTGCGACGGAAATCAATGCGTCTGCATCCGGTCCTCCTGCTCGAGATTGCCCTTCTGCTCGAGAATGATTGAGTTCGCTTGCGCCATTCTCCGCAGAAACAGCCGAAATTCCTGCAGCAGAAGCCTCATCCGGCAATGGGTTTTTCAAGCGCGCTTCGGCAGGCGATGCGAAGTAACAAGCGCTCGCCAACATAATTATTGAAAGATTCAGCATTGTGTTTATGACTTTTATGTCCGCTTTTTGAAATCTCGAATAACTGTGAATCAAATTTCTTTCAACATCACTGCGTCAACGCCGAAGCAAGTATCAAATTCACTTCGGAATTCAAGTCGCCAAATGACGCATCTCGTGTTCGAAGTATCGGCATAGCGCTCCCTTCGTCGATTACAAATTCACTTGTTCCATCTGAGGAAATGATTTCGCTTCCAGCGAGGAGTGAAACAAGAACAGGTTCGGCCACAGTTCCGCCTTGATCTGTGGACGCGACGGTGTCCGATGTCGCATCAATTCCCGTTCGATTCGCAGGCATATTGACGATCACAAATGCCGCGACCAAAGATGCCGCGACTGCGAACCCAACTCCCCATCGGATGCGACGCTCGCGGGCGGCGATAAATCTGAAGGACTTTCCTGAAGCGGACTTTCCAGAGGCATAATTTTCACAAGCAAGCAAAGGAAGCGTCGCACGAATCACTCGATCGGTCATACCGCTGCGATCTCGCATGCGCTGACCACGCGCATTCAACAGCGAGTGAAGTTCCGCTTCAGCTGGCGTCGATGACGAGGCATCGAAGTCCGGATCAAAATTTGGCGTGGAATCACTCATAATGCTGTCAGGTCAACGCCCCGCCCGCTCATCAATTGCATCATTTCGACCCTCTTTTCTGAATTCGCTCTATTGATTCGCGCAACCGAGCAAGCGCACGGTGATGCCTTGCCAAAAGAGTGCCCACAGGCTCCTCAAGCAAAGAAGCGATCTGCTTGAAGCTCAGCCCCGCCGTATGCCTTAAATCCACGATTTCACGGTCTGCAGTCGACAATTCGTCCATTGCGCGCTCAAGTGCCAGAACTTGTTCTCGCTCGGCAGTCCTATAACCATCACCATCCGCCCCACCCTCGATTTCAGACAAAGTTTCCTGAGCCATCGGCTTTGCGTGCCGCGATCGCCTTCGCATTTCATCGCGGAGACGATTGATCGCCACTCGAAAAATCCAAGATTCAAATTGACCTTGCTCGGAGTATTCCGCCAATTTTTCCGCAAGTGTGACGAAGACCGATTGCGTCAATTCTTCAGCGAGATCCGCGTCTCTGCACTGAGCCTTCAGAAGTCCAAAAATGCGCGGAGAAAACTCCGACACGATCGCTCGCCAGGCGTTCTGGTCGCCTCGTAAAGCATCTGCCAACCACTTCGCAATTTGGTCGTCCTGACCATCTGTCATTGAAAGCACAGTCTACGGTGAAGGCTGTTGAGCAGGAGAGAAATCAAGGAATGAACCCCCAACGAACCACGCTTATGTCGGCAAGTCATCGGGTCCACCGTCAAAGCTTGCGCTGCGAGGCTCGAAACTTCGATACTCAACCCCGGAAGGCGCAGACAACGGCGAATACGAGCGGAAGCATGTCGAATTCTGATCCCAAATCAACTTGATCACACCAGTCGGTCCGTTTCGCTGCTTCGCAAAAATCAATTCGGCCATTCCAACTTTATCCAGGTTGGCTTCCGACCACTCTGGATCTCCTTGGTGGTAATACTCCTCACGGTGCAACATCATGATCACGTCAGCGTCTTGCTCGATCGAGCCTGACTCGCGCAAATCGCTCATACGAGGACGATGTCCTTCGCGCTGTTCTGCCGCGCGATTCAACTGAGAAAGACAAACGACCGGCACATCAAGTTCGCGCGCCATGGCCTTGATGCCACGACTGATTTCACTGACTTCAACCTGCCGACTCTCACTCCTCGAACCAGAACTCATCAACTGCAGATAATCGATGAACACGCAACTGATATCAAACTTCTCTTTCATTCTTCTGGCCTTCGACCGAAGTTGCAAAAGCGTCAAGCCTGGCGTGTCATCGATAAAAATTTTCGACGATTGAAGCGCATCACATGCCATCATCAAACGGCGATTGTCATCTCCAGTCAAAACGCCTCGACGAAGTCTCTGTCCATCAACACCTGCTTTTGCGCAGAGAAGTCGTTGGACAAGTTGCTGTCGTCCCATTTCAAGGCTGAACATCGCGACAGCTTGGCCCGCAAGTGCGACGCCTTCCATCAGATTCAAAGCGAGCGCCGTCTTTCCCATCGAAGGTCGCGCCGCAACGATCAACATCTCGCCGCGCTGTAATCCTGTGGTCATTTCGTCAATATCTTCAAATCCGCAGGCAAGACCAGTCAATCCAGATCCATCGCGAGATTCCAGTTTCTCCATCGTCTCGCGCAACAAATCTGGCAAATGTGCAAACGGCGTGGATTCGCGCATCTGTGCGATCGAAAAAATACGTTGCTCGGCCATTTCCAAGATCATCTGCGCTTCTTCGGTCGAATGATGCGCATCACTCACAGTCAAACTGGAAGCGTCGATCAGCTGGCGCAATGTGGCCTTGTCACGAACCGTCTTCGCATACTCGCAAGCAAATTGCGCACTTGGCACAGCCTCCGAAAGTTGCACGAGATAATCCAAACCACCAATGGCATCAAGCACTTGGCGATCGGTCAATTGTTGATTCAATCTCACAACATCAACGGATGCTGTGCGATCATAAATCTCGACCATCGTCGTATAGATGGTTCGATGCTTATCAAGAAAGAAATCGTCCCCACCGCGAATGATCCCCACAACATCACCGATGACGCCAGGTTCGACCAACATACTTCCAAGCAATGCCATTTCGGCTTCGGGGGCATTTGGAGGCATCGCCTTCAACAGGCGCACAGTTTCCTGAGGATCAACTCTTGGCGCAGAATCGCCTTGGCCGGAGTGGCGGGACTGGCGGTTTGACTTTGCCATTAATGCGACGCGAGTTCTTGTGTAAGGGATTCCCCGACAATTCGTTCACGCATCAGCCTGCCGATCTTAAATCGAACTGCCTTGCGAGCTGGAACTTGGACCTGCTCGAGCGTCTTTGGGTTCTGTGCCATACGGGCTGCGCGTGCGCGGACTTCAAAGACTCCGAAGTCGCGAAACTCCAATCGATTGCCATTGCACAATTCATCGATCATCTCGTCAAGAAACAACTGAAGTGTTTCTTTCACTTCTCCGCGCTTCTGGCCAGTCTTCTCTGCAATTCGATCAACGAAGTCTTTTTTTGTAATTGTCGACATTTTTATACCCCATAATGAAAGAAACCATAGTGAAAGAAACAAAGCAGGAATTTACATGATAATTTGACACGAAATTATTGTTTGACTATCGCACCGAATTGTCTTCATTGATATTGAAATGGTTTCCTGCACGACCACAATAGTATCTTCACTCCCTCGGATCGAGTCAAGAGGTTTTTCAAGGACTCTGGACATTTCCACCACTTACAAACTGAGCACGCACACGTTCCACCACAGAAGTCGTGGATAAGCCTGGGCGGTGAGCCACTAAAGATAATTTTATGCCAAGTTCCTTGACAACGGCCGATTCCGTGATCTCTTTACTCTCGTAGTCCCCTCCTTTGACATACACATCTGGAATCAATGCGCGCAGGAGTTCTGCGGCAGAAGGTTCTTCAAAGATTGTGATGTAGTCGACTGAGGTCAATTCGCCCAAGAGCTCGGCGCGATCTCTCTCGCAATAGATCGGGCGATCTTTTCCTTTGAGCGATCGAACTTGTTCATCGCAGTTCACGCCAACCACCAAAATATCTCCAAGAGATTTTGCCTCGCGTAAATATCCAACATGACCCGCATGCAGAACATCGAAGCAACCATTGGTCAGCACGATGCTTCGACCCGCGGCTCGATGAGCCGCGATTTCCACTAGGAGGTCTGCTCGTGATCGAGTTTTTCCCATCGACGCCTGCGTGATGCGAATGACCTGCGCTTGAATTTCCGCCATCGTGAATGCACGCACTCCAAAGACTTCAACTTCCATACCCGCGGCAATATTTGCAAGGGTGACTGCTTCAGGCCAAGGCATTCCATTTGCGATTGCGCCTGCGAGAGTTGCTAAAACCATATCGCCTGCGCCTGCGACGTCATAGACCTGCCGAACAACCGTTGGAAGGTGGATCGCTGGTTTTCCTTTCACTTCCAGAACTGCTCCATATCGATCGAGCGTGACAACAACCGCATCGAGCGAAAGATTTTTCAACAGCGAAGTCGCCATCTCCATCGATTCGGCGACAACATTCGCAGGATCGATCGTCCGACCTGTGGCTTTTTCCGCCTCGGAGCGATTGGGCGTGATCACCGACGCCCCTCGATAGCGCGAATAGTCGTTGATCGCGGCAGGATCGACCAACACAGGGATCTTCTTCGCACGACAGAGTTCGATCAACTTTGCGCAAAGTTCGGGAGTGCAGACTCCCTTGGTGTAATCCTCGATGCACACAACATCGCACGAACCTAATCGTGCAACGATCGCATCGAAAACTTTCGCTTGAATCGCCGCAGAAAGCGGCTCACGCGATTCGACATCGATGCGAAACATTTTCTGTGGATGTCGATGTTGCGCTCGTCCAATGAGACTGCGCTTGGTTGTCGTGGGACGACTCGAATCGATAATCAATCCGCCTGTCGCACACTTTCCATTTTCGATTGTCTTGCGAAGGAGCCGACCTTCGTGATCATCACCAACCACGCCGACGCATTCGACCGTGCCGCCGATTGCTGCTGCGAAGACCGCAACATTGCCAGCGCCACCCGCCGTATCAATTGTTGCAAGAGGATCTCGAACTGCAAGAACAGGGACTGGAGCGTCGGGGCTCAATCTCTCAGCGTCACCAGCAAGGGATTGATCGAGCATAAAATCCCCCACCACCAAAAGGCGAAAAGGCTTCCAAGCCCGTAATCCAACAAGAACGCGATCTTCCATCGGAATCATGAACAACAGACTACCGCCTCGACACGCACTTCTCGAGAAGGCCCCGAAAGGCATCTTCGCCTGCGCAAAATTTCACACGAAGTCTTGGAATGATCAATGGCAGGCTCATTTTATCCATATCGCCCGAAATCTTGACCAAATCCTTGCCCGTTGTCGCAATCGCCATCGCTCCTGCAGCATGAGCCGCTTGCGTCAATCGCGCAACGGCGGTCGAGCCATAACGCGCGTGATCTCCAAGCGAAGCGACATGCACGATCTCTGCGCCGAAAGTTTTCAATTGATTGATAAACGCTTCTGGGCGAGCAATGCCAGCCCAAACCGAGAGACGACGACCACGCAGCGATTCATTCGCTTGCACGATCTTCGTTCCATCGACGGTGCGAACATCCAATCCATCCCAGAAATGATCGCACCACGCGAGCGCGGATCGACCGTGCAACGCGTGAATTTTTTTATCAAGTTCATGATCGATTTGCTGTGCGTGCGTGACAATCACACCGCTGGCGCGCGAAAGATTCTTCACGGGTTCACGCAGCCATCCCAGCGGAAGCAATTTTCCATCGAGCCGCGAACATGTTGCGTCGATCAAAACCAAATCCAGATTTCGTGCCAGCGCGCGATGCTGAAATCCATCATCCATAATCACAACGCCAATTGATGGATCGCCAGCAACAGCCGCAGATATTGCCGCAAATCGATTCGCGCCAACTGCGATCTTCGCATTCGGCAAAGCAGCTTGATGCTCCATCGCTTCATCCGATTTTCCCTGATGACTGCGATATCCACGAAGTGCGATCAGCGGCAACACATCGCCAGCAAGCGCCCACTCTGCGACCCAGCGAACCATCGGACTCTTGCCTGTTCCACCTGCGACAATATTTCCCACAGAGATCACAGGGCGATCGACTGATCGAATGCCGACCCCTCGGTCAAATCTCGCATTACGCATTTCGACCACTGCTTCGTAGACCTTCGATGCGATCCCAGCAGCAGGCGAAAACCATTCTGGGAAAATATGTTCGTCGTTGCTCACGATCGCACCACCGTACATCCAAGCATCCGAGTCAAAATGGGCGTCAACATTTTCATTGGAAGACCAGTCACCGTTGATTGATCGCCGCTCCACTGCACTGGCCAACCCGCCACGACAAGTTCTTCAAGGTTGTATCCCCCGGCTCGGCCGATCCACCCGCCGCGTTCAAGATGATCATTCATCTGAAGATCAGAAATCGCGCCAAAACGAACCTCTGCAGAATCTGCCAACATCGCGCGAGACTTTTCTGCAATTCCGATGATGCAAACACCCGTCACCACAAGCTGACTTTGACTGCGTGCCGCTTCAAGCATGCTTCGCGCATGTTCAATATCGCGCGGCTTTCCCATGACATTCCCGTTGAGCACACACACCGTATCTGCCGAAAGAATGATTCGCGCATCAGGTGCTTGCGATTTCAAGCGCGCAAGATCGTTGGTGATTTGCGCACCCTTGAACCATGCAAGCGCGCAACAATCTTCCGCCGCGTGATCAGCTCGCACAGCAAGTCCACCATCATCAACCAGCGGCGAGATCGATACTGCATCGAAACCAGCCTCGGCCAACAGTGCACGACGA
>SXGT01841466.1_pt1 | contig 39322 bp, 39 predicted proteins | sample 3176221 | NCBI WGS metagenome assembly SXGT01 (sample SAMN11356862, study PRJNA531348) | freshwater metagenome | isolation source: freshwater sample F1-120 | place: China: Fuxian Lake, Yuxi | collected 2017-12-25 | reverse complement strand
TATATGTATATATGTATATATAAATTTAATTATAAAATTCAAATTTTTTATTATAAATAAAATTGATTTTTATTATATATACCCCCTATAATCAAAAGCATATACCCCTTATAAGCCCTATAAACTCTAATCATAACCCCTTTAAAGCCTATAGGAAAAGGTAAAACAAATATAGATATATAAGTATATTATATAAATATAGAATGAAAATTATAGATTTATTAACTAATGATGAAAAAAGTAAATTAAATAAATTAGTTGATTCATATAAAAAAGGTGATGAGTTAGAAGTATCATTTTTTAGTAGTAGTGATTTATTAACATTAGAAAAGTTTAATCAGTTAAAAAGTATCTTATCCATAATTTCTGAAAAAGAGAAATATAAGAAGGAAACTGAGCATACATTAGACATAATGTTAAATATTAAACCAAAAGATGGAAATGATGTTTTAACCGTTTATAGAATAACTATAAATGGAATAAGTAAAATTAATGAATACATGTCAATGTTGCATTCGCGTAAGAATCATTTAATTTTTAGTTTATTGATTGGATTTATTTATGATAAGAAGGTAAGTAATGATATAAATGGTATTACACTAATGAAAAAGGTTAAAAACATTTCAAAGTATATTATATTGGATGATATTTATATGAAAATTAAGGTAGATAACGAAGGACCAGTTTCTAAAGATGAAATATTGAAATTACACAAGATAAATGCAAATTTTGATGTTAATGATTATGATATTATTTATCGTTTTAAAGAAAGAACCAGTTTTACTATAACTAAGAATAATTTACCTTTTAGAATAGATTTAACTAATTCAAGAACATCTTATAATATCAATACATTAGAAAAAAATCACATGCATCAAGAAATTGAGTTAGAATATGTTGGTAATACTAATAACATTAAAGATAATACTATATTTATTGAAAGTATATTTAGCATAGGTGAATTTATTATTAAAAGTGTTCAGCAAACAAATAATATTATTACTAAAAGTATTAGTACATCAGTAATAAATAAATATAGAAGTATTTTAGGAATTGATACAACTACAACCCATCTTTATGGTAGACAGCCTATATCATTAGAAATACAACATTTAACTGATAAACTTCCAAATAGATATGCAGTAACAGATAAAGCAGATGGTGATAGATTCTTCCTAGTAATAGTAGAAAAGAAATGTTATTTAATATCATCAAATTTAAATGTTAAAGATACTGGTATTGATGTTAGTAATGATGATATAAATAATACAATTATAGATGGTGAATATATCTTTGTTAAACAGTACAATAAATATTTGTATATGGCATTTGATTGTTTAGTGTGTGGAAATCAAGATGTTAGAGATGAACAAAATTTATTAAAAAGATTAGAATATGCGGATAAAGTGATTAATGTTATTAATAGTAATAAAAATTATAAATATAGTGTGAGCCATAATATTGATGCAAATAATACAAAGAAGGTTATTGAACATCACAAGAAAAATATAATTGAATTGTATAATGATATAAATACAGTTTTAAAGAGTAAGGATGTAGGAATAGTATTTCGTAGAAAATATTTTATTGATTGTAGTGGAGTAAAAGATAATGAAATATTTACATATTCTTATTTTATGTGGAATTTGTATACAACAAGTACTGAATTAAAGTGTCCGTATTTACTTGATGGTTTAATTTATCAACCATTAGAACAAAAATATATTGTTGAAAAGGAGAAGATTAAGTATTTTGATTATAAATGGAAACCACCACATAAGAACTCTATTGATTTTTACATTGAATTTGAAAGGGATAGACATACAAATAAAATAATCAAAGCATATGATAATTCAGTTGATGAAGGAACTAAAAATAAACCGTATGTAATATGTAATTTAAATGTTGGTTATAATGTTGGGAATGTTGAAAAACCTGTATTATTTAATCAAGATATTAATGGACATCAATGCTACCTATACTTGGACCTAAAAGAGGAACAAAAGGGAGAAGAAATTGGAGATATAGACATTATAGTTAGAACAGAAGATGGTAAAATAATCCAAGATAAAACAGTAGTTGAATTTTCATATTTATTAAATGATGATATAAATGCTAATTTTAGATGGGTGCCAATAAAAGTACGCTTTGATAAAACAGAATCAGTGCAAAAATATCGTAAAAGATATGGAAATTATAAAGATGTTGCATTAAAGGTATGGAGAAGTATAAATAATCCAATTTTAGCAAGTCTTTTTAGTGAATTGAGTAACGATGAAACATATGATAGTTCCATAAAGGCACTTAAAGACCGTATTGATTATACTGATATTCGTAATGAAAAATTAAATGATGTTTATTATCAAATGAAAAATACATTAGTAACAGAAATGGGTTCATTTAATAACTATTTAAAAAGTAATTTAATTTTTACGTATGTTAATTATAAATATAATAAGGATAATATACAAAATAATGTGTTAGATATTGGTTGTGGACGCGGTGGTGATATACAAAAATATTATTATGCAGAAGTTGAAGGTGTTGTTGGTATTGACCCTGATAGTAATGGGTTAACAGGTATCTCAGATAGTGCAATTAGTAGATATAAAGGTTTTCAAAAAAAACACGCTAAATTTCCTCCAATGTATTTTATAAATGCAGACCCATCTAACATGTTAGTATATGACGAACAAGTTAAAAAAGTGGGTAGAATGAATAATGATAATAAGGAAATGTTTAATAAATTCTTTTCATCTGATAATCCATTTGAATTTGATAGATTAAATGCAAGTTTTTCAATTCACTATTTATTAAGTGATGAAGATTCATGGAGTAATTTCTGTACTAATATCAATAAACATTTAAGAGGTGATGGATATTTTATTTTTGAAACATTTGATGCTGATAGGGTAGTAGATTTATTTAAAGAGAGTAATAATCACGCAGTGCATTACGATGAAAATGGTAATAAAAAATTATTATATGATATTGTTAAAAAATATAGTGATGAAAATGTTAAGAAGAAAGGTGTAGGTAATGCAATTGATGTTCATATGAGTTGGATATCTGAAGAAGGTGTATATATAACAGAATATCTTGTATTTAAAGATTTTATTATTAAATCACTAAAAGAAAATTGTAATTTAGAATTGGTAGAAACTGATACATTTGAAAACTTTTATAATAATAATAAAACGTTTTTAGAAATTGGCAAAGATGAAGATTCAAATTTAAAAAATAGAAAATTCTTTGCAGATATATATAAATTTTATGGAGATACAGAATTTTTAGATAAATGTAGAACTTACTCATTCTTAAGTAGATATTACATTTTTAGAAAGGTTGAACCAGATTTAGATAAAATAAGAAAAGAGTTTTATGATTCATCAAAACGCAGTACTAAAAATAAAAGCAAGAGACGCTTTTAATTATAATAAAAATTGATATAACTATTATAAGTGCAATAGGTATATAAACAGGTATAAGCGTATAAATAGATATATACTAATTATAGATATAGAATGAGTTATAATTATAAAGAATATAATGTATATGAGAAAGAAAGTTTGTTTCAAGCATTGGGCGGAATGACAGATATAAGTGATGATATTAAAACATTTTATGAAACATTTAATATTGATAATGTATTAAAAGAGAATGAAGCAAGAACAACGTCTAACTTCGTTTTTAAAAATAGAATAAAAGAAGATACAACAAAATCTAAAATTACCCAGGCATTAAATAAATTGCATCAGCAAAATATTGGAAAAGTTGTTTCAATGGTTAGAGAAATAGAATTTAAATCATTTGATGACTTGAATGAATTAGTTAGTCAATGTATTCAAAAAATTAAAAGAGAAAATGAACAAATGAGACCAATTATATCAGCATTATGTTATGAACTATTATCAACATATTTTATTTCATCAACTGGTGAAAAGATATATTTAAGAAAGTTATTATTATCGGCAGTTAAGAATGAATATATTGAAAGTTTAAATTTTAATGATGATACATGGTCAAAAGATAAAAGTGAAAAATCAATAATTTTAATTGCAACATTTTTTAATAGTAAAATTATTGATGAAAAAATCATGAAAAGTATTTTTGAAGATTTAAAACAAAAGATTAAGTATAACGAAAATGAAACACAAGAATATTATGAAATTGTAGAAAAATCAATACAATATTTATCATTATTTGTTTCTATTATTAATGATAATACAATTTATGATAATCTTGATAAGTTTTTAGAAGATGAAATGGTAATTTATGAAGAAAAGAAATGCATTACTAAAAAAATACGTATTGTATGTAAAAATATTATTACAGAACTTAGAACCAATAAAAAGTAAATATTTTAGAACTGGTACATCTTAAAAAATTTTTTTATTATAAATAATATAAAATTAATTAATTATATTATATATAGTATATATTTTAGAACTATAATTATAGATATAATAATGGGTGTAGATGGATTATATAAATTTATAAGTATGAATTGTCCATATGTATATAGAAGCGTATTTATTAAAAATATTAATAAAAAAGCATGTATAGTTGATGGTATACAGCATATATATTCACAACTAATATACATGAGAACAAAAAATAAGGAAGTATATACAGCAGATGGAAAGAATATAAGTCATATTCATGGTTTAATAAATTCATTATCGTATTATTTAAAAAATGGATTAATTCCTATCTTTGTATTTGATGGTAAACCACCACTAATTAAGAAAAAAAAGATAGACGAAAGAAGACTATTATTAAGAAATAATTTAAAAAAGTTAAAAAATTTAGAAAATGCTAAAACAAATGTAATAAATGAATACAATAAAATAAAAAGCGATAGTGATAAACACGATGATGATTTTAATAAATATTTTTTTGGTACTCCACCAGAATCTATGTTAACAATGGATGAAAAAAGTGATGGAAGCAGTGATGATCGCGGAGGCGTTCGTGAACATGAATTAGATGATTGTGATGATATAAATAAAATAACATTAAAAGTAGATAGATTAAATAGTGAATACTATAAAATATATAAAAAATCTATAATATTAAAGGATTATTATGTTAAAGATTGGATTGAAATTTTAGAATTATTAGGATTACCTGTTATACAGGCAGAAAATGAAGCAGACCCAATATGTTCTTATTTATTAAAAAATAATAGAAATATATATGGTATAATATCAGATGATTCAGACATGTTAATATTTGGAGCGCATCGTTTATTGAGAAAAATAGTAAATCAGCATTTTAAAGTTATTGAATTAGATTATTTAATTGAATCTATTAATTATGATTTATTACAATTTGAAAATAGTAATGGATTTATATTAGACGATTTAATAAATTTTTGTATATTATTGGGCACTGATTATGGATATTTTAATTTAAAATTTAAATACGATAACTCATTGGAATTATTAAAATATTATTATTCAGTTAATAAAAACATATTACAAATTATAAATGAACACGATTTAGATAAATTTAATGAAATCAAAAAATATTATACATCAACCTCCTCCTCATCAACCTCCTCCACATCCTCCACAACAACCGCCTCCAATGCCCCCTCCAGCCCCATCAGTTATATTGATCCTAAATTATTGCATTCAAAACCTGAATGGAATAAACCAAAATTAATGGAATTAAAAAAACGATTATTAGAATTAGATGTTGATGAAGATTATATTGATGAAACTAACTTACATTTTGATGAATGCTATTCCCAATATAACAGCAATAAACACTATGTATATCAAAATAAATTTACATTTTTTAATTATAATAAAGATTATAGAAATAGTGATATTTATAAATAAGATTACTTACTTAATTAATTATATGTACTAATTTTACTACTTGATGAAGAATCAGAACTTGTGCTTGTACTGATGCTTGTAATATCACCTTCTTTCTCCGAGGCCTTCTTACCATTTTCAGGAGCCTTCTTACTATCCATAGGCATAGGCACAGACACAGGCACAGACACAGGCACAGACACAGGCACGGGTACCGACACAACCATGGAATCGGGTTCATTCGCCTTCTTAACATCCATCACCATATCAACCTTTTTCACATCTTCTTTCACGTTTACAGGAACATTGTCTATCTTTACTGTATTGCTTATTATATTATCATTTTTTTTAACAATATTTACAATATTTCTTTTTGATTTAAAATATTTGTAAACAAAATATGCACATACGCAAATAAGTAGTATTAAAATTAATAAAGTATAAAATCCTAATTTATATCCAAATATAGTACAACCATTTCTTATTGAACTAAAAAATCCACTACTGACCCCGACTCCTTCTCCACTGACCCCAACAGCACCGCCTCCACCTCCTTCTCCTCCACTGACCCCAACAGCACTGACCCCAACAGCACCGCCACCGCCAACAGAACCTCCAACAGCACTACCTCCAACAGCACCGCCACCACCTCCAACAGCACCGCCATCGCCTCCAACAGCACCACAGCCTTCTGTATTCAATACTTTTACTACTTCATTATTTGTTGTTATTAAAGTATTAGCAATGTTTTCATATGTTCTTTTAAATAAATCACTTGTCATTTTAATATACTATATTTATTTATTTTTAAATACAAAAAAACGAATGATTATAAATTGTACTAAATAATAAATATTGAAAGAAGTAATAAATATTGAAAGAAGTAATAAATATTGAAAGAAGTAGTAATAAATAGGAAGAAGTAGTAATAAATAGGAATAAGTAATAATTAGGAATAAGTAGTAATTAGGAAGTAGGAAGTAGGAAGTAGTAGTAGTAAATAGGAATAAGTAGTAAATAGGAATAAGTAGTAAATATTGAAAGAAGTAGTAAATAGGAATAAGTAATAAGTAATAAATAATAAGTAATAATATAAATAATTAATATGAATATTGTAAATAAACACATATGTAAAAATAGTAAATCCATTGAAGAACGTATTATATATCAATCAAAATGTAATAAGGATATACCATGGATTGAAAAGTATAGACCGCGTAAATTAGATGAAATAATTTCACAAAAGGAGTCAATAAACATATTATTAAATACATTAAAAACAGGTGAATTACCACATTTATTATTATATGGGTCTCCAGGAACAGGTAAAACAAGTTCAATATTAGCATTATGTAATGAACTTTTTGGACCACGTAAATTTGAAGAACGTGTTATTGAACTAAATGCATCTGATGAAAGAGGAATTAATGTTGTTAGACACAAAATTATTAATTTTGCAAAAATTGCTATTGGTAATCCTGATGAAAATTATATATGTCCACCATATAAAATAATTATTTTAGATGAAGCAGATGCAATTACAAAAGAAGCCCAGGCTGCATTACGTAAAGTTATGGAGGATACGTCAACAATAACACGATTCTGTTTTATTTGTAATTATATAAATCAAATAATAGAGCCTATTAATAGTAGATGTGTAAAAATAAGATTTAAATCAATTAATCCAGGAAGCATTATAGAACGTTTATCAATAATATCAAAAACAGAACAGTTAAATATTTCTATTGATGCTATAAAAGAAATTGCAAAAATTTCTGCAGGAGATTTTAGAAAAAGTATTCTTCTATTACAAAATATTAAATATTTAAAATCTCACGACGAACCTATACAAAAAGATGATATAAATGATATGTATAAATATATTCCTATTACACAAATTCATAAATATATTAGTAATATGACAAATATATCTACAATTGTTAATGATATTATAAATAAAGGTTATACTTTCTCATCTATATTAACCGAAATTAGTAATTATATCCTTCATAATAATAGTATAAATGACCATAATAAAGCATTATTATTATTTGAGTTTAGTGATATTGAAAAAAAAATTAATGACGGTGCAGATGAATATATCCAACTTTTAAAAGTTTTTAACGGACTTAAAAAAATTTGTTGTTGATGGTGACATTGGTTGTATTGGCTGTATTGGCTGTATTGGCTGTATTGGCTGTATTGGCTGTATTGGCTGTATTGGCTGTCGTGGCGGTCATGTTGGTCGTGGCTGTGACATTGGACTTGAAAACTATTATTGTGTGTATCTAACATTGTTAATATTTGGTACAAATGTTCCAGATGGTCCTAGTTGAAATGTAATTACAGGCCAATGAAATGAGTTATTTATAGAATCATGTGACGGTTTATACATTTTGTACAGATTAATATTATTAACACAATTTGGTCTATTTGATAAGTATAGTTTATAATTGTTATTTTTTTCAATTTTTTATATATAAATATAAACATTGCAAAAGTATAGTTTGTATATATAATGCATGAGTGTGAGCGGTAATAAGGATGGTAATGTTAGAAATATAATAAATAATGCAATAGATAAATACTATGATATAAATAAGGAATATTATAATGATGTATTAATATTTTTAAACTTAATTTTTAAACAAAATGCAAAATCAATAATGAGTATATACATTAAAAAGATTGTTCTTCATGAAGATATAATGATTATATATAATGATATTGTTAAAAAATACAAATTGAATAAGGATTATGTTAATATAGAAGCATTTGATGTTGATGAAATTATTGATATAGATTTAATTATTAAATTAATGAAATTATTAACAAATAATCTTCTTGAAAAATTAAATTACAAATTAGTTGAAAAATGTAAAAATAATAAAAAAAGATTTGCTATTACTTTTAACGGTGGTTTTTTATGATCTTTTATGACCATTGGTATATAAAGGCTTGAATTTTCAATAAAAAATATAGATTATAATTATAACTATAATTATGACAATTAATTTTGATATAGATTATTCTTTTAATGATAAAAGAAGGTTAAGTGGTATGATATTAGATAATGGTATAAAAATCGTTTTTGTTTCTGATAATACAATAAAATTATCAAGTTGCACAGTTACAGTAGGTGCTGGTTCATTTCAAGATGATTATGAAGGAAGTGCACATTTTTTAGAACATTTGTTATTTATGGGTAGTACAAAATATCCTGATTATAATGAATATCATTCATATATACAAACATGTGGCGGAGAAGAAAATGCATTTACAGCGGATGATATAACATGTTATTATATTGGTATTGAATCTGCATTTTTAGAAAAAGGAGTGGATATGTTATCATGGTTTTTTCGTGATCCAATATTAGATAAAAAATATATTAAATCAGAGATGAATATAATAGATGCAGAACATAATAAAAATATTTTATCCGATATGTGGATTACACATGATATGTTTAAAAAATTTATAAAAACCACCAAATTTAATAAATTTACTACTGGAAACAACGACAGTCTTAAAAATATAACACGCGATGATATATTAAGTTATTATAATAAATATTATTGCACTGATAATTTATGTGTATGCATTGTTGATAGTTTACCTCTTAGCGCCATGACAAAAAAATATTTACACTTTTTTAATGATATACCCATTAGAACCTATAATCACAAAAAAAATAAAGAGGAAAAGGTTGAATTTGTTAATGAACAGTTAATAATATATTCAAGTGTATCCAAATATAACATTTTAAATGTTTACATACCATTATCATATACTAAAAAAAATCATGATGATTATATTATTCTCAAATTTATACTTTATTTAATAGCAACAGAATATGAATCTTCACTATCTTACTATTTAAAAGAGTTATTATTTATAAAAGAATTACATGCAAGTTATGATTGTTATTATGATGATACTGTAATGTTATCAATATATTTTGAATTATACAATGATAGTAAAACCAATATTGAAACTATAATAGCAACATTAATTAATTACATTAATGAATTAAAAAAATTAGATAATAAGATGATTGAAAAATTATATAATAATTATAGAAAAATACTTATGATACAAGGATTATATAAAGATGAAAGTGCTGTTGATGTAGGGCAAACAATTACTATAAACATAATCAATGATAATGAACGTTATGCATTATTGCGAGACTATATAACATCACCTTATTCTACAAAAATATTGCAACTTATTAAAATGAAAATTAATAGTATTAATTATGATAATTTTAAAATTACAACTAATGTAAACTTTTTAAATATTGATAAAAAAGAGTTTAAAAAAAATTTATACTATAATCAGATGTATACATTAGCACAATATAAACCAACATATGTTAAAAGTATTGATAATAAAATTAAAAATGATTTTAATATGTTAATACCTTTAGAAAATGTAAATTTTAATATGGATTTGAACAGTATTAATAAATGTAAGAATAAAGTTGATATACCTCAAAGTTATAAATATGACGATGATAAAAGAGTTATGGGTGTATATATATTAGATTATAATAAATATGATAATCCAATTAGTAGTTTTGTTATAATACAACGTAATGCATTATTTCTAAACAAGGACTATATTTATATAGTTAAGATATATATTCAATTATGTTATAAGATAATAAATTATTATGTTAATGTTATGAATGATTATAATATGCATATATCCATATATTTAGAAAGTGAATCATTAGTATTTGAAATAACTGGTATGGATAATTTAATGAAAACATATATCATAGAACTTATCCAAAAGATAGATATTATTAAAATATTTGATGATAAATATAAAAATTATTTTAATGATATTATTAGTAATTTAATAGAAACATATGAAAATAATAAATATAATAATCCATATGAATTATGCAACCAATATTTATCAATACAAATTTTAAATAATTATAAACCAAGTGAATTGATTGAAATTCTTAAAAAATTAAATTGGAATGAATTTAAAAAAAAATGTAATAATATGTTTTTACATAATAAGTATTATTTTTTAATTGTTGGTAATTTTTTAAATTGTACAAATAATTCTAAATATGTATGTAATAATGATATTACTTCCCTTATTAATATGATTGTTAGTATTAAGGGAAGTAATGATGTAAATAAAGAAGAGGTTAATAACGAGTTTAATTTTAATAATTACACTTTATCACAAAATGATATTAATACTAATGAAATTAATAATTGCATATATAAATGTTATTTAATAGATTCAAAGAGTTATGATGTACATGATTATAAAATGGTTATTAAAAAAAAACTAATTTGTAATATTATTTCAGAGTTAATCAATGAACCATTATTTACACAAATAAGAACAGATGATAAATTAGGTTATATTGTTCGTTGTAAATATAGCACATTTAAACATAATAATAATTACTGTTTTTTAATTACATATCTAATTCAATCATCATTTCCAATTAAAAAAATTATGAATTCTATTAAAAAGTTTAACATTAAATATGCTAAAAATATTAATAAAAATAAAAATGATATTAGTAAAAAAATTAAACGATTAATTAAAAGCAAGATATTGGTATATAGTAAAAATTATGAATCATTAAATAAAGAGGTTGATGATTATATAACTGTAATTTGCAATAAAACGTTTATGTTTGATATTAATAAACAATATGTAAAAGTTTTAAAAAAAATTAAAGTTAATGATATCTATAAACATATTGTAAAATTATTTGATGATAAAAATCAATCTTTTGATATAATTATTGATACATCCAAAAACAACCAAAAGCAATTATAGCAACCAAAAACAATAATAACCAAAATCATAAATAATAATATATAAAAAAAAAGAAATATAATTATTCATAACATAATGAGTAGTCAAATACCAAATTTATCTGAATCAGATATGAAACTTTTATTAAATGCATTAACTAGTTCATCACTTGGTAATGGAAAGAAGAAGGGTATATCTTTAGAATATAAAAATGCATTATTACAAAAATTATCATCAGCAACCAATAATGATGAAAGTATTTCACAAAAACCAATGAGCGAAATGAATGAACAAGAAAAAAAAGAACACCGCGAAGCATTAAGACAAAAACTTCATGCAAAAACAAGCACAATGAAAACATCAAGAGGGTCAAAAGTAATTAAAAATAAATTGTATGAAGATTCAATATCAAAATTAAACTTGGGCAATAATGTAGCACCTGAACCCCCTTCTTTAAACCAAGAACAACCCCAAGAACAACCCCAAGAACAACCCCAAGAACAACCCCAAGAACAGCCCCAAGAACAGCCCCAAGAACAGCCCCAAGAAGAACAACTTGATGAGTTTGTATGTGATTAATGTGTCAATTATAATAATCATAAAAAAATATTATATATATTGTTGTAATATCAATAATTAATAATAGTATAAATAAACATAAAAAAATTTTATTATTATAAATTTTATTCCAATAGTTTTTAATAAGTATATAATATATTGCAATTGTTATTAATATCAATATATATTTTGGAACATATTTTCCAGTTAAATAATTAATTATGTTTATAAATGTTAGCATAATTTAAAATATAATTATATAATAACTTTCTACTTTTACCGTGTTTTAATCGTAGATATAATTTATATATAATATTTAAGTTATGAATAGTGAAGATAATTGTATAAACGGTGAATATAATTGTATAAACGGTGATTTAGAGAATACTATTTTAATAACATTGAAAGATACTAACAATCTTGTTAAGATTTTATATGATAAAATAAGTTTATTAGAAAACGAAAGTGCTAAATTTAAAAAACAATTATATTATTTAAATAAAAGTTTAACAGAATTAAAAGAATCAAGTAAAAATAATAATTATGATTTATTGGAAATAGAACCAAGTAAAAATAATGATTATGATTTATTGGGAACAGATACAGATTTAAATGATTTTATTGTCAATTCAGTAAATAATAAAAATGTATCTTTTAAAGATAATAATGATAGTATTATAAATGAAAGTGATATTATAAATGAAATAAACTTTAATAAAGTAAAAAACGTGAATAATAAGGTAGATAAAGAAGAAGAAGAAGACGTGAATAATAAGGTAGATAAAGATTATATTAAAAATAAGTTAAAAAAGTTAATTGTAGAAACACAACAACATTCAATAAATAACAATAAAAGAAAAAAAAATATGTTATTTACAATGAGGTAAACATAAATAGATACACATATAAACATAAACAGATATATAGATATTACAACTTATGAATATAGTAAAAAATTTTAGTTCAGATGAATTATACAAAATATATAATGAAAATGTTAAATTACCAGAGTCATACTTTAATAAATATAGATATGTACCACCATGCCCTGTTAAAAAATATAACTATAATTGGAGTAATTATGATTATCCGCGTGTTTGGTGTATATTAGATTTTATTGAATGGATAAAGAAATATGATATTAAGATTAATAGTTTAGGTTATACGTGTGATGCAGACCCAGAATTAGAATTTATTACATGTGTAGGGAAGAAGTGTTTGTCATATCCAGAATATGATTTACATACTATATCTACATATTTTACAAATGAATTTGATTTTTTCCTATTTAACCAAACAATTGAACATTTATATAATCCATTTGAAGCAATTAAGCAAATTTATAATATAGTAAAACCAGGTGGATATGTTTTTACATCTGTACCAACGCTAAATATTCCTCATATGACTCCTATACACTTTAATGGTTATACACCAATGGGACTTGCATTATTGTTTGCATCGGCAAATTTTGAAATTGTTGAAATTGGTCAATGGGGATGTTATGAATATATAAACAAGTTGTGGAGTACTCACTCATGGCCAGGTTATGATTCTCTAAATAAAAATAATATTATTCCGAATGAAGAAAATAATGTTTGTCAATGTTGGATTCTTGCAAAAAAACCTGCTTTTTAATTTTGTTTTTGTAATATTGCAACAAAAATACCGTTCCCCAATATTTGTCAGTGTTGGGGATTCTTGCAAAAAAACTTGCTTTTTAATTTAATTTTATTTTTGTAATATTGCAACAAATATTCCATTCCACCATGTTTCTTTTATTACAGACGGTATTATAATTTCTTTTTGAAATAATATTTTTAATTTTAGATCATCTATAGATTTATATGTTTGTGTTCTAACACTATTCCAATTCCAATCATCAACAACAAATATAAATGTATCATCTAAACAATTATAAAAATGTATTAAAGCATTATAATGACATGTATCGCTATGGTCTCCGTCATATAAATATATATTAAATTTAGGTAATAATGATACATCAACTTTGAAAGAGTCATTTTCAATAAATTGTGCATCATTATTACCTTTATATTTATTAAAGTTATCTAAAAATATTTGTTTAGGACCATTAAATTCACTCCAATTATCTATACAAATAACTTTTGCATTATTTTTATACATTGCTGAACAAACAGAACTACCTTTCCATGTACCTATTTCTAAATATATTGCATCTTCAAAATTTAATAAATTATTATAAAAATGTATTGTTTTAGTTCCACTCATACCGTCAATATCTATTATATCATTTGTTATATTAGACACATTTATTTCTGCATTTACAAATGCTTTATTTACAACTTCTTCATACTTTTTACTGATTATATCATTCATAACGCCGTTCATGTTAATGCTAATATTTATATATACTGTATATAAATAAATAAATTGATGTATATAAATCAATAGTAATATCTATAAATCAATAGCAATAGTAATATCTATAAATCAATAGCAATAGTAATATCTATAAATCAGTTGATGTCTATAATAAATAAAATTAATCTTAATGTCAATGATATAAATTATGTATGTGTATGTAATAAATATTTTAAAAAAAATTTAAAAACAGTTATATTATATCCATGTTCACATATTTTACATAGTATATGTTATGTAAAAACAACTAAAAAATGTCCTTTTTGTAATGCAGAAATTAAAAGAGTTATTTATGAAGATTATTTGTATAAATATGCATATACAAAAACGAGTAATAACGATAGTAATAATAAAATATTCAAGCAAATGATTATAAATTTAGAATCAACAAGATTAGATTCATCTAATTCATTTGTAAATTATAATATTATACCTATCAACATTATTAAATTTACATCACTTTTAAATAAATTACTTTTAGCAACAACGGAAACAGATTTAATAAATTGTTTGGATTATTTTTTTGACTTTGCAAATGTAAAAATAAATGTTATAGATAATACAAAAAATAATCCTATTATATATACTATACCTACAAATGACGAACTTTTATGTGGTGATATAAAGTGTATAAAATGGCAGAATGAAGTTGATAATAATAAAAAAAAAATATTAATTGTTAACCATAGTCATTATATTGATTCATTTATATTATATTATTTATTTAGATCAGGGTTTGTTGCAGGTGAATTTATAAATACTTTAGAATTGGGACGTTTAATTGCACAAAAATGCAATTTACTAATTTTTAAAAGAGGTGTTGATACAAATATGGTAAATAAAATAAAAGAATATTTAGAAGAAAGAAAAATCATTGTTATATATCCTGAAGGAAGTATAGGCAGTAATGAAACAATGCGTAAATTTAGAACAGGTGCTTTTTATGCCAATGCTCATATATGTCCAGTTGTTATTAAATATCACACACATGTTTGGGATGATGATTATAAAACATTTATTTTAAAAATGATATCACAGAATGAAATTATTGTAGATATATACATTAATGATTTACATGCTCCTCCTTTTTCTACAGAGCAGATACAAAAAATTAGATCAGATATGATAAATATAGGCCAAATGAAGGATAGTCATGTAAGTAATAGGGGGTTCAAGGATTAGATACAATGTCGCTTTTGCTGTGATGTACTGTCAGGGGTAGTGTTTGTTAATGCGTTTATACGACAAACAATTTCATTTTCATTATAGTCTCCCCGCATCATATTGGCAATTGTTTTTGCACAATAATTACTAATTTGCGGATCATTGGATGAAAGGCCGTTGTTTAATAGTGACGTTAACAAGTCCATCGTGTTTGTCCAATATAACGCTTTTTGTCTAATATGTTAATAGCGGTAATAACAAATAAAAATATCAATTTTTTATATAAAATTTGAATTCTATATAGAAACGTGTATATTAATTATAACCATATCCCTGCTAATCATGGACAATAAGTTAGAAACTCTTGCGGATGACTTGTTTATAATTGTTAACAATATACCTGGACAAGTAATAGAGGGTGAAATCACAGCAATAAAGGTAAGTGGTAAAAATCAGTATATAACGATTAAAAATGGTGATTTTCAGATATCATGTATTTCGTGGTCGTATATACATGATGCAGTTATAAGCAATCTTGTTGAATTAAAAGGTGAAGTAAAAGTAATGAAAAAGAATATGTCAATATATTTTAATATTAAAAAATTGTCAATAAAAGGTGATGGAAATATTATTACAGAGTTTAATAAATTAAAAAATAAAGTAGTTTCACTTGGATATTGTGATAATAAAAAAAAGTTAGCATCATTTCCACTAAATGTTGCTATAGTAACATCTTTAGAAGGTGCTGCAATTCAAGATATATTACAAACATTTAGACTTGATAACTTTATTGGTAATATATACATTAAAAATGCAATTGTTCAAGGTAAATCATGTCCATCATCTGTTGTAGAATCAATAAACTTTTTTAATAGTAGCGAGTTTGAAATCGTGGTTGTTCAGGGAGGCAGTGATGGTGGTGATGGTGGTGATGATGGTGAGGAGAAGGAGGACGGTGGCGGTGATGATGGTGAGAAGGAAGGTTGCGGTGGCGGTGAGAGAAGGGTCATCACGAGCAAGAACATTGATGTGTTATTGGTAACAAGAGGAGGTGGAAGTAATGAAGATTTATTGGGATTTTCAGATTTTGCAGTATTAGAAGCAATACATAAATCAAATATCATAACCATATCAGCAGTAGGCCACCAAATAGATAATCAATTGTCAGATATTGTTGCTGATTACAGTTTTGCAACACCATCTATAGCATCTAAATTTATAGTAGAAAGACAGAAAGAATTTATTAGTAATATGATAGATATTAAGAGCGATATTGTTAAGATATATGATATGTATTATAAAAGCAGAGATTCATTATTACAACTTGATTATAATGAAATAGTTAAAAATTATGATAAGATTAATATTAATAATAAATTAGGCTCATATAGAACATATGTAAATAATATAATTATGCATTATAATAATACTAAATCATTTGTATATGATATGATATCTAAAATTAAACCAACACTTTTTAATAAGGATAAGGAAATATGTTCGGTTAAAGAATTGGAAGATAATGCACCTAAAAAATTAGATATTGTTTTTCATGATGGTAAGGCTACTATTTACTACAAACTGCATTCACTAACCTATGTTTGACCTTTGTTTTTTATATATTTATTATAAGTTTTTACTTAATAAATTTAATATTTATAATTATTCACTAAATCTTGCTTTTACTATTTGCTCTGCACTAAATCCCGCATTTTTTAATTCAAGTGCACTAAATCCCGCATTTTTTAATTCAAGTGCACTAAATCTCGCATTTTTTAATTGAAGTGCAGTAAATCTCGCATTTTTTAATTGAAGTGCAGTAAATATTCCTTTTACTAAATCATCTAATGTAAACCCTTCATTTAATAGTTCATCTGCACTAAACCGCCCTTGATAATTTAATTGTTGTGTAGTAAACCCTGCATTGTTTAATTCACGTGCACTATATCCCGCATCTTTTAATTTACCTGCACTATATCCCGCATCTTTTAATTCACGTGCACTATATCCCGCATCTTTTAATTCACGTGCACTATATCCCGCATCTTTTAATTCACCTGCACTAAATCCCGCATCTTTTAATTCACCTGCACTAAATCCCACATCTTTTAATTTACCTGCACTAAATCCCGCATTTTTTAATTGTTGACAGGTAAAACCCGCTTCTTTTAATGCATTTATAATTTTATTCTTGTATTCCAAATCTTTCTTAGCCACCAAATTGCTTAATTCTTTTAATGTAAACCCTGCAATTATTAATTTGTTTAATCCTGCTGATATAGTATTTTCATCTTGCAAATCTCCTAATTCTTTTAATATAATCCCTTTATCATCTAATTCTTCTAATGTAAACTCTGCATCTTTTAAATATTTTAATTTAAAATCTTTTATAGGTAAATCATCTAATGTATAATTTCCTTTTTTTAACAGATTTAAAGGAAACCCTTTATTTATTAATAATAATGCTGGAAAACCTCTTGCTTTTAAGTGGGCTACAGTTATTAGTTGTTGTGCATGTCGTGGTTCCCTATTTGTACGTGTAAAATCATTAAAGGTTATTTTATCTAAATTATCTTTACCTATTTTCCTTAATAAAACATCATAAGTGCAATCAGAATTTCTAATATACCACCATACAGACTTACCATAAGATTCTATATCACTAAGTTCGTTGCATTTATTTACTCCACCAACTAATCCCTTTTCTGTTATATTCTCTCCAATAACACCTCCACTTCCCCCACTTCCACCGCTTTCACCAATAACACCTCCACCAACACTGCCACCAACACCGCTATTTGCCCTCTTTAATTCAAGATATTTACTCTTATACTTTAGATATTTTGTGTAGTAATTGTCCATGATATATATATAAATGTATATAAAATAAATTACAATAATTCCAATAATTCTAACAATTCTTATTATAGTACAAATATAAAAATTGATTTATAAACAACATATTCATAATTATAAACATAAACATGGACAAAATAGATTTAGTAGACTTTTGTAAAAAGTTAAATGATATTAAGAAAGAAGAAAATAAGAATGAATTTATAAAAAATTATGCTAATTACAAAGAGCAGATTGTAAATATTGACAAATATATGGAAAATGCAGAAAAGTTAAGATGTAAATACAAAGAGTTAGATATTGCAACACTTTATACACAATTAGAATCTTATAATAAAAGTTGTTTATTAGAAGACATCGTAAATGCTAAAATTATTATTGAAGAACTGGAATTGAAGATTAAAAATGATAATACAACAATTACTAAAATTTAATTATGCATATATAAAAAATTGATTTTTGTACAATTATTACTAAAATTTAATTATGCATATATAAAAAATTGATTTTTGTACAATATATTTATAATTATAATTATTATCAATAATACATACTTACAATGACCGAAATTAGAACCAATGCAAAGACCAAGACCATTGATTATACTGCATTTGAATATACTGTATTTGATGGGAGTAGTAGTTATGGAAGCGATGGAAGCAATGGAAGCGGTGGTGGGAGCAGTGACTCCGATGATACCTTTAGTGATGGTGATAGTTCTGATTCACGACAGTTAGTCCCGATTCCGCCGAGGAAGTATAATTTTAGCCCGTTGTTGGATTGTATGATTAGTAGGCGTATGGGAAGTGGAGTTTGTAATTCATCGCATATTGCAGTTCTCACCTCTTCATTTGAGAAAAGCCAGTGGTATCTTTTACACGTTAAGGGGAAAAATCGCGGTGGGGGAAAATTCTGATAAATGTCGTTATAATAATGACAAGATTAAGGTACATGCTGAAATTGATGCGGTTAACAAAATGACATATCTTATTAAAAGTAATAAAATTAAAAATAGAAAAAGTTTTGATTTAGTTGTTATTCGTATTAGTAGAGGTGGTAAATTATCTGAATCTGCTCCCTGTTTTCATTGCACACAAGAACTAAGTAAACTAACTTTATTTACAATTAATAACTTATATTATTCCCGTGCCGATGGTACTATTACATGTATTAAATTTTCTGATTGGGTTAGTTGTGGTACAACGCATATATCAAAAGGTTGGAAATGGTGTGTGCAATAATTTTTATATATTCATTGTTTATAAAAAAGTTTATTTTTGTCATAAGGATTAAGAACATATAATGATTCATTTTCATTAAATATATTGCTTGAAATATTGCTTATATCTATATCCATTGATATATTTGGAGTATCACTGTCTTCATCATCGTCTTTAATATCAAGATACCAATAAGTATTATTAATATTTTTATAAAGTGTAAGATTTTTGTTCATAAGAATATTATTAACGGTATTAGCATCAGTATTAGCAATAGCATCATCATTTGCATCAGTATTAGCATCAGTATTAGCAGTATTAGCAATATCATCAGCATCATTCGCATCAAGTATATCTATAATTTCTTTGTATAATACAGATTTAGTATTTAGCATACTATCTTTGCTGTAAATGTAGATAGCATCTACTTTATTCTTAAATTTATATATAATAAAATCTATAACATGTATCTCACAACCTTTATCATAAAACTTTTTAAATAACGTTAATAGAAAATCAATATCTATTATTAAATGCAAGGTAGATGATGACTCATTAACGCTTTGTAAAACAAGATCAATTAATACACCAACCTCTTTAATATTTTTATTTATAATGTTTATATCATATATTTGTTCTTCTTCTATTAACCCAGTGCTTATAACAATGCCTGGCTCCCTTGAATCAATAAAATCAGTTCTATATATATTAGTTAGCGCTAATTTATAATCTTCATCGTTAGGATCAATGATGAATGAATAGTAATTATTAGATACAGGTATATTATATTTCTCTGTATAAACAATATTTTTTTTATTCTCTTCTTGCAATACAGTAAAAATAGATTGTATTGTACTATAAACAGATACCATGATTGTGTTTATATTTAGGTTTATTGATGGTGTTTATAATTATAGTAATAATATCAATTTTTATATCTAATTATATTCAGTAATTAACATATGGTCTTCTGTTGATTCATCGCTTAATTCTACAAACTTATTGTTCTTAATACTACCTCCACCACCGCTACTACCTCCACCACCTTTGTTACCCCAATCAGAACTAACGCCATAACTACCGCTACCACTGCTGCTACCCCTGTCCCCATCACCGTCCTCCTCCTCCTCCCCATAACCCCTGTCCTCCCCATAACCCCTGTCCTCCCCATAACCCCCATCCCCATCACCGTCCTCGCCCCCATTTTCTTTAAAAGATAGTAAGTTATTAATAATATCATAAATGTTTATAGTATTAAATTTAAATACAGTAGATATGGAGTACAATATATCATAAAATTTTATATAATTGAGGTAGTCATAAGAATACAAAAATATATTATCATTGTTATTATCTATTTTAAAGAATGGTGGATATGATAATAACTCATTAGGAATTTTAAATAATTTTTTAGTATTATAACAAAATTTGTCAAATATTTTACTTTTATTTTTTGTATCTGCATTATTTTTATTTGTATCTGCATTATTTTTATTTGTATCTGCATTATTTTTATTCATTGAGGTAACCAATTCTATGTCATTATAAAAATGATAATCATAATATGAGTATAAATAGTAATATTTTATAACATCAATAACAAATTTTTTATAATATGTATTTGTATTAATATCTTTTTGTATAAATGTAAGAAAATATAAAAATGTATCATAGAAACAATAATTATACTGCTCTATATTTAATATTTCATCAATAGAATTAGCATAGTAGTCTATATATTTACATGAACGTGTTATAAAATAGAATGTATTAAGCAATGTTGTTAAATCTGTAATAACACTATTTTGATATTTAATTTTAATAAAATTGTTAGTATTTTTAAAAAATGTAATATCTTTTAATTCTGGATTATTTAAATAAAATAGGTTCAAGTTATATTGAAAGATAATATTAATTGATTCTGTAGATTTTTCAATAACAATTTTTCCACCATTTTTAATATGTGATATTACGTACATATTTTTATCATTTTTAGTATATGAAAGATATGGAAAATATTTTAAAACAAACTTAATAATTTCACTAATTCTAACATGTTTTATACTTTCCTTATTATTACATTCACCAACATCAATTGATAAAATCTTTTTATAACTTGGAATATTGTCAACAAAGTTTGTAAAATCTATGAAATTATTATTAAAGTAATGTTTCCTATCAATCATATTTTTATAATAAAAATCACTGTAATTATTATAATCCAAGTTTTTAACCATATTATGATTGAATGTTATAAGACTAATTAACTTGCTTTTTTGGTTATCATCATAACATGAACCAGTAATTTGTAGGCATATATTCTCATATTTCTTATTTGTTTTACATATATTTAAATATGTTTCATCATCACGATTATAATAAGATTTTGCATTTTTAAAAAAAGGGTGTAGTATATTAAGTAGTTTTAAAGGATATTTGCATGATAAATGAATCTTATGAATAATTTTTAAATTATACTTAAATTCATTATTAAAAGTGTCAATATCATCATTTAATGCATCATCATGATCAATATATTCCAAATAATTAATGTAATATATAAATGAAATTTTTGTAAAAATATAACATTTTATATACTCATCCCTATTTTTTTTATTTAAATCAAAATTTACTAATAAATCAACTAATTTAGTAAAATATTTTTTCATGTTTTTCCAATCATAATTCTCCTCTTTGCTTTCACAATTCTTAACTTTTGGATCAATATTATCAAAAGTATTTGTAAATAAATTAATTATATCCTTATTGTAAAATAAATTATCATTTTTATTCATTGTTTATAAATTTAGTTTTAGTTATATATATTATACACAATTCTTAAAATTATTTGATAAAACGAACAATGTATAAAAATTGATTATTTATAACTCTAAATTTAAATTTTAACTAATTATAATTATAATCAATAAGGAATATGTTATTTACATCAATTGATAAGGTACATGCAATAGAATTAGTAATATTTGGAGATGTTGCAGAATTAAGTATAATAACATTTCATTATGAAAGTTATAAAACATTTTTACTATTATTAAAAACAGTAATTGAGTATATGACAAGTAAAAATATAAATTATGTTAAACAGAGAATATTGGAGACGGAAATATCTCTATTTACTAATAGCACCTATATCTATATCAATGAAAAGTGCCATAACAACAACGCGGACCATGCCAATAAAAAGGACCATAACAACACGGGCCATAACAATACGGGCCATAACAACGATGACCAAATTAGGACTGTATTAATAACAACGCCCATAGCACATATAGCAGAGGAAATTTATAATGCACTTGGATTAAAAAGAGTGTAATTAATTTTTGTATATATTACAAATAAAAAAATTGATTTAACAACAGTATCTATATATATAATATAATACAATATATAAACATACAATGTTTAAGAAGGAAGGAGAAATTACAAGTTTTAACAAACATACTGAACGTGGATATGTACGTAGTAATACAGAATCTACTAATACTTTTAGTGGACTCCAACAGTACGGTCCCCAACACCAACATCCCCACCAACAGCAACACCAATATCCCCACCAACAGCACCAACGTTCACGTTTTAAAGAATTTAGAAATATTGAAAATAAGAGACCAGAAATTTCACAAGAAGAATACAATGAAAAATATGGTTTTGCAAAATTGGAAACTTCTTTATTAGAACAAGAGAATATTATTGTTTCTGAGGAAGCGGTAGCCGATGAAAAGAGTAGTTTTGATGATATAAACGGTAGAAATGGTGCAGAAGGATTAAAGGAGAATTTATTATGTGGAATTTATTCATGTGGTTTTGATTATCCATCAAAAATCCAAGGTTTGGCAATTCCTCAAATTATAAAAGGAAAGGAAATATTAGCACAATCACATTCAGGAACTGGTAAAACAGGTGCATTTGCAATCAGTGCATTAGAACTAATAGATGAATCAAGTAACAATTTACAAGTTTTATGCATTTCACCAACACATGAATTATCACAACAATCATTAATTGTATTTAAAAAATTAGCAAGTCATATGCCAAATGTAAGATTATCATTTACTGTTGGAAGAACTGATAGAAATCAAAATTTAAAAGAATTAGGACATAATAATAAAGAGAATACTGCACAAATTGCTGTATGTACTCCTGGAAGACTTTTAGATTTACTTTCATCAAATGCAAGATTATTTAGTAGTGTAAAATTAGTAATTATAGATGAATGTGATGAATTACTTGATGGTACATTTAAAGAAGGAATTAAAAATATAATTGAAAAATTACCATCAGGAATTCAGATATGTTTATTTTCAGCAACTTTGAATAAAGATGTTGTTGAAATTGCAAATGCATTACTAAAAGACCCTATTAAAATTTTAATTAAACAAGAAAAAATGTCATTAAAAAATATTAAACAAACATATGTTAAGGTTGATAATGAAGAACAAAAGTTAATGGTAATGAAGGATATGTTGTCTACATTACCTATTGAACAATTTATTGTTTATGTTAATTCTAAGAAAAAATCAATATGGTTGAAAGAAATGCTTGAAAATGAACAAATTACTGTACTCACTATAAATGGTTCTCAAAATAAAATAGAACGTTCTGATGTTCTTAGAGAATTTAAAGATGGTAAGGCAAAATGTTTAATTGCTACTGATTTATTATCAAGAGGTATTGATATTCAGCAATTATCTCTTGTTATTAACTTTGACATTCCAAGAGCAGATAACTTACCATGCTATATCCATAGAATTGGAAGAAGTGGTCGTTATGATAGAGCAGGATTTGCTATTAGTATTGTTACAGAAAATGAGATGCATGTTATTTCTAAACTGTCATTAACATATAACTGTTCTATTGAGCCTTTACAAGAGGACTTTCTTAAGAACTTTTAATTATTTTTTATAGCCAATATATGCTTTTATTTCATATGTATTAAATTTACAGTATCAAACTATTATAAAAACTCTTTTTTTACAGGCATGTTATAATTATTTATATAATATAGAAATATATAAATGAAAAAAAAATGTTATTCTAAAAAATTATTTATACCATGTTCTAGTTGTAATTATAGAATAATAAGTAGATTAAAAATTAATAATTTTAAGGTTACAGTTGATGTAGTTGATAAATTAGGAACTGGAAGTGAAGGTTTAGCAATTTATGATTTTTTGCCTGAAAATAATGGGATGCTGTTTATTTATGATATTCCAGTAACTGCATATTTCTGGAATAAAGGCGTTTCTTATGGTATAGATCTTGCTTTTCTTGATTGTTCAGGAACAATATTAGAAATTACTCAATTAAAACCTAATGATGAAACTACAATTAAAAGTACTTCAGATAAAGTAATATATGCAATTGAACTAAATGAAGGATGGTTTAAAAAACGTAATATCATTCCTGGAATGAAATTTTATCAATGCATGAAAACATAATTAAAATTTGCTTCTATAGTTTTGAAGTTAATTTAACTCTTTTTATACTTATGTTCATTATCTTAATATACATAGTCTGTAAACATTATTAATTTTTGCATTGTTTCTCAGCCATGGGAAATAGACTATCGTATTGTTTTTCATTACAACATAATCCAGAGGAGAAGGAGTTGAAATATTATGGTTTTGTGTTGCGATACGGAAATAACATAACTATAAGACAGTTGTAACAATATCAAAGAAGAGTGTACATGCCCTGTCCTTAAGTTTTTGTCTTTATAGGCCCGAGTTTGTAGACACTAAAAATATAGCGTCTATTACAAATTTAAAATTTTATTTATGATGAAGGTGCTGATACAGTTCTTGGACCTGCACTTCTTCCAACCTTTGTCCAAGAACCATCAGTAGAACTAGTAAAAACTTGCGCCTTTCCACGAGTTTTATAACCACCTCTGCTTTGAGTTTGGTGGTGCTGGTGGTGCTGGTGTTGGTGTTGTTGGTCTAAATTGACATTGGTGGGAACAACTACATACAGATCCTTATCAAAGGTTGTATCAGTTGCCTTGAATACTCTTGAAACTAATTGATAATGAACACGTTGAGGAGTACGGGATTGAAATGTTGTAAGACCTGTATCATTATCATAGAACATTCTAAGAAATGAATCTTTTTGTGCAATAAGTCTAATACCAGTTTCTTCATCACAACTGTAAGTAGTTTTAGTTGAATATTTTGATGATTTGAAAGGTTGTCTTTTATATAATTCATTTAGGTGTTCAGATCTAACACTAACAAAAATTTGTCCACGATGATGACTGAATTTAAGACCACAGTTAGTACGAAATTCGTTAAGAACTGTAAAAATCTTACTAAGGTCATCATCCTGATTATAATGAATAAATAGTGTTACAATTTTTGATTTAGTTTGATCACCGTTTGATACCTGATTAACAACTTCCATTTTTATAATTATATTTAGTACTATCTTTTTAAGTGAATTTTATTATTGCTCTTCACCTGCCCTGTAGCCCTGCAGCCCTGCCCTCCTGCCTACCTGCCCTCCTGCCCTCCACCTACCCACCGTATATACTAATTAAAAAAATTGATTATATTTTAAAAAGTATAAAGTCAAAGTTATTATTCATATATATACAGGTTATAACATGGTAATTAATGTATCAGGTGGTAATAAGGCAAAAAAGCAAAAAAGGACAATAAGATATGAACCAACTGATAAATTAACTGAAGGACAATTATTTGGAATAATTTTAGATAAATGTGGAGGATGTCATTTTAGATTAATGTGTTCTGATGGACGTATTAGAAATGGTAAATTATCAGGAAGAATGGCAAATGGTCCACGTATAAATACAGGAAGTTATGTTATTATATCATTACGTGATTTTGAAAAAGACCAAAAAAATTGTGATATTATCGGTCATGCAAGTCCATCTGCAGATATTATTAGAATTCTAAAAAGTAGTAATAACAATAAACAAAAAGATGATATAACTTTTAAAGATTCAGATGATGAGTTTGATGATTTTAATGAAGGTATTGGAAATGGTGATATTGATAAAAAGGGAGGCAATGAGAAGAATGATGGTGAAGGAAGTGGTGATATTACTTTTCAAGATAGTGATGATGAAGAAGGTGATGGTAGTGATGGCGGTGATGGTGATGGAGGCATTACGGGCATTACGAACAATACATGTATAAATAATGATGTTTGGGATGATAAAGAGGAAAATACTAAAAAAAATATTACAAAAGATGAATTAGATGATTTAATTGACTTGTTATAACTTTTATAAAAATTGATTTTTGTACATAAATCTTTAATATATTTATTAAGGTTAAGGTTATAATTATAGATAATATTATAAACACTAATAATAAAAATGAATGCACGAGTGTGTAATAGTAGACACAATGTATGTAAATTACAGGCTGAAAATATATTATCTTTAAATAAGGAAGCATTAACACCTGAAATTATAAATAATTTTTTACATTTAATAACATCAAATGCTAATTACAATAATTGTTTAAATAAATATACAAACTCGGCAGAGTATGTAAAAGTATATAATGCTATTATTAAGATAAGTTCTATTACAACTATAAATCCTATAATATATATTTACATTTGTTATTATATTGATGAAGAATCATTGTATATCATTTTACAAAATCAAATACTCTTACATACCGCAGGTACATCCAACGGTTCTGGTGCCTCCATTCAAGGTTATTGTAATATATTACTTGAAGAAAAAAATGGTAAAAACCAGTACAATAATCTTACAAATATATTATTAGCAATGACAAATAAAAAAAAATTATTTACAGAATTTTTGAATAATACATCATTTCCTATATTTATGAAAAATATTTTACTATTTAAAAATTGTACATGTGAATATGACCAAGTTATTATAAATTATATTAAGAATTTTAATGTAGAAATAATAAAACCAAATACATTACAAATTATAGACACTTTTATTAATAAATGTAATTTAATATATGAATTGTATCCATATTTAGAAGATTTAAGCATTAATACTAAAAAAAATATTATTGATAAAACAATATCAAATTTAGATAAAAGATTTTTAATTAAGATGCTGGATTATGAAAGTTTACCTAATAAAATTGTTATTGATGATATAACTATTAAAAATATGCTTAATAAGGTATATATACGTGAAATATATGGTGCAACAAATAATAAAATTATTTCTGAAATTATGGATATATTTATTGATTATAGTTTTACTATAACTAAAGAAATTGTAATTCTTTTATTAACAAAAGGTTGTTATATTAGTAATATAGAACGCACACAATTTGTTATAGATATAGAAATTTTAGAAAAATGCTCTGAATTAAATTATTATCCTTATGAATTTACATGCATTCCAACTAAAAAGATTATGTTATTAGAATGTAGTAGAAATAATTTAAATACTTTAACAATGCTTAAAGAAAAAGGTGGTATTATTGATATTGACTGTTTAAATAGTGCTGTTTCATTAAAAAGAAATGGTAAAATTATTAAATATATTATTAATAATTGTAATGTAAAACCAAATACTGAAACATTAAGAATATTTCAAGAAGTTAATAGTATTGAATGTTTAGATTTATTAGTTTCTAATTATAAAAGCGGAGGCGGTGTTGGTGGCGGTGGTATTGGAGGTGGCGGTGTTGGTGGTGGTAGTATTGGAGGTGGCGGTGTTAATACAAACTGCTTAGATCCATCTTCTTTACTATCAATTGAACCAATAATAAATGACTTGCAAATAGGAGTTGGTGATGGTGGTGGTGGCGATGGTGGTGATGGAGGCGGTGGTGTTATACATAATAAAATTAAAAAAATGCTTGGTTATAAGAAGAATAAAATATTACCTTCTGAACTTGAAAAATTATTATTAAAATATATTATTGATAATAAACTTGTTATTTCTAATTATTTTATTCTTAATGAAGAATTTGCAAATATTATTAAAATGGATAAAGGTGTAATTATGAATATTGACCAACTTAAAATTATGATTCCTTATTTTATAGAAATAAAATAATTTACACTAAAAATTTACAAATTAATATTTAGAACCTTTCTTGGATTTTTTAGAACCTTTCTTGGATTTTTTAGAACTTTTCTTGGATTTTTTAGAACTTCTTTTAGGGACTTCTTCTTCTTCAACTACTTTTTTGGAACCTCTTTTTTTAGCACCACCCATCATGTTCTTGGATCCTTTCTTGGAAGCCTTCTTGGAAGCCTTCTTGGAAGCCTTTTTAGAAGCCTTTTTAGAAGCCTTCTTTTTAGCACCACCCATCATGTTCTTGGATCCTTTCTTGGATGACTTCTTGGATGACTTCTTGGAAGCCTTTTTGGATGACTTCTTGGAAGCCTTTTTGGAACCTTTCTTTTTAGCACCACCTTCCATATTTTTGGAACCTTTCTTGGAAGCCTTTTTAGAAGCCTTTTTGGAAACTTTCTTAGAAGATTTCTTGGAAGATTTCTTAGATCCTTTCTTTTTAGCACCACCTTCCATATTTTTAGAGCCTTTCTTGGAGCCTTTCTTGGAGCCTTTCTTGGAGCCTTTCTTGGAGCCTTTCTTGGAGCCTTTCTTGGAACCTTTCTTGGAGCCTTTCTTTGGGCCTTTTTTCTTGGCGCCACCAACTAATTCTTGATTTAATACTTGTTCATTATCGTTTAAAAGTTCGTTTTTATTGAGACTAGACATTTATTTATATATTATATATATATATTTTTTTTTAGAAAGTTGATAATTAAAAATTAATAGTTAAAAAATTGATAATTAATTTATATATTTTAATTAATTAGTAATAATATAATACTTATAATTAGTATCTATATAACTAAATGTTATCCTGTCAACACAATTTATTATATTTATTAAAAGGTAATATTAGTTTAGATAATATAAATGATTCAGAAATAGAATTATCTATATCAAGTTATGGTCTTAATAAAAGTAAGATAGTAATAAGTTGTGAAAATAATAAACCATTATTTATCTTAGTAGAATCATCAAATAATGATTTATGTAAAAAAATAGAAATAATTAATGAAAATATTGATAATTATGAATTTGTTGAAGATATTGTTTATGAATTAAATAAATTTATAAATGATGATATGCGTAAAATATCCTTATATGATTTAGGTAATATTATAAAAAAATTAAAAGAGGACGCTTATTTACAATTTTCATCTTCAAAAAATTCCAAGTCAATGTTATCAATTGAAGCAAGTATTGAAATGTTATGTGATCAGTTAATTAAAATACATTCATCTAATAACATGCTTGTTAATAATAATATTACTAACATTGACACGTTTGTTGTTACCTTATCCAATTTGCACATTGAAGATTCAACAGACGTTCATGTTTCTGTTACTATAAAGGTAGATATTACAAATATTTTAACAACTCCTCCTTCAATTAGTTTAAAATCCAATAAAAGGTTTAAATATAATTTATTAGATGCTATAGAAAAAATGGATTTATTTACTGTTAAAAATAATACAAGTTTATGGACTGTTAAATATTGTTTATTTAGTACTTTACAAAAAATCTATGAAATTATTAATATTTGTGGATCTATAGAAAATGATAATGAATCAAATGATAATGTTTTAATAGAACAAATATTTCAATTAGAAAATATATTAAAAATTAATAATGATACAATAAAACAAAATAAATTATTGGAATTATTTGATAAAGATTTATTTAATTGTACATTACAATCACAATCACAAAATAAAAAAAGTTATTGGGCAAAAGGTACTGGATATGGAACAAATGAAGATACTCCTAGTTGGGATATTAATAGTTACATTAAAAAAATTAAAAATGAGCAAGAAGATTTGATAGTAAATATGATAAAATTAACAAAATTATTATTATTACATGATATAACTATTAATAATGATATTATTCCAAGATTAACAAATATTATTAAAAATTACTTGTTAAATGATACAATTGATATTACTATAATAGAACAATTAAAACATGCATTAATAGTTAATAAATTGTTTAAATTAAAAGATATAGCAACATTATTAATTACATATTTTAAAGATAATAATTTAGAATGTACAGTGTTAAGTGATATGTTTGGATGTAATATGCATATGATATCTTGTGAACGTGATGAAAATTTAACACCATATCAAAAACAATTTAATAAATATAGATTTAGTTATAGTAATGTAAATTTAAATATAATAGGTTCTCAGTATATATCAAAATGTATTAGTCCTTCTCCATCACATATAACAAGATTACAAAGAGAATTTCAAATATTAAAAAAATCTATCATTATTTCTGAAAATGCTAGTATATTTTTTACTGTTCAAACTGATAATATATGTAAAATGAGATTTATAATATCAGGACCTAAGAATACACCCTATGAATATGGATTGTTTATTTTTAATATGACAATACCTGCAGAATTTCCCGCTAAACCACCAATTTGTATATTAGATAATACAGGTGGAGTGCGTTTTAATCCAAACTTATATGATTCGGGTTATGTTTGTTCATCTATCCTTAATACTTGGAGAGGTTTAGCCAGTGAATCATGGACGCCTGAATTATCAACAATATTTCAAATATTTATGTCAATTCAATCACAAATTCTTGTTGAACAACCATATTTTAACGAACCTGGATATGAAAAATCAATAAATACCCCAAATGGACAAAAAAATTCAGATGAATATAATGAAAAAATAATGCAATATACTTTAAATCATGCTATAATTGGTTTACTTAAATCTACATCAAAAGACAAATATCCTGAGTTTTCTGATGTTATATATGAATATTTTGCATATCATAAACATAATATTATTAATACACTCAATATATTTGAAAAGAAATTACCATCCAGTAAGGTATCATATTTTAAATTCCAAAAAGAAAAATTTATTTCTATATGTCCAGTAAATGTATGATTATAAATAATAATAAAAATTGATTTTTTTTATTGCAATTGTGTTTATATTCTTAATTTAGATTATAGATAACAAGAACATCATGATTATATTATTACTTCTATCTCCAATCTATTTATGGTTTGTACTGCTTGTACTGCTTATACGGCCTATACATCCTTCCTCATTGCTTGGGGCCTATAAGGTGCATGGGGGCTGTGAGGGCTGTAATGCGCACGGGGCATATGGGGCCTGTAAGGCTTATGAATATAACACTATCTTAACAAAAGAAACAGATTGCACAGAATTTAAATCATTTTTTACAGATATATCAATAATGAATAGTTTTATTGATACATCTATGTCAGGTTTTGGGGGTAATGGAAACAATTCACTTAAATTATTGCATTCAGGGCATTGGTTCTTTAACCCTGTAACAATTAAAACAATTAAAACATATTGTAAAACATATCTTCCAAAATATATTGCATGTTATAGTCATCCCTACTCCACATCAAATTGTGGTGAATTTTATATCGGTATTGATGATGATGGTGTTATGCATGGTATTCCATACAAAGGTGAACTAAAAATAAATTTCAAAAAAATTATTGATAAAATATTTGAAGGAAACCTAATGAGTTGTAAAGATGATTGTATAAATGAATATAAGCAATGTGTAAAAGTTGAACTAATAAAACTATCATCACAACCATCCCAATCATCCCAATCAACCCAACCATATCAATCAACCCAACCATATCAACCATATCAATCACAACCTTATCAATATTATATTGACAAGTTAAATACACAAGAAAAGTTATACCATAAATATTTGTTAATAAAAAAAAAATGGGAAGACCTCTTTAGTCAATATACTTCAAAATTACATGAATTGCTTAATAAAGATACCTTTCGTTTAGAAATTATTGAATATATAAGGTCTCAATCATCTAATAATTACGATTTAATTGCCGATTTGAGAACAGGTAAAAAGTATAAACAACAAACATTTACTGAAATATCAAAGATTAAAGATGATAGAACAAATATATTTTATTGGGTTATACATTTTAAAGATGCACGAATTTCATTTTTAAAAAGCATTAAACCAAGATGCCCAAAATTATATTATAATGATAATACGCCAAACTTTCTACTATGTAATACACATCTAATGATTCCAACATGGTTAGAACGAAATACATCACTAAATCTGTACATAATTAAAATTACTATTGGTGGCAATATTAGTCCAACAAAATATCTAAAATATAAAGATAAAATAACAAAAAAATGGAAATGCGGTTATAGAACTATGTATAATCATTCAATACCACAATTTCCAAGATGTGAACCTATTATATAACCTTTTTGTATAACCTCCTTTTTATTTATAAAAATTGATTATTGTTTATAAAAATTGATTATTGTTTATAATGTATATATCAATTACATCTACATATATATTAATTATATCCACGTCTACATCTATATAAAATTATTAGATATAACAATTTTATTTATTATATATTTTAACAGCATTAATTGTATTTGCTCTTCTATTTTGAACATGAACATGAACACTAACATGAATGAGGACTGTTATGATATGCAGGATAAAGGTGATATACAGGATGACGGTGAGGAAGGTGAGGAAGGCGATGAATGTTGTGATATGCGGGATGACAGCAACTGTGATGATGGCAATGAAGGTGAGACCTGTTGTGATATGCATGATGAATGTGATATGCACAGTGACCGTGACCGTGATATTACAATGGAAATTGAATCAATAGAATTAAATGGTAATTATTATTATGCACCAGATTTTGAAATTATGTCATACGATGAAAAGTGTGAAAAATGTATAGAGTGTGCATTTTGTAAACGTAGTTTATATGATTATAGTTATAATGTAATTACTGATAATAAAAGTTTATTAAATGATAATAAAATTATTATTGGTAAATGTGGACACATGTTTCATAAAGATTGTATGGATAGTTGGATAAAATGTGGAAATTCAATTTGTCCTATTGATAAAGTAGCATGGGAAGAATATCGTATTGCTGACCATTATACATCATTACCTATTGTAAATAAGGTTAATAAAAAACATAATTATAGATTCTATAATGTAAATAAGTATAAATTTTAAGTATAATTAAAATAGTTCAGATATTTGTTTTGCATTAAGAGGACAGCAACCATTATAAAATAGTTTTACCCATAATTTTTTGTCTTTAACAAATGATTGTTTATAAGAATGATTATTAATAGACATGTTAGAATATATAATATCCATAAGTTGATTACAATCATTATGTCTCTTACTTACTAATTGAAATAGTTTATTTTTATTACTAAAAATGGGTTTTTCATAAAATAATAAAATTTTAGTTATCAGTCTATCTGTATAAGTTTCACTATAATTTTGTATTATTTTTTTATTTTTTTTAACAAAGTTTGCTATAATTGGTTTATATAATGGATTTATTAATTGAGCCTCTTTTAAATTATTAATTTGCGCACTTAATGTATTATTATCTATTGCAGCCATTAATTCTATTTTTTTGCAAAAATATTCATATGTAATTCCATATTCAGCATCTATTTTTTTATTAACCTTATTTTTTAAATTGTATATAAGTTTAGTAAAGTTTTCCTTATTTGAATAATTATGTATAGATGATATATTTGTATCACTTTCTGTAGAATACTGAATATATGAATTTTTACATGATTGACATGGAAGTAATGATTTTAAACTTGTCATAAACATCTTAATATGTGTTTTAAATTCATCATCTGGGTTATATGGATACGTTGATGCAATACTATATAAAATATACCAATAATGCTTCCCCCAATATTTAGGATCTATATTTAATACCATGTCCTACTATATATATTATAATCATATATTTTAATTTATATGTTATTGGTTTTTATACCCCAAATATAACCAATCATAAATATAACTAAATATAATTAACAACATTTATGTCAAATGCACTAAAAGAAGAGGGGTCTGATGGGGATAATGGGGATAATGGGGATAATGGGGATAATGGGGATAATGGGGCCGATGGATCTAACGGGTCCGATGGGTCCGACGAAGAACAGTTTATAAACATTGAAGATATAATTAATAATAATCAAATTATAAAACTATATCAATTCCAAGTTAATAATGAAAATTTTATAATAAAATTAGTTACAGAAACACATAAAATTCCTGAAATAATTATTAAAGAAAATTTTGGTATTAATAATAGTTTTTCATTATATTCGTACATTTATGATATAGATGAAATAACTAATAATACATGCTTACCATTAATAAAATTAGTTAAGATAAATAGTGATAATAGTAAATATATTTATTCATTATGTATTAACTATATATCTGTGCCTCATGTAAGTAGTAATGATTTTACAATTTTTTTTGTAAATGCAATAAATGAAAAAATTATAGATTCTTATACTGTACCTAAAAATATTAATGCTGAAAATATTGTGGAAATATTATTAACAATGGTAATAGATTTAGGTACTGCTATATACACATAAATCTGGTTATATCATACATGTTTTTATTGCATTTATTTGTCTACATGTTAATAGACAACTGATAAGAATTACAAAAAAAGATATTCCGACATTCATACGTACATTATTATTCTTAAGTATTACATATGAAAAGAATATTCCAAATATTAGCCAACAAACAATTGTTGTAATCTTAATGCCGTCTGACATTTGTTTTCTTGCAAGTACAGAAATAAGATATATTACGCATAATAATATTGAAAGAACTATAAATATTGTTCCTATCATTCCATTTGTTTTTGGTTTATTTGTATTACTTTTCATAGGTAGATCTGTTTCAATACTATTCAAAGGTGGTGCCGAACTATTATATTCTTCCACACTCATTAGTTTATAAGATTAGTATATATAAAAAATTTATGTTTGTAATAAAAATTGATATTAATAATACCATTTATAATTAAATATATAAATTTTATTAACTTAATAATATAGTTAACTTATTAAAAACATATGCAAAAAGATTATATTGATGTTTTTACAGATGGTTCACTTGTTAGACATGGGCGTTTAGTTAGATGTGGATATGGTATATACTTTCCCAATGGAGAATATAAATCCATATCGCGTAATTTTAATCATGAACCTATAACCAATAATAGAGCAGAATTATATGCAATATTAAAAACAATTGTATTATGTCATAAAATACAAAAAAGTAGATTACATCAATTAGAAAATAAGAGTGATTTTGAAAATGAAAACATAGAAATTATTAAAAAAATAAATATATATTCTGATTCTGAATACAGTGTTAAAACATTTAATGTATGGCTTAAGGGATGGAAAAAGTCTGGTAAAGATTATTTAAATAAAGATATTATTGATGAAATAGACGAACATATACAAAATGCACCATTTGAAGTATCTATTATACATGTTACTGCTCATACCAATAAAAAAGACTATTTTTCCACTAATAATAATAAAGCAGACCATCTTGCAAAAGAAGGTGCATATAGACTTGATAAAAATAATTAGTATATTTGTAAAAACAATAAGGTTATAAAAATTATAATATATAATAATGGAACCAAATTTTAAAAAGTTGTTATGTTATAAAATTATAAATAGTAATGAGTGTTCATATAAAAATAAGTGTATGTTTGCACATAATATAGAAGAACAAAAAAAGGATGATAAGAGAGAACTTATATATAATTTAATAAATAAATATGATAATATTAGTTATATAAATTTGTATGAAGATAAGGAGTTAATGAATGATTTAATTATATATACAAAAGAATGTAAGAGTTGTATATTAAATAAATGTCCAGGTGGATATAATTGTAAATTTGGTGCATGTACTAAAGATTTAGTAATATGTTATAATGATTTATGTTATGGAAAGTGTACAAACCCGTTAAGGGCATTGAACAACGGAAACAACGGTATTAAAATTCATCGTTGTATAAATGGAATACATTTAACAGAAAAAAAATTATTACCATATAGTCAACGTATAACAAATAATATTAATATTGCATCATTTGGAGAAAATATTAACTATTTTAATAAACAAATGATAATATCTATTATAGTAAATGATTTTACATTATCTAAAATAAAAATACTTTTAAATAAAAATAATCATAAAATAAATGGTGTAAATATATTTCAAGATATACATGACAGTACAAATACAAGTGATAATGATAGTAGCAATAGCCTTGATATAAACTTTGAATTGTGAATTTTAAATTTGTATTATAAACTTTGAATTATAATTTTTATTATATATGATATATAAGAATATATGACATATAAAACGATATTTAAGGATGTGTTAAAGAGTGATTATAAAATTAAGAAGGTTAGTAATGATATTTTAACAATTACTTTTAATAAGAGAGTAATTAAATGTAAATATTTCTTATTACTAAATTATGTTGATATTAATATAGATACATCATTAATTACATGGGCTGATGCAAATCCATATATTGATAAAAAAACAGTAGAAATTTCTAAAAAAGTACGTAATTTATTACTTGATAAAAAATATATACTTGATAATAATAGTCAAATAATATATAAAAATGATTTTACTGATTTACTTAACACCCTTATTAAGAGTGGTTTAGAATTTAGTTATAAAGATGATACATATAATTGCATTTGGATAATTAATAATAAAGTAGATATTTATAATGAAATTTATATGATAACTGAAGTAATAACCTTTTAGACTGTTAATTTTTATATATATGTAATTTATATTAGATGAATTATATAATTATATATAATCAGTTAATCAATGATAAGATATATATGATTATCAAAAGTAGTGAAACTATAAAAAATAAAAAGAAAAGTAATAAGGGAGGATGTATACATTGCAATAATTTTAAAAGTGATGGTTATAGATATGATTATAAGGGTATAAGAATAAGTGATTTAGACATACATTATTTAGAATTTCACAATTTAATAAATTTTACATTATATGAAAAGATATGTAATATAAATATTGATAATCATATAACTTTTTTAAACATTAATACAAATGCATTTCATATTATTGATGGATTATATCAGGAGGGTAGTAAACAAATTTATATAGATAATAATAAAAATGTATTCAATAGTAATGTAAATAGATATTCAGAACATCATGGATACATTTTATTTAATAATAGTAAAATAGATAAAATTATTACATTAAATCAGTTTAGAGTTTCAAAAAATGATCCAACTATATTTTTACCAAAACAAAATGTAGAACTATTAAAACAAAAATGTATATTTCATACTCATCCAACAACACCATATATTGGTTCACGTTTTAAAAATGGTATTATTTATGAATTTCCATCTATTATGGATATAAATCATTTTATAGAACATCATAATAGAGGTGAATTACAAGTATCGTTAGTTATAACACCTGAAGGATTGTATAGTATAAGAAAAAAATCATTTAATAAAGATAAGATTGTAATTGATAATGATATCTTTATTAATGAAGTAGAAAGAGTTTATAAACAATGTTTAAATGAAATTGTAGAAACATATAAACATTCTATGGTTTTTGATATTAATAACTATAAAATAAATGATAAATATTTTTATAAATATATTGCATCTAATATTGGATATTTAATTATTATTAATAAAATACTTGAAAAATATGATATTACAATTGATTTTTATGGCAGAGTACCAATTAAAAATAATAATAAAATTAACTATGTTTTTAGTGATGTTTATATTCCCTATATATGAATTCGCTTTTTACCTTCTTCCTTTCTATTTATAAGGACTATAAGGTTCATCATTAGTAAGAATATTAAATTCTGTAATCTCATATCCTTTTATATTTTTAGAACCAGGATTAATAATACCTTTATTATTTTTTTTAAATATATGTAATTATTTTATTTACAAAATATATATAGATATAAAATAAAAATGGAAAATGGAATGAAATTTTTAATAGTAATAGTTATTTTAATTGTATTAATAAAAATGCAACAATCATATGAACCGTTTGAAACTGAAATGAGAGAAGAAAGACTCAATTATGAAAATGTATATAGATTAGATCCAACTGGTGAACTTGCTGATTATGATGTAAGTAATATGCCAATAAGTGTTGACTGTTGTCCCGCACAATATATGAGTGAATCTGATTTACAAAATAATAATTGTGAATTTTCAAAAAAATATGTTGCAAATAATTATTCAGGTATGAATTATGAAGATGGTTTAGGTTGTATATGTATGACTCCAAAACAAGCAAATTTTATTGGTTCAAGAGGTGGAAATAGTACAAGTGCTAATAATTAAAATTTACTTTCTGTAATAATAAATGTATGTTCTTGATAGTGCTGGTGCTGGTGCTGGTTCTGGTGCTGGTGCTGGTTCTGGTTCTGGTGCTGGTTCTGGTGCTGGTTCTGGTGCTGGTTCTGGTGCTGGTTC
>SXGT01399140.1_pt1 | contig 39329 bp, 30 predicted proteins | sample 3176221 | NCBI WGS metagenome assembly SXGT01 (sample SAMN11356862, study PRJNA531348) | freshwater metagenome | isolation source: freshwater sample F1-120 | place: China: Fuxian Lake, Yuxi | collected 2017-12-25 | reverse complement strand
GAGCCGCGGACGCGGACGGAGCCGCGGACGCGGACGGAGCCGCGGACGCGGACGCCGGCGGCGGGGTGGGCGCGGCCGCGGTGGCCGTCACGGCGGCCGTGCCGGCGGTGCTCTTCTCCTTGACGGCGGCGGTGGTGCCCTTCGCGTTGTGCTCGATGGACTGCGTCAGCGCTGCCTGCATGGTCTCGAGCTTCCCATCGATCGTGGTGAGCACGAGATACTGTCCGCCGACGAAAACGCTGACGAGCAGCGCGATGAGCCCGATGATCACGTAGTCAGGCTTCTTCTCTTTGGTCTCGCTCATGATGCAATCCTTGTTGGTTGGACGACGTGCGAACTCACACGCGGCTCGTTGGCCCTCGGCTCGTGAGCGCGTCTCGACGGCCCGCCCCGCACACAGTCGATGGCTGAGACGAGTCCTAACAGAGCGCGCAAGGTTCGCGCAACAAAACACGCGGCCGTACAGAGGGGGCCGTGCGAGGGTATAACATATTGAAATCATGCACGGTATTGCGCTCGCAGCGCTCTTCCTGGCCGGCGCGCTCGGGGGCGCGATCAACGCGGTGGCAGGCGGGGGCAGCCTGGTGGTCTTTCCCGCGCTGATGCTGCTCGGCGTCCCGCCCGTGGCGGCGAACGCCACAGCCGCGACTGGCCTTTGGCCCGCCGGGGTCGCGAGCACCATCGCCTACCGCTCGAGCCTTCGCGGCGTGGGTCGAGGCCTCCTCGCCACGCTCGCGATCGTCAGCACGGGCGGCGGGGCGGCCGGCGCTCTGCTCCTCCTCCGCACGAACGACGCGTCCTTCCTCTTCATCGTTCCGTGGCTCGTCCTGTTCGCCACCCTCGTCCTCACCGCCGGCCCCCGGTTCCGATCGCACACGACAGCGACGGCCGTTCCCGCCATGGTCCCGTACCTGGCGCAGCTCGCCGTGGCCGTGTACGGCGGCTACTTCGGCGGCGGAATGGGCATCCTCATGCTCGCCATCTTCACCGCGCTACGGGGCATGAAGGATCTCCACGCGATGAACGGCGTGAAGACGATCCTGAGCGTCTGCATCAACGGCGCGGCGATCGCGCTGTTCGTCTCGAGCGGAAAGGTGGCCTGGCCCGCCGCGATGGCCGTTGCGCTCGGCAGCCTCGCGGGCGGCTACGGCGGGGCGCGCGTCGCCCGGATCGTCGACCCCGCCCGGGTGCGGCGCGTCGTACTCGCGATGGCATGGTGCCTCACTGGCTGGTTCTTCTACCGGGTCTTCCTCCGTTGATGTCTCGGGCCCGGGCGGCGGGATCAGGGGCCGTCCTGTTCTTCGAACGTGATCTCGAACGTCGCGCCGCGGTCCCCGCCTTCCGCGAGCCGCAGCGTCGCGCCGTGCGCGTCGGCGATGCGCCGCGCGAGGGCGAGGCCGAGGCCCGTGCCACCCGGTCTCCGGCTCACCAGCGCGTCGAACAGCGAGCTCCGTATGTCCTCCGGGATGCCCGGGCCGTCGTCCGAGACCTCGACGATCACGCGATCGCCCGCCGTCCGGCCTCGGGTCACGATCCGGGGCGTGGCGGGCCGGCTCGCCTGGATGGCGTTGTCGTAGAGGACGTGGAGCAGGCGGCAGAGGAGGCCCGGGTGCGCACGCACGCTGAGCAGGCCGACGTCGTCCTCGAAGATGGCCGCGCCTGGCTCGAGCTCCTCCCGCGCCATCGCCGCCAGCTTCGCGATCGGCACGAGCTCCTCCCGAGCCGGCTCCCCGCGCGCGAGCGCCATGAGATCGTCCACGATCCCCTGCGCGTGCCGCGCATTTCGCTCGATCTTGGCGAGGTGGACGGCGGCCTGCGCCGGGTACTTCTGGGCGACGTAGGCGCTGGCTCCGATGATCTGGAGCACGTTCCTCAGCTCGTGGGCGATTCCAGCGGAGATCTCCCCGATGGCCCGGAGCCGCTCCTCTGGGGTCGGGAGCTTGGCGCTGCCCAGGGTCTGCGCCGTCTCGCCGGGTGACGCCTGCCGGTGGTCGTCTCCGTTCATCGCCCGCCGACAGTGTCGGTCCGCACGCCGGTGCTTGTAAAGCGTGGTCTCGGAGAAATCGCTTCGGAATCCGGGGCCTGGTCGGCTACCCTCGAAGGTCGAGAGTCCCCGGGATGCCCGCCGCCGCGCCGAGTGAAACGCAGATCGCCGTCTCGACGATCCTGGTGGGCAAGTACCGGATAGTACGCGAGATCGGCCGCGGGGGCATGGCGGCCGTCTACGAGGCGGAGCAGCTCACCCTCGGCAAGAAGGTCGCGATCAAGGTGCTCGCGTCGGAGCTGGCCCAGTCCACGATCGTGATCGAGCGCTTCTTCCGCGAAGCTCGGGCCGCGGCCGCCGTCAAGAGCCCGCACATCGTGGACGTGTACGACTCCGGGCGGATCGAGGACGGACGTCCCTTCATCGCGATGGAGCTCTTGATCGGCGAGAGCCTGTACGATCGAATGGCGCGCATCCGGCTCATCGATCCCAGGACGACCGTCCGGATCATCACCGACTGTGCCCGCGGCCTCACGAAGGCGCACGAGGCGAACGTCGTGCACCGCGACCTCAAACCAGAGAACATCTTCATCACGAGGAGCGAGGAGTCGGGCGAGGAGGTCGCCAAGATCCTCGATTTCGGACTCGCGAAGTTCTACGCCCCCGTCAACCCGGGCGAGGAGAAGGTGAAGCGGCTCACCCGCGAGGGAGCCGTGTTCGGCACCCCGGCGTACATGTCGCCCGAGCAGGTGAAGGGGCAGGGGAACGTCGACGCACGCGCCGACCTCTGGGCCATCGGGTGCATGGCGTTCGAGTGCCTCACGGGCAGGCCGGTGTGGAACACGGACCAGGGCGTGGCGATGACCTTCGCGGCCATCGCGACGGGCGTCCTCCCTCAGCCGTCCAAGCTCAGGCCCGACCTGCCGGTCGCGTTCGACCGCTGGTTCCAGCGGTGCCTCGAGCGCGATCCGGACCGGCGCTTCCAGTCGGCCAAGGAGCTGGCGGACGCGCTCGGCGAGGTCTGGGGGAACGGACCGACCTCGCAGTCGAACTCGACGCGCGATCCCCGATCGTTCGCGGCGACGGAGCTGTCGAGCGGCGGGATGCTCTCGCAGAAGGCCCTCCCGCCCGCACCCTCGAGCGGGGGAGCGCTGTTCGCGGGGGCGGGTAGCGCGCCGCAGGTGCTGCCGGGCGCGGCGGCGTCCGGCGCGCGTGTTCCGCCGACCTCGAACGCGTCGGTCCCTTCGCACCCGTTCCGCGCTGCGGCCTCGCACCCGTCCGCGCCGTTTCCTCTGGTGCAGCAGGGTCCCCCGCGGCCGCCGACCGACGCCATGAAGGCGACGCCCCAGCCGGCGCCCCCGCCCACGTCACCGCTGAAGCTCGGCGGCGCGTTGCTCCTCTTCGCGACCACGCTCACCACAGCTGGCCTCGTGTATCACCACTACCTGAGCATCCAGCTGTTCCCGGCCGTCGTCGTATCGCGCGCGGTCGCGCCGTCGGCCTCCGCCTCGGCGATCGCGCCGGCGGATCAGGACGAGCCCCCGTGGGCGTCCGTCATCGTCGAGGGTCAGAAGCTCTTCACGGCGGGCGATCTCGCCGGTGCGCAGAAGAAGCTGCAGGAGGTCCAGGCGCCTCAGACACCAGCCGTCGGGGTCGCCGTGGCGAAGGCGTTCCTCGATCAGGTGTCGCTGGCGGCGGCCACCAAGGAGCCGCCGCAGCCGTGCAGGCTCGCCGCGTTCTCCCATCCGCGGATCCCCGTCCCGACCTCCGTGAACGGGCCGATCGCGGGAAGCCGTCCGGCGATCTCGCTCGCCGCGAAGGGCGCGATCGTCGTGTGGGCCGACAGCCGCGACAAGCCCAACCGCGACCACGCCTGGTCCGTCGTCATCGACGCAAACGGCAGGCCGATCACGAAGCCGCGCGACCTCACGCCGGACGCCACGAGCATCGCGCGCCCGCAGCTCGCGCCCGCGCGCAACGATCGCACAGCGCTCCTCTACTGGGACTCGCTGGGTCCCAACCCGGGCGTGCGGGTGCGCGCGCTCGACGCCGAGGGGCGGCTCGACACCACGAACGCGGTCGGGGCGAACGTCCACGTCGGCGGGGCGCGTCCGGGCGCTTTCTGGCCCACGATGGACCGCTCGCCGCTCGGCTTCTATGTGGTCTGGGAGGACGACCGCGACAAGGAGGGGCAGGATCTCTTCATCCGGAAGCTCAACGAGGACCTGGACACCGATGGCCCCGAGACGCGCCTCACCGACTACGCGGCGCGCCCGCGGCTTGGGCCCAACGTCCGCTTCCCGAGCGTGACCGTGGTGGGCACCACGGTCATGATCGTCTACAAGCTCGAGAAGGACGGCAAGGGCGTGATCCACCGGATGAAGATCCCGATCGCGGACCTGAAGGGCCTCGAGGAGACGAAGGACGCGGCGAAGAAGGACCGCCTCCTCGGTGACGTCCAGCCGATCTCCACGCCTGGGCCCCAGGCTTCCGCGGACGCCCCCGCCATCGCCTGCGGATCGGAGGCCTGCTTCATCGTATGGCACGAGACGCCGACCGCGATGGCCGCCCTTGTCGACGCGAAGGAGGGCAAGGTCATCTGGTCGCGCAAGATCGGGGACAAGGCGTCGCACCCCGCGCTCGGCACGAGCGTCGAGCGCGTCCCCGGCGAGGGCCGGCAGGTGATCGTCGGGTACTACGAGCCAGCGAAGGGCGAGAAGGGCGCGCGCCTCAAGGTGTCGCTCCTCTCGCGCGAAGGGATCGGTCCCGCTTCCGCCGTCGCCCGCGTGAACATCCAGCCCAACCAGCCGAGGCCCGCCATCGCGCCCGGAGCCACGAAGGGCGAGTGGCTCCTCGCCTGGGAGGACACCGAGGCCGGCCACGCCGAGCCCTACGCCGCGCGCATCGCGTGTCGCTGATGCACGAGCGCGCCGCCGATCCCGCGCGCCGCGCGATCGGCGAGGTCATCGGGGTCACCGCCGCGGTCACCGGCCTCGTGACCCTCGCGTCGATGCGCCTCGTCCCCGAGCGGTACGTCGCGACCTTCGTGGGCTTCGTGTTCCTGCTGGCAACCTGGATCCTCGTCTGGCGGAAGGACGACGGGCGTGTCGTGGCGTTCGGCGTCTCGCTCGGCGGCCTCGTCGTCCCCGGCGCGGGGCGTCCCGGCGAGATCGTCCGCCACGCCGCGCGCGCGGTCGGGTGGGCGGCCCTGGCGTGCGCGGTCACATTCGTGCCGTTCTTCTTCGGCTGGCGCGCCTGGTGGCGTCCCACGATGCATTTCTCGCTCAGGATCCCCTGGTACGAGCTCGGTAACGAGGCGCTCGGGCAGCTGGTCATCATCGCGCTCCCCGAGGAGGCGTTCTACCGCGGGTACGTCCATTCGCGCCTCGATCAGGCCATGGCACCCCGGGTGCGCGTCCTCGGCGCCGAGGTCGGCTGGGCCATCGTGATCACGAGCGTCCTCTTCGCGCTCGGGCACTTCGCGACGATCCGCGAGCCCGCGCGGCTCGCCGTCTTCTTCCCGTCGCTCCTCTTCGGCTGGCTGCGCGCGCGGACGGGCGGCGTCGGGGCGTCCGTGGTGTTCCACGCCGCGTGCAACGTGTTCTCCGAGCTCCTCGGACGCGGCTACGGGGCGTACTGACCATGCCCCGCGCCGCGCTCTTCGACATGGATCGCACGCTCGTCCGGAAGGAGACGGCGAGCCTCTACGTGAAGTACCAGCGCCGACTGGGCGAGGCGTCGCTCGGCGACCAGGTCAAGGTGCTCTTCTGGGTCGCGCAGTACACGCTCGGCGTCATCGACGTCGAGGACGTGGCGGGGCGCGTGGTCGGGCAGCTCAAGGGCAGCCGTGAGGGCCTGCTCGAGGGGCGCTGCGAGGCGTGGTTCCGGGAGCTCGTGCTGCCGCACGTCTCCGAGGCGGGGCGGCGCGCGGTCCGGGCGCATCGCGAGCGGGGGGACGTCGTGGCGATCGTCACGGGGGCGTCCAGGTACGCCACGTGGCCACTCGCGCGGCACCTCGGGATCGACCACGTCGTCACGACCGAGTTCGAGGTCGACGTGCGCGGCATGTTCACCGGCCGCTTCATCGACCCTCTTTGCTACGGCGAGGGCAAGGTCGCCCGCACTCGGCGGCTCGCCGGCGAGCTCGGCTTCTCCCTGGCGGAGGCCACGTTCTACTCGGACTCCATCACGGACCTGCCGCTCCTCGAGGCGGTCCACGAGCCCGTGGTCGTCAACCCCGATCCCCGGCTGCGGCGGGTTGCGGCTCGGCGTGGCTGGAGGGTGGAGCGCTGGTGAACTTGGTGCTAGGAACGCCGCCGTGAACACGCTGCCGCTCCCCGCGATCGACGACATCGTACGCCGCGCCCTCCTCGAGGACGTGGGCTCCGGCGATGTCACGAGCGAGGCGTGCATCGAGGAGGGGTCACGGTCCCTCGCGCACGCGGTGGCCCGGCACCCCTTGGTGGCGTGCGGGGCGGCGGTGGCAGAGCGTGTATTCTACATCCTGGATCCCAGCCTCGCCTTCGACGCGAAGGTCGTGGACGGTCACCGCGTCGACCGGGGGACCACGCTGTGGACGGTGCGGGGCAGCTCGCGAGCCATCCTCATGGGCGAGCGCGTCGCCCTCAACCTCGTGCAGCGCATGAGCGGCATCGCGACCACGGCGCGCGCCTTCGTCGACGCGATCGCGCCCGGCACCGGCGCTCGGATCACCGACACCCGGAAGACGACGCCCGGCCTGCGCGTCCTCGAGCGCTACAGCGTCCGCATGGGGGGCGCGAAGAACCACCGGGAGGACCTCGGCGCCGCCGTGCTCATCAAGGACAACCACGTCCGGGCGTGCGGCGGCGTCGCCGAGGCCATCCGCCGGGCGAAGCTCCGCTCGCCCCACACGAGCCGCATCGAGTGCGAGGTCGACTCGCTCGAGCAGCTCGAGATCGCGCTCGCCGCCGGCGCCGACATCGTCCTCCTCGACAACATGGACGACGCGATGATCGCGCGCGCGGTCGCCCACACGCGTCGCCGTCCGGGCTCCTCGGGCGTGCTGCTCGAGGCCTCTGGTAACGTGGGCATCGATCGCGTGCGGGCCCTCTCCGAGATGGGCGTGGACTGCATCTCGTCCGGCGCGCTGACGCACTCGGTGAAGGCCGCGGACATCGGCCTGGACTTCGAGTGAAAGGAAGCGAGCTCGACCGCGCGCCCGACGCCGTCCTGGCTCGCGGCTGCGACCTCGGGCGGGTCGTCCACGTGCTCGCGGAGGCCGCGTCGACGAACGATCTCGCGAAGCAGGCCGCGAGGGAGGGCGCGCCCCACGGATCGGTGTGGATCGCCGACGCGCAGACGGCGGGGCGCGGCCGGCAGGGGCGGGCGTGGACGAGCCCGCGCGGGGAGAACCTGCTCGTGTCGGTGCTCGCGCGGATCGCGTGTCCGGCGGCGCGGCTGCCGCTCCTGTCGCTTGCGGCGGGGCTCGCGGTCCGGGACACGGCGGCGAAGGTGCTGCCCCGGCGCGACGTACGCGTGAAGTGGCCGAACGACGTGGTGGTCGGGGTGTACCCAGAGCAGAGGAAGCTCGCGGGGATCCTGGTCGAGGCGACGATGGCGGGATCCAGGGTCGACGCGGTCGTCGTCGGGATCGGGCTCAACGTGCACACGCGGATCTTCCCCGACGAGATCGCAGAGGTCGCCACCTCGTGCGCGCTCGAGGGCGGGACCGCGCTCGATCGCGCCGAGATCGTGGCCGACCTCGTCGCGGCGCTCGATCGTGATCTCGCGCACGTCGCGGGGCGCGGGCTCGGGCTCGTGCGCGCGCGGCTGGAGCGCGCCGATCTCTTGCGCGGACAGCGCGTCCGGGGGGATGCCGGCGAGGGCATCGCCGAAGGGATCGACGACGACGGGCGCCTCGTCGTCCGGGGGGACGACGGGAGCGTGAAGCGGTGGTCGAGCGGCGAGGTGCGCCTGGCTCAGCCCAGCTCCACGTAGCTGAGCACCCTCAGGCCTGGCATCAGCCCCTCTGCCGGCTCGAGCTCGAGGAGCACCTCCAGGATCTTCGTGTCGATCCGCTCGACGGGGTCGTCCGTCCGGATGTTCTTGCGGCCCATGCGGCGGCCGATCTCGACGACCTTGCCCGGGAAGCGCTTGCCCGGGTACGCGTTGAGGTGCACGAACGCGCCCTGCCCCATCTTGAGCTTGCCGATGTCGCGCTCGTCCACGTCCATGCGCACGCGGAGCTTGCGCGTGTCTCCCAGCACGACGAGCGGCTCGGTCCCGTTGGGGTTGAAGAACTCGCCGGCGCGGAACTTCACCTGCAGGACCTGACCCGCGATGGGCGCCCGCACGATCGTCCGCTCGTGCTGCGCCCTGGCCTGATCCCGGCGCGCGGTCGCGCCCTGAACCCGGGCCTGCGCGATCACCACGTCCTCGGCGCGCGCGCCGTCCACGGCCGCCTTGCGCCGCGCCTCCTGCGCCTCCACGGCGCGCGCGTCGCTGTCCGCCTGCCGCTTCGCGCGGTCGAGCTCGTCCGCCGTCGCCGCGCCCGTCCTCGCGAGCTGCTCGAGGCGCTCCATCGTGGTCCTCGAGATGGCGGCGCGGGCCTTGAGCGACTCGGTGTCGGCCACCACGGCGTCGACGTCCTCCTTGCGAAGGCCCCGCGCCGTCCGCGCGAGCTCCGCGCGCGTGGCGGCGAGATCGCCCTCGGCCGCCTCGAGCGCGGCCTTCTCGGAGGCGTTGTCGAGCTCGACGAGCGTGGCGGCGGCCTCCACGAAATCCCCCTCCCTGACGTGGAACGCCTGGATCCTCCCGGGCTGGTTGGCGCTCACCTTGGTCTCGCGGTCGGCCGGTTCGATGAGACCGTTCCCCGCGATGAAGTTCCCCTTCGGGACGGCGGCGCGCTCGTCGGCGCCCGCCTTGGGGACCGCCGTGCGCTCGGCCTTCGAGATGTCGTTCTTCGTGGGGATCGTGGGCGGGCCCGACGAGGCCCGCTTCACGACGACGAAGAGGAGCCCCAGGATCGCGATCCCGAAAAAGATGCCTTGCCACGGTATACGCCGCCTCATCCGCTCCTCCATCAGTCCCGGACGATCTTCCCGTCCTCGATCTTCACCATGCGATCAGCCAGGTGGAAGATCCTGTTGTCGTGCGTCACCACGATCACGGTGTGCCCGCCGTCCTTCGCGAGGGAGCGCAGGGTCTCCGTGATGGCGAGGCCGTTCTGCGCGTCCAGCGCGGCCGTCGGCTCGTCCGCGAGGATCAGAGGCGGCGAGCCCGCGAGGGCGCGCGCGATCGCGACGCGCTGCCGCTGCCCGCCGGAGAGCTCCCCGGGCTTGGACTCGTACTTGTCGGACAGGCCGACGAGATCGAGCAGCCGGTGCGCCTCGGCCCGCGCCGCCTTCTTGCCCTGGCCGCGGAGCTCGAGGAGTGCCGCGATGTTCTGCGTCGCCGTCAGGGAGGCGATCAGGTTGTGGGACTGGAAGACGAAGCCGATCAGCGACAGCCGGAGATCGGCGAGCAGGCCGTCCTTGGCCTTCGACACGTCGTGGCCGAGCAGCTCGACCCGCCCGCTCGTCGCGTTCAGCACGCAGCCGAGGATCGACAGGAGCGTCGTCTTGCCGCTCCCCGAGGGACCGCTGAGCATGATGAACTCCCCGGGCATGACCATGAGGTCCACACCCCGGAGGGCCTGGAACGCGGTCGCCCCGGCCCCGTACGTCTTGGTGACGTCCTTGACGTAGGCCGCCCACTGGCTCATCGGAACACCATCGCCGGCTCGACCTTCCGGAGTCGGAGCAGCGCGAGTGACGAGGCGAACACACAGAGGCAGATCATGAGCACGGCTGTCCCGATCGTCATGACGGGTGGGAGGTTCATGGCGAGCTTGGCGCTCCGCACGCCGCGCGCCAGCTGGCTCACGAGCGCAAGGCCGACGATCGATCCCATCGACCCGAACATCACGGCCTGGGCGAAGAGGAGCATCGCAAGGTCGAGGTTGGTCGCACCGACGGCCTTGAGCGTGCCGAACTCACGGATGTTGTCCAGGACGGACGAGAACATCGAGAGCGACACGATCGCGAACCCCACGATGAGCCCGAAGATCGTGCTCGTGCCGAAGGTGACGCCGATGGCCGTCTTGAGGAGGATGTTGCGCACGATGGACCGCTTGAAGTCGGCGCGGGTCATCACCTGCGTGTCCGCGATCCGCTCCTGTAGCCGCTGCTTCACGACCGCAGGATCCTCGCCTGGCGAAGTGCCGAGGAGGACGAAGCTCGCCCGATCCTGGGGCGTCTTCAGGAGCTCGCGGGCGAGGTCGAAGTCCGCGAAGGCGTAGCTCGGCCCGAACGGGATGAGGCCCCACGTGAACGCCCCCACCGTCACGCGGTGGCCGTTGACCTCGCGCACGCTGCCGACGTTCAGCCCGCCGAGGTTCTCGCGGTCGCCGTCCTCGAACACCATGGTGTCGGGCCGACCGAGGGCGCTGCGGTCGCCGACGACCATGTTCCAGGGACCCCCGGCGTAACGCGGGTACTTCGTGCCCACCACGGTCACGGCCTCCGAGCCCCCGCCCGGGAGCTGCACCGTGGCCGTTCCGACGATGACGGGTTCGGCCCACTCGATGCCCGGCGTGGCCTTGGCTTGCATGAGGTCTGCCGTGGAGAGGACCTTGCCGCCCGTGAACGTCTCCGTGCCGATGGGCACCAGCCAGAGCTGGGCGTCCGAGTTCTCGACGAACATCACGTTCTTGTAGATGAGGCCGACGAACGTCCCCGCCTGCTGGTTCGAGAGGACGACGGCGAAGATGACGCCGAGCATGGTGCCGAGGAGCTTCAGCTTGTCGTGGAACATCATCCGGACGCCGATCGCGCCCATCGTGACGGCGCGCCTCAAGAACGTCGCGCGCCGCACCACGAGGCGCCCGGCGGGGATGGGGAGCGGGGCGCCGCGCGGTGCGGCCGTCGCGACGGTGCCCGCGTCGCTCAGGGCGTGGTCGCTCACGGCGCGCCCCCTGGCTTTCGCGCGGCCGGGGTCGATCCCGCGATGCTCGTGCCCGACGCGGCGCGGAGGCTCGCGCGCGCGACGCGGAGGTCGCCGTCGGCCTGGATGCGGGCGACCTCGGCCTGGAAGCTCCGGCGTTCCGCCTCGAGCGCGTCGATCTGCAGGGCGGTGCCCGCGGCGTACCTGTCGCGGGCGAGCCTCGCCGCGAGCGCCGCCGAGGTGGCCTCCGCGCGCGCGGCGCGCAGGGAGGCGATCTGCGCGCGCACGAGATTCCATGCATCATGCACGTTGTCGTCGTGCGCTTGCGAGGTTCGCCGGCGCCTCACGTCGGTGACCTCCGCCTGGGCCGCCTGCGCGTCGGTCGCCGAGAGGCTCGAGGCGTCGAGGCGCCACGTGAGGGCGACGTTCGCGGTGAAGATCGCGGCCCGATCCGCGAAGCCGACCGCGTTCGTGAAGCGCTGGGTGGCCGAGGCAGACAGGGCGGGGAGGAGCTGGGCCCGCGTCTGCGAGGTCAGCCTGTCCTGCGCCTTCGCCTCGAGGTCCGACGCCTCGCGGCTGGGGGTCCTGATGGCGAGGAACGGCGCGAGCGGGCCCTCCTCGTGAAGGTCGTCCTCCGGGCCGCCGCCCCCGGGCTCCGGGGAGACGCCCGACGAGGAGCGGAGCGCGCGCTCCGACGTGACGACGAGGTAGTCGGCGCTCGCCACCGTCTGGCGTGCGCGCTCCACGTCCGCCGCGCCGCGCGCGACGTCGAGATCCGTGGCGAAGCCGGCCGCCCTGCGCTCCTCCGCGATGGCCAGGTTCTGCCGGGAGGTCTCGAGCGTGCGCTGCGACGCCGCCAGGACCGCGCGCGAGGCCACGACCTGGAAGTACTGCCGCGCGACGGTGCGCTCGACGTCGAGCTCCGTGGCACGGAGGCGCGCGCCGGCCGCGTCCGAGAGGGCCTCCCCCGCGCCGATCTTCGCCCAGGCCCCGAGATCGACGAGCGGTACGTCGACCGTGAGGAACGCGTCGAGCTGGTGCTGCGGCGTGATGGTGATCGTGCTCCCACCCGGGCGCGCGAGCGCAGCCTCGTACTGGTTGAACGTGTACTGGCCCTTGCCGGTGAACGCGGGGAGGAGCCGGCGCCACGCCTGATCCGCCTCGTGCGCGCGCTGCACGTGCGTGAGCTCGGCCTCCTTGCGGTCGAGGTTGGCGCGTCGCGCCGACGCGAGGAAGTCGTCGAGGGGCTGGAGCGCCAGCGCCGCGCCGGGAGACAGCGACAGCGCGAGGCCGACGGCCGCGGCGAGCCGGAGGCGCGTCATGGCGCGAGTCTCCGCGGGGCCGATCTCGGGCCGGTGGCGCCGGAGGCCGAGGCCCGGCCACGGTGGGCGCGCGCCGGCGCGAGGCCGCGCCAGAGGGTGTCGGTCATCCCGTCGATGAAGGCGCCCTCGGACAGGGTGCGGGCCTCCGGGTCGAGCACCGTGTCGAGGAACGTGAAGTGCCAGAGGCCGCCGATGAACATGCGCGCCACGATGGCTGGATCGCCGCGGCGGATCGCCCGGAGATCCATCTGCCGCGCGAAGAGGCGGGTGAACGCGTCGATGATGCGGAGCGGGACCGGATCCGGGCCGCGGAGGCCAGGCGGCGGCTCGTCCGTCGCGGACACGCGGGCGCACATGTGGACCATGGGGATGATCTGCCGCATCATCCCGACCATCCTCGCCGCGAGCCGCGCCAGCGCGGGGCGGGTCATCACGTTCGCCGGGAAGGTGGACGGGATCGCGATCACGTCCACGAACGCGCTCTCGGCCGCGGCCGACAGGAGCGCCGCCTTCGATCCGAAGCGCTTGAAGAGGATGCCCTCCGACACGCCGGCCCGCTCGGCGATCGACGCCGTCGTCGTCCGCATGCCGCGCTCGAGGAAGATCTCGCGGGTGACCCGCAGGATGTCGTCGTCCTGGATGTGGGCGGGGCGCGCCATGAGTGAGCACTCACTTACTAATAGCGGAGCGCGCAAGCGTCAAGGGAAAAGGGGCCCAGGCCCGATCGCGGGGTGCCGCTCTACACGATCCCGTAGTCCTTCAACCGCCGGTAGAACGTCCTCCGCGGGATCCCCACCATTCGCGCGGCCTGTACGCGGTTCCAGTTGCACGAGGCGAGCGCCGCGAGGATGCGCTCCTTCTCGGAGTCCTTGTGCTCCTCCTCGGTCTTCGCTGCGCCGTCCCGGGTGCGCTCCGGGATCATCGAGGAGGGGCCGCCGCCGATCGAGCGCGGCGCCGCGTCGAGGGCGAGGTCCTCCGTGAGGATCTCGCTCCCCTCGCTCATCAGCCACGCGTTCAGGAGCACGTGCTCCAGCTGGCGGACGTTGCCGGGCCAGTCGTGCGCGGTGAGCTTGCGCATCGCCGCGCGCTCGACGGTCTTCCGCTCGCGGCCATACCGGGCCGCGAAGAGCGACAGGAAGTGATCGATGAGGAGCGGAACGTCGTCGGGCCGCTCGCGCACCGGCGGCACGCGCACCTCCACCACGTCCAGCCGGTAGAAGAGATCCTCGCGGAACCTCCCGTCCGCGACCATGTTGGCGAGCTCCCGGTTCGTCGCCGCGATGACGCGCGCGTCCACGGCCTCCTCGTGCGTCGCACCCACCGGTCGGACCGTGCGCTCCTGCAGCACGCGGAGTAGCCCGGCCTGCATCCGGAGGGGCATCTCGCCGATCTCGTCTAGCAGGATCGTGCCGCCGCTCGCCTCGCGGAACAGCCCCTTGCGGTCCTTCTCGGCGCCCGTGAAGGCGCCACGCACGCTACCGAAGAGCTCGCTCTCCAGCAGGTTCTCCGGGATGGCGCCGCAGTTGACGCCCAGGAACGGACCCTTTCCGCGCTCGCTCGTCGAGTGGATGGCGCGCGCGACGATCTCCTTGCCGGTCCCGCTCTCGCCCGTGATGAGGACGGGGACGTCGGTGTCCTTCACGCGGTCGATGACGGCGTAAAGCTTGCGCATCGCCGCGCTCGTCCCCACGAGGCCACCGTAGCCGAAGTGGCTACGGAGCTGCGCGCGCGCCTGCTTGAGATCCCGCCGTGTCGCGGCCAGCTGCTCGGTCTTGCGCCCGAGGGTGCCCGCGAGGCGATCCTTCGCGGCTGCCAGCTCCCGGTTCGTGCTCTCGAGCTCGGACACGAGCCGCGCGTTCTCGATCGCGATGGCGGCCTGGTCGGCGAAGGCCACGAGCGTCTCCAGCGCGTCCTCGAACCGCGCGCCGGGGCGCAGGGTGGTTTCAATGTAGAGCGCACCTATCGGACGCCCGACCGGCGGCGCCCCGCGGATGGGCACGCACGCGACGGACTGGATGGCGAGCTGGTGGACGCTGGCGGCCTCGCGGAGCCGCTCGTCATCCATGGCGCTCGTCGCGAGGACCGGCTCTCCCGAGCGGAGGACGCGCTCGGCGACGGACCGGGAGAACGTCTTCGTGGCCTCGTCCCCCCGCAGATCGTGGGCGGTGTGCACGTAGAGCTCGCCGCCGTCGCCCACGAGGAGGACCACGCCGCGCTCGGCCGAGGCGAGGGCGACGGCGTGGTCGATCACGCGCTCGAGGAGGCGCTCCATGTCGCGCTCGCGAGCGAGCTCGCGCGTGATCTCGAGCACCCGCGACAGGCGGTCGTCGAGGACGCGGACGGCGCCGATCGTCGTGTTGCCGGAGCGTCGGATGGGGAGGATGGCGTGGCCCTGCGGTGATCGCGTCGCGAGCGACGCCTCGGCAATGGTCCGCGACAGCGACATCTTCAGCGCCTGCCGTCGCGGGTCGTTCCAGAACACCTCGCGGAGATCGCGCGGGAGCTTGCGGGCGCTCTCCTCCAGGAGCACGAGGGCGGCCTCGACGTCCCTCCCGGCGAGCGCGGTCGCCCCCTCCGAGTGCGAGAGGCGGGCGCGCGCCTCGAGGGCGCGCCAGGCCCACTCCTGCCGGCCCGCGGACGTCGCCGACGTGATCGCCCGATCGAAATGGGCCCGCGCACGCGTGTCGTCGCCGAGCGCTCCGTAGAGCGTCCCGCGGACGATGGCGGCGAGGGGCTCGTGCTCGCGGAACCCGCCGTCCCCGAGCTGGCTCGCGAGCGCCTCGACGTCGCGACCGAGCGCGGCCGCGTCGGCGCCGGCACGCGTGGACTTCGCGAGGATGCCCTCGAGGCGGGCCTCGGCCGCGTCGAGCGGTCGCGACGCCGCGTCCCACGCGTCCGCCGACAGATCGTAGAGGCGCGCGCCGCGCTCGGGATCCCCGGTGCGAGCCGCGAGCTCGGCCTCCAGCCCCAGGAGCTGCGCCTTGGCGTCGGCCGCGAGGTGCGAACGCCCGCGGAGGGTCGCGATGGACGCTTCGGCCCGCGCGTAGCGACCGAGGTAGAGATCGAGGTTGGCGAGGTTGAGCAGCGCCTGCTGGACGGCGAGCCGCGCGCCCGCCCGCTGGCCCATGTCGACGGCGGCCTCGAGGTGTACGGCCGCGCTCGCGAGATCGCCCTCCGCGCGCGCGAGGCCCGCGAGGTTGAGGCGCGTCGTCGTGACCGTCCAGGCGTCCTTCGCGAGCTCGGCACAGGAGAGCGCGGCCTCGTACGCCTCCCTCGCAAGGCGGGCCTCTCCGGCGCGCTGGTGGACGATCGCGAGCGAGCCGTGCGCCACGGCGAGCACGCGCGGTAGCTCCAGCTCGCGCGCGAGCGTGACGGCCGCCTCGAGCTCGCGCTTTCCCTCGGCGAGCTCCCCGGTGTAGGCGAGCGCGACGCCTCGCACGCTGAGCGCATCGGCCGAGAGCGCGTCCCTCGGGCCCGTGACGGCACGCGCCATCGTCGCCGCGTTCGCGAAGTCGCCCGCGCGGTTCATCACCCGCGCGCGCGTGACCGCCCACGCCCGCAGACGGCCGGTGCTCGACGCTTCCACCTTCGCCTGATCGAGGACCTCGGCAGCGCGTCCGAGCTCGCCACGGGCGAGGGCGACCTTGGCGCGCATGACGGCCATGTCCACCCTCTCCAGGTCGGACTCCGCGTCTCCGAGCGCGTCGAGCGCCGCCTCGGCGTCGTCGAAGCGGCCAGTCGACAGCGCGCGATCGACGTCCTCGAGCTTCTCGGCGCGCGTCCTCGGCGGCGCTGCGAGCACGTGCTGCGACGCCTCCAGCAGCGCGTCCACGTCGTCGACGCTGACGATCGCTCGGTCCCTCGCGCGGTTCACGAACGCCCTCAGGGCGCCCGGCCGCCCGCCCGTTCGGAGGACGAGGTGCTCGACGAGCCCACGCGCCAGCGACGGCACCGCCTGGCTCGCGAGATCCTCGGCGACGCGGAGCCCGAGCGACGGCACCGCGAAGACGGCGGCGGGGTGGCCCACGATCTCCTCGAGGAGCGTGACCGGCCCGACGCCCACCACGCGCGCTCCCGCGTCCGAGGCGCGCCTGAGCTGCGTCTTCGCCGCCTCGTCGAGGAGGAGGAGATCGTCCGCGACGAAGATCGCCTCCCGGCCCAGCGCCTTCGCCTCCTCGGCGACGATCTCGCCGAGCGCGCGGCCGCCGCCGGTGGCGCCGCGCGGATCCAGGTAGACCACGGGCGCGCCGCGGATCCCGAGCGCCCACGCGACGCGGCGCGCGAGCGTGGTCCGGCCCGATCCCCACGGCCCCTCGAGCGCGAGGGCGCGGCCGGGCTCGAGCAGCGCGACCTGCTCGAGGATCTGCGCGGTCGTCCCCTCGATCCCCAGGATGGGCCACGCCGTCGCGGAGGGTGCCGCTGACGGGGGCACGGCCGCCGCGGTGCGGATCGCGCTCACCATCTCGTCGACGCTCGGGAACCGTCGCCGCGGCTCCTCCTTCGTCGCGCGGTCCGCGATGCTCTCGAGGGCGCCCTGCGTCGCGGGATCGAGCTCGCCCTGTCGCCGGTGCAGCGCCTCGGCGAGGGTCGCGCCGAGCGCGTACACCTCGGCGCGCACGGTGAGCGGCGCCCCCCTCAGGAGCTCCGGGGCGGCGTACTTGGGCGTGAGCCCGGAGGGGAGCACACCCCCCTCGCGCCACGGCATCGCGAGCCCGAGGTCGACGAGCGTGCCCGTCCCGTCCTCTCCGACGATCACGTTCGCGGGCTTGACGTCGCCGTGTAGGAGGCCCGTCCTGTGGAGCACGGTGAGCTGATCGGCGGCGCACAGGAGGGGTGCGAGCCAGGGCCCCTCCTTCCGCCTCAGGACGCCCTCGAGGCTCGTCCCCGGCACGAGCTCCCGCACGAGGTACCGGCGCTGCCCGCCCACCGCGCCGAACGCGAAGATGCGCGGGACGCCGAGACCCTCGAGCCCCGAGAGGGCCGTCGCCTCGCGGATGAGCGCGTCGACCTCGCCCGGGCTCGCGTCCTCGGCGAGCAGCTTGAGCGCGAGCTTGTCCCCCGTGAGCCGATCCTCGACGGCCCACACCTCGCCACCACCCCCGCGGCCGAGCTGGAACAGGGGCGCGTAGCGAGACGGCAGGGGAGGCGGGTCGGTCGCGGTCAAGCCATCCTTGACCGGGGTCACTTCTCCGGCTTCTTCTCGAGGCCGTAGTACCCGCTGATCCCGAACCACGGCCCGGTGAGCGCGAAGCCGAAGTTGATGCGTGCCTCGAACTCCTTCACGGGCTTGATGCGGAGACCCACGTCGGGCGTCAGCCACACGAAGAGGAAGGGCTTCGAGCCGCCGTTCGCCCAGCTCTTCTCGGTGTAGTCGCCGACCTTCGCGTCCTGGGAGTTCTGGTGGTCGGGCTTGTTGCAGCCCGAGCCGGCGCCGCCCTCGCCCTCCGTCTTGCAGCGGATGTAGCCGCGCCCGGTGTCGGCGACGAACTCAGGGGTCTCCCCCGCCCTCGCCTCCCTCACCCAGTTGTTGACGAGATCGCCGAAGAGCACGCCCACGCCGAAGCCCGCGCCGTACTCGAGGTCCACGTTCTTCGACAGCTTCGTCGACCAGAGAAGGTCGACCGACGCCATGATGGTCTTCATGCTGCTGTTCACGCGCGAGTAGTTGCCCGGGATGTTGGTCGGGGTGTTCTTCTGGTGAAAGAGCATGTCCTGCGTGCCGAGCTCCATGTAGTGGAGGCCCGGGACGAACGAGAAGTTGTCCTTGCGAAGGTCGAACTCGAAGCCGAAGGAGTTGTTGTAGATGGTCTTCCCTTCGTCGACGAACGCGTTGAGAAGGAACTTCGGTACGATGTTTCCGCGGTAACGCGCGCCGATGAACATGTACGTCTTGCCCGACTCCTCGTGCACGTCGGTGTGGGACCACGCCTCGGCGGGCGGCGCCGACACCGTCGAGAAGTCCGTCTTCGCGCTGCCGCTGGCGGGGGGGTGGGCGCTCTCGGCCAGCGCCGGATCGGTCCCCCATCCGGACGCCGCCGAGCCCGACGGAGCCCCGGATGCAGCCGGGGCGGACGCCGCTCCCGTCGCGGGACCCTTCGCATCCTTCGCCGGCGGCTTCGTCTGCGCGATGGCGAACGGCGCCGCGGCACACAGGGCGAGGGTAACGAGCGCGGAGGCGTTTCGGCGAGCGTGGCGAGACTTTCGCATCCTGGCGATGCTACACTAACCTGGCAGAATGAGCCCAGAAACGGGAAAGGCGCCGTGATCCTGTACCGGCGCGTGGTCGACCAGAAGATCGACCGGCACGAGCACGGAACCTTCGTCAAGGAGCTCGTCGTCTCGCGCGGGGGGACGCCGCTCGCGATGGTGCGAAAGCGCGCCGCCGCGCGGGAGAAGGAGAGCCTCCCGCCGGTCTTGCTGATCCACGGCTTCGGCCAGAACCGGAACGCGTGGCACCTCCCGTCCCGGAGCTTCGCGAACTACCTCGCGCAAGCAGGTTACGACGTCTTCAACGTCGACCTGCGCGGGCACGGGCGCTCGCGCCACTTCGGTGGCCGCCGCGCGCGCGGCGTGGAGGACTACGTCCACGAGGACCTCCCCAACGCGGTCGAGGAGGTCCTGGCCGTCAACGGAAAGAAGCGCGTGTTCCTGCTGGGGCATTCGCTCGGCGGGCTCGTGAGCTACGCCGGCGCGTCGGCGCTCGGCGACCGCGTCGCGGGGATCGCGTCCGTCGGGAGCCCGTTCCACTTCGCGCGCGGCAGCTTCTCGCTGAACGCGATCGCGCTCCTGTTCCGCGCGCTCGAGGTCTCGCGTGTGCCGACGTTGAACCCGCCGCTCGTGCTCGGGCCCGTCGGGTGGGTGTACCGCCGGATGCGCCGCTTCGCGGAGAGCCCGATCTACCCCGTACCCCTCCGTGGATGGCACAAGGGCGCGATCGAGCCGGAGATCCTCGACGAGCACATGCGCCTCGCGTTCGACCGCGCGAGCTTCGCCGAGATGAAGAACATGTTCGAGTGGGCGTCCAAGAGGCGCTTCGGGACCAAGAGCACCGACTACGCCGCCGCCTTCCGCTCGCTCGACGTACCGCTCCTCGTCATCGCGGGGGACAACGACGACCTCGCGCCTCCGACCAGCGTGAAGCCCGCGTTCGACCGCAGCCTCTCACGTGACCGCACGTACCGGACCTTCCCGCTCGGGCACATCGATCTCCTGGTGGGGCGGGAGGCGCCCATCACGCTGTGGCCCGCCGTGCGAGGGTGGCTTGACGCGCGCCGCCCGCGCGCGGACGGGCTGTCGGTGGTTCCGCCGAAGGAGGCGGTCGCGTCCTCCGGCCGCGAGAGCGTGCTCCCAGGCTCGTCGTAGCCCGATCGCGCCCCGCTGCGTGGATCCGCGGGCCACGCCGAGGGCGTCCGCCGGGGCGCCGAGAAGCGGCGCTCACTTCGCGCCCGACGGCCACGCCCGGCGCGCGTACTCCGGCGATCCAGGGTGGGTGAAGACGGCGGTCTCGCGGAGGAGGTAGTCCTGGACGATGGGGTTGGGCAGGTACCGCGTCTGGAAGGCGCGCGACGCCACGAAGCGGTGCAACGGATCCGCCGTCTTCGCGTCGGGCGAGAGGCCCGCCACCGCGACGGCGCCGTGGCTGCAGGCGACGACGAGGTCCGGGTCCTGCGCGAGGGTGTACTCCGGGTCGACCTTGGAGTGGCCGATGATGGCGTCTCGTACGCCCGCGAGCCGCGCGATGTGGCGATCGCTCTTCCCGGCGAGATCGAGCGCGCGGAGGCGCGTGAAGTACGGGACGACGCCGGCGCAGAGGACCGCCAACCTGCTGCCGGGCAGGGCGTTCGCCTTCACGACCATCGCCACCTGCAGCTGCCGGTCGGGATCGCCGTTGGTGCTCGCCGCGATCAGGCGTCCGAACGGGTTGAAGATCGGCACGCTCACCACGTACATCACCGCGGCCCACGCCACGCCGCCGGCGCGTCGACGCACCACCGTGACGACGCCCGCGGCCGCGAACACGAACACGATCGGCATCACCGGCCCGTAGAAGCGAAAGCCCGGGTACATGTCGCCCCCCACCAGCGTCGCGTATGCGAGCGTGACGAGGACCCCGGAGAAGAGCGCGAGCGCGCGCCGGTCGCGCCGCAGCAGCATGGCCGCCGAACCCGCCGCGAGCGTGAGGATCGCCGCGTACTGGGCGACGAAGCGTCTCGCGTGGAAGATCCCGCGCTCCCCGACGTCGGGGACGAGGTGGACCTTGAGATCGTACGTGTTCGGCACCCACGCCCCGTAGTACGTGCGCCGAAACGCGAGGTGGCACGCCGCCGGTACCAGGGCGAGAAGGACGAGGCCCAATGTCCGCCGCCGGTCCCGGGAGACCGCGAGCGCGACGGTCGCGTGCGCGACGATCAGGTACGTCGCGTCGCTCCGCGTGAGCGGGATCAGGGCGAGCGCCGCGTACCCCGGGAGGTCGTCACCCCGCGTCGAGACACGCACGAGGAAGACGAGCCCCAGGAAGCCGAGGAGCGTCGTCTCGAACCCCCAGACCGACCACTGCACGACGTCGGGGCAAGTGACGAAGCACGTCGCGACCATCAGCGTCGCGAGGCGTGACCGGGGCGCGAACGCGCGCACGAGGCGCATCGCGAGGTGCAGCGATCCGCACGCCAGGACGAAGTTGATCGCCTTGACGACCGCGGCCGCGCGCGCGTCGGCGACGCCCGTCGCGTGCACTGCCGCCATCACGAGGGTCCATAGGAAGTTGGTGTAGCCCTCGACGCGATCCCCCGGGTTCCAGGAGAGACCGTGGCCATCGGCCAGGTTTCGGCCGTAGCGCATCGAGATCATCATGTCGTCGTCGAGCCAGAAGTGGCGCGTGCCGTCGATCACGCGGCTCGCGAGGACGGCGTTCGCCCAGAACAGCCAGGCGAGCACACCGGCGCCCGCGAGGAGGACGACGGCGTCGAAGAGGCGTGGCGCGCCTGGCCTCGCGTGGGGGGGGGGAATTGGGGCGGACTCACCGATCTCCCACGCGGGCGCTTTCTCGCTCACCCCTTCTTCGTGGCCTTCTCCTTCTCCAGCCGCGCGACGTCCTCCTCGAGCCGCCGGATCGTCCGGCGCAGGTCGTTCACCTCGTCCTCCGTCGCCAGGCTCATCGCCTTGGCGAGCTTCTCGACCTGCTCGGTGGTGAACGTCGTCACCTTCCCGGGCACGCTCATCGCGCCCATCAACGCCTTCATCACGCGCTCGTCCTGCATGATCTTCGCGACCCGCGGATCGCCCATCAGCTTCATGCCTTGCTGGACCAGGTTCTTCTTCAGCGTGCTCATCGCTCCGCAATGTAGCACCTCGAGGCCACGCGCTGGCCTCTTCCGTCACAATCGCGACCCGGCGGAGCGCGACGGGGCATCTCGGCCCCCCTCGACGCGGCTCAAGCCGGATCGAGCTCGTCCCTGAGCGTCGCCGCTTCCTCCGCGAAGCGCGACAGCATCTGGTCGAAGCGCGCGCCCGAGAGCACCCGCAGCGGGCACGACCAGCAGACGCGGTACACGTCCTCGTCCTTCGCCAGCACCGCGAACGTCGCGTCGGCGTTGCGCCCGATCGCCTCCTCCGCGGTGAGTTGGTCGGCCCCGCACACGGTGGACCAGAGCACGATCCACGGCTCGGACCACGCCTCGAACGTGAGCACTTCGACCTGCTGGCTGGACGTGCCGGGCACGCGCACATCCAGCATGAAGGAGTCCTCCTCGACGTCCGCGACCTCGTGCTGGGCGCGCGCCCAGTTCATCACGTCGTCCCAGCGCGAGAAGAGGCTCGGGAGGAGCGCCTTCGCGGAGGTGACGCGGTCCCCGTCCTCGACGCCGTCGAGCCGGCTCGCGATCGACGCCACGAGGCGTTTCATCAGCGTGAACATCCCCTCGTTGCGCCGAGCCTCGAGGAGCGCACCCGCGCCGAGGTCGTCGTCGGCCAGGATGACGAAGCGGCCGTACGCCATCCCGTCCACCGTCGGCGGCGGGTGCTCGAACGCCTCGAGCGACGAGGACACGAGGTCCACAGGGAACGCGATGACGAAGGTGCGCGCGCTGTTCGGCGCGGCGGTCGCCGTCGCCAGGACGCCGCGCCCGGATACGCGCGCGCCCGGGAACTCGCCCAGGGCCGCGGCCACCGCGAGGTCGACGCGGACCGGATCGATCCGCTTCCAGGGGAACCTCCAGACGACGGTCTCCTGGTTTGCGCTCGTGTCGGCGGGTGCGTTCGCGTTCACCACGGCGCGGGTCTCAGTCCTTGCCTTCCTTGGCGTCGCCGCGCGCGAAGATGCTGGCGACGTAGTTCAGCACGTCGGTCGCGCTCACCTCGTTGTAACCGAAGTTCTTGATGAGGCGCGACTTGATGATGTCGATCTTCTCCTGGGTGTCCTTGTCGACGACGGCGGAGACGAGCGTCTTGAGCTTGATCGAGTCCTTCTGGTCCTCGAACAGCTTGAGCTCGAGGGCGCGACGCAGGCGGTCGTTCGTGTTCCACGCGAACTTGCGGCCGTCCACGGCGAGGGCGCCGATGAAGTTCATGATCTCGCGCCGGAAGTCGTCCTTTCGGTTCTCGGCGATGTCGATCTTCTCCTCGATGGAACGCATCAGGCGCTCGTCCGGGTCCTCGTCCTGCCCCGTGTACTTGTTCTTCACGCGCTCCTTGAGCGTGTACGCCTTGATCGCGTCGATGTAGTTCGCCGCGAGCTTGGCGATGGCGTCCTCGTCGGCGCTGATGGCGCGCTGCACCTCGTTCTTCACGATCTCCTCGTACTCACGCTTCACCTGGCCGATGATGTCCTGGTAGCGCTTTCGCATCTCGTCCGAGGTGATGAGCGAGTGGTGCCGGAGCCCCTTGTCGAGCTCGTTCATCACCATGAACGGGTTGATCGTGCCCTCGCCTTGGTCGTTGACGAGCGCGTTCGAGATCTTGTCCTGCACGTACCGGGGCGAGATGCCCTCCATGCCTTCGCGCTTCGACTCCTTGCGGAGCTCCTTGACCGTGTCCTGCGTGTACCCGGGCAGGACCTTGCCGTCGTACAGCTTGAGCTTCTGGATGAGCGCCAGGTTGTGCTTCTTCGGGTCCTCGAGCCGCGTGAGCACTGCCCACATCGCGGCCACCTCGAGCGTGTGCGGCGCGATGTGCTTGCCCTTGATCTTCGTCGCGCTGAAGTCCTTCTCGTAGATCTTGATCTCCTCCGTGAGCTTCGTGATGTACGGGATGTCGATCTTGATCGTGCGGTCGCGCAGCGCCTCCATGAACTCGTTGTTGAGGAGCTTCTTGTACTCGGCCTCGTTGGTGTGGCCGATGATGACCTCGTCGATGTCCGTCTGCGCGAACTTCTTCGGCTTGATCTTGTGCTCCTGCGAGGCGCCGAGCAGGTCGTACAGGAAGGCGACGTCCAGCTTGAGCACCTCGATGAACTCGACGATGCCGCGGTTCGCGATGTTGAACTCCCCGTCGAAGTTGAACGCGCGCGGGTCCGAGTCCGAGCCGTACTCGGCGATCTTGCGGTAGTTGATGTCGCCCGTGAGCTCCGTCGAGTCCTGGTTCTTCTCGTCCTTGGGCTGGAACGTACCTATGCCCACGCGGTCCTTCTCCGAGAGCACGAGCCTCCGCACGCGGATGTGGTTCTCGACCATCTTGGCCCAGTCGCCATGGTACTTCGTCAGCAGGTGCTTGATGATGAAGCGGCTCGCCGGGTCGAGGTCGCCGTCGACCTTCACCTTGAACTGGTCGTTCGAGAGGCCGAGCTCGTCGATCGCCTTCTCGCGCCACTCGAGCGGGATCAGGCGGAGGGGCTCCTCGTTCATCGGGCTCGGGAAGCTGTCCGTGTCCTTCCCGGCGAGGCCCGTCCCTCCCAGGTTCGTCCACGTGAACGAGTACAGGGCGCCGTCCGACGTGCGCGAGTACGCTTCGATGCCCTGCTTCAGGAGGCGGGCGATGGTGCTCTTCGACGAGCCGACGGGCCCGTGGAGCAGGATGACGCGCTTCTCCGGACCGTAGCCCTCGCTCGCGGCGCGCAGCACGTGCACGAGCCGCATGAGCGGGATGTCGAGGCCGAAGATGGCGTTCTGCCCGCCGCTCTGCTCGTCCTTGAAGAAGTTGTAGCGGACGAGCTTCTTCTTGTTGTCGATGTACTCCTCGGTCCCGTAGCTGATGATCATGTCGTAGATGCGCTGGTAGGCGTTCCGCGTCACCTGCGGTCGGGCGCGGACGATGGCGAGGTACTCCTCGAACGAACCCTCCCAGTGCAGCTCCTGGTAGAGCTTGTAGTCCTGCATGGCGGCGATGCGCTCGGTGAGCTTGGTCGACATGCACCGGAGCGTACCCTACCTTCGGGCGGCGTGGGCGTTCGAAACGGACCCGCCGGGCTTGAGGAAATGCGGCATCGCGGCTAGAGAGGCCTGCATGTCCCCCGAGGTCCGCACGCGCATCGAAGACACGCTGAAGAAGAACAAGGTCGTCCTCTTCATGAAGGGCAACAAGCACTTCCCCCAGTGCGGGTTCTCCGCCCAGGTGGTGCAGATCCTGAACCAGGTGGGCGCTCCGTACAGCACCGTGAACGTGCTGACCGATCCGGCCATCCGCGACGGGATCAAGGAGTTCGCCGAGTGGCCGACCATCCCGCAGCTCTACATCGACGGCGAGTTCGTCGGCGTCTGCGACATCGTTAAGGACATGCACGCGCAGGGCGATCTCGCGAAGGCGCTCGGGGTGTCGGCGTCCCCGGCCGCGCCGGAGGCGACGGATCCGCCGGTTCTCACGATCAGCGACGAGGCCAGGAGGGCGTTCCTCGAGGCCGACGAGGGCGGCGACGACAGGCTCCGGCTCGAGGTCGACGGGTCGTTCGCCTACGATCTGTTCTTCGGTCCCAGGAAGCCGGGCGACTTCGAGGTCGTCGCGAACGGCGTCACGATCCTCGTCGATCGCGCGAGCGCCCCCCGCGCGAACGGCATGTCGATCGCGTGGGTCGAGACGCCGGACGGCGGGGCGTTCCGCATCGAGAACCCCAACGAGCCGGCGTCGGTGAAGTCGCTCGGCCCGCGTGAGCTCGCCGCGTGGATCGGGCGAGGCGAGAAATTCGAGCTGTTCGACGTGCGCACGGCGGGCGAGCGCGACAAGGCGAAGATCGCGGACGCGCGGCACCTCGACGCGGGCGGCGAGGCCTACCTGCGCGGCCTCGACAAGGGGACCACGATCGTCTTCCACTGCCACCACGGGATGCGCAGCCGCGTGGCGGCCGAGCGCTTCCTCGCGGAGGGCTTCCGCAAGGTCTACAACCTCGAGGGGGGCATCGACGCGTGGAGCCAGACCGTGGACCCGAAGGTCCCGAGGTACTGACGATGAGCGAGCACCCGACCGACTTCGTGGGGGACGTCTGCGCGGCGATCCGCGGAGCGATCGCGGAGAAGATCCCGGGCGCGGCCGTCGAGGTGGCGGGCGGCGGAGGGCACTTCACCATCGAGGTCGTGTCCCCCGTGTTCGCGGGGAAGGGCATGCTCGTGTGCCAGCGGATGGTGTACGGCGCGATCGCACACCTGATGACCGGGGACCGGGCGCCCGTGCACGCGGTCGACCGGCTGACGACGCGCGCGGGTTGAGCGGCTATACTCGGTGCTGCGATGAGCGACGCCGAGGTGGAGGATGGACCGTCGAGCGCGAGGCTCGACGGAGTCGACTCGCGACTGCGGGTCCTGGCCGACGTGTCGCACGTGTTCGCCTCGACCGCGACCGACTACGACGCGCTGCTCCGGACCATCGTGCGCGCGTCGGCTGACCGCGTCGGCGACGGGTGCCTCGTCACCCTGATCGACACGGACGGAGAGCACCTCCTCAACGCCGCCAGCGCCCACCGCGATCCCGCCTTCGAGGCGGACTTCCGGACCGGGCTCGAGCAGCTCCCCCCGTTGACGCGCTCCGGGGCGAGCATCACCGCCACGGTCATCCGCACCGGCGAGGCGCGCCTCGTGCGCGAGATCGAGCCGGAAGAGGTCGCGGCCCAGTCGGACGAGGTGCTCAGGCCGCTGGTCCTCCGCATCAACATCCACAGTTTCTGCGTCGTGCCCATCCGCGCCAAGGGGACGACCCTCGGCGTGCTCTCCCTCTTCCGGAGCCGGCCGGGTCGGGGCTACACCGAGGACGATCTGACCCTCCTGTCGGACATGGCCGACCGGGCGGGCCTCGCGATCGAGAACGCCCGCCTCTACGCGGAGCTGGAGCAGCGGGTGCGCGATCGCACGACGGAGCTCGAGGTCGCCAACGGGGAGCTGGAGGCGTTCAGCGCCGCGGTCGCCCACGACCTCCGCGCGCCCCTCCGCAGCATGGCGGGGTTCTCGGAGATCTTGCTCGACGAGCAGGCCGCGCGCCTCGACGACGAGGGCCGACGCTACCTCCGCCACGTGCAGGCCGCCGCCCGCCAGATGAACCAGCTCATCGATGCGCTCCTGGATCTCTCGCACGCCTCGCGGCGCGACGTCCGGCGCGAGGTGGTCGACCTGTCGGTCGTCGCCGCCTCCGTCGTGGAGAAGCTGAGGGCGGCGGAGCCTGACGGCCTCGTCGAGGTGTCGATCGCCCCGGGTCTGCTCGCCAACGCCGATCCGCAGCTCGTGGGTATCCTCCTCGTCAACTTGCTCGCCAACGCCTGGAAGTTCACGCGCGGTCGCGAGGCCGCCCGCGTCGATGTCTTCGCCTCCTCGTCGGCGCGCCCCACCGTGTTCGCGGTGCGCGACAACGGTGCGGGCTTCGATCCGGTCTACGCCGGCAAGCTCTTCGCCGCGTTCCAGCGCCTCCACTCGAGCCATGACTTCGAGGGCACGGGCATCGGCCTGGCCACGGTCGCGCGCATCGTGCGCCGCCACGGTGGCCACATCTGGGCCGAGAGCGCGGTGGACCGGGGTGCGACCTTCCTCTTCACGCTGGAGCCGGAGCACGCCTGAGTGGCTCGCCTCAAGATCGCCTCCTACAACGTCCGCTACTTCGGTCACGCGACGCGCGGGATCGCGAGCACGCGCTCGGGGATGCGCAAGATCGCCGAGGCGCTCGCGTCGATCGATCCCGTCATCGACGTGCTCTGCCTGCAGGAGGTCGAGGCGGTCTCGTGGCGTTCGGACATGGCCGGCACGTCGAGCGGCGATGACGCCAGCCAGCTCGCGCGCTTCGCCTCCGATCTCCACGTCGCGCTCGTCAGGCGCGGCAAGGACGAGCGCTACCGCGCGTTCTACTTCCCGGCCCACGAGTACGTCGTCAGGAAGAAGCCGCTGTACACAACGGGCCTCGCCGTCCTCGTCCGCCAGGGCCTCCACGTCGGCGTCCACAACACCGACGAGCCCCACGACATCACACACCGGCGCGTCGAGGCCTTCGCCGGCGTCAAGCAGACGCGCGTGTGCGCGCACGTGCGCGTCCGCGCGGACGACGGGGCCGAGGTCGACGTCTTCAACACCCACCTGTCCTTGCCTGCCACGTTCGCCCCCGAGTTCTGGACGGAGCCGCGGCGACTCGGGTGGGGGAAGAACCAGCTCGAGGAGGCGAGGCGCCTCGTCGACTTCGTCCATGCCGCGAAGGGCGGCGACGCGTGGGTGGTGGCGGGGGACTTCAACGCCCTGCCGGGCTCGCCCGTCTACCGCTACCTGACCCGGGAGCGCGGGATGCAAGACGCCTTCGGCCTCTTCACGGGGCGCTCCGTCGAGGCGCTGCGCGACTTCCCCACGGCTGGCTTCATGTCGATGCGCATGCACCTCGACCACGTCTTCGCCTCGCGCGCGGTGCGGTGGCTCGAGTTCGACGCGACGGCGCCGTTCGGCGATGGGCGGAGCGTGTTCCACAAGCTGTCCGACCACGTGCCGATGATCGGGAGCTGCCTGGTCACGGGGAACGGCTCGGGCCCGGCTTCATCACGGAGGGGGAGGCCGTGGGGATGAGGGCTCGCACCCCGCCGCCGGGTGCGCCGCCGCGTACGCCCGCGTCTCCTCCATCATGGCGTGCACGAAGCGCTGGCCCATGGCGAAGCCGCCCGCGCGCGTGAGGTGCACGCAGTCCTTCTCGGCGAGCTTCTTCTGCATGAACGTCTTGATGGCCCCCGGCCCGCCCATCGCCTGGTAGAAGTCCCAGTACGCGAGGCCCTGGTCCCGGGCGATGTCGCGGAGCTGGATCGAGAGGCGCCTGATGCGGGGGTCGCTCGTCCAGTTGCGCGTCGTCACGCCCGAGTCCGGCGGGCTCATGAGGAGGATCGGCGTGCCCGGGAGCGCGGCGCGGAAGTCGTCGGTCACCGCGCGGATCCACCGGGCGTGCATGTCGGGCGCGAACATGTTCGTGCCGAGGAGGAAGATCACGAGATCGTACTTGCGGTGGGCTACCATCTCCCGGCGGGTGCCGCGATCGACGTGCGTCATCTGCTCGAAGTTGAGCGCACCCACGCCGAGCGAGTCGACCTGCACGCTGGGCGCGCGGCGCTCGAGCGTCACGCCGAAGAGCCTCACGCTGCCGTTCCCCTGCGCGACGCACTCGATCCGGTGGGGTGCGTCGGGCAGCTCGAACGACTCGAAGCCGGCGGACGTCTTCGCGGCGCGCGTCTGGACGCGCCGCACGAGCGCGCCGTCCGCGCGGATCTCGAACGCGCCTCCGAGCGGGGCCTTGAGGTAGTACACGTCGAAGCGCTCCGCCGTCGTGCCCACGGGCGCGCCGTCCCGGGCCGTCGCGACCCACGACGTCGCGTTACGGACGGCGCTCTCTGCGGCGATGTTCGCGAAGCCGTACAGGCCGTCCTTGGTCCGGTGGGTCGATGTCGCGAAGAAGCGCCAGCTCCGGTACGGCCGGAGATCGTGCTCGACGTCCACGTGCGCGTACCAGGGCCACGGCCTCCCCAGAGCGACGAAGCCGTGGCCGCCGTCCCCGAAGCGCTCCTGCAGGAGGCGCCGCATCTGGCCGGTCACGTAGTCCCGGGTCATGTTCGAGTCGCCGTACACCGCGATCCGAACGTGATCCGTGGCCGTGCCGCGCGCGAGGCCGACGAGGCGCGCATGGAAGGTCCCCATGGTGCCACGCGGATCCTCGATGGGCGGGATCGCGGCGGGCACGAGCTCGGAGAGCGAGGGGAACGACGCGAGCCGCTCCTCGGCGACCGGCGGGCACGCGGGCGCCCGCGGCTCGACGATCATCGCATCGAAGGAGAGCTCCTCGGCGGGCGGCACGGCGGGCTCCCCCGGCGGCGCGGGCGTGGGAGGGGGCGCGGCCGGGCGGGCCGCGATCGCGGTCCGTGGCGGGGGGCGCTCGGCGACGCGCCACTCGCACGCGACCGCCCCGAGCGCGAAGGTCGCGACCAGGAGGGAGGGCGGAGCGCGCATCGCGTGCATTCTACACACACGGCCGCCCAGCCGCGAAGTGAAGGGCCGTCACGCCCTCCCGTAGATCGGGATGGCCGCCCCCGAGATGTCGCGCGCCTCCTCCGACAGGAGGAACGCCACGAGGCCCGCGGCAGAGGCGAGGCTCACCCACCGCGTGGGATCGGCGTCGGGCATGGCCCCGCGGTTCGCCTTCGTGTCCATCGTGCTGGGGAGGATCGCGTTGATCCGCACCCCGTCCTCGAGCACCTCCTGGGCGACCGCCTCCATCAGCGCGACCACGGCGGCCTTCGACGCCGCGTACGCGGCGGCGTTCGCGCTGGTCCACGGCCGCACCGCGGCGCGGGAGCCCACGACGACGAGGCTCCCCTTCTTCGCGGTCACCATCGGGGGCAAGAGCGCCTCGAGCGCGCGGCGCACCGTCTCCAGGTTCTGCGAGATCATCGCGTCCCACACCGCGGGATCCGTCTCGTGGAAGCGCTTGCCACCTTGCCAACCGCCCGCGACGAGGCACGCGCCCGTCAGGCCACCGCCGAGCCGCCCGCGGGCCTTCCCGAGGGCCTCCGCGTACGCGTGGCGCGTGGAGAAGTCCTGCGCGCTCGTCACGGCGACGCCCGCGCCAAGCTCGCTCGACAGCGTCTCCAGCCGCGCCTCCGCGTGTGCGCCGTCGCAGAGCACGAGCTTGTGGCCGCGCGCCGCGAGCACGCGCGCGACCTCCGAGCCCAGCGCGCCGCCGGCGCCCGTCACCAGCGTGATGTCGGCCATCACCGGATGCTATCGCGATCGCGATCCGGCGCGCGCGTTTCTTCGCCGCGCGAGCGCCAGGCCGCCGAGTGCGAGGGACGCGACGCCTCCGAGAGGTCCCGGCCCAGGCGAGCGTCCCGCCGCGTGCCCGACGCCACATCCGGACTCCGCGGGCGCGGGCGGAGCGACCGGCGGAGGCTCCACCGTGGCTCCGTTCGGGGGCGGATCGTCGGCTGGCGGCGTGGCCACGGCAGGGCAGGGGTGGGGGCCGTTCGGGACGAGGGCGGTGAACGGCTTGCCGTCGACGCCGTCGAGGGAGATATCGTCGATGTCCCAGCCCCCGGGCAGTCCCGGTCCGTTCTTGTCGGTGGCCACCCGGAAGCGGAGACGTACCGTCTTCCCCGCGAGCGTTGCGCCGAGGGATGTGTCCGCGGTGTCCCACGCGGGCGCGCCCTTGCTCTTCCCTGTCCACGCAGGGCGCCCCGCGAGGGGGTTGCCAGTGCCCGAGGCGATCTCCCCGGGGTAGCCGACGGGGCCCAGATAGGACGCGTCCTTCCACGTCGCGCCCCCGTCGTCTGAAATCTCCAGCACTCCCCCATCGGCGTGGACACCGTCCTTCGCCTGGAAGTCGTAGCGCTGCTTGAACGTGATCCGCAGCGGCTTCGTCGTCCCGACCTCCACGGGGGGTGAGGTCAACGTCGCGTCCATCGTCCGCGCGAGGGCCGTCGCGTGCCAGTGGTGGGCCGTGGCGCTATCGGCGCGCCGTCCCCAGCCGCCCCCGGCGGTCCACCCCGTCTGGTCGCTCTCCACGTCGTCGGCCGTCGAGCCGAACGCCTGGACATCGGTGTTCACCCGCACGGTCCGTGACGTCTTCACGAGGGCGAGGCACGACGGAGCGCCCGGCGCGGTGACATCGAAGCGGAGCGAGCGAATCTCGGTCGCCGGCCCGAGCTCGACCGGCAGCACCCCGACGGCGGAGCCGTACGCGGGCACGTTGGCGACCTTCACGCGGGTTCCGGCGGGCAGCGCGAGCCCCGTCGCCGCGGCGTCGATCTGGATCTCGACCTCTCCGGAAGGCGCGGGTCCCAGGTTGGCGAGCGTGACGCGAAGTCGGCCCTTCTCCCCACCATCGAGCACGCCGTCCTCGTCGCACGAGTACGCGGAGTCGTCCACGGTCACGTCCTGGATGCGGACGTCCTTCGTGGCGGAGCTCTCCGTCACGCCCTCGAAGTCGGCCGACGCCGGGTTCGTCGGCGCCACCGCGCACGCGCCCAGCCCGCGCTTCGCGAACGCGGCGCCGGCTGCGGCGAGATCACCCTTGTCGGCGGCGGCGATCGCGGCGAGCACGGCGTTCTTCTGCTCGGTGTACGTCGCTTCGGGGGGCGTCATCTTCATGCCCGCGACGAGGTAGTCGGCCATCGTGCGCTGGGCGGCGGGGAACGATCGCGCGGGTGTGGTCGTGCGGCCGAGGATCGCGGCGTACACCTCGAACATCGACACCGCCCACACCTCGCCGGCGGCGTGGACCTCCGAGTTGGGGTTGCTCGTGTACTTCGTCGGCGCGGTCTTGGGGAGCGCCGAGGAGTTCATGATGTGCCGGAACGTGAGCGGGTTCTTCGCGAGGTTCGTGGAGTACGGGTACCGCCGGTTCCCGAAGTACCCGCCGTCCCCCGTGTACCCGCCCGCGTAGACCGGGCGCGCGTACACGCGGGCTGGGTCGTCACCCTCGCGGAGCACGAGGTACAGCGCGTTGAAGTCGGCCCACCCCTCGCTCATGGCGTTGCACTGGCGCGTCCCGCACTTGGTGAGCCGCTTGTGGAAGTAGTGCCCCCACTCGTGCGCCACGATCGTGTTGTCCAGGGATCCGTCGCGCTCGACGGTGTCGGTCTTCCGGAGGAGGCGCGCCGAGACCTTGCCGAGCGCGAGGCTCGCCTTGATGGCGTCACCGCCGGCGAGCGTGATCGAATAGGTCGCGCCGTAGGGGCCGGGGAAGCTCGCCGAGGTCGACAAGGTCGGAGGCGTCGCCGCGACGACGTTGTCCGCGACGATCATCCCGATCCCGCCCGCCGCCTCCACGCGCGCCGCCTTCTGCGCCGACACGCAGCCCCCCCCGATGTCGACCAGCACGATCTTCCCGGCGACGTCGTTGGTCACCCCGGCGCACGCGTCGGGAGGATCGGCGTACACGAGGTCGGCCGAGACCTCGAAGTCGGTGGGGCCGTACGGTGCCACCCTCATCTGCGTGATCGGCACCGGGAGGGAGGGGGTCGTCCCGAGGGACTGCACCAGCAGGGGATCGTAGACGTACATCTGCATGCGCGGCGATCGCCCGTCGGAGGGCGTCAACATGTTCGCGTTGTTCCGCATCGTGGGCGCGGAGTCCTGCGCCTCGGCCTTGAGCGGGTCGTTCTGGGCGCCGCCGCGCCCGTAGTTACTCTTCTGGGCGTTGCCGGCGATCTCGTTGAAGCCCGAGTCGTAGAACCAGTCGTGCAGCCAGGTGTTCACGTAGAAGAGCTGCGTGACCGACGCCATCTGCTGGTCGCCGCTCGCGAGCGGGCCCTGCGTCGGGTCGTACGGGCGATCGAACGACCCAGGCGCTGTGACCCTCGCGCGCATGTCCCCGGCCGACAAGCCGTCGGGCGCGTTCACGTCCGAGTAGGCGTCCACGTTGTTGCCGACCGTCTCCGTGGCCCCCGCAGGCAGCCAGGGATCGAAGCCGCCCAGCGGGTTGTGGTTGAAGCCGTCCATCGTGATCAGGTTCTGGAGCGCGGGCAGCGGGTAGGAACCGTCGGGCACCCCCGTGGGGTGCGGCGTGAAGTCCACGGTGGGCCCGTCGAACGGGCGGTGGACCCCGCTCGTCTCGGCCCAGACGCGGTACTCGAAGGCCGCGTCCTGCACGAGGTCGGACCGCTCGAGCACGCGCCCATCGTCCGCGGCGATGGCGTGGGCGAACGCCTCCTGCCGGGCTCCTGGCGCCGGCGCGAGGAAGGTCTCCACGAGCCACGCCGGCACGAGGGCCCCGTCGGCAGGGTGGAGGATCCTGCGCGCGCGCGCAGGCTCGCTGAAGCGCAGGCCTCCGCCGCGAACGCCGAGGCGCTCGAAGCCACCGTCCTCGGGCCCCTCGTCCACCACGTCGGTCGCGGCGGGCGCGAGGAGACCATGCCGGTCGCGCAGCGCGAGCGCGACGGCGTCCTCCGCGCGGAGCACGAACGAGCCGCGCACGTCCGGTGCCTCGAGCGCGCCCGAGATCGCGACGAGAGAAAGGTCCCGCCGCATGAGCACCTTCACGTCCCCACCGTGGACCTCGATGCCAGCGACGCGCTGCGTGAAGCGGGCGATCACGCCGCCGCGGCCGGTGTCGTGCACGTCCCTCAGCGCGGCGGCCTCGGCCAGGACCGGCGCGGCGCCGTATTCGCCCGCGTGCCGCGCGAGGTGCCAGCGGCCCGCGGGTTCGGCGAGCGTGATGTGGCGCGGGACGGGCTGGTGCGATGTCGCCACCATGAAGCGCGGAAGACCCGCGGCCGTGCGTGACGACACGAACACCCGTGGGGTTGCCGGCGCGGGAGCGCCCGGGGCGTCTGGCACATCGACAGCGTGACCGCAGGTCACGACCGCGGGGAGGAAGAACGCCGTCAGAAGGAGCCGTCGAATCGCAAGGCGCATGGCAGCCCTCCCGCCGTCAGCGTATCGAGGGTCTCCGTCCCTTTCAAGTAGCCTGGTCTTCGCCCTGGTTCTGCGGTCCCGCGCGGCCGGTACGGCGCAGGAGGGCGTCGAGATCCGTGCGCGCCATGCCCGCCGCGCGCGCCGCGGCGTCGAGATCGTCGCCGAAGCGCCGGGTCAGCTCGGCCACGAACGCACGATCGAAGCTCGCGAGGAGCTGGCCGCGAGCGGCCGCGTAGGGGGCGGGCCCGGACACGCCCGGCGGGTCGGTGCCGAGGGTCGCCGGCGCGGAGGGTATCGGGCCGAGATCGAAGACGAGGTCGGCGAACGGCGGGGCCTTGCGCTTCCCCGTCGCCGCGGCGCCCGCGCGGGCCGCACGCTCGACGACCTCCTTCAGCTCGGCGACGTTGCCGGGCCACGGATGCCCGAGCAGCTTCTGCATGTTCTCGCCCCCGGGCTCGTCACGGGCGGGGAGCTTCCCGACGAGCATGCGGGCCACGAGGCCGGGAATGTCCTCGGGGCGGCTGCGCAAGGGAGGGATGCGTACCCGGACCACGTCGAGGCGATGCAGCAGATCGGCCCGGAACTGCCCGCGCTCGACCTCCGCGCGGAGATCCCGGCTGGTGGAGACGACGACGCGGACCTCGACGGGTCGCGCCGCGCCGTCCGACGCGACGAGCTCACGGGTCTCGAGCGCGCGAAGGAGCCGAGGCTGTAGCTCGACCGGGAGCGCGCCAACCTCCTCGATGAAGAGCGTCCCGCCGCGCGCCTGCTGGAAGGCGCCCTCGTCTCCTGGCACGTCGCCGACGGCCCCGAACGCGGCGGGCTCCGCCACCACACCCTCGGGGCCGAAGAGGTCGAGCGCCACGCGGTCGGAGGCGGCCACGGCGCAGTCGAAGGCGACGAAGGGCCCCTTCGCTCGCGCGGAGGCCGCGTGAAGCGCTCGGCCCACGAGTGCCTTTCCGGTGCCCCGCTCTCCCTCGACGAGGACGGGCAGGTCGCTCTCGGCCACACGCTCGAGCACCGCGAACACCTCCCGCATCGCGAGCGACTCCGCGTACAGCTCACCGAAACCCCGCGCCGTCGACGGTGCGATCTCGCGGACGAGCCACCGCGGCTGGATGGCCACGCGGGTGCGCCCCAGCCGGAGCACGGCGCCGAGCGGCAGGGTGGCGTCGCGCACGCGCGCGTCGCCGATGAACGTCCCGTTCCGGCTCTCGAGATCGCGCACGAGGATGCGCCCGCGGTCGATCGAGATCCGCGCGTGTCGCCGCGAGATGGAGGAGTCCGTCAGCGGGAAGTCGCACCCGGGATCGGTCCCGACGTCGCAACTGGCCCGGATGGGCGCCTCCTTGCCCTCGTCGGGCCCCGCGAGCACCACGATCTTCAGCGCCACCGGCGCCGGACGTCGCGCATCGGCGCCGGAGATGTCGATGGTCGGGTCCATGGGCGGCTCCCCTATGTCTTCGTAGGCGCGATAGGGATTGAACCTACGACCCCTACCGTGTCAAGGTAGTGCTCTACCACTGAGCTACGCGCCTTCGCCGCCGGAGGCCGCGAGGCCCACGCCGGTGAGAGACGGTGACTTACCGGCAAACCGGGGCCGGCGTCAAGGTCGGCGGGGGTGGCGCGTGTCGAGCGACCCTGTAGCCGCGCGAAGACGTGCGCATGGCCGTCGTGTCAGGTGATACGCCCTCGCGCGGAGGTTGCCGGCCGCCGCGCCGGTCGACGAGCGGGACTTTTGTGGCGAAAATCGCGTCCGGCACGGGCGTTGCTGTAGTCCTCGCGTCGTCGTACCGGCTTCCTTCCTTTCCTTACCGCCTTCCCTTTCTTCCTCTACGCGTTCCGCGTTCTTCCCCGGCGCCGTCCGCGCCCCCTCCCCCTCCCACGCGTGCCGTGGGCGGCGCCGGGGACATCCATCCTTCCCTTCCTCACGTCCAGGAGCTCTTCATGAGGTTCTCGAACGCGATGCGTCCGTGCGCGCTCACCGCGCTCGCCACGCTCTTCCTCGGCTCGCTCGGATGCACGCCCATGGACGTGCAGAACGGCGAGCTCGGCAACGGCGGCTTCAAGTACCTGTGCGACGCGTCGACGCCGAGGTGCCAGGCCGACGGCACCGCGCAGGTGTTCCCCGACGCGATCGCATCGGGCGCGCGCTTCAACCTTCGCTTCGAGCGCAAGGGCGGCAAGGCCTCGGTCGAGGCGGTGCGCCCCGTCGCGAAGGACATCATCAACACGGTCGACACGGAGCCGCCGTCGTTCGTCGCCATCAAGCCCGGCTGGGGTGGCTTCGTGGCGCGCAACGCATCGGGCGAGCTCGTCGACTTCTCCATGACCCGCATCCTCCGTGCGGCCAGGATCAAGCTGCCGACGAGCGCGGACACGGACACGTTCAAGCTGACGCTCGCGTACACCGGGGCCCGCGCGACGCTGCGCCCCGTGCTCGTGAGCTCGGGCGACCTCCAGCTCGCCGGCGAGGTCGGGTTCGACTGGAAGTCGGTGGACCCTTCGGTCGCCGCGCTCGAGCAGAAGGATCGTGGCCGCTGGGAGGTCGTCGCGCGCTCGCGCGGCGCCACGCGGCTGAGGGTCGAGGGCGCCGGGCTCTCGCGTGAGATCGACGTGGAGGTGACGGGGCCATGAAGACCAGGTTGAAGCGTGCATGTTACATCCTTGCGCTGGCGGTCCCCCTCGCCCTCCTCGGGGGCTGCACCGCCGGCCCGTCGTACCGGAACCACACGGTCGACCAGGTCGTGAAGCCGTCCGGCGGCGAGGCCACGACGCTGCGCTTCCGCGTCCCCCACGGCGCGGTCGTCAAGGCGCATGTGGTCGCGTTCGACACCGAGGGCCGGCGCATGGACGGGGACATCATCCCCGTCGACCCGAGCCTGATGGAGGTCGATCGCGTCGTCTCCGGACCCGACGACTACGCCGTCCTCGGCCTCCATCCGGGCCGGACGGCGCTCCGGCTCGTCGCGGGCGGTCAGATCGTGCGCGAGGTCGAGGCCGAGGTCTACGAGGGCGATATCTAGTACCCTCGTCTCGATGGATGGCCGCTGGGACGACGACGACGCGGGAAGCTTCGTTCGCGAGCTTGCGCGCACCGGCGACGGGGCGACCGAGGCCCTCGCGTGGCGCACCTACTCCTCACGCCTCCTCGGCCAGGATCCCGCCCTCGTCCTCCACGGCGGGGGGAACACGTCGGTCAAGGCGCGAGCGCGCACGGCGCTCGGCGAGGAGGTCGACGTCCTCTTCATCAAGGGCTCGGGCTGGGATCTCGCCACGATCGATCCCGCCGGCCACCCTGCGGCGCGGATGGACCACCTCCTCCGCCTCCTCGATCAGCCCGCGATGACCGATGAGGTGATGGTGAACGGCCTCCGGCTCGCGCTCCTCGATGCGGCCGCGCCGACGCCCAGCGTCGAGGCGCTGCTCCACGCCGCGCTACCGTACGCGTACATCGATCACACGCACGCGGACGCGGTGCTCGCGGTGGCCGACCAGGAGCGCGCGCGCGAGATCTGCCTCGAGATCTACGGCGCCGGTCTCGTCTTCGTCCCGTACGTGATGCCGGGGTTCGGGCTGGCGAAGCGCTGCGCGGAGGCTCACGCGGAGGTCGTCGCCGCCGGCGTCGCGCCCACCGTGATGATCCTCGAGCGCCACGGTATCTTCACGTTCGGGGCGACGGCGAAGGAGAGCTACGCGCGCATGATCGACATGGTCACGCGCGCGGAGCGCCATCGCATCGATCGGATGCGGACCGTGGCGTTCGTGGCGCGCGACCCGGACCTCGCGCTCGCCCAGGCGCTCTTGCCGGCCCTGCGAGGCGCGCTCGCGGCGTCGCAGGGCCTCCCGGACGAGGCGGGGCCGATCCTCGCGCTCCGCACCGGCGATCGCACGATCGCGATGCTCGACCGTCCGGACGCGGCGGACCTCCTGACGCGCGGCTGCGCGACCCCGGACCACGTCATCCGGACGAAGCCCTGGCCGCTCCTCGTGGACGCGACGGCGGTCCCGCCGGCCGCGCTGAGGGAGCACCTCCTCGGGGCCATCCGGGGCTACGCGGCCCGCTACGAGGCCTACTTCCGCTCGTGCCGCGAGGCGAGGGGCGCGTCGTGCTCGATGCTCGATCCCTGGCCGCGCGTCGTGCTCGTCCCGGGCGTCGGCGTCGTCACGGTGGGGAGCGACCGGCGGCAGGCCGCCGTCGCGGCGGACATCCACGAGCACACGATCGACGTCATCCTCGCGGCGGAGGACGTGGGCGCCTACTCGCCCGTCTCCACGCTCGATCTCTTCGACGTGGAGTACTGGAGCCTCGAGCAGGCCAAGCTCCGCAGCGGGGCCGCCCCGCCGGGCGCGCTCCGCGGCAAGATCGCCCTCGTCACGGGGGCTGCCTCCGGCATCGGCGAGGCGACCGCGCGCGCGGTCCTCGAGGCCGGGATGCACGTCGTCCTGACCGATCGCGATCCCGCCGCCCTCTCCACGGTCCGCGACGCGATGTATGCAAAATACAGGCATCGGCTCCTGGCGACCGTGTGCGATGTCACCGAGGACGCGGCGGTCGCCACGGCGATGCGCGCGGCCGTGTTCGGCTTCGGTGGGCTCGATGTGGTCGTGAGCAACGCGGGCGCCGCCGCGGAGGGGCGCGTCGACACGCCCGAGGGGATCGTTCGCCTCAGGGCGTCCCTCGACCTGAACCTCCTGTCCCACGCGCGCGTGGCGTCCGCGGCGAGCCGGGTGTTCGAGGCCCAGGGGACCGGCGGCTGCCTCCTGTTCAACGCGAGCAAGTCGGCGCTGAACCCCGGGCCGGGCTTCGGGCCGTACGCCGTCGCCAAGGCGTCGCTCGTCGCGCTGATGCGCCAGTACGCGATCGACCTCGCGCCCTTCAGGGTCCGCTCGAACGCCGTGAACGCGGACCGCGTCCGCACGGGCCTGTTCACGCCCGACTTCGTGGCCTCTCGAGCGAAGGCGCGCGGCGTCGGCGTGGACGACTACTTCCGCGCGAACCTCCTCGGCCGCGAGGTCACCGCGCGCGACGTCGCGCAGGCGTTCGCCTATCTCGCGACGGCGCGTTCGACCACGGGCGCGATCCTCACGGTGGACGGGGGCAACGCGGCAGCCTTCGTGCGGTAGCGTCGTGCCCCGGAGTGCTACAGTACCCACGTGAACGCCCTCGGCTCGTCTCGCCTGGCGGTCGTCGGCGCCCCGCTCCTCGCGGTCGCGGTCGGCGCCGCGTGCGGCTCTTCCGCCGCCGCACCCGCGCCCGCGGCCGCCGACGCGGGCCGCGACGTC
>SXGT01839501.1_pt1 | contig 39342 bp, 55 predicted proteins | sample 3176221 | NCBI WGS metagenome assembly SXGT01 (sample SAMN11356862, study PRJNA531348) | freshwater metagenome | isolation source: freshwater sample F1-120 | place: China: Fuxian Lake, Yuxi | collected 2017-12-25 | reverse complement strand
GGCGGCGGCGGAGGGGGCGGGGGTGGGGGGGGTGTGGGCGGAGGGGGAGCCACAACGTCTGGCTTGTACTCCGCGCGAGCACGCCACATCGGCTGACACTTCACCACATTGGCCGTCGCCTTGTTCGCGTCGACCTGAGCTTTGATCAGGTCCTGACACTGCTTGAGCGTGCTCTGCGGCTTGCCCACGTTGCGCGTGCCGACCATGCCCTGGAAGCCCAGATTTTCTTCATTGACGAAGGTGACAGCGGCGATCGCTGCGAGTGGCAGCAGCGCGACGGTGAGAAGCGTTTTCTTCATGGTCGTTCCTATCAGGTGGTTTCGCAGTCGAAGCCGAGCTCCCAGTCATCATCCGCCGAGGCGGCAGCGCCGGCGGTGACGGTGCGGCGAAGCCACAGCGCGCGGTGTTGGCCAGCGGGGATCGTTCCCAGGGCCAGGCCGGAAGCTGCGTCAGCCGGCGCGCTGAACGTCACGCTGGCGGGCGCGGTTGCTTCGTTGGCGATGGCAGTTTCCGTGGCGTTCACCGCAGCGGCTCCCACACCTATGGCAAGCGCGGTGCCGGCGTTGGGCGTGTTCTGCTCGATCCAAACGCGCGTGGCGATCATGGCGTCCGTGGCGTTCTCGTTGTGAAGGTAGATGCACCGGTATTCAATGAGGCCGGCGGCAGCCTGCGCGGCGCTCACCGCGTCGAACAGACCGTCGATGGCGTCGTCCATCTCCTCGGAACTCTTCGCGCCGCCGATCGAGGCATTGCCAACGGCGTTCGAAGCACCGCCAGAGAGGCGGCGGGAAAAATCACCTGTGATAATGGGCATGGCTGTCTCCTAAAGAATCAAAGGGTGGTCTGCGCGACGGCGGCCAGCGTGCCGTCGCCGTTGTAGGAAAATTCCTTGCGCACCGTGCGTGCGCTCGGGCGTGCGAAGTCCAAGCGGCTGAGGCGACCCGATGCCCAGGTCAGGGCCTTGGTGCTGCCGTCGGCGTAGAGCACGCCGGTGAGCATGCCGTCGACATAGGTGAAGGTCGGCGACATGGGGGGGGTTGCGGAACCAGCCGATGCACCGCCACCGCCTTGGCCGCGATCGCCGCGCGCGCCCTTCGCCCCCTTGAGGTCGACCAGGTCGCCCCACTCCCCGTTCGGGTTTTCAAAGCGCAGACCGGTGCCGATCCACTGGTGAGCGGGCTTGTCGCCTTTGTCGCCCTTCTCACCCTTGAGGCCCTTTTCGGCGATCGGCACCACCACGGCTTCGCGGATGGCGGCCTGAGCCTGGCGCTGAGCCTCCAGCCCAGCGCGCGCGACGCGGGCCCGACGCGCCATCATCAATTCCACGGCGGTGCTCATGTCTCACCCCGGATCTCGGCCAGCGCCTCCTGTGCGGCCGCCAGGTCCGCTCGAGCGATGTCTGTTCGCGCGCGCGCCGTGGCCACCACCTCGCGCTGGATCTCCTCTGCATGGCCACGCGCCTTGTCCGCATCAGCCTTCCTCTCCGCTTCGGCTGTCTGAGCAAACTGCACCTGCATCTCCAGGATGTCCATGCGCAGCTTGTGCTCGTCAGACGCGTGGGTCGCGTCCGCCTGAGCACGTTCCATGGCGAGCTTGTGCTCCACCTCGGCGAGATCGGTCTGCGCGGAGGCGAGCTTGGCCTCTTGCTCCGCCTGATTCGCACGGGCGAGCACCTCGGATTGCTGAGCGTCATGCAGCGCGCGCCGCGCTTCATGTTCCTTGCGCTCGGCCGTGCGTAACCCCAGCACCGCCTCTGCGAGCACCTCCTCCTGAGCGGTACGGACCTCCCAAAGCTTCGCGCGGGCTTCTGCTTCCCTGCGCCTGAAACCGGCCTCCGCTCGTTGCTGTTCGAGTTCTTCTTCGTTCGCTGGAGCAGCGAGCGCAGGCGCGCCAGGCGTGGGCACGTCGGCTTTCTTCTTCGCCGCCAGCCAGCTGCTCTGCTGCTCCAACGTTTCGATGGGATTGCCGCCTCGCTTTCGGATGATCTCCGGTGCGCTGACGTAGGAACGATCTTCCTGGATCGCCCATGCTTCAGCTTCTTTCTTCGGGTCGATCCAGGGCATGGCCGGTGCCATGTAGGATGCATCGTCAACGCTCTCGGGCTTGACGCCGGCGGGCAATTTGATCTGACCCGAGGCCAGCGCCACCGCGATGAACTGCTCGTAGATCGGGCGCACGATGCGGCCGATGAACTCGTTCGAGAGCGTCCCATAGATCATGTACCCCTCGACCAGCTCCTGGCGCTGCGCCGAGTATGTGCCATCGTAGGTGCGCGCGATGCTCGAGAACGTAGGCCCGGTGCCGGCGCCGATGGCCTTGAGCTGCCCAGAGCGGTACGTCTCAAGGTTCGGGTTCGGCCGGTTCGTGTCAATCATCCCAATCTCTTCGCCGGGCTTCAGGTCATCAAAGACCATTCCGGGCTGCAGCTTCATGCTGCGCGCCCCATCTTTGTGATCCGGGTCGCCGAATTCCGGCAGCTGGTACTGGTCTGGCGCGCCCTTCTTGATAAAAGCCGCCATGCTGGCCGCGATCTTGGCAGCGATGCGCTCACTCTCTTCGTAGTCCTTCAGGTCGTCGAAGCGGTTGAGCACCGAGGCGAAAACCGACACGCCGCGCATCTGTCGGATACGGTGCACGTTCTTGATGTGCAGCATGCGCGTGGCCGGCACGCGTTTCATGTGGCTGCCGGCAAAGATGCTCGACTGCTGGAGCGGATCCTGCTTGTAAACGTGATAGGCGAGCGGGGCGCCCCAGGCGTTCACCTCAATGCCCTGCATGATCACCGCCGGCGCCGCAGCCTGGTAATCGAGTGGCACGTAATCGGCCTCCAGCATCTCGACAGAGAAGGGGACTCGCGTGCCGTGATTTAGGCTGGGGATGTTCCCGGAGACCATCTGCGTGAACTCTTCGCCGTCTCGATACCAGGAGCGCGCGATCATCCGGCACGTGCTGGCCCAGTCGTGCTGCTTCGTGACCTCAGGCTCGCGGCACCAGTCCTTCCAGAGATCCATGATCTCGCGGGCGAGCGCGTCGTTGATGGTGCCGTCTTCGTTGCGCGGCTGCGGCTCCACGCCGATGCCGTTGGGGCCCACGGTGTTGGCCACGAGGGTGTTCAGGACACCGAGCGCCAGGTCATAGTTCTGCTCGAGGTGGCGGGCTTGTTGGCGAAGCGTCGCGCCCGCGCGCAACACTGCATCGTTTCCGCTGCCGGTCTCACGCCTGTTCTTGTTTTTGCGCGTGGGCCGGGCCGCTTCGTAGTAGGCGAGGATTGACCGCGCATGGGCGCGCTTGATCCCGCCCACGGGATTGAAGTAGGCCAGGACCTTGTCGATCGGGTTGAGCTTCATCGGTCAATCCGAGAAGTCGGCCAGCTGGTAGCGCGGATACGTTCGAGGTGTCGGGCTGGTGCTGGCGATCTCCGCAAGAACGGCCGCGCGCGCTTTCATGAGTTCGTCCATGCTCCGATAGGTGACTTGCGTTCCATTGCTCGCGCGGATGGACAACTCGCCGCTGGCAATTGCGCGGTCAATGGAATCCAGGTCGGTCTGAGTTAGGGCCATGCCCGGACTTTGCCGAGAGGCCTGTGCCAAATCTCAAAAAATGGCACAACCCAGCCGCTATACCCAGCAGATCGGATCCTCGTCGAGGTCGGTCACCTCGCCAGTGGCCGGGCACCAGGAGGCATACAGCCGCTCCGTGCTGGAATAGGGCCGCACCTCTTCATCGCCTGAGTCGCCGGCTGGGGACAGGCGCGGCCAGTACCGGAAGTCGTCGACGGCCCCGGACAAGGTGCGTAGGCGCATGCTAAAGATTTGGCCGCTGTGGCGATTTAGGTCGATCGCGAGTTCGTAGGGCGCGGGGGCGGGAATGGCCGTCCACAGCGTGGTGCGCCACAGCAGGCGGAAAACCCCTGGGGTCATGTCCGTGGTGGCGTAGAACGATGGGCCGATGATCTCCCGCGGCACCGGGCCCTCGCTCGGCACGAAGACCTCTTCGGTGCCCTCGGACACCGTGTCGTAGTCCACGCCGTCGAGGTTGAGCGTGTAGGCTCGGTCGGAGAATCGCTGGTTGATGTAGGCAAAGCCGCCTTCGTCTTCATAGCGAAAGAGCCAGCTTTGCTCGTCCGTTCGAACCGAGTCGAGCACGTACTGCTCCACACCGTCGATCTCCAGCGCAATGCTGTTGTTCACCTCAGACTGCCAGTCGAGCGAGTAGGTGACGCCGGCCGAGTTCATCACCGCGCCGTTGGTGCCGCTGTGCTTGTACCGCATGCCCAGAAACGACCAGTCCTCCTCGCTCTCGTTCCACCAGCAGCCTGCCAGCCGCAGGGCTTCGAACTCGAAGCTGTAGGAGCCGGTATTCGTTGTGATGCTCGCGCCCGGGGTGATGAGGGCTGGAAAGGTGCCCGGCACGCGGCCGTCGGAGATCTCTTGCGTCACGATCTCTAGCGTCTGGTCGCGGTCTTTGAGGAGGGTCAGGTTGATGCTGGCTGAGTCGCCCGGCCCGGTGATGGCGATCTCGACCCAGCCCAAGGGGTGGCGAACGGTCACGTCGGCGTTGTCGTCGGACGAGTGCTCGCCCGCCAGGCGGCGACGGTGGATGCAGAGCGCGGCCTTGCTTCCATCGCTGGAGATGGCGTCCACCAGAAGGAGTGCGCCGGTCACAGTCTCCAGCGTGCCGTCGACACTTCGAAAGCCTTGCAGGGGCGAATAGCCCTGCTGGCCCCAATCGCTCAACGACAGACTGTAGTCCCGGCTGCTCTGCGCGGTGCCGAACGCGCCGAAGCGCTTGAGCGTAATGTCCAGGTTCAGGTCTTCGGCAAAGTCGAAGATCTCGGTCTCCAGGTCGAGCTCGAACTGCACCAGCCAGCGCGCGCCGTCCGGGTCGATGTAGATCCATCCCTCGACGTCGACACCGTACAGCTGCTGTTTGCCGCCCGACAGCATCGCCTCGTTTCGCCATTCCTTGCCGGCCGCCTCGTCCGCCTCCAGTTGCTCGGTGGTGCGAGTCACAGCGGCGATGCCTGCACGCTTGATGCGATGCGTTGTGCCGGCCTGGTCCGGCCAAGTGCCGTCAGGCTGTGGGTGGGCCCGTGTGGCGCTGTTTGGCAGCGTCAGCGTGCCGCCCTGGACGGTGCCGTGGTACGGGTTGCCGAAGATGCCGATGCGCGCGAGCGGTTGATCAATCGGCGACCCCTTGTCCAGGCTCATGGCGGCGGCGGTTCGGCGAAGGTGAAGAGGCCGTCACCGACCAGCGATATTTGGCGGATCGGCTCGACCTCGAAGGTGAAGAGGCCGTCCGAACTGGTGAGCTCCACGGGATCCCAATACTCGCGCAGTTCGAAGTCGCTCTCCTCCAGCACGGTCCCTTCGCCGCTCTCCGCGGAGGCCGGGCGCCCGGTGGCGATCTCACCCGGCCGCGCCCCTTTGTTCGGTGCGGGCTTCGTCGGCTTCCAGCCTGGCTGCTCAGAGACCAGGCGGCGCGCGGCGTCCTGCAGCGATGCGCCGCTCATACATCGGACTCCACCCAGTCGGCAACGCGTAGCGAGGCGTCGTCGTAATTGGCCTGGGCCGTGAGGTCGGAGTCGATGCGAACGAACACAGCCACCGCGTTCGAAGGGCCAGACAGGATCGTGGTGCCGATCGACAGCGGGGCACCGCCCGTGGCCGTGTTGAGCCCGGGCGCCGTGAGAGCCAGGAACACGTCGGCCGCCGGCACATCGTCGCCCCCCACGATGCTGACCTGCAGGGGGTCGGCGCCGGGATCGTTGACGTTCTGCAACTGCTTGCCGGTGTCGGTCGAGCCGAAGTAGACGATGCGATCGACAGGTGCGGCGCTCGAGCCGCGCACGAAGTCGCCGCGCGTGAGCGGGACGGTCAGACCCGCATCGGAATACCAGGCAAAGCTCATAGCAGCTCCAGAAGGTCGGTGGGGATGGAGGTCTCGATCACAGCCGCGGCCTCCAAGGTAATGGGGTCGCGGTCCACCGCGTCCAGGTCAGGCGCCCGAATGGACAACTGGTGCGGGTAGAAGTTCTCCGCGAAGATCGGCGGCTTTTCCACGTTGGTGCTGAAGCCGATCATGGTCTCTTCGTCGAAGGGCACGGAGGTGCCAAGGCCGCCCACGAACGTGCCGATTTCGAACGAGTAGGTGGCCGGCGGGCGCTCGTCGTCGATCGCAGGTGCCGTGGGCAAGGTCCACTCGGGCAAGGACGCCGACTCGTCACCAGGCAAGCCCACCGCGATGGACACGGTGGTGACAGCCTCGCCGGTGTCGGCGTTCATGCGGTGCTCGAGGTCGACCACCTTCCCGCGCGCGGCGAGCCTGGGCGTGTCGACGGTGATGAGGTTGTCCAGCCAGAGGTTCGGCCGCATCGGCAGCGCGAAGATCACCCGGCCCGAGCGGGAGGAGCCCCACAGCTTCACCCAGGCCTGGTCCAGCAGCGTGCGCATGACGGCGTCCCGGTCGGCGGCCTCCTGGCCTTCCGGCTGCCAGGCTTGCGTGACGTCGCCCACGCTGGGGATATCGAGCAACGGCTCGACGGTTTCATCGTTGCCCCACTCTCGCACGTCGAACGGCACCTCCATGGTGGCGCCGATCTCTTCGGACACGCGGCCGATCGATGCCTCGAGGTCCGGCAGCACGAGCTCGACGGTGTAGTCCTCCGTGACGGTCTGCTGCCACCGGGTCTGGTATCTTGCCTCAAAGCCCAGGGCAAGGTCTGGCGCCACGCGGCGCGGGATCACATACACGCCGTCGGCCAGGTCAGGGCCGCGCGGGTAGGTGCCGGGGGTGGGATTCTCGATGGACAGGGAGCGCGTCGTCCAGCCGCGTAGGCTCTCGGCTGCGCCCTTCACCATGGCTGTGGTGAGCCAGCGCTTCGAAGGCTCCGTCTCGCCGGCCCCGATGTAGAACTGCAGACTGTTGCTGTACCCGGCCACCACCGAGCGGCCGCGCAGCCGCTCGAAGCGGTACTGCATGCGGCAGACGATGCGAGTGCGCAACCCGTCGCGGCTGGGCAGGCTGACGGAAAGCGACTCGTCGACCATGTCGGCAAGCTGCACGGTCTCAGGCAGCAGGCCGGCGCTCCAGTGCAGGAAGCGCGGCTGCTGCTGCGCATCGAGCGCGACGGACACTGGCACCGAGAGGCGCCGCGCTTCCAGGTAATCCCAGTTGTCGGCTGGCTCGCCCGAGACCTCCTCACGCCAGCGCCCGCCCAACATGGAGTCGATGTACGTCCGGGGCGTGTTGGAGAAGACCTCCTGCAGTTGGTCGTGGCAGCTGCACAGGATCACGCCGGTCTGCATGTTGATGCTGGGGGTCTCCAGCACGCCGGTGAAGATCAACTGCGGTGCAACCGCCTCGTCCGAGGTGCCGCGCTGGGCGAACCAGATCTGCACGCGCTGGCCGATCAGGGACATGGGCTGCAGGGCCTCCGTGGGGCGGAACGAGAACTCCGCCGTGCGCGCCTCGTTGTCGGCGTGGGAGACCACGACCTCACCGATGACCGAGCTGGAAATGTCGGCGCCGGCGAGGGTGACCACAGAGCGCCAGTTGCCACCTGGTGAGGATGGCCATCCGCCGGCACCGTCCAGCCCACCCAGCACGTCATCCGAGAGGATGGACAGTCGCAGCGCGACCTCGATCGCCGCCCCGCTGCTGCCCACCATTAGGCGCAGCGGCAACGTGATGGGCGGGGAGTTATGGATCTCCAGGCGCAGGGGAAGCGAGATCGGGGCGCTTGCTGGCTCCCCCGCATCTCCTGGCGGCGCCCCGATGGCGCTCGAGCCAATGGCGCCGCTGCCGATCGTCACCGCCAGGCCCCATGGACAGACGCGCTCCAGGACCAGTCCTGCGCAGCCGCACCGGTGGCGCGGATGGCGAACGAACCGGAGCTGAGTGCCACGACCGTTGCGGACACCGCGACCCCGCCGCTTTTCTCGATCTCCGTCACCGCGGGGGTACCGACAATCACTGCGTCGCCCGAACTACCCCTGCGCACCAGGCCGCGCACCATGGCAGCGTAGGCGTTGCTTCCGCTGCGACCCACGACCACAGCTTTGAAGGCGAACACGGTATCGGTCGGAATCCACATCGTGTTGGAGTTGATGGTCAGGTCGTTGCTGGTCGCACCCGACGTAAAGCCGGTGCCTGACCACAGGACCGATTGCGCTCCGTGGAGGGCATAGGGCATGACCGTGTACGCATACGCCCCGAGGGCCGCCGCTCCTAGGTGCTGGGACTGGGCATTCCACCCGAGCGCCAGGCCGCCCTCAATCAGCCCGCTGCTGAATCCGACGGCTGCGGACTTGCCGATCGCCATCGACCTGTCGCCCCATGCAACGGCGGACGGTCCAGCGGCCATCGCTTCCTCGCCGAATGCCTGGGGCGTGGTTGTCGGATCGCCCAGGTCCACCACCAGCATCGAGCCCGCTGGCTGCACCAGCCGGAGCACGACGTCGGCTGAGAAGTTGACCCCGGCGCCGCTGGCGCTTGACTGGAGCACAGCCACGCGGGTCAGGTTGCCACCACCATCCCAAGTGCCGATGCCAAGCTCCCACTGCGTCTTGTCGGCAGTTTCCGCGTGGTAGTAGAAGCGCTCGCCCGACTCTGAAACGAGCGTCGAGAAACCCAGCCGCCCGGGGATGGCGTCGCCGACCTCGAATGACGTGGTGCCGTGGGTGTAGGTGGCCGCTTGCTCGACCAGGCTGAAGAATCTCATGCTTGCTCCAAGATCAGTTCCCAGCTGGTGGCCGCGCCAGCGCCGTCGAACTCATGCGTGGGTGGGTCGGCCCATACCGTGAGCTCGGGGTAGTAGCTCACCGTGTAGGAAATGGCGCCGGTCACGGCAGCGCAAGTGGCCACGTTGCCGACCAGCGAAACGGTGGTGGCCACGTCGCCCTCGAGCAAGTGCGCGCGCGCGAAGGGCAGATATCCCGTGTCCGTGCGGCGCGCGGCCGGCAGAGTGACCACACCGGATGCGTGGCGCAGCGCCTCGGGCAGTCCACACTTCAGGTTCATGGTCGCGCCGAAGTTCAGCGCGCCGATGCCCAGCGGCACCCAGCCGTCTCCCGACAGCGTGACGCGCAGCTTCTCCCAGACCACCTGCCGCAGGCTCGCGCCGTTGGCAAAGCGAAGGGCGTTGCGCCCGCCCACGACGTCCACGCGCTGGCGCATGGAGAACGCAGCCGTCAGCGGGATCACGAGCCCGCCGATCTCGAATGCCCGCCCTACCCTGCTCATGTGCGCCTCCCGCGTGTAAGGCTGGCCCGGCGGAATGTGCGCTGGATCTCGTCGGCCACCGCGCGGTCAGCCGAAACCCGCGAAGTCGTGCCGTCCGGCCATTGGAGGTTGATCGGGGTCGGTGCGCTGCTCACCAGGCCGCCGTTGGCGTAGCCTCGCTGCGCCAGTGCGCTGATGCCCTTCATGTTGAGGTTGTCCAGGAGGCTGCGCATGCCACGCTGCTTGACGACTTCCTGGCGCAGCACGTATTCCCCAGCGTGCACAATGCCGGCGGGTTTGAATTTGCCGCCCGGGCCGGTGTAGCCGCCGCTGGCGAAGCCCTGGGGGTTGACGGAAGGCAGCACGAAGCTCTCGCCTGTGTCTAGGTTCGTGATCGTCTTTCCAGGGCTTGCGGTGTTCACGGTGACGGTGATCGTTTTGTTCTGCAGCTTGTCAAGCTCGGCCTTGAGGCTCTGGATGTTGGCCTGTGCCGCAGCGATCTCGGTGGTAATCGTGACCGGCTTTTCGAGCTCGGCCTTCAACACTTTGATGCGCTCTTCGGCCTTGGTGATCTGCTCGTTCTGCTTGGTGGCCGTTTCCTCTAGACTCACGGCTTCCTTTTCCTTCACCTGGGCCTGCGCCTTAAGCGCATCCTCCTTGATGACGCCGATCTGTTCGAGCAACTTAGCCGCGTCGTTGTCGTTGGTGATGCCCTCACTGAGCTTCGTGGCGCGCTCTGCGGTCTTCAGCGCTTGATCGCTGAGCCTTTTGGATTCGGCTAGCCTGCCTTGGAAAGCTGCGATGACGGCTCCCGACGCAGCGAAGTTGGCCTCGCTGCGCGCTTTCTCGGCTTGTAAGCTCGCATCGCGGCTCTTCTGGGCGGCCTGCAGCCGTGCTTCACTTTCGTCCTTAGGAGCCGGGCGTTGGCTGCGCGAGCGGCGATCGATAGCAGCGTCGGCGCCGGCAGTGCGGGCCTCAGCAGCTTCAGTGAGCAGAGCCTTCGCATCCTCCCGCGCCTTCGCAGCGCCATCGATACTCGCCTTCCATGCCGACTGCAGCGCGGTCTTCAGGCGCTCCACACCCTTGAGCTCTTCTTCGTTCGCCGCCCGGGTCTGCTTGGCCTGAAGGTCTTTCAGGTTCTTCACACCGGCTGCGAGGTTGGCCTCCGCTTTTGAGATGGCGCTGTTCTTCGCCGCGTTCGCATCGACTTCGCCCTTCTCGCTGGCGCGGGACTGCAGTTCGTAGAACCGGCGCAGCTTGATCAGCGTCTCCAGGCGCTTCGTATCGGCGCCAGATACCTCCTCGGGAGAACTGCCCAGCTGGCCGCCCGACGCCTGGTCCTGCAGCTTCTCGATCTCGGAGGTCAGGCTGGCGATCTGCTGCTCGGCTGTCTTCAAGGGGTTGCTGAGACCGATGCCCACCAGGGCCTCGAAGAATCCCAGCCCGGCTGTGCGCGCGTCGAGGTACTCGGTAGCAAGGTCGTTCAGGGCTGGGATCAAGACCGTGCCGAGATCGATGGCCACGCCCTTGGACAGCGTGCGCAGGCGCTCCAGGCTCTTTTCGAACTCGAGCGACTTAACCACCAGCTCCTCGCTCAGGATCCCGCCCAGGCGTTCGGCTTCATCGCCGGCCTCCCGGAAGCCGGCGCCATTGTTGCGCAGCAGAGGCAGCAGGCGCGCGGAGTCGGACGCGATGGCCTCCAGGAAGAACGTGAACTGCGACTGCGACAGGTTGGCCTTCTCCAAGCTGCTGACGTACAGCTGCAGCGCCTGCGGGCCGCTGAGGCTACGGAACTGTGCTGCTGTGACCCCAACTCTCGGGGCAATGTCCTTAAAGAAGTCAGCCAGGGGGCCGCCTCCGGTTTGCAAAAACTCGCCGATCTTGTCCTGCGTGTCCTTGAAAATGTCGGCCAGCTTCTCCTGCTCTATGCCCACCGTGCGAGCGCCGAAGGCGAGCTTCTGGAACTCTTCGACGCTCACGTTCGACACTTGGGCCAGGAAGGTGACTTCCTTGGAGACCTGGGACAGATTGCTGGCCGCGGCCACCAGGCCTGCCACCGATGCGGCTCCGCCGATGCCGGCGAAGGACAGTGCCTTGCCGGCGAGAGACTGAACCTTGGTGAGGTCCGTTCCGAGTTGTTTTAGCGAGCCTTGGGCCGTCTTGATCGCGCGCTGAAATCCTCGCGGGTCGCCGCTGATCTTGGTCTTAACTTCAGGAATTGTCGCCACGGTTCAGAACCTCGATTGCTGCCTCATAGACCCGGAACGGGTAGTCCCAAACCTGCGCGTGGCCACGCATGGCGAGAATTACGCAGGCTCGCTCAATAGTGTTTGCTGCACTTGGCTTGCCATCAGTACGGCCGCCCCCGCCATCGCGGTCCGCACTCGAAAAAAATGGGGGTTCAACTTCCGACAGGCTTCGAGCAGTGGGCCGAACTCCGAGGGCGCCAGGCCGTCCAGTTCCTCGGCGGTGGCACTGCTCATCATCACGATGTCGGCGATGGAGCACTCATCGAGCGCCAGGTGCTGGATGGGGTCGACTTCAATGAGGCCCTGCTCGGCCAAAGTCGCCCAGTCGCGCACCTCGCGCACCGTTAGTTCCCGGACGGTGACCGCCAGGGTGCCGACGTTGACTGTGTGCTTGAGGGGCATCAGGTCTCCTGCTCCATCTTGAAGAACTGCGACAGGCCAGAGCCCACCACGGTGGTGTCCTTCTCGACGGTGAAGGTCAGCTGCAGAGTGCCAAAGTCGTCGCCGATCAGTGGCACGTTGGCTGCCACGCCCAGCTTGCACTTGTACATGCGCACGCTGGCGGCCTTGTCGGTCACGGTGTTGATGCCCTCGAAGAACACGGAGACGTTGGGCGCTGCGTTGATCAGCGCCTCGACGTCTGCACCGGCCAGCGGCGTATAGGCCACGGTGACCGTGTCGCCGTCTTCCACGTCCTCGCTCACCACGGTCGAGTTGAAGGTGATGCCACCCAGGGACACCACATAGTCGGTCGTCGGGATGACATCGGCGCCCACCGTCACCACCGGGGGGACAGTCAGGTTGATCAGGCGGTTGGTCGGAAAGAACTTGCCGAAGTGCGCCACGTGCGATTCGCCGGTGATGGGCGTTGCGGCAAGCACCGATGTCTCACCCCACAAGGCCAGGGCCAGGTTGTCCGGCGTGTAGTGCCGCAGGTCCATCGAACCGGTGACCGACTCGACGCGGGCCACCGAGGCGTCGATGCCGCCGGCCGGATCTCGGTAGTCCCGGAGCTCCTGGCGATTTTCGGTGAACGCGTACTGGAACGCAGACGTGTTGCCGACGTCCGCGAACGAGCGCGCGCCGAAGCTGGCGCCAGAACCGTAGGGCGCGATCTTGATCTTGCCGCTGCCGATGAATGCTGACATGAAAACTCCTTACGCCAGGCCGGTGGCCACGGCAGACAAAATGAATGAAACCGAGACCCGCACGATCCGACCGTCGAAACCAGTGCGCTGGCCGCCGGCGACCGCCGAATACTTGTGGGGAGAGAACTCCCAACCGGTGGAGGCCTTGATCGCCTGTTCGACCGCCATAGCGGCCAGCAGCTTGTCGGCAGGCGCGGCGCGTTTCACGTCGAGGAACGTGTGGGCTGAGTAGCGAACGGGATACTTCGTGGCCGTGCGCACTTCAGAGCCTTGCTCGATGCCGTCGAAGACCACCTGCGCGCCGACCTTTGGAGAACCTGCGTCCGTCCAATCGATGTCGTCAAACGTGGTGAGGATCGGTGGCAGCGTCGGCACCAGAGCCTGCCAGCGAGCGATGAAAGCAGCTTCGAGCGCCCAGATGTTCATGCTGGCACCACCTCGGCGATGGACTCGAGGCCGGAGCCGATCCGGCGCGGCGGGCTCGCCACCCTGTAAGCTGCGCCGCCGATGGTGATGGCCTGGCCGTCCGACAACGCCTGCTCTGTCGGGTAGCGCAGGGTTGGCGCGCTTGCCACCACAACGTCCATGACGACATCGGGGTTGTCGAAGATTGCCCGGAACTCTGCGCTGCCCGCGACCACGTCGCAGTTGGAGCAGGCGCGGTACACCGCAGCCTGCGCCCTTGCTTCCAGCACGTCGAATCCGGGCATGGCGATCAGGTCACCGTGCCGGGCACGCCGGTGAACTTCACCAGCAGCGTGGTCACACCGTTGCCAGCCGCCTCCCAGGCGACGGCGGGCGGGCCCGTCACGTCACCCGTGGCAGGGGTTGCCAGCTGGTCGTCGAAGTTGGCTCCGGACACGTCCCAGGTCAGGCTCTCGCCCATCGCGATCACGGCGGCGCTGAGTTTGGGCACGCGGAACACGCCCTCGATCTGCACGGGCCCGGAGGCGCCGTTCGCGATGGCCATGAGGGCCACGCCCAGGATCTTGTTGATCTTGACCACCTGACCAGACGCGATTGCGCCACCGGTGCCGTTGGTCCACTGGACCACCTTTCCATCTTGCTTGAAATTGGCTGCCATGTCGTGTTACTCCTTCCGGGAGGTATTGACGTTGAAGGGATGGGTGATCAGACGCCGGCGTTGGTGACAGCGCCGCGGAAGTCCACAGCGGCCGTGCCGTAGTCCAGGCGCACCTTCCAGCGCGCACCGTCCACGTCGAAGCCATCCTGCATTTCCAGGTATGGATCGCTTGCGCCGTCCAAGAAGGCCACCTCGAGCACCGGGGCCTCGCTGGCATCGGCGAAGAGGTAGCGGCGGGTGCCGCTGATGCGCGGGGTGTCCACGATGTCGCGGAACACGCCGTTGACCATGTTGGGCTTCTGCAGCTTGCCGGTCGCGTCCGGGTCGTACTCGGCCTCGTTGATCGTGCGCGCAGTGCCACCCAGGCCGATCGGCACCAGCAGCACGGCCGGTCGCAGGTCCAGATAGTCGTTGCCCGAGACGTCCAGCTGCGAGGCCATCAGGACGCGATCGGCGTCGATCGCGGCCATTGAGATGGCTGCCGGGGCGCCGATGTTGTTGTGGCTCGCATGGAACAGCGTCTGGCCGTCAGGCATGACCGGGCCGAGGCCACCGTTTTGTGCGAGCACGGCGTACACGTCCGCTTCCACCGTGCGAGCCGCAGCTTGTCCGAGCATGCCGGCCAGGCCGATGAAGCTGCCCAGGTCATCGTTGATGATGGCCTGGCGGCTCAGATTGATGATGTTGCCTTTGGTGGTGGCCGTGATGGAGGCCTTCTCACCGTCGGGGATGGTCTTGTTCGTGAACTCGCCGAGCTCGTTCACCGCGTCCAGCACACCAAAGCTGCCCAGACGGTAGCGGTTGTGCGCACGGAAGTCACTCACCGAGCCGGTCGCGCAGAAGCGGTTCCAGGTCAGCGCGGCCAGCGCGTAGCGGGCCTGCAGCGTCTTGTGCATCACATTCTCGAGCAGCACGGGGAAGTCGCTGGTGCCCTGCGTGAAGGCGGCGGCCACGATCTCCATTTGGCCCATGCCGACGGACTTGATGTTGCCGCGCTCCAGGGAGGCGCGTGCCAGGTCCAGCAGCTTGCTGCCACGGTACGGGTTGGAGCCGAGCGAGGCTTTGACCTTGGCGTCGGTCACCACGCCGGCACGGCACATCAGTGCGGTGGTCATGGCGTCCATGCGCTTCTCGGCCTCTTCTTCCACGAGCTCGACCTTGGGGAAGGAGCCGGAAGGATTGGCCGGGGTCACGTCCTTGCCCATCTTGTCGAGCAGCTTGGCCTGGATGGCTTCCAGGCTCATCTCGGGGTCGGTCAGCACTTCGGTCTGCAGTTCGGCCACGCCGGGGAGTGCGGCGAACGGCTTGAACATCGCGACAACCTTTGCGTTGTCTTCCTTGGTGCGAGCTTTTGCGGTTTCAGCCGCCTTCACGGGATCGGGCATAGAAGCCTCCTTGGTTGGTGCAGCGGCTGCTGCGGGTTTGAAACGGGAAAGGTCGAAGCTGCTGGCGAGGGCGGCGGCCACGGCCACTTCGTCACCAATCTCGTCCGCGAAGCCAGCCTGGACGGCCTCTTCGGGTGTGTACCAGTGGTCCTTGCCGTCGGACAGCAAGGTCATGACCTCTTCGCTGTCCTGGCCGGACTTGTCGGCGTAGCCGCTGCACACGGCCTTGGCGAAGCGGTCGAGCACTTCGGCCTCTTCGCGGAACTTCTTCGCGTTGCCCATGGCGAAGCCCCAGGGGGCGTGGATCATCATCTGGGCGTTTTTCGCCATGACGATCTTGTCGCCGGCCATGGCGATGTAGCTGGCGATGGAGATGGCCACGCCCTCCACGTAGGTGTGGACCTCGGCGCGGTGGCGCTTCAGAGCGTTGTAGATGGCCATCCCGTCGGAGACGGAGCCGCCATAGCTGTTGATGCGCAGGTTGATGATGTCGGCATCGACCTCTGCCAAGTCGCGCACCAGGCTGGAGGCGACCACTCCGTCTTCATTCCAGCGATCACCGATGTTTCCAAAGACCAGCAGCTCGTGGACTTTGGGTTCACCTTCTGCGCGTGCCTGCGCTTTGATTTCATACCACTTCGGCATGCCATTCCTTTCGAGAATGCACGCATCGTTTCAGGAGTGGTGTGCCAAATCTCAAAAAATGGCACTACGTTCGATCTACCTACTTGCGTCGAGCGCGCAGGTGGTCCGCGAGGATGCGATAGAACACCCGTTTGCTGATCCGGAAACGCTTCATCACCTCCTCGCGGTTCTTGCCGTTGAACATCTTCATGGCGGCCTTGTTCCGCTCGGTCCGGTCTTCGACTCTCGTAAGGTACTGCGACCCGAAGCGCTGCCTCATTTCATCAGCGATGATGGCCGTGAGCGCTGCCATCTTCCCAGCGCCAATCGTCATGTAGTCGGGACGGTCGCGCGTGATCTTTACCAAGATCATTTCCACATCGTGCCGCATGCTGCTAGGGGGCGCGTCAGTCTCTTCGCTCAAAACTCCATCCGTCATCGTCGGACCTCATATTCGTTTTTTGGGTGGCTGGCGAGACGGGCCGCGCAACGCGTTCCGCGAGCGAAGTCAGCGCAGCTGGTCGTTCGGCTGGGGCCGGTAGATCGGCTTCGCCGGCAGCCTCTGACTCAGGTGGTGCAGCGGTGAATAGGTCATCGCCCGGCAGAAGCCTTGCGCGCAAGTTCTGCCAGGCGTGTTCCGATTTCTTGTGCAGACCCAGGTAGTGCGCGGCCGCAAGGTTGTAGGCCATCAAGTCGAGAGGCTCGTTGGCTTCGCCCTTCTTCTGCTCCCACCAGCTCACCTTGCGGCCGCGCTTAAACGCGTAGGTTCGATACTCAGCAGTCAAGCCTTTGAAGTAGCTCTCAGGTAGGTCCGAGCTGAAGTGGACCGCGCCTGGTCCAGTGTTCTTCCCCCAGCGCGCCTGCAGGTAGTCCTTCGCTGTATCCGGCCCGATCATCCAGAGCTGGGCACCATGGCGCTCGGTCTTACCCCGAGCATTGAGATCCACGAAGCTGGGCTTGCCAGCGATGATCGGGCGGTTGGGACGGCTGTACCCTTTGATGGCGAAGATGTTGCGCCGCTTGCGGGGCGTGGTGAAGGCGTACACGTCCTGCGTGTTCGAACCACCCGAGTCAACGAACGCCGCACTGATGGTGAGCATCGAACCGCTGACATGTCTGTACCGGCCGCGCAGTACGGCGTCGGCCTGGTCCCAAGTCTCTTTGTCTGACGGGCTTCCATGAATCACCTGGTAGTCAACAACCCAAGCCTCCATCCCCTCGCCCCACGCCACCACCTTGATCTCGAGCCGATACGCCTGAGTGTCAATCGCCGCAGTGAGGACAACACCACCCCAAGGTACGGTGCCCAGTCGGTAGTCCTCTGCCCGATTGAGCAGCGCGTCGTAACGCGTGGTCTCCTTGGTCCGAGCCCAGCACCGGGCCAAGCGGGTGTTGTAGAACACGATCATGGCCTCTTCGCTGCCCTCCTCCAGCTTGAGTTTTGCAGCGTCGTACTGCCTCCTGAGCGCGGTCCAAGGCAGCCATCCGTAAGGGAGAAACATAGCCGAGATCTGGAAGCTTTCGGTCTCCCCATCCCCAGGCACGCCATCGCTCCACAGCCCGCGGGCGAACATCCTGGATTTGTCGCCTTCTTCATGCAAACCGCCGCACGTTTCGCACGGGTACATCACCCTGCGCCCGTCCTCGCTGGGAATCAGCCGGAAGAAGTCCAGCGTTTGAGCGTGGCCACAATGGATGCATTCGGCAAGGGCCTCGCGCCGCGTGCCCATCTTGTAGAGCATCTCCACAGCCGACTCGTCCTCAATGGTCGGCGAGCTTGGGTAGTAGCTCTTGCGATCGCGTTCGTGGCTGGTCTGCCTGGTCTCAACCAGCTCGCGAGGGTCGCCCTCCCCGCCAACGTTGTCTTTGCTGCGGTCGACCTCGTCGTACACCACATAGGTGACCGACAGCTCCGAGAGGTTGGCCGCGGCACCGGCCGTGGCGATGTAGAGCGCGCCGCCGGGATAGGCCTTGATGTCGTTGTTGTTTGTCGACGCTCGTGAACTGGGCTTTGCGAAGCGGGTTCGAAGAGGTTCTGTTGCGGCGACCACCTTGTCGATGCGCGCAGCTGCTCGCTTGTGCAGCTTTCCCGTGGGCACCACCCAGAGGAAGTTCTTCGGCCGCTGATGCACAGTCTCGCCCAGGAAGTTCAATGCCACCTGCGTCTTCAGCATCTGTGAGGCGCCCATCACCACCACACGCTTGCAGGGATGGTCGGAGCTCAATGCTCGCGATGGCATGCGTGCGTGGGGCGTGCGCGACGTCTTGTACGGACCTGGCTCCGACGCTCCCGTCTCCTTCGGGATGATCATGTTCATGTCTGCCCATAAGTCGACCGGCAGATTTGAGTCCGGCTCGATACCCCGCGCCAGGGCGTCGAGCATGATGTGGTAGCCGGTGTACAGGTCGCTCACTGGGCCGCCACAGTAAGGCTGAGCTTCTCGCGCAGAGTCTTCGCAAGCAGCTCCTGAATGGCACGGTTATGTCGGCGCAGCACCTGGGCGCACTCGCCTGCGCTCGCCAGTCCCGCCATCTCCGAGGCCAGCGAGTTGACGGAGGACTCCAGAGCATCGCGAAGCTCACGAGCCGCCTCAAACCCTCCACGGGCCACGTCCTGCATCGAACACAGTTCGCCACGCAGCTTGCGCAATTGAATCTCGGCCGTTTCGGCTTCCGCTTGCTCCCGCCTGGCACGCGCTGCGCTGTATCCATTGGGATCCGCTGGAGGTGGTGGCGGTGGCGCTGCATGCGTAGGCGCTATGGCCAAGTTCGTATCCTGGACCGGTCGCTCAGCGAAGGCCAGCTGAGGTGTGGATACGCGTCCACCGTCCTGGCCCGAAGCCGCGCGGACCCGTGTGTTCTTCTCCCACTGGATGTCAGCGACCGTCGGGTCGATCATCCCGTCGATCAAACTGATCCGCTTCTCGGCAACGGCTTTTGCCACAGCCGACTTGGCGACGCCGCGCAGCCGCGCGTATGCCGACTGCGTGATCAGTTCCACGCGATGGTTCACTTTTGCGCCTCCTGTTCACCGAGTCGTTCACTAATTCCCAGGTGGCCCGCTAGCGAATTGACGCGGTCGCGATTACCCTCGGTGGCATACACGCCAGGAGTACCTTTTTGTGAGTCGCGAACGACCCTGCGGTCGTCATGTGCGCCATCCCAGCTCATCGGGCCGTCCTGACTGCGCCGGCCAGGGCCTTGCCGAACTCATCAGCGAATCGAATGGAGACCACACGTCCGGCGATGGCGGGTAGATCGATGACCTTGGAATAGGCCGCCTCCTTGACGAACAGGAAGACGGGCACCACTGCGTCACGCTCGATGCGTCGCCACACGCCAGGCTCGAGGTGCCGGGCCTGCGGGCGTGCGTCTCCCGGGTTGCGCACGAAGTAGGCGATGCGAGTGACGCGCTTGCCGCGCCCTGAGAACACGGCGATGCGTCGGCGCAGCGCACCGAGGATCTCGGTGATCTGCTTGCGATCCGGGTTGCCAAAACGATCCAGCTTCAGCCCTGCACCTGGCACGGCCCTCATGCCGCTTGGCAGTGCGCCAGATGCCTGCAGGGCCACTTCGTAGGGCTTGAGCCCTCGCGACTTGCCGGTGAAGCTCTCGCGCACGTACTGCGCTGGTGAAGCACCACGCGTGGCCTGGTCGCGCACGCCGATGGTGGCGTTGAGATCGGTCTTCTTGGCCGAGGTACTGAACGTGGAGCGCACGATGTAGCTGGTCGGGTTGTCGAACACCGAGCCCAGGGTGGCGCGCAGTTCGGCATCGACGTGCTTCGCCGTCCTGGTGATGGCCACAGCGGTCGCGAACGGCGCCTGTTCTTTCGCAATGCCGTCCAGGTAGCGAGTCACTTCCTTGATGTTGTCGGTGATCCGAAGCTCCATACCCTTTTCCTTTTTCTTCATATGAAAAGAAGAGATGCCCGTTACGCCTGCGCGCGAGCGTGTTACGCCCACATGCCGCGCCGTTACGTGCGTTACGCGTGTTACGGGGGTGCGCGCCTCACGCACATGCACGCGCGCCTGCACGCACGTGGGTGTGCGCGCACGCACACACGGAGGTGGTGGCGTAACACGCGTAACGCACGTAACGACGCGGGTTTGCGGCGTAACGGCGTTACGCGGGAGGCGTAACGCGCTCACTTTTCACCCCCTGCTCTTTTGCTCGAAGAGGGGGCGGGGGAGGAACTCGGTTCATCGGAGCCAGACCCGCCTTCGCGTGAGCGCAGGAAACGGCTCAGAGCGAGGTCAAAGGCGTCGACGGCGCTGCCGGCCCACTCGCCCTCGGAAACGCCGTTCAGAGGCCCACAGCCTCTCGGAATCCAACAACGCACGGATTTTCGGCTGCTGGATGCGTCGACGAGGTTGACAATCTTGTACGTGAGCGCGGGCTCGAGCTTCATGCCGTTTGAATCACGCTCGACCTTTTCCAACGCCCACTTCTTGACCGTGGACGTGAACTGGGCCTGGTTCGGAGCCCAGCGCTCACCCGTGTTTTCGACCCAACGTCGGAAAGCCCGGTACAGCTGTTCCGTCGAACAGACAGTCTTGGGCAAATGCAGATACCCGTTCATCCAATCCAGCATGAAGCGCTCGCCGGGCTCCATGCTCAGTTCGATCAGGTCCTGCTTGGCCTCCGTCATGAGCGGCTTCGTGTGCTCATGAAACCCACCCAGGGGGTAGTTCAACAGGTAGTGCATCCATTTCGCCGCACCGCCAGCGGCGAGGAATGCTCGCACCTTGTCATAGAGCTCCCCTTCTTCAGGAACCGGTGTGTACACGACCAGGTGGCGACGGTCCCGCTCTTCCAGCGCGATGGGCATCTTCTCGTTGGAGAGGAACACGAGGTTCGCCCAGTTAGCCTCCCAGCGTGTGTCGGTGCTCATGGCGCGGATCGGAATACGCTCCGCGTCGATCATCCACTTCAAGCGGTTCTTGTTGTGGAAGAGTTCCTGGCGGCTAACCACCTCGTTGCAGACGACGAGCTGCTTTGCGGACACCCAGGCGTTGTACTTTTCCTCGATTTCGGTCTGACCGACCATCACGCCATAGCGGCCGTACATGTCGCGGACCGCATCGAAAAACAGGTTCTTGCCAGTGCCCTGGGGACCGTGGAAAACCAGCGCGGTGGCCATCTTTGCTCCTTGCTTCTGCAAGGGCAGTGCAAGCCAGCAGAGCACCCAGTTCTTGACCTCATCGACGCTAATGACCGAACTGTCGCAGCGGCTACAGAGGTGATCCAGTAGAGCGAGCATGGGCTCGACCTCACGCGCCTCGCACGCCACTGGCTCGATTCCAAGACCGGCCCACAGGTTTATGCAGTCATCGCCGCACCGCTCCGTCGGATCAAAGACGAGCTGCTCTTCATCAATGCTCTTTCGATCTGGAGAGGCCTTCCACATGCGCACGTAGTCAGCGCCGTACATGTGTGCCATGTTCGAGAGCTTCACGATTTTGCGTTTGGCGCCATCCCAGGCTGTGTCGGTGGGATAGATCAGCGTGAAGTTCTCGATCAACTGCGTGTACTTGCCCCAGTCGACCTTCTTTTTTGGCCTTCCGCCGGCGGCTGGGGCCTCCCCCCCTTTCCCCTTTGAAGTCGCGCTAGCGCTATCGGGGGAAGGGGGTGGGGGCGCTGAATCTGTGCCATCAGACGCACTGGAACGCACCTTCCTGCCCGCATTGAGCGGCAAGACATTGCTCGGCGGCTCATCTACGCCGGAGGCCAGGAACGCCGTTTCCGGCCCTTCACTGTGATCGCCTGTATGCTCGTCACCGGGCTCTTCAGGCGGGTGGTTTGAATCGCGGGTCTCAGTCACTCAAAGACTCCAAGATGAGTGACGTCACACGCTGCAACTGGCGCGCCACAACGTCAAGCCCTTCGCGCTGGTGCAGATCATTGAAGTCGGTGTCCTTGACCTGACGCGTTTTGTCATTGAAGACCGGCCACACGATCTCGCAGGAGTCCGTATTCTTTGCTGCCAGGCGCGCGTGCCTGCACCCAGGGTTGGACCCCACGTGGTCGGTCGACTTCCAGTCGTCGTCGGCGCACACCAGAATGAACGAATGCGGATACAGGCCGCGCAGTAGTTCTACAACCGCGACCAGGTTGTACGCGTCGAGCGCGACAAACACCGGGAACTCTCGCTCGGTGGCCATGCGCAGGGTTAGCCCAGTGGCGTATCCCTCGCAGACCAGCAAAAGTTTCATGCGCGCGCCTTCCAACGCCCCCAGGCGCACGCAGCAGCCCGTCTTGGAGAAGCCTTTGGTGAAGCGCTTCGCTCCCTCAGGCCAGATGCGCTGCACCGCCCTCAACGCCTGATCGCGCGGCATGTCGTAACGAAGCAGAGGCACGACCAGCGTATCGCCCAGGTAGCGACAGGCTTCGCCGAGTACGCCTTTGCGTTCAAGATAGGGCGAGCGCCCCTCGGGCTGAGCTCGGCGCCATAGATCTGCAGCGCCGAGTGCCGCCAGCTCACTTTCCTCCCGACGCGCGGTCTCGGCGCGTTCTTCAGCCGCCTTGCGCTCTGCATCCAGCCTGGCGCGCTCATTAACGCCCAATGGTTTCCAGTCGACCTCCACCTTTTCGCTGGTGCTGTGCTTGTAGCTCCCGAAGCGGCCGACGATGAAGCTTCCGCCGGCGTCAGGACGGAAGATGCGCAGCCAGTACCACCATTTCCCACCCCTTCCACACGTGCGCCGCTTGGGTGCGTCGATCACCAACGGCAGGTCCTTGTCGCGAAAGACGACACCGAACTGCTCCATCTGGTGGAGCACCGAGGCATAGTTGTCCATCAGCTCATCAACCTCTTCATGCAACCGCTCGAGCGATGTACTGCTCGAGGATGGTCAGGTTCGCCTGGCGCGCGATCCACTGCGTGATCACGCGGTTGCCGCACTCGTTCTCGAAAGCCACGATGTGCCGCGCGGGCAGCTCGCGCTTGTTCTCCAGCTCGCTCAGGTAATCGCTCAGATGGGTCGCGTACAGACCCGTTGCTTCGGCAAGTGCGCGCTTTGTCAGATGTCGCCGCGTGCGCAAATCCCAGCACGTGCGCACCGCTTCGCGATAGGTGCGGATGACGGAAATCACGTCTGCTGCAACCAGTCGCGGGCCCTGGTAGTACGTCAACATGGGCAGATCTAGCTGCATGCTCTCCTCCTCTCACGATTGAAAAAACTCACCGGGTTACCGGTTGAGTTACCAGTTGGGTTTGGCTCAAAATTTTTTGGATGAAATTGCGACCCAGCTCAGAAGAAAAGCCCGCCGGCGGCGCACCTGGTTGTGGCCAGGGAGGAGGAATCAACCCCAGGTGCGCCGCCGCCACTGAGAGTGGCCACGAGGCGGGACAAATGCCGGCTGAAAAGATCAAACGTCGGCAACTGCATGGGGGCGGGACTGCCCGGCCGGATACAGTGGGAGTGATACCAACCACTGCGCCAAAACGACAGACTCATGAAATACAAGCATTCGCTTCCAAGCAGCGCGAAGCCTTTGCCTGCGATCGCCGCCTGGCTTGGTGCGACAACTTTGTTGCTGGTTGCCAAAGGAACGCAGCGCGACAGCGACAGGCTGGCCCGGCACTTCGCTGGGCTAGCCAGGTATGCGGAGACACGGGAAGACTGCACTTTGGAAGCCATGCTGATCGACCTCCATCGCGCGGCTCGCACAGTCGCGAGCTGAGGCAGCTCTGTTGCCTCGTTGTGGGCGGGCCTGCCCAGCCGGGTACAGTGGGAGTACCACCAACCACTCCTCCGAAAGGACAGGCCCATGAGCATGGAGCTAGACTTCATCGAGCACCCCAGGTTGATCACCATTCGCAACATCACCATCAACGTTCGGGCGCGCGTGAACCTTACAGATGCACAGGCAGATACCGCTGCTATGCATTTCTATCGCTCTCGGCGATGGACAACAATGCATCAGAACGTGGTGCAGCAATGCTTTTGGGTTGGCGATCCAGACTTGCTAGAGCCGAGCGAATAAGCCCCATTTCTGGCGAATGCACAAGGAGCGACGTTCTACCCGGCAGGTTGATACGAACGTCGCCGTTCGCATCGCAGATCGCGGAGATTGGGAAGTGCGCTGAAGAGCCAGGTAGAACCGGAAGGTCGTCTGGAAAATCGACAACGATTTCCGGCCCGCGCTTGATGGGGCAATCAAGACACGACAAAACCGATTGGAGCAATCCAACTTCCTTTGCGCGCACGAGCAGCGCACGACGTCGAGGAAGAATCACTTCGAGATCGCCGTTCAAGGCAACGAACACCCTCACCCGCAGATCCCCCGACCGGCACGTAACATTTGTGCCGTTGTCCTGGGTATCCACGCCGATTACACGGGAAACGTATGCGTCGATCTCGTCTTCTGTCGCCGCGGCTAGGGACTGTTCCCGCAGAGAGGGGCCCCCCTCGCCAGAAGCGTCGCCTTGTGCTGGATCAGTCATAGGCTTAAACCTTTTGAGGATTGGCGGACCTGTCCAGCCGGATACAGTGGCGGCTCCGACCCCAACCACTCCACCGAAAGGACAGGCCCATGAAAAGCTCGGAACAAGGCGAAAGGTTTCAAACCCTCAGAAAGAAGTACCTCGTCGAAGGAGATTTGAACTATCTTCTGCATGTGTTTGGTCACACGCTCGCCGAGCGCGAGGGATACATGAATGCCGATGGCGTAGAGGCCATTCGGATTTATCTGATCAACAAGCACCACTGGCTCCCGCGCGATGTCCGCTCGATGTCGCACGAGGATCTGCAAATTGCTCTGCATGTAGAAATGCAAGGCTGGACTGCGCCTCCAGAAGCGCGATAGTCAGCGGGGGAGCCCCTCTTTCAACTGCCTCGGCGAGCTTCCAGGCGGCCAATTTGGCATTGAGCTCGCGCAACTCTTGCTGCAGCTCCAAGTACCGTAGACGCTCCGCTGCGGGCGCACAGGCGCTCGGAATGGGTGCGGCGTCGCGGGGTGCCTCAGACATGGTCGAACACCTTTGTGTGATGGGCGGGCCTGTCCAGGAAACGGGATATGGACTTGATCAGACGCATTTGCCTCGAAATCGAGGTACTCCCACTTGGTGTGCCACTGCGTGGCTTGATGGACGTCGACGAGGAAACCTCCCTGCGGCACGCCGAGCTGCTCACGCAAGACGGCCTCGTCGAAGGCAATGTGTTGCGGTACCAGGAAGGTGGCGGGGCTGCCTTGCTGCGGCAACTCACTTGGAGCGGCCACGACTTTGCCGATGCAGTCAAGAACGAGGGTGTGTGGGCCAGAGCCAAGTCGAAGATCCTCACGTCTGGCGCCTCATTTACCTTCGAATTGCTCAAAGAATTTCTCAAAGCCGAGGTCGCGAAGGGCTTCCCTCCCCTCAACTGAGAGCGAGAGCAGATTCCGCAGGTCGATGGCTGCGGCGAGCAGTCCCGCCTTGGGTGAAGAACCCAGTGCCGCCACATGCCGGGCGGAAACCGGAAATTCGATGTAGCTATCGGCCTTTTCAAACAGGATGGCTGAGAAGTTCGCCATCTTCTTGGCCAGCGCCCTGGCCGACTCATTCGACGCGCCAGTGCTGCCTTCGCTGTCTCCTGACACCGCCACCCGCGCCGCCAAGTACACCTTTGAATACGCGACGCCGAAATCCTCGGGAGTGCGAGCGGCGAGGTCGAGCGACCTTTCTTTCTCTGCCCAGGCGCGAGCAGCATCCAGTGCCGCCTCGTGGGCGTTCCTGTCCGCGTCGATCGAGCTTCGCGAGCGAAAAAGGGCTATCAGAGAAGCCGCCAAGGACGGCTTCGTCACTTTTGGCATCGCCCCCCGTCCTCCCTCGAGAGGTTGGTGCGGATCTGATGGTCTAGTGGCCATGAAGATAATCCTTTTGGATATGAGTGGGCTTTCGAAACCGGGTAAAGTCGGTCTTCTCCCCACGAATCCGAGTACGAAAGAATTCACTGATGAAGAGAGATATGGAGCTCCTCAGGCGCATGTGCCTGGCGATCTCCGAGCTGCCTCCAAGCGTGCCGCTGCGAGTGCTGACCGATGTGGAAAAGCCGACGTTTTTCGAACACGCGGAGATGCTGATCAGTGCCGGGCTGGTCGAAGGCAGGGCCATTCGCGACCCATATGGCAATTCCATCGCCGTGCTGTGGCGACTGACCTGGAGCGGGCACGAGTTTGTCGACGCTGTCAGGAACGACGAGGTGTGGGGCAGGGCGCGCAAAAAAATTCTCAAGTCGAATGCCTCATTCACTTTCGATCTGTTCATGGACGCACTCAAGGCCGAGGTCGCCGAGGGCTTGCCTCGCTTGAGCTGAGCACGAGAGCAGATCGCGGGGCGGCGGCAACGTGGTCATACATGGGCCGACCCCTCGACGGCCTCGGCGTGCGTGCTGCCTCCGTCAACATGAAGCACAAGCCCGGCCACTTCGGGCTCGACCAGCTCGGGCCACACACGACGCCAGTCGTCAGGAAAAAGGCCCTGACGTGTCACTTCCTGCTCTGTGAAGGTTTCGATCGGTGCACCGTGCTCGAATGGGATGGGCTTTTCGCCACTGGCCATCTTGGTGACGAACGACGCCGGCACCTTAAGGTGCTGCGCAAGCTTGGCCGCACGGCCCCGCTCGGCTGACAGCCACGTTTTAAGGATGTTCATGACGGCGATTATATTCCCCATGGGGGAAATTTTGTCAAGGCCCGCGGGGGAATTTCTTTTTTACCCTTCGGGTTATGCAATTGAGAGCATGCAACCTGTGGAAGAAACTCGGCGCATGCGCCTGCAGATCCTTGTCGACCGACACAACGGCATGGCAAACCTGTGCGAAAAGCTCGGCTACGCACGAAATGAGACTGCGACTCTCACCAGGATCTTGAACGGTAATCTTCGCCATGACAGAGGGGGTAAGCCGTACAACATGGGCAGCCCAATGGCTAGAGACATAGAGGCGAAGGTTCGGCTTCCGGACGGCTGGATGGACACCCCACCTACAACCGCGGAACTGAAGGGCGATGCAGATCCCCTGAGCAAAGCGATCGACCTTCTCACGGCAATGGAGCCTGAAGCCAGGTTCCAGGCCGTGAGGCTGCTAGATGCGCTTGCTCAACCGCCCAAGGCCAATGGAACCGACGGCCCACACTGAAGCAGCCCCAGAACCACCAAAGCTCAAGATGCCCGCATCCAACACCACCCCTCACAAAGTCGACGTCGTTGAAAACCACCTCAATGCCATACAGCGGGACAAGGGCCATGACACCACGGAGGTGGATGCGTTCGCACTCGTCCTGAATCGCATGCGCAGCGCTTTGGTCATCTGCCAGGATTCATTTCCGGAAGGTTTTACTGACTCTTCCGTGGCCATCATCGTGGCCGAGCTGGGAGCCACCTGGCGGCACTTGCAGCTGACGAATATCGAGTCCGAAGACGGTCGGTAGCGCCCGAGACCCCCACACGTTTCGCACCGTGATGCCCTCAGGACGGGCGGCAAGGTAGCGAGCAGCTCGTCGCGCAGATCGGCCAACGGCCCGATCAGGAAGCGCTCGAGCGCCAAGGCCACTTCCTGGCGGCCAACGGTTGCTGCTTCAAGCTCCACGCCCGTCAACTCCTCAGATATCCGGTTGATCAGGCTCTCGTAGCGCCGGCGCTTTGCTAGCGCATCCCGGTCCACGCATCCACGTTCGGATGGTGGTATTTGCTCGTCGTTGCTCATCAAAACTACTCCTTTAGTTACAGGGATAGCCCCTGCGGGGAATATTTTGACATAAGTTTCCCCAAAGGGGATTGACAGACATTCCCCGATGGGGAAATAATTTGGCCACGTTTTCACAACGGAGGCCAGATGCCCAAGTCCATGCCCGGTGCGGTCAGCACCGCCCCAAGCTTCGACCGCGCTCCCTCACGCGCTTCGTCGTGTATCGATGTAGTCGAGCTCGAAGGCGAGTCAGCGCGCCAGGCGCTGGTTGAAACCCTCTCAGCCGGTCTCGAACTGGTCCCGCTGGATTCCGACGCCTGGAGCGAGAACCTCCAGCGCGCGGGCTTCACCTTCGATCGCTCTACCGAGCGAAACAGATTTCGCGCAGAGGTGACCCCTTGAGCGCGCTGGCGGCGGTGGCAAGCGAGCCGAGCCACATGGCAGCCCTGAAAGCCGCGCTAAGGGTTTATGAACCGGGTGGCTTGTTGGAGAGTGCATTCGCCGCTCTCCCCGAACGCATCGAAAACCTGCCCATGAACGAGGTGCAGAAGTGGCTCAAGCCCCACGACGCCGAGATTGCCCTGCACGCGATCCCCGACCGCGATGTCGATGCCGTGGTAGCAGGAGAAAACAGCGAACGAACCTTCTTCGTCGAGCCGCACGGCAAACATCCCGCTCCTCGGGTTGATCTGGGTGATGGTGCCGCTGGTCATGGTGATCCTTCGTCGAAAGTAGCAGCGTCAGGTGGCCATGCGCCGGACCCCCTGCTCCTCAGTGCATGGACCCGTCTCTCCAAACACGCGAATCGTGAGTTCCTGGCGGACGTGCCGAATCTTCTGCGGTCCCATTGCGCTGAGGTTGCCCCTGACTTCATCTCCGATGGCAATGCCGACGTCGCTCCTCAACGAGAACACGGAAAAAATGCTTGCTTGGTGCAGGCGCAGCAGAAATCTGCTTCGCGCTTCATCGATCAGAATGACGGTCCCGGTGGCCATGGCGAATCATCCTCGGTTCAAAGCCACATCGTAGCCCTGACGAAGCCCGAGCAGGTCAGGGGGGCTGCGATATGAACGCCGCGCCCATCCTCGTTGAGAATGCGCTTGCTCTGAAGAACCGCGCCACGCACGGCTTTCTCATAGCGGCGGTGCTCGATCGACCGCTCACTGCTCAGTTCTGGAGAGGTCAGATCAATGGCCTGAGCGCCATTCTGCAGTGGGGAAGCGAGCTGAGCCACATGGCAGCCCTTGACGCCGCGTCAGGGGGCTACCAGCCGAGCGGCTTGTTGAAACGTGCTTTCGCCGCTCTGCCCGACGGTTTTGAACGGCTTCCCCTGACCGAGGTGCAGGAGCTGCTCCGGGCCCAGGGCGCGCAGATCACCCCAGATTCGATCCCCGACCGCAATGTCGATGCCGTCGTTAAAGGAAAAGACTGCGAAGGCGTCTGCGTCGTCCAGCCGCACGATGAACATTGCACGTCTCGGATTGACGTGGGTGATGGTGCCGCTGTTCATGGTGAAGCCTCGTTGGTTCAGGAGCGGATCGTAGCGCCTGTCGCGCCCGGCCAGTACTGGACTGAACAATCAGCTTGGTATGCAGGCCCAGTCGTCCAACCAGACGGGCGCGTGTTTGCACTGCTGCTGCCCGACAAAGCCATGACGAGGCCAAGGGAGAGCTGGGCTTTTCGGGTCGAGAGCGTGGCAGCAAACAGCCTGCACGATGGGCGCGCAAATACGAAGGCCATGTTGGCGGCCCGCAGTCCCATCGCACGCGAGCTTGAAAAGATTCATCCCGATCTTTACCTGCCAAGCCGCATCGAGGCGCAGCAGATCTTCGCCATATTGCAGGAAAGAGTCGGCCGTGGCGCTTTCTGGACTAGCACCCAGGCCTCTGCCGCGTGTGCGTGGTGCCAACACTCCGGCGATGGCTACCAACACACGTACTCGAAGGTCCGTCAATTTCGCGTCGTGGCCGTCCGCAGTGTGTTGCTTCACTCCTTCGCATCCGCAGGAGGTGAGCAATGAGCTTCCTCACCAGGTTGCGAGAGGCATGGAGCGTTCTGCATTGCAGCGGCGCGCCGTTCTTCGTCGAAGACGGCTCCCACGCTGACCACACGTTTGCCACAGGCGGTCCGGACATACGCTCGCCGGATGGACAGAAGCTGCTCGGGCACAAATGCAGTTCGCATCACAAATACTGTGGCAGCTGCCCGAGACGCCAGGCGTACTGGGAGCTCCTCCCCCCCGACGAACTCTGGCCGGAAAACACCCATGTGCCTGTCAGGGTCCAGACGATCGAATCCTACTTGCGTGATCGTGAGCGGGAAGCTGCTCAGGTTGACGATCTCGACAAGGAACATCTCCTCGCCTTCCAGATTCTCGGCGGTGGCAACCGAGACCTCAAGGCGCACCCGGTCCTGAACCCAGTTGCGCCAGGCGTTGAAGGTGCCAAGCACGGCACCGAGGACGGCGAGCGCGGTGGTGACGAGCTGGGTGGTGCTGGGCTCCATCCTCGCACTGTAGCCCGATCAAGGGGACGGCCATGAACGGCGCGCGCAACTGGTGGGCCGGTGCTGCGGCCGCCGCAGTTTTCCTTGCCCTTGGCGCCATGCTGGACGAGCAGCCCAGCGAAGCCCAAGACATTGCAGCCGACGTCGAGCACGCTCACCAAATGGCCGTGTTCGATGCGCAGATCGCCCGCACGTCGAAGGCCTTCTGCGTCAGCCAGGTCGGACCCGGTGCAAGGGCCCTATGGACCGTGGATGGCGACCTCGTTTGCCGGCCTGCGGCTCAACTTTCCACGGCGGGAGCTGACGAATGAGCGAAGCGCACGCAATGAGCGATCAAATCATCGCGCTGCTCAACCGCGCCCGGACTGGGCTGCTCGCTGCCTGCATGGAGCCGGCGTCCGAGCGTCACAAAGCGGATGAAGGCTACTTGTTCTGGCAGGGTTACGCCAAAGCGCTGCGCGACCTTCAACGTGGCATCGGCGACAAACTCGCGGACAAGGATGAAGGCTTAAAGGGCTATGAGACGCCTGGCGCTTTGCAAGCTGCATCCAGTTGCTTGCGAGATGACATCTATCGGCTCTCTCGTATTGAGGCTGTGGATCGACTCACAACTGCCGGACTCCAGCTCCCCGATGACCCTATCGCCGACTTCGATGTCGGAGCCACACGTAAGCTCGAAAACGACATAGTCAGCGCCATCGACAGACACGGCGAACATGCCGCGCCTTTGATTGACGATCTTGATCGTGCCCATGGACATGGTGACGCCTCCGTGGTTGAAGGTCTCATCGTATCGCCACTCGTGTCGCCCCACACAAACGCCGGAGGTGAGCGATGAGCGCCCGCCAGAGCGAGGGCACCGCATCCGCCATTCGGATCCTGCGCATGCGCGGCCTGGTGCACATCGGCTCAACGATCGAACCGAGCCCCTTTCGTGCGCGATCCAAGCCCGTTTGGATCCGCACCGCCGCAGCAGCCGAGCAGGCGCATGGCCAGCAGCAACTCCGCCGCGCACGCGCCGCATGACGAGCTCGAACCCGCCACCGTGCAGCGAGCATGGGTCCTGCTGCGCCAGCCGTCCTGGCCGCCCACATGGGAGGCCACCCAGGACGACGCGCGCCTTTCACGGCTGGTGCTCACCTATGCCCGCCAGCTGCAGCGCTCTGAGGCCAGGCGCGCAGCCGCAAACGACTGGACACCTCTGCTGGCGCCCACGGCAGCGCCGAAGCGCTCGCACGAGGTCCGCTACCACTGCGCACCCGTTGCCGCGGGCGTGGTCGATCGCAAGCGCGCCGCCGCAGGAGATCGAGACGACGACTGAACCCCTTGTCACCAACACATGCACCTACTGAGGAAGCAATGCATTCGTCATGTACCCAAGTGGCCTCGATCCCCGAGGTCGTGTTTCCCGTTCTGGATCTGCCCAAGCTGGAGCTTTGCTTTAAGGACGGCACCACCGTCTGGCTGCGCCAGATCAGCGCGGATGTCCTGCAACGCTCTGTCGCTGATCGCGGCGAGCTGCTGCAGGTCGATCTGCGCCGTCTCGCGCCGCTGCTCGAGGACGAAGTCTTCCAGGCCGCCCCACACGATCAGCCCGGGGTCATCTTCTTCACCTTGCGGCATTGCTTCAAGAACGCCGAGGCGTTTATCGAGGCCGTGCGGCAGCTGCACAGCGGCAAAGGCGGGGGACTGCCCGCATGAGGAAACCATACGTCGCGCGGGCAGGTGGCCTGCCTTACCGGGTAATCGAGTTTTTCGAGCAGAACCCTGAAGAAGAGCTCTCGCGTGTGGATGTGGCGAGCAAGTTCGGGCTCGCACCGAGCGCGGTCGCTCTCGGGCTGGACGCCGCAGTAAAGGGTGGCGCACTCGCTTACGAACACAACGACGACCTGACGCTCGTGTACCGGCTGCCCACGCAGAAGGGCGCGGACAAGGCGCTGGCCGTCCCTGCGACGACCTGGCCCGCCGAAGCGCGCCCGCCTGCGAAGCGCGCCGCACCGCAAAGTCCCCGACCGTCTGAAGAGCAGCTGAGCCAGCTCGTGGTGGAAACGGGCAAGCCACTACCTGGTCGAGGCCTTCCCCGCGGTTTTGAGAAGTGGGCTCCGCTGGTGGGTCTGCTCCAGGAGCCGGACACGAGCGTGGCGCTCCCTGCCGAATGGGTTTCAGGCCTTCGGCGCTACCTCACCACCCGCAACAAGCGTCACAAGGAAGCCAACGAGCCAAACCGATACACCCTTGGCCTTGACACAGAGGGAAAGAACCGGCTCTGGAGAACCGCGTGACACCCTCGATCGACGACCAGGCGGCACAGGGCCTTCGACAGCTCAACAACCCGAAGGACGAACCCACTGGCCATTTCACCGGTCGCTGCATGCGCTGTGGGAGCCAAGACCTGTGGGACGACAACACCGCGTACGGCTGCAACTGCTGCGGCGGCTTCTGGTGCGGCATCGAGCCTCGCCTGGTGCCGGACTCTTCACAACCAACGCCGAATGCTGAGCTCGGCGACGACCCTCAACCCACCACCGGAGACAACAACCATGGCTGACGACGAGAACAACCTGGGCGCGGCGCTGGCCGCGCCCGAGTCCACACACGCGACCGAAGAGGACCTGGTCGGACGCAAGGTGCGCATCAAGGACACCGCGAAGGACATGGGCTCGGACAATCCGCACATGTGGGCGGGCATGTACGGCGAAGTGAAGAAGCCCGGGCCGTTCGGCACGATGTGGCTGATCGCCCAAGGCAAGAAGTCCAAGCAGTTCGATCGCGCGGACTTCGACCTGGTGCAGGAGGTGCCGACCACCTCTGAGTTGGCGCCATTGCTCAGTGCGGCGCCGGCCTCGTTTCAAACGAGCCTGGTGGAAGCCGCGCCGGCCCAGGCGATCAACAGCCTCACCAACCCGCGACGCCGGCGCGGGCTCGACATCGACAGTCTGAGCGCTCTGGCAGCAAGCCTGCGCGCGCATGGGTTGATGCAGCCGATCATCGTGCGTCACCTTCCCGCGCATCGCCTGGAGGAAACGGCGGGCATGGATCCGCGCCCTGCATACGAAGTGATCGCAGGCGAGCGCCGCTGGCGGGCCGCACAGATCGCCGAGTTGGCCACGATTCCGATGCTGGTGCGAGACCTCACGGACGACGCGGTGCTGGAGCTGCAGCTGGTGGAGAACATCGAGCGCGAGGACCTCGATGCCATGGAGGAAGCAGAGGGCTTCGCGCTGCTCCGCGACAAGCTCGGGTACACCGTGGAGCAGATCGCCGAGCGGATTGGCAAAGGCAAGGGTGCGAGCTACGTGCGCAAGACCATGAAGCTGCTCGAGCTCACGCCTGAGAGCCGCGAGGCCATGTACGACGGCCACCTGGGGCGCAGCACCGGTCTTTTGGTGGCGCGCTACCCGGCCGAGCGCCAGGCGGCCGTCCTGGCCTTCATCAAGAGCCAGGCAGTGAGAACGCCCGGTGGCAGTGAACCGGCTCCGTTCCGAAGCATCGCGCCGATTCTCCACACTCGCTTCAACACCGACCTGTCGAAGACAGCCTTCGACATCGAAGACGCGTTCCTGGTCATGGAAGCCGGCGCCTGCAGCAAGTGCCCGAAGCGCACAGGACAGTCGGCCGACCTCTTCGGCGATGCCGACCAGGCCACCACGAGCAGCTGCACTGACGATGCCTGCTTTGCGTCGAAGAAGGTCGCCCACATCCAGCAGATCCGGGCCAAAGCCCAGGAGGAGGGCATGCAGGTGATCGATGAGGACGAGGCCAGGCAGCTGCTGCCGTCTCCATGGTCCACCTATGTCCAGGGCTACGTGCCTTTGACGGAAGTGATCGACGTTGTCGAGGTGCAGGGCAAGGATGATCTCGTGGTGACCGTTGAGGACGGCCTGCGAAAACTGGGCAAGAAGGCGCCAAAACCCATGGTGCTGATCAATCCACACACTGGCGCGGCAACGAAGGTCCTGCCCGAGCAGGTGGTCGAGAAGTTGTTTCCTGAAGACAAGCCCGATGCCCCCACCGGCCGGAGTCTGCAGCACGCTCCTCAAGCGGATACGCGTCCGCCAGAGGAGCTTGTTTGGCGAGACGGCTTGGTGCGCCGAGCCGCCTTGATCAGGGCGTTCGACGTCATCAGGACAGGAGAGCGAACCGTCGACGAGTTGAAGCGCACCGCGCTCGCGCTGCTCGGCTCCGACGACCAGGAAACGCCTGGCGTTGAGGACTACCTCGGCTGGCTGCCGGACCTGGAAGCCGCGTCGGACGTATCCGAAGTTCATCGCAGCCGCGTGGAAGCCATGAACGACTGGGAGCTCGGACAGCTGATCGCGATGCTTTCGCTGGAAATGGTGCTGACGCGATACCCGCACAAGGCGGTGGCCAGCGACGTCCTGGCCACGTATGGCATCGATCTACTGGCGGTGCGGGACAAGGTCGCCGAGGATCTGGCACGTGAGGTGGGCGAATCGGGAGACGGGGCTACCGAACACGATGACCCGGACGGCGAGCAATGACCGAGTCGATCGAAACCAGCGAGCGCGAAGGCGTTCCTTACGCCGGTGCACACACCGTGCCGGTGTCGCATGTGGATCTCATCGCACGAGCGGTTCGGCTGCTGCGCGAGGACGCAGAACTCCTGGCGGAGGGGGCAACCATCGACGGCGCGCCGGACTGGGAGAACGAGTCCGAGGCCAAGGAAGCGCACGACGAACGCCTCCTGGTTGCCAGAGAGCTTGAACTGCTTGCCCCCGCCGCGGTGGCCGCGCTCAGGAGCCACCCATGAGCAGCAAGCCCACGAGCCCTCGCCATTTCAATCTATTTCTTCCCGAGGGCCTTCTTGACGGCAGTGCGCGAAGGCCCGGCCGATTTGACGGCTGCCTTCACCGTCTCCTTCGACGCCCCAGTGGTCTTTTGCAGCTGCCGAATTTCATGCGGCTGCTGGCTCACCAGCTTCTGGTCCAGCTTGACTTTCTTCGGATCGTCGCCCTTTGTCGCCATGGATGCCTCCTGTGGAAAAACCGCAGTATTGCAAACGATTGGGCCGCTTGCAAATGAAGTCGATCAAGCCCAACCCCACCTACGGCCTTCTCGACGAGATGCTGGCCAGTCCGCTTGATCCCACGCCGATCGATAAGCGCACGCACCAGCTCAGCGCAATGTGGCAGGGCCTGTCGTCGATCGAGACGGGTGCTTCGCCTACGACCCACGATTGGAGGGTCTGTAGCGACGCTGTAAACCTGATGGAGACGTTGGTCGAAATGAGGGTGGTGGAGGATCTGAATGGTCTTCTGATGGACGCGGTCACTGCGCTCGCCCAGGCAGGGCGTCGCGCCACCAGCGGACAAACGATACGCCTCGACGCCGGAGGCATCCTGGCTGTACGAGCCGTGCTGGAAGACTATGCGGCCGTTCTGGACGCAGTGCCTCACCGCACCATGCTGCGCGCCCACCGACGCACTGAGCGCCGTATCCGCCAGATCCTCAGCGGGCAACGTCGGCCGCATGACATCGAGGTCGTCCAACTATGAGCCTCTGGATCGAACTTACAGCGGCAGCCTTTGGCGTGTTCGGCACCGTGCTGCTAGCCCTCAACGGCCCGCGCGCGGGATGGGGTTTCGTCGCCTACCTGGCGAGCAACGCAGGCTGGATCCTCTTCGCATGGAGCCACGCGCACTGGGGACTGCTCGCGCAGCAGGCCGCCTTCACCGCATCGAGCCTGCTCGGCATCTACCTGTGGCTGTGGAAGCCGCGGGCCACCAGTTCCAAGGATTCAACGTGAGCCTTCCTTACGAAAACAGCACCAGCGGCGAGAAGGCGCTGGGCGAAATACAAAAGCTGCTCCGTGGCTTTGGTTGCAACAAGTTCGGCAGCATGATCGACGACGCCGAGGGAATCATCCTGATTCAGTTTGACTGGCGCGGCCGGGAGTGCAGCGTCAAAGCGTCCATCAAGGGGTACGCCACCGCATGGCTCAAGGCGCACCCGTACAACAGCAACCACCGCTACCCGAAGGCACAGCACGAGCGCCGCGCGATGGACATCGCAAGCATCGCTGTCTACAGCATCTTGCGCGATTGGATTAAAGGCCAGATCACCGCGATCGAGACCGGCATTCTGAGCTTCGAGGGCGCCTTCCTCGGGCAGATCCTGCTTCCCAGTTCCGGAAAGACCGTGCTGGACGCCGTCATGCAATCCGAGATGCTGCCTGCACTGAACTACACGGGAGCGAAGCCATGACGGAAACGAATCCTTGGCACCCCATGCGCAACACCGTGGACGTGAAGACCTTGGGCAAGCTTGCAGAGGAATGTGGCGAGCTCTCCAGCGTTGTCGCACGCTGCCTGATTCAAGGGATCTACGAAGTCCATCCCAGCACCGGCAAACCGAATGTGACCTGGCTCCAGGAGGAGATCGCCGACGTGATCGGAAACATTGGCCTGGTCGTTGACCGATTCAATCTGGACCACGAGGCCATCGTCGCGCGCGCGGAAATCAAGACCGAGCAGCTGCGCCAGTGGCACCGGATGGCATGAGGGATTGCATCACATGACCACTATCGTCAGCATCAAACCCCTGTATCTCAGCCGCGAAGAGGCTGCTAAGTTCCTCGCCATCTCAACCACCACACTGGAGAGCATGGTGGCCAAGGGCCTGGCGCCGAAGCCGCGCAAGGTGAGTCCCGCGCGAGTTGGATGGCTGGTCGACGAACTCGAGGCTTGGGGCAGGGCGCGTCCCGAGTCGGATCTGGCGCCGCCGCCGGACAGCGGATACGGGCGATCAGGGAAACCTGTGGCGTGAAGACGACTCCGATGTACTATTCGTTTCCGGCGCTGCCCCGGGTCGTCTCCGCCTCCCTTGGAGTCACATATGCCTTCAATCCTTGAATCCCATCAGAGCTACTCTAGCGACCCTGCACAGGCAGCTGCTGAGCTGCTGAGTGCGCTTTGGGATGGAGTGTTGCCAGTAGACGTCAGACAGTTGGCGCGTAACTTGGGATTGACGGTTGTGGAACGTCACCCCGATGGCGCGGAAGAGCCCTTTCCATACAGCGGTCGTTTTCGACGAGCGCTTCAACTCATCGAAATTAACGGTGGGGACGCACCTGTGCGCAAGCGATTCACGCTAGCTCATGAACTCGGCCACTACGCGTTGAACCATCCAGACGCGCTGCGCGACTATCCTTCAGTGTTTTCCACGACGGCAGGCGACCCCCTCGAACGTGCTGCCAACCACTTTGCAGCATCCCTTTTGATGCCTGCCGATGCGCTCACAAAGGTGTTTCAGTCAGGCGAGGCCGCCAACCTGGATCAGTTGTCAGTCATGTTCGGTGTGTCCAAGGTGGCCATGACCTACCGGTTGCAGCACCTGGGACTCATTTGATGACAGAAGGTGTTCCGGACGACAACGACAAGGGGCCGGTTCCGAAGCCTCAACCCCAAACGGACTTTGGCGGACCCCCAACTCCATCGGAGCCTCCTGTTGGTGTTTTGCGGAAGTATTTCCGACGTCGTGATGACCAGGCGAAGCTGGAGAACAAGGCGAACGAGGCGCTGCTTGATACGCGACACAGGCGGTTCTACCGTACGGCGGCGATCGGCGTCGGGATCACGACGGTGGCGATCTTTGTTGGCTTGTTGGCCATCCTCGTGCTCAGTATTCGTGAGCATGTGACCGACGAAGTCTCGCCTTTGGCCGTCGGGCTCTGTGCCTCCCTCATCTTGTCAGTGACGGTCATGGTGCTGGGATTCGCAAAGTACGCCTTTGCTCCACTCGAGGAAAAAACAGCCGCCGAAGCATTACCCGTGGTGCCGTCTGTTGAAGGTGCAAAGCTCGCTGTGGATACGGTGGGCAAGATACTCACTGAGGCGGGAAAAGCGTTGAGTGCAAGCAAGTGAACGCCTCATCAATGACGGGGCTTCATGCACCTTCCAAATAGTCCGAGAGCCGCTTGAGCCACATGTGACGCTCCGTGTCGTAGGTGTAGGCGTTGTAGATCCCGACCACACCCTGGGGCAGGTGTCCGAGGATCGCCTCGGCGATCTCCTGCGGACACCCCAGTGAGGCGAGCAGCGTGCGGCTGGTGCGCCTGAGATCGTGGGGTGTCCAGTTGACCACCGGCAGCACGAGGCCATCGCGCTTGCGACCCTCGACCTTTTTTGAATGCGGCTGAAGGTTGTAGATGTAGGTCGAGAAGTCGTGCTGGGTGTATTGCTCGCAGCGCGCATCCTCGAACAGCCAACCCGACTTGCCCACCTTCTTGAGGCGTCGCTGCACGACGGCCAGTGCCTGGCCAAAAAGCGGCACGCGGTGGTCGACGGCGTGCTCATGCCGGGCGTTCTTGGTGAGCGCCACCGGCATCGTCCACCACCACCCGGTGTCTTCCTCTCGCACGTGCTCGGGACGCATGGCCAGGATCTCACCGCCACGGGCACACGTCCAGAGGTACATCACCGTCGCGTCGCGGCCGAGCTCGTGCATGTTGGGCAACCAGGCCAGCAGCGTGGAGATCTCGGCGGGCGGCAGCACGCGCCGGCGCATGCCAATGTGCTCACCACCCACGAGCCTGCCGCGGCTTTTCAACTTGCCCTTCATGATCATTCGCCACCAGTTGGGCGTGGAGTCCGGCAGGCGCCCGGCATCGAGTGCCAGGTCCCAGGCCGCACCGAGCAGTGAGCGCAATTTGACGGTGGCTGTGGGCGTGTTCGCTCGCGCGTCGAGCGCCTTGTAGGCCTGCGATCGCGTGAGCGTGGCCGCAGGCTGCTCGGCCAACCTGGACTCTTCTTTCAGGAAGCGCTGCAGGGCGCGCTCGGCGGCTTTTTGCCCAGCGCTTTTGCGCTGCTTCAGGGGCCCGTCAATCAGGTCCTGGACCACCTGGCGCACTGCGTAGGTGTCGGCGCGGCCCGTGGCCCCGGTGAGCTCCGCTCGCCTGGCGCGCTTGGCCTGCCCCGGGTCCTTGCCAAGCGCCTTCTGCTCGCGCAGCTCATCCCAGCGCGCGATCGCCGCCGGCGCGCTCATCGCTGGCCAGTGTCCGATGGAGACCTGCTTCATGCGACCGCTGGCCAGCGATTTGTAGCGGTAAGTCCACGTGCGGCGGGTCTTGGTGGCCGCCAGCCGCAGACCGAGGCAGCCCTGCACCACCAGGTGCTCGCCGGGCTTGAGCAGCTTGGCGGCCCGAGCGTCAAAGAACATCGCACGCATCCATCGTGTGTACACTCCAGCCTGTTTTTGTGAGTGCTGGCCAGGTCGTGCGACCGGGCGACCGAGGCGCAGGCGACGCAGGGTAAAGAACCTACGCCGAACCTACGCCGAGGTGGCAAGTGTAGACGGGTTTAAACGGGTGGCGATGGGAAGTCACTCGGGACCACTGGGGTGAAAACTTCAACTCCGACAGGCACTTACAAAAATAATCCGTTGCAGATCAACGGGTTGCGCGATGCGGGTGTAGTTCACTGGCAGAACGGCAGCTTC
>SXGT01371181.1_pt1 | contig 39371 bp, 30 predicted proteins | sample 3176221 | NCBI WGS metagenome assembly SXGT01 (sample SAMN11356862, study PRJNA531348) | freshwater metagenome | isolation source: freshwater sample F1-120 | place: China: Fuxian Lake, Yuxi | collected 2017-12-25 | reverse complement strand
GGAGGTTCGAATCCTCTCGCCCCGACCAATTTCTCACCAACGGGCTTGGCTTTACCGGCTTGCGCGAAGGCAGTAATGGCCATAACATTATGGTCATGGCGAAGATCCCTTCCTCCGTCCGTTCGTCTGTCGGTTGTGCCGATTTCAAAGCTCGTTGCCTTGAACTCATCGACCACGTCAAGGAATCGCGTGCCGAGTACATCGTCACGCGGCATGGCAAGCCTGTCGCCAGGCTGGTGCCTGTGGAGACCGAGCAACAGGGATCTCCCCTCGGCAGCATGAAAGGCACGGTGCTGAAGTACGAGCGGCCCTTCGCTTCGGTGCCGGCCACGTGGAGCATCGAGATTCCCAGCGACGGGGAGTGACGCGTGTTGCTGGATACGCACGTCTGGATCTGGCTGGTGAATGACGAGCCGCGGAAGTTTGGACCGCGCACACGGCGGCAACTCGGGAAGGCCACTGGTGTTCGAGCGGCGTCAGTCTCAACCGCGTCGGCCTTTGAGATTGCGGCGTTGCACACGGCGGGTCGTCTGCACTTGTCCCAGCCCACGGACCGATGGATTCGGAACTCGATCGAGCGCGCCGGCTTCAAGGTGATCGACATCGAGCGAGACATCGCCATCGACGCCGGCATGATTCCGGCTGCGGCCCTGCCTGACCCGTTCGATCGGTGTCTGGTGGCGACGGCCCGCGAGTACGGAGTGCCGCTGGTGACGTGCGACCGACGTATTCTGGACTACGCGAAGCAGTCGGGCCTGGTGCGAGTCATCGACGCGTCTGTCTGAAGCGGTCTAACGCCGCACTGGGCCGAGCGGGATACAATCTGCACGTTATGATCTATACAAGGCGTGAATTCACGAAGCTGGCTCTGACGGCGGCACCGGCGGTGGGCCTCATTGGCCAACCCGTTTCGGGTGCATGGCTTGGGCAGAGCCGGCCGAACTCGCTCATCAACGGCGTGCAGATCGGGGCCATTACGTACAGCTTCCGGAGCCTGCCCGACCAGAGCGCAGAGGCCACGCTGCGGTACGTCGTGGACTCAGGCGTCAGCGCGATCGAGTTGATGGATGGCCCTGCCGAAGCGTTCGCGGGGCGTCCAACCTCGGGGCGAGGGGGCGGTCGCGGCGGACGAGGCGCCCAGTTGACGCCCGAGCAGGTGGCCGAACAACGCGCAGCGCAGGTGGCAGCGCAGGCTGCGCTCAAGGCGTGGCGCACGTCGGTCTCGATGGATAAATACAAGGCGCTGCGCAAGATGTACAACGACGCGGGCGTCTCGATCTACGCGGTGAAGATCCTGAGCCCCAACATGTCAGACGAGGAGTATGAGTACGTGTTCGACGTCGCCGAAGCGCTCGGTTGCACGCACACGACACTGGAACTGCCGAATGATGAAGCGCAACTCAAGCACATCGGCGACTTCGCGATGAGACGCAAGATCTACGCGGCGTTTCACACGCACCTCCAGGGCTCGATGACGGCTTTTGATCGCGCGTTTGCCCTCTCACCCGGAAACATGGCCAATGTGGATCTGGGTCACTACGTCGCGGCCGGCAACATCGGCGGAACGGCGGTCGAATTCCTAGAGAAACATCACGCCCGGATTTCGAGTGTGCACATCAAGGACCGGAAGTCCAAGGCCAACGGTGGCGAGAACGTGCCATGGGGTACGGGAGATACGCCGATCAAGGACATCCTGCAGGCGATGAAAGCGCGCGCATGGAAGTTCCCGGCCACGGTCGAAGTCGAGTACCGGATTCCTGAGGGGTCAGAGCCAGTCACCGAGACCAAGAAGTGCGTCCAGTACTGCGCTGACGCGCTGAAATAGAGGCGCTCCGCGGTCATCCCAGAGTCCTGCGAGCACTCGCAGGCAGCGCCTGCCAAAGGCGGGTGGACTCGGTTTGTTCGTGCCTCAGGAGCGTGCGGCCGGAAGGGGGTGAGCTCGTACAAGCGCTTCGAGCGCCCCCCGGCATGGCTAGAGGCGCTGAGTGGCGTGTCCGCAGCAGGATGCGGCGCTCAAGCTGCCCCAGGGCCGCAGAGACTGCGGCGAGGGAGACCGGTTTACCGAGGAAGCCCTCGAGATCGTCACGAATCGCGACGCCGTAGGCGTCGCGGTCGAGCCGAACGATCGCGAGGAGCACCGCGATTTCCACGTTGGTGAGTGAGGGCCTCCCGGGCTCCGAAATCAGAGATCTTCCAGCTGCTGGAAGATATCTCCAAGGCGCACCAGGATGGAGCCCAACCTATGGCCCCTCCTTGATCAGCGTTCGGCTTTGTGCGCCGATCGCGCCGCCGTCGTGCACCACTTCTATCCGAAGGATGTACTGGCCACGCTCCAAGCCGACAAGCGGCGAGGCCAGTGCCGGCAACGACGACGAGGCATCCGGTGGCCCTCACCTGCGGCGAATCACCTCAAACACACCGCGATCGAGGAGCCGCCCATCAGGCGCAGTCGCCGAGCCGCTCCACGGCAGATCCACGTCAACCACCCCACCCGCGCCCCCAGGTGTCGGAGGCGCAGGCGCGTCCACCACCGGCAAGCCATCCTTGCAGGTTTCCGTTGCGGACGTGAGGCCCACCGCAGCAGTGAAGGCGCACACATAGCGTCGATTGCGATCGATGGCCAGCCGCGTCTCCGTGATGCCGTGGCCTTGACGAGGATAACGGACGTACGTGACGTCTTTACCAAGATCCTTCAGCGCCTTGTAGAACTCATCGGCCTGTGTCGGAGGCACACGCGCGTCATCAGCGCCGTGCATGATAAGCATCTTCGACTTCACGTTCTTCACGTGCCTGATGGGCGACAGCTTGTCGTAGACCCCCTGATTGTCCCAGGGCGTTCCGAAGAACCACCCGAGATATGCCGGAATATCCGTCGTCGAATACATCGAATAGAGATTGGTCAGCCCAGCGCCTGGAGAGATCAGCTTGAAGCGGTCTGTCTGTGTGGACATCCAGAACGTCATGTAGCCACCGTAGCTCCAGCCGTACGCCACCATGCGATTCGGATCGGCCCAACCTTGCGCGATGACGTAGTCCACGCCTTTCATGATGTCGTCGTAGTCGCCAATACCCCAGTTGTTCTGGTTGGCGTTCACGTGTTTCTGACCGTATCCGGTGCTGCCGCGAAAATTCGCCTGGAGCACCATGAAGCCATTCGCCGCCAACACCTGGTTGAACGAACTGAAGCCTTCTGTCGAGGCGCCGCTCGGCCCACCGTGCGGATTGACGATGAGCGGATACCGTGTGCCGGCCTGATATCCCACGGGTTGAGTGAGCACGCCTTCGATCGCGCCACCGTCGGAGTTGATCCATTTGATGGTCTCGACTTGCCCGAGTTGAACCTGCTCACTCGCAATCCACGAATTGGCATTCGTCAGCCGCACAGGCGCGCCATACCCAGCACCCTGACGTCGCACGGCCCACAAATCACCAGACGCCGTACCGGCGCTGTGTGAGAAGACCCAGGTGTTGTTGTCGTGCGAGAGCTCGAAGGCGCCGCTCACGCCCGCCATCGGCGCGCGCGTTGTGGAAAGCTCTCCGGTGGCCACATCTACGCCAAAGAGCTCCGACCGCGTGCCCTTTTCTGTGGACCAAAAGACCAGCTTCCCATCGCGCGACCAGATGGGCGCGCCAAGGTCGAGATCGAAGTCCTTCAGCAGCACTTTCGGCGCGCCACCGGCCACGGGGAACAAGTGCAGCTTGTCGTACCACTGCGTATTCCCCGACTGCGGCTTCGAGGCTACCGCCAGAGTGCTGCCGTCGGGCGACCAGCGCGGACTTGTGTCGGGCCCGGCGTTCTCGAAGAACTTGCGCGGCGTGCCGCCCAACTCGGCCATCCACACATCCGACCACGCCGCATCGTCCACCTTGGTGTTGGGGCGAGTGACGTACGCCACCTTTTTTGAATCAGGCGACCACTGCGGATCACTGACAACAAACTGTCCTTCGGTCAGCCGCTTCTCTGTTCCGCTTGCGATATCAAACGTCCACAGGTGCGACCACCTGAACGTCTCATCCACCACGACCGCATCGTCTCGATCGCGGCGCCGACGACGGTCTTCGGCAGAGAGGGAATCCTGGGCGGTGAGGAGCAACAGCTTGCCGTCGGGTGAAATGGAGAACGAGGCGACGCCGCCGGGATGTTTGGTGGCCGCCCACGCTTCCCCGCCATCGATGTGCATGAAGAACACCTGGCTGCCGCCGCCGTCGCTGTCGGCAGTGGCCGGCGCTGCGCCGCGTGATGAGAGGAACGCGATCTTGTCTCCGGCCGGAAACCACTCGGGCGCCGTGGTGTTCGCGTCGCCGAACGTCAATTGCCGCGCGCCGGTACCGTCGATCTTCACGCGCCACAGATGCGTCTTCGTCCGCCACTGGGCATCATCCCAGTCGCGCACGGTGCGGGTGTAGAGCACCCATTGGTCGTCGGGTGAAATGGTTGCGCCGCCCACACTGACGAAGTTCTGTGTGTCGCGCACGGTCATCAGGCGCTGGCGCGCGGCCGAGGTCTGAGCTTGCGCGAACACGTGTGCCGACGGCGCCAGGCTCGACCAGGCGAGGCCTGCGGCCACCACGACACCGAGCGACAGGGCGGACGTACGAACTGCGGTCATTACATTCCTCCTAAGCGGCGAATCAGATGGGAAGATGATACACGCCGGAGCCACCTTCCAGCCGGACCTCTTCCTGAGCGTAGCCCGGCTGGGGCTCAAGGCCGAGGCTGCGCCTCAGCGCACAGGCGCCGCCAGGAACGCGGCATCGGTCGGCGTCGAGAGGCCCACATGCTCCAGCATGATCGTGCCTGCCTCGGTGCGGTCGAACAGGAGCCGAACAGTCGCGATCTGGCGCGGATCGAACTCCGGGGACGTTCTGGCGAATTCCGCGATCGGCATCACGAACGTCTGTGGAATCAGCTCGAAGATTGTGCTGAAGCGCTGCGCGTCTCGGCCGGCTCGCCGATAGATCCGCGAGTCCAGCGGCTTGCGGGCCACGCCAAACTGACTGAGCGGCAACCGGGCGACGCGCCCAGCCGTGTCCACGAGTTCCACCGTAAGGTCGACCGGCGACTGATCCGGCTCCGGCGTCGGCCGCTTCGGTTCACGGGGTCTGGGGGGCGGCTTCACCACAGGTTTCTTCACCGCGGGCTTCTCGCCGGCCTTCTCGGCGTTCTTCTCCTCGGGCTCTTCCTTCTTGTTCGGGTCTTTCGGCAACGCGCGCGGGCCTGGCTTGGTGTTGGTGGCCGCCAGTGAGAGGTAGAGCGCGCTCCTATCGCTCACGTTCCACGAACTGCGTACGCTATCGGGTACAGACACCGTGAATGACGCGGGCGGAGCGGGCGCGCCCTTCGCGTCTGACCACGGCGGTACCGGATTCTTCAGTCTTCGCGCCTCAACAGACCGCTTCGCGTACTCGATGGCATGGGCATCCTTCGCCTTGTCGTCCGCAGGGAAGTAGTTGTTCCACCCGAGTGTGACGGCGTTGTGGTTCTGGTTGTCGCCGCCGCGCCCTCTGAACGGCACCGCTTCTTCCTTCCACGCCGAGAGACCCTCGCCCGCAAGCACCACACCAGGCACCGAACCAGTGGTCAGGTCCACGTCCTTGTCGAACGACGCGAGCGTCTTGAAACCGTTTTCCTGGAACTTGGTCGTGTACAGCGTCTTCGGCAGCCACGTGCCGACCGTGCGATGGTCGCGGAACATCGGAACGTAGTCTCGCTTCTGATGGAGTGTGGCCTCAAGGAATCCCGAGATGAATACCTTGCCCATCTGACGCTGAGCTTCGCCATCGATGAGCGTTCGCAGGTCCAGCATCCGGCCGCTGCGCGGTCCGTTATCCTGGTTCTGCCACACGGTGTTCCACTGCCCATGGTTGGCGCGATACATGAACACCATGGACTTGAACCACAGCTGGCCATCGGTGAATTGCAGTCGTTCGTACTGCCTCGCGCCGACGGCCGTGGAGACGTCACCGTCGTGCGAGCCGTGAATGATCAGGTAGTTCACGTTTTCGAGCGGCGTGAACACACTTGACGGCTTGTATTGCCCGTCCACCGGCGCAATCGCCACCACGGCCTTGATGTCGAAGTTGAACTTGAACTCCTGTTTGAAATCGTCCGGGTAGTACTTCAGCCGGTTGAAGGCAGCGGCTGTGGCCGCCGCTTCCCCGCCGCGCGAATGTCCCATCAGGGCAATCCGGCTCATATCCACACGCCCAAAGAACGGCCCGTCGGCCGTTTCATTGAAGGTCTTCCAGACTTCCAGATGCTTGAGCAACAGCCACGCGCGACCGTCGTTCTCGGCGTTCAGGCCGTTGATGAAGTTTTCATCCACCGACACCATGATGCATCCGCGCGACGCCAGCAACTCACCGAGGTACCCATACCCGGGATCCGAAAACTCCCGTTCATTGTGATTGCCATGAACGATGAGTGCGAGCGGGAAAGGGCCGGGGCCATCCGGATACCAGACACGCCCGTTAATGGGCGCCTTCTTCAGGTCGAAGCCGAAGAACTTCAGGCGCTGCTTCGCGGCATTACCCGTCACCGTGGCAAATGGCGTGACGTCAACAGCCTTGGTCTTGATCGCGACACCGGTGCGGTACTCGGCACGCTGCTTGTCAGTCCCGGAACCGTAGAACAGGGTCTTGACGATGAACGGCCCCCGCTCGGCAGGGTTCGCCGCCATGATCGTCTGCTTCGACAAGACCTCTGCAGAATCGTCTTTCATGAACTTCAGGGCCTGCGTGCACCCGGCAGCCGCCACGCCGGCCGTCAGCACCAATGCAAGCACCTGTGCGCCTGAGCGCGAAGTGCGAAGGTGGGTCATCGCCATCGAAGCGTCACTCCATTCGAGGTCCGGCCGCCATCAAACATCCGCAACGCATACTCCACCGTGAGGCGGTCCATCGTGAACGCGGCCCCCAACGAAATCGGCTTCTCGGCATCTGTCTCGGCCCGCCTGGCGCCGGCGCGGAACATCACCGAATACCCCTCGAGCCAGCCGTAGCCCACCTCGACGCCGGCGGCCGGGGTCGTCCACCCCTTCCGGTGAGCCACCTGCGTGAACACTCCGAGGTCAAACGGACCGGCTCCTCTCACCATGGACCACCCGAGCGCCACTTGCCGCGGAATCGGCAGCGTGACGCCGCCATCGCGCGAGTGCCGGCCGATGTTCTGGAACACAATCGCCGCCGCGCCACGAAACAGGTTTCGCGCGACACCCACATCGGCCAGGAGCAGGTGCTGGTTGATACGCACCGGGTTGAGCACAGTCGGCGCAGGCGAAGCAATGTCCGATACGTACTTGGCGGCCGCACCCACCCGGAATCCCTTGTAGACAATTGCGCCACCAAGTGTGAAGAGGGCGCTCGTGCCGCTCCGCTCTCCCTCAGCTCGCGTGACATCAGGTGAATACGGATATGTGGCGGCGTCGGCATTGAACCCGACGAGTTGCGCGCCCCACCCAAACGTCGCGGACCACTTTCCGCCGGTGTAGATCGACCCCATAGACACCATCGTGGACGCCGGCCCGAGGCGCGCCAGAGAGAGGTCAAACCCGGACCGCGCGCCAATCAACTGCGCCGGATTGTGGAAGATCACATCCTGGTCGCGCCCGGCCACCCACGCGTTGGCGAGGGCTGCGGTTCGGGCACTCGAAGGAAGGTGCAGCACCAGGGGCCCCGTCGGCGGCGCCTGGGCAAACGCAGGGAGCGGGGTCAGCGATGACCACCCGATCACTGCAGCGATGAGAAGTACGGATTGGGAAAGACGCATGACGCGGGAGTTTATCGCGGGTGGGCGCGAAGAGAAGAGTCGAGCAGTGACCGGGATTAGACAATTGGTGCGGCCAAAGCCACGCCCTACTTTGCCGTCGCGTCGATCCAGGCGGTCACTTCAAGGTCGAGCAGGTCGAGCGGCAGGGGGCCGTTCCTGAGGATGGCCTCGTGGAACGCCTTGATGTCGAAGCGCGCACCCAGGCGCGCCTCGGCCTTCGCACGCAATTCGAGGATCTTCAGCATGCCGAAGGTGTAGGCCAGGCCCTGGCCGGCCTCTGTGATGTGCCGATCGGTTTCAGCCGTCGAAGGGCCGGCCTTAAATCCCGTGTTCTCCGCCATATAGGCGATGCTTTGCGCGCGCGTCCAGCCAAGCGCGTGCACGCCGCTGTCCACAACCAACCGCACCGCGCGCCAGATCTCGTACGTGAGCCGCCCGAAGTCACTGTACGGGTCCTTGAAGAACCCCACTTCACGTCCGAGGCGTTCGGCGTACAAACCCCATCCCTCGGTGAACACGGTGATGCCCAAGCCGCGGCGGAAAGCGCTGAGCGCGCTGTTTTCCTGCGTTCGCATGATCTGCAGGTGATGCCCGGGCACGCCCTCATGGAACGCCAGTGCTTCAACGACATACAGCGGCCGCGCGCGGATGTCCGAGGTGTTGATGTTCACCCATCCAGCGCGGCTGCCGTCAGCGGCGCCGGCGTCGTAGTAGCCGGCCGACTGGCGGATGGCAATGCGCTCGGGCATCGGCCTGATGCCATACGGCGCGCGCGGCACCAGCGAAAACAACCGCGGCAGTTCACCGTCCATCCGCTTTGACGCGAGCGCCACGGCCTGCAGATACTGCTCCTCGGTCTCAACCGTGAACCGCGGGTCCGTCCGCAGGAATGCCATGAAGTCCGCGAGCGAGCCCCTGAATCCCGCGCGGGTCTTAACCTCCTCCATCTCCACGCGGAGGCGCGCCACCTCACGCCGGCCAATCTCGTGTACCTCTTCAGGCGACAATTCCAACGTGGTGTGCATTCGGATGCGATGCTGATAAAAAGCCGCGCCGTCGGGCAGACTCTGCAACCCGAGGGTCGCGCGTGCGCCCGGAATATACTCGCGACGCAGGAACTCGAGGAACGTCCGCAGGCCGGGCATCACCGAGTCGCGCAACGCCGCGGCACCGTCGGAGACAATCCGTTCGCGATCGGCTGCGGGCAGCGTAGCGGGCACTCGCGTGAACGGCGCGTAGAGCGGACTCTGCGTGACATCAGCCACGATCTGCGCAGCCACCGGCTCGTCGTAGCCGGTGAGCACATCACGCGGCACCGTGCGACCCGACTTCATCCCCGCGCGGAGCATGACGATGCGCTGCGACGAGTGCTCGGCGAACGACTGGAGCGTCGCGATGTAGTTGTCGTACTGGCCGGTCGTATCGAAGCTGTAGCGGTCGGGCAACGCGGGCAACTCAAAGTGAAACCCCTCCCGGCTGCCGATGGGAATCTCAAACGTGCGGAAACGAAGTTCCTGCAGGCGGTCGCGGAGTTGCCGGCTCAGGATCTCCGCATCGAGCTGCGTTTCGGCCGGCAGCGTTGTGCGGTCGATAGCCCTGAGCCGATCGGCAAACCTCGACAGCGCCGCGGCCTCGGCCGAGTACCTCGCTTCCGAGACGTCTTCCATACGCCGTGAATACCGGGCCGGCACACCGGCGGGCAGCGGCAATGTAAACCCGCGTCCGCGATAGGCGGATACGTCCGACAGCAGGCGTGTGAAGGCGGCCGGCGCCTGCGCGATGGGCTGTGTGGGGAGCGCGACGACGATTGCGAGGAGCAGGATGGAGAGGGGAGCACGGCTCATGTGCGCATGGTAGCAGCCCCGACGCGGCTCCGGCGCGGATCCGGCGCGGATCCGGCGCGGATCCGGCGCCGAGAGCCTACAATGCGGGCCATACCGACCACCATCCTTCTTGTCCTCGCCCTGGCGGCCGCCGCCCCCGCCGCCGCTCAGGTCCCGGACGGCGCAACGCGTCCTGCCACCTCTTCGGACATCGTCGTCTTGCGCGCGGAAGTGAACGACCTTCGCGATAACGTGAGCATGCTTCGAGCGCTTCTCGCCGACCGTCGTACGGCGATAGGCGATCGCCGTACGGGGACACCGGCGGCACAGGTCGCACAGGTGACGCCTGAGCAGATTGAGATGCTCAAGTCGCAGATGGCGGACCTGGCACAAACCAAGGTGGAGTCGGCGTCTCGGCAGCCCGTGACACTCTCGGGCACGATCCTGTCCAACACGTTCTTCAATTCTGGGACCGCGAACTGACTTGAAAACCCCAATTAGGTGGACGCGTCCGCAGCCGGATCCCCCGCTGGATCAATGTCGGGCACTGTCCGGCAGGACCGCATCGGCCCAGAGATCAGATGACGTGCGCCAGAGAAGGCGTTCGGCGCGTCAGGTCCTGCCGACCACTCCCTATGCGGACAGGATGACGATGTCCTGTTCACTCACCTTCGCCAGCGCCGCCGCCCAGTCGTCGTCCACCGGGGCCGCGGCAAGCACGAATCCAAACACCGTGCCGCCCGCCTCGGCTGCCGCCAGCTCGCCCTGGGACGGCCGGCCGTCGACAGCGAAGTAGCCGCCTGCAGGCTGACCGCGGAGCGTCGGTTCGATCCAGATCGCAGCGATGCCCGGGAGCGCGAGCGGTGTAAACGTGTCACTGCGCGCCACGACCCTGCCTGACGTATCGAGTGCGATCAGCAGTTCCCGACGGCCGTGCGTCTGCAGGTAGCTAGCAAGAACATTACAGAGGGTAGCCTCGTCCGTGCCAAATAGTGGGCGCAGGTCGGGGAAGGACGCGACCACGGTGTTGCGGCTCCGCTCGAGGTCGGCGGAAATGCGGTCACCTACCGCCCGGTTCGCTATCACGCCCACGACCGTGAGGGTCGCCACGGTCAGACCGACGACGAGGACACTTTGAACGTCAAGAAGGCGCGCGCGGAGCGATCGGAAGCGCATGCGTCAGTAGAACTTGCGCGTCAGGTTGAAGCCGAGATGCCAGTGTTTGGCCGCGGGGCCGCCATGACCCACCTGGGTCAGCGTGGTGCCGAACGCGTTCGATACATTGAGCTGGAACATGTGGCCTCCGGCACGCTTCTCGATGCCAAACGTCATGAGCGAGGTACTGCCGTCGTAGCCTGAGACTCGCGGCGCGACTTCAGCCACCAGATACGCGCGCGAACTGCCGAGGCGAATCCGCGTGCCCACACCGAGCACGAGGGTGTTCTTGTCCGAGTCCGGGAACTCCGGCGTCGCATTGGCCACGAAGATCGGTTCGATGTAGACGGCTCCGCGATCGCCCATGCGGTGCGACAACACGCCGCCCGCGACGAACGAGTACTCCTCGCGGAAGTTGTTCTGCCCCTCGATGGCGCCGACCACGTCGAATGAGAGGCCGCGGCCGTCACGCTGCGCTACCACCTGGCGCTGCGCAAGAAACTGGATGTTTCGCGAGCCGGTGCGATGGACGGTCACTTGGGTGCCGGCTGCCAGGCCGAACCGGAGTTCGAATCCGGTCGTCGCCGAGCTGTCGAAGCCCAGACCGTTTTCAAGGAACTGCCCGAACGACCCGTCGTTGATTGCATAGGTAAATCGGTGCGTGATGCGGAAGGCCGTCTTGCCTTTTGGCAGCCGCAGCGTCGTGGGCAGCGCACCTAGTGTAAAGTCGGGCTCGCTCACCACCACCTGGAGGTCTCGATCGGGATCGTCGGTGGCCGCCACCGCCTGTGCCGAGGCCGTCGCCGGCACCACCATCGCCACCATCGCCCACAGCGCTCTTGTCCACACACGTTTCATCACGGTCTCCCCCTTGGTTCTGACTTTGGCGTTCAAGTCTATCTTGGCAGTCCTAATAGGCTCTCTGCTACATGTCTGCGCACCGATGCGCCTTCGTTTGTGTGTTCGCCCTCGTCCTCGGCGGATGCGCTCATACACCGCCCCAGCCGGACGCCGGACCGCCAGCCATGGTGCTCGGGGAATTTGAAGACGACTACGGAATCACCTACTCGATTGGCCAGGCACTCTGGTTTCAGCAGACGCGAACAGGGTTTCATGTGGTGCGATGGAATCCCCGCGCCCAGTATTTGATTGCCCGCAATGACGAAGGGAACCCGGGCGACGTCGGTCGGTGGACCCGCATCGACTGGGCTCCGCTGCTCGGGATCGCCCCGTACGCGTGGGCGTTCTGCCTCAGTGCTTACGATGCGGCCACGGCAGATGTCGCAGAACAGGCTCGAACAGCCCGGCGCGACAACCTCCGCTCCGGTTGCAACGGGTACGCATTTTCACGAATGAAGCGGCGCTGAGAACGCCAGAAACTCTTCGCCGGCATCCGCTGCGAATCGCCACGATTGGCTCCGCCACTCGAACGCAAGCGCCCTGGCGTGCAACGCGTGGAAGGTCATCCGCAACGCGCGCCTGTCTTCAGCTGCGAGGCGGCCCTCAACAAGGCGGAGATAGCGCTGTTCATCGGCGCCGTAGAGTTTGTCGCCCACGATGGGATACCCGGCGTGCGCAAGATGGATGCGAATCTGGTGCTTGCGCCCCGTGAGCGGCGACACGTCCACCAGAGAGAACGGCGCCTCATCACGAACAAAAGTCCGGATGAGGCACACGCGAGTCTGGGCGACCGCGCCGTCGGCTCGTACACAGTCTTTGATGGCCACCGGACTGTTTGCGTCCTTGCCGAGAGGCGCGTCAATGAGCCACTCCGTCGCCGGTACGTGGCCTTCGACGATGGCCCAGTAGGACTTGTGGGCCACGCCGGAGCCGACTCCGGAGACCAGGCGGCCCAACTCGGCGGCCACGACCGCGCCTTTGGCGATGAGCACGATGCCACTGGTTTCGCGATCGAGGCGATTCACCAGGCGGCCTTCGGTATCTCCCAGATGCAGGCGGACGCGGCCGATGAGGCTTGAGAGCGGCCCATCCTTGGTCGGATGACACACCAGCCCGGCCGGCTTGTTCACCACGAGCAGGTGCTCGTCTTCGTGAATGACGGGAAACAGCGACGCGTCAGTCTCCAGGCATCAGCCCTTTACGTGCTTCGAGAAAGTCACGATACTTGCTGCGCAGGTTGGACAAGTCCGTCTGGTCCACCTTCAACTCGCGGCCGATCCGTGAAATCTCATTCGCCTCGGCATTGAAGATGCGCTCGTCCACGGCGGCCACCGCGTAGAGGCAATCGATCAGCGACATCTTTTGCTCGTAGGTCGCGACACGTTCGAGTTCCCGGGTCACCAGAAAGTCGTCCGTCGCGCCGAACAGCTTCTGCTGGGAGCGCGCCATCTGCACGACTAGCGCTGCCTGGCTGTCAGTCACGCCGCCCTTCTTAATCACCAGATCTTCCATGGCGGCTACTTCGTCGGCGGTCACCTCGTGGTCGGCATTGGCCACACGCGACAGGATGAACGCGAAAGACGCGAGGTACTTCGCATGGTCGGGTTCAAGGCGCTCGAGTTCGTCGGCGATACGCCGGATGGTGTCGCCGCCACTTCGCTCGCCTTCAGACGACATCCCCAGCAGGTCTCGAATAATGCGCATCGCTACAGCGTGTCACCTGCCGCCGCCGATGATCAACTGAGGAGAGAAAAAATATCGGGTGTCTTTTTGACGGTGCTCAGGCACAAAGACACCCGACGTCTTTTTCCTTCAGCGGCCCTATTAGCTCGGCCCGGTGTTCAAGACCGAGGCGAGACTCGGGCTTGAGGACCAGCCCGAGCTACGTACGGGTGGACCCGAGCTACGTAGCAACCCGAGGGGCGTCTAGAACAGGCCGACGACCTTGCCGCTGTCGTCGAGATCGATGTGCTCGGCTGACGGGACCTTCGGTAACCCGGGCATGGTCATGATGTCGCCGCAGACCATCACAATGAACTCGGCGCCTGCGGCTAGGCGCACTTCGCGCACGTTGACCATGTGACCCGAGGGCGCCCCGCGCAGGCCGGGGTCGGTGGAAAACGAATACTGGGTCTTGGCCACACACACGGGATAGTGGCCGTAACCGTCGTCCTGCAGCTTTCGGATCTGAGCCCGCACCTTGGCGTCGGCCGACACATCTGCCGCACCGTAGATCTTGGTCGCGATGGCCTTCATCTTTTCCCACAGCGGCAGGTCGTCTTCGTAGACAAATCGGAAGGCGGATGGAGCGCCGTCGATCACGGCCACGATGGCTTTGGCGAGATTTTCGGCCCCGGCGCCACCATGTGCCCAGTGCGTGGCCAGCACCACCGGTACGGCGCTGGAAGCCATGGCGCCCTGCAGCTTCGCGATTTCGGCGTCCGTGTCGTCGGGGAACCGGTTGATGGCCACTACACACGACAGGCCGTAGTGCGTGCGCACGTTGTCCACATGGCGTTCGAGATTCGCCAGGCCACGTTCTAGTGCGCCGAGGTTCTCCTGCCCGATCGCCGCGCGGTCCACGCCGCCGTGGTACTTCAGGGCCCGAATCGTGGCGACCACGACGCAGGCATCGGGACGCAGGCCCGACTTGCGGCACTTGATGTCAATGAATTTTTCGGCGCCAAGATCAGCGCCGAACCCGGCTTCGGTCACCACATAGTCAGCCAGTTTCAACGCCGTGCTGGTGGCTACGACCGAGTTGCACCCGTGCGCGATGTTGGCGAACGGCCCGCCGTGCACGAACGCAGGATTATTCTCGAGCGTCTGCACCAGGTTCGGCTTCAGCGCGTCGCGCAGCAGCACGGTCATGGCGCCATGCGCCTTCAAGTCGCTGGCGAGCACGGGTTTCTGGTCTCGCGTGTAGCCGACCACGATCTTGCCGAGGCGTGTCTTCAGATCCTTCAGTGACGTGGCCAGGCAAAAAATCGCCATGACTTCCGACGCGACAACGATGTCGAAGCCGTCTTCGCGGGGGAAGCCGTTACCTGACCCGCCGAGCGACGCCACAATCTGGCGCAACGCGCGGTCGTTCATATCCACCACACGCTTCCACTGGATGCGCCGGACGTCGATGCCCAGATGGTTGCCGTGGTGAATGTGGTTGTCGAGCATCGCGGCCAGCAGATTGTTGGCGAGCGCGATGGCCGAGAAGTCTCCGGTGAAGTGGAGGTTGATGTCCTCCATCGGCACGATTTGCGCGTGACCGCCGCCGGCCGCACCACCCTTCATCCCGAACACCGGGCCCAGGCTCGGCTCGCGCAGACAGATGATCGCTTTTTTGCCGATGCGGTTCAGCGCGTCGCCAAGACCGACCGTGGTCGTGGTCTTGCCTTCCCCCGCCGGCGTCGGACTGATGGCCGTGACCAGAATGAGCCGGCCATTGGGCCGGTCTTTCAGGCTGTCCACAAACTCCAGCGACACCTTCGCCTTGTAGTGCCCGTAGGGCTCGAGACTCTCTTCGGGAATTCCGAGGCCGGCGGCCACCTCGGTGACACGCTTCATGGTGGCCTTCTGGGCAATCTCGATATCACTTGACGGCACGGTGTACTCCTGGGGTGTTGCACACGAGGCATGAAGGACTTCAGGGAACCTCGCACCAATATTGTCCCACAAGAGATTCGAAGCGCTCCTTCAGACCTTCATGCCTCGTGTGAAACCTGGGACTACCGGTTCTGGACGAACTGCCACCCGAACCGGCCCTTGATGCACAAGTGGCCTTCAGTGACGTCGTGATCGTGAGGCGAGGTAACGCGGACGATCGAGTTGTCCTGCACGTGCAGTTGGAGTGTGCAGCCTACACCGCAGTAAGGGCAGATCGTGTCGGTCACGGTCTGTTTCGACTCGTCCCAGGTGCCGGCTTCGCGCATGTCGTGCTCGGACTTGAACATGAGTGCGCCGGTCGGGCAGACGCCGATGCAATTGCCGCAGTAGACACACGCGGAGTCGGGTAGCGGGGTATCGAACTCGGTGGCGATGCTCGCGTTGAAGCCGCGGCCGGCCACGGCAATCGCGAATGTGTTCTGCGCGTCGGTGCCGCAGGCCTCCACGCACTTGTAGCAGAGCACGCACTTTGAATAGTCGCGCACGTACAGGTCGTTATCGATCTTGACCGGCTGCTTCACCGTCGCTTTGGCGCCGTGCCCGTGCGCGTCTCCCGTATCGAACCGATCGGGCTCGGCCGCATACCGCTCGAGGTCGGCGAGAAATGTCGGCTCCGCCGTCGAGAGATCGACCGACGAGCCGAGCAGTTCGAACACCAGCTTCCGGCTGTGTCGCACCCGTTCAGAGTCGGTCTGCACCACCATCCCCGGTTCGGCCACGCGCGAACAGGCGGGCACCAGCACGCGCGAGTTCTCCACCTCAACCACACAGACCCGGCACACATTCACCGGAGTGAGGTTTTCGAGGTAACAGAGCGTTGGGGTGTCGATGCCCACCGACTTGCACGCCTGCAGGAGCGTGGTGCCTTCGGGTACGCGCACGTCTTTACCGTCGATTTTCAGATCAACCGCGCGAACGAAGTTCAGAGGAACGGCTTCCATCGCTACCGAGCCTCCGGCGAAAGAACTGGAAATTTTTGCAGCGCGCTTTGCACGGCGCTGGCGGCTGTCTGGCCCAGGCCGCAAATGGATGCGTCACGCATGACCAGCGCCAGGTCATTGATGAGCCCAACGTCGCGGGCGCCGGCAGCAGCGCCCTTCGTGCGCGCAGCCACCAGCCGGTGCAGCGCTTCTTCCTGGCGAATGGTGCCGATACGACACGGCACACACTGGCCGCATGATTCATCCCGGAAGAATGCCGCGATGCGGATGAGAATATCTCCCAGGTCCACGCGGTCGTCGAACAACATGATGACGCCAGACCCCAATGTGGCGTTGGCGGCGCGCGTGCCCTCGAACGTCAGCGGCATGTCCAGTTCCTCCGGCGTGACAAAGACGCCGGCGGCGCCGCCGAGCAACACCGCTTTAAGGGCGCGGCCGTCGGCAACGCCCCCAGCGAGCGCGATGACGTCGCGCAACGTGATGCCGAACGGCGCTTCGTACAGGCCTGGGCGGGTGACGCAGCCAGACACACAGAACAACTTGGTGCCCGCCGAGCCCGGCGTACCCGACGCGGCGAACGCGGGCCCGCCATACGCCAGCACGTCAAGTACGTTCGCGAACGTCTCCACGTTGTTGACCACAGTCGGTTTGCCGAAGAGGCCGACGTTCACGGGGAAGGGCGGTTTGTTGCGCGGCTCGCCGCGCAGGCCTTCCAATGAATTAAACAGCGAGGTCTCCTCGCCGCAGATATACGCGCCGGCGCCGCGCCGCAGCTCGATATCGAACCGCACACCTTCGCCCATGATGTTGTCGCCGAGCCATCCGCGGGCCCGCGTCTGCGTGATGGCATGTTGCAGCCGTGCGGTGGCCTTCGGGTATTCGCCACGAATGTAGAGGTAGCCCTGCTCGCAGCCGGTGGCATACCCGGCGATGGTCATCGCTTCGACCAGCGCAAACGGGTCTTCCTCCATGATGACGCGGTCCTTGAATGTGCCAGGCTCCGACTCGTCGGCGTTGCACACCAAATAGTGCGGGCGCGCGGGATTGCGGGCCACCCCTTCCCACTTGCGGCCCGTGGGAAACGCCGCGCCGCCACGACCCAGCAGCTTCGAATCATTCACTTCCCGCAGGACACCTTCGGGCCCGAGGGCCAGCGCCTTCCGGAGCGCTACATACCCTCCGTGCGCGCGGTAGTCGTCGAGGCTTGACGGGTCCGCCTTGCCCACGCGGCGCAGCAAACGCAACCCCGAGTCGCGGGGCTCCGCCGTTTGCGGCGCAATGGTCTGTTGCGCTGCCCTGACGTCACCAGTCTCGACGGCCCCTACGACGTCCTCAAGAGTCACGTGCGCCATCGCCTCATCGCCGCGCGATTCCCCCGCGCGCTGCACCAGTGCGGCCGGAGCCTGCTCGCAGAGGCCGAGGCAGGGGCTGCGCACCCACGTGGCGGCTCCATTCAGTCCGTTGGCATCCTGTCCAGGCGCGCCGAACTTCTGTTCAAGCGACCGGCACAGGCCCTCGGCGCCTTTGATGCGGCACGCGATGTCGTCGCACACATGCACCGTTCGCGGGGCCCGTCGCTTCGTGGCGAACATGGCATAGAAAGACGCGACGCCGAATCCTTCGGCTGGCGGCACCAAGAGTCGCGTGCAGATGTGATTGAGTGCACCCGGGCTGATCCAACCGACGCGGGCCTGTGCCGCGTGCAGAGCCGGCAGCAGCAGGTGCCTGGCCGCAGGTGCCGACCCGATGGCCGCGTCAATCGCATCCTGTTCGCCGATCGACGCGACGGCCCCTGGAATCAGGTGCAAATCCACGTCAGGGTTTCCCTCCGGCGGCGCCGGCACCAACTGGCTCTCGCGCCTGCACCGGAACGATTTTCTCCACGCGCACGGCCGCCGCTTTGAACTCGGCGGTACCCGACTTCGGATCCACGGCGTCGATTGTGAGGATGTTTGTTTCCACTTCGTCCGGGAAGTGCAGCGTCATGAACGTGAGTCCAGGCCGAAGGCCCGGGTCGATCTTCACCTGGGCTTCCACGGAGCCGCGACGCGAAACGATCCGCACCACTTCCCCTGCGGTTATGTGCAGGCGCTCGGCGTCTTCGGGCGAAAGCTCTATTCGTTCCCCGTGCCGCAGTGGCGATGTGTAGCCGCCCGTCATCACGCCGGTATTGAACGACTCGAGCCGGCGGCCGGTCGTCAGGCGCAGCGGAAATTCTTCGCTGAGCAAGTCCACCGGCGGGGAGTGATGCACCACCTGGAATGGCGCGCGGGAGCCGGAGACCGGCTCGTCCCACAACCGCGTGTGTAAGGTCGGGCTGCCGGGATGGTCGTCAGTCGGGCAGGGCCACTGCAATCCGTTGAGCTGCTCAAGACGCCCGTAACTCATGCCGCCATGCCACGGCGACAACCGTCGTACTTCTTCCCACACGTCGGCGGCCGTCGGCGCGCCCCAATCTCTACCGAGCCGCTTCGCAAGCGCCGTTAGGATGTCGATGTCGTCCTTCGCCTGCCCCGGCGGCTCAAGCGCCTTGCGCACCCGCTGCACCCGACGCTCGCTGCTGGTGACCGTTCCTTCCGACTCACACCACGACGCGGCCGCCGGCAACACGACATGCGCCACCTCGGCGGTTTTTGTCAGGAAGATGTCCTGCACCACGAGGTGCTCGAGGCCTTCAAGCAGCCGTCGCGTGCGCTTGGCGTCGGCTTCCGACTGCATCGGGTTCTCACCCAGCACGAACACCGTCTTCAATTCGCCGTGCTCCATCGCCTCGAACATCTGGCTCAGGTGCCAGCCCTTCTTGTCGGGTATCGTGCCGGCGTATTCCTTCTCGAACATCGCGCGCAGCACCGGGTCTTCGACGTCCTGGCCGCCGACGAACTTGTTCGGGATGGCGCCCATATCGCCGCCGCCCTGCACATTATTCTGGCCGCGCAGGGGAACGAGTCCCGATCCCCACCGGCCGACGTGGCCGGTCAGGAGCGACAGATTGATGATGGCAAACACGTTGTCCACGGCGTTGTGATGTTCGGTTATCCCCAGCGTCCAGCAAATCTGTGCACGATCCGCCCGCGCATACGAATGCGCAAGGTCACGAATGTCTTCCGCCTTCACGCCAGTCAGCTTCTCGCCATGCTCCAGCGTATAGATCTCAACCGCGGCCTTGTATTCCTCGAATCCCGTCGTCGCCCTCTCGACGAACGCGGTGTTGCACAACCCCGCCGCGATGATCTCGCGGCCGATCGTATTCGCCAGCGCCACGTCCGATCCCACTTCGAGCCCCATCCACACGTCGGCCCACGCGACGGAACTGGTCCGGCGCGGATCGATGGCGAACATCCGCGCCCCGTCTTGCTTCCCCTTTAAGAGATGGTGGAAGAAGATCGGATGCGTCTCACGAGCGTTGGATCCCCAAAGGACGATGAGGTCTGTCTCCTCGATCTCCCGGTATGCGCTCGTGCCGCCGCCTGCCCCGAACACCGTCGTCAGACCGACGACGCTGGGGGCGTGTCAAGTTCTGTTGCAACTGTCGATGTTGTTGCTGCCCAGCACCCCGCGGGTGAACTTCTGCGCCAGATAGTTCACTTCGTTGGAGGCTTTGGAGCAACTGAACATCCCGAAGCTCCACGGTCCGTGCGCACTGGTGACACGGCGGAAACCATCAGCCGCGCGGTCCAGTGCTTCGTCCCATGAGGCCTCGCGCAGTTTTCCGTGCTCACGCACGAGCGGCTGCGTTAGTCGCGTATATTTTGCGCTCATGCGTGGAGCTTAACATGGCACTCGCTCAAAGCGTCTTCGCCGTGGGACGCCTTGAACTGTGCAAGCCGGAAAGCGCTGTCTCAGTGACAGCCGAGCGACGGCCGCTACCTGGCGAGTCGAATCGCGGGAATCTTGCCCGCCATCGTCTTGTTGAACGCAGGCACATCCACGGCGATGTGCTTGTCGAACGCGGCCTGTGCATCGGTCAATTGCTGAAGCTGATCGGCCAGAATGTCGTACGCCACATCACGAGGCTTGTAGTCGGCCGCGCCCGCCTCGTCGCCGGCGCCGAGCCCAACGGCGCCACCAAGCCAGAGCAGATTCATGTAGACCTTGTAGGCGTCGGCAAAGTACTTGTCGTCGCTGCGAAGATCCTGGCGCGTGACCAGGCGAAGTTCGGTGCCGAACAGCACGGCATCAAGATCCATCAGCGGCTTCTCAATTTCGTCCTTGCCGCGATTCTGCTTGAGCAGATCTTCAATCTGTTTTCGTGTGATCTCGAGCTGATTCACCACGCCCGACGTGGTGGAGATCGCGTCGCGGATGCGAATCTGCATGGCGGTGGATTCGACGAGATCCGCATTCGACGCTTTGATCGCGGGGTCCTTCAGCACTTCAAAAGGTTCAGCAAACAACTGGCCGTTAAGCGTCAACCGCACCGAGTATTTTCCTGGTGCGGCGATCGGGGTGCCGGTGGTGGCACCGATTCCCCAGTGCATGACCATCCGCACTTCCGTACCTAAAAAGTCCGGCTCTTCCCAGATGTACTGGTTCTCTCGTGGCGTGGTGCGAATTTCCACCATCTTCGCCGGTTCATACTGCAGGTTCCACGACACGCGGTTCAGTCCCGCGCGGCCACCAGCAATCGACTGCGTCCGGATGACTTCACCGACGTTGTTGAGAATCTCCATCCTGACCGGTCCCGTGGGGGCGGCAGCCAGTGAGAAGGTGAAGTCCGCAGATCCACTTCGCGCCTGACGAAACCCTGCGCGCGGCGTAAAGAGCTTCGTCGCCGCAGGCGCCGTGGGCTGCCCCGTCTGCTCCAGCACGGTAATGTCCGGCAGGATGAACAAGCCGCGACCATAGGTCGAAAGCACCACATCGTGGTACCTCGGCTCATACACCACCCAGGTCACAGGCGACGCCGGCAGACCTGCCTTGAACTGCGTCCAATGCGCGCCGTTGTCCATCGAGTAATAAAACGCGCGACCGGTGCCCGCAAAGAGCATCCCCGGGCGGTTCGAGTTCTCGATCGTGGACAACACGTAGTCGAGCGAATGTCCCGTGGGCAAATCACCCACCAGTGACGACCACGTCGCGCCGTAATCGGTGGTCTTGTAGATATAGGGACGCCGGTTGTCATTGACGTGTCCGTCCACCGTAATGATCGCCGACGCGGCATCGAACGTGGACGGCCAGATCTGCGTGATCGTACCCAGGTCAGGCATGCCTTTCAAATTGGCGCTCACGTCCACCCAGTTGCCGCCGCCGTTACGTGTGTACCAGACCTTGCCGTCATTGGTACCGGCCCAGAGCAGGCCGCGTTCACGCGGCGATGACGCGATGGCATACACCGTGGCACCGGCGTACTGCCCGAGGTTGTCCTGCACCACGCCGCCCGACGCAACGATCAGCCGGGGGTCGCGCGTAGAAAGGTCCGGACTGATTTCTACCCAACTCTGCCCTTCGTTGCTGGTCTTGAAGATCACTTCGCAGCCGTAATACACGGTCGTGGGCTCGAACGCGTCGAACGCGACCGGCGCCGTCCAGTGGCACCGATGCTTCGAGAGGTTGGGCGCCGAGTCAAACGTGATCATGCTCGGCGAGACCGATCGCGCCGTGCCCTGACGCGCATCAAACCGCGTCAACTTGTTGCCGTAGCAGGATCCCCAGACGATGTCGGCGTTGTCGGGCTGCGGTTGCGTAAAGCCAGACTCACATCCGCCTAAATACGTGTCCCACGCCGGGCCTCCGACGCGACCGCCACGCCCCCCGCCACCACCGCCGCCTCGCCCGACGGCTGCCGGCGCCGCAGGCTCCGGACCGCCGATCCGGCCATTGCCCGTCTGCTCCGGACTTGTGCTCGGCCCACGCATGGTCCCGTCGTCCTGCCGGTTGCTGTAGATCCAGTAGGGTACGCGGTTGTCCACGGCCACGTGATACATCTGCCCGTTCGGGAGGCGCACCGACCGGGCACCGGCGGACGTGACGATGCTGGCACCGCCGTCATCAGTGAGGACGTAGCGCGTACCGTCAGTGGGATCGAACCAGACATCGTGGCAATCGCCACATCCGCCGCTGATAGGAAACAACTTGCCGCCGTCCTTGGACCGATGGAAGCCGCTGTTCATGACGATCACGTCGTTCGGGTCCTGCGGATTGACTCCGAGGCGGATGTAATAACCCGCGCGACCGATCAGCGAACGATCCCAACTCACCACGTTGAACGAGGTGCCGCCGTCGTCAGACCGCCAGAGCGAACCCTGGTCCGCCGTCTGGATGAGCGCGTACATGCGACTCGAATCCGACGGCGCAATCGCGACGTCGATCTTGCCTACCGGCGAGCGCGGCATGCCGTTCTCGACCTTCTTCCAAGTGGCGCCTGCATCCTTGGTGATGTAGACCGCACTCCCGGGCCCGCCGCTGTACTGCTGCCAGGTGCGCTGCACAAGCTGCCAGCTTCCCGCAATGAGGATGTTCGGGTTCTTCGTGTCCATGGACAGGCCGGAACATCCCGTGTCCTGATTTACAAACAATGAACGAGTCCAGGACTTGCCGCCATCGACGGTCTTAAAGACACCCCGCTCCTGCTGCGGCCCTGTCGCTCGACCCACTGCGCAGACGTACACGATGTTGGGATCCGTGGGATGCACGATGACTCGGCCGATGCGCCCCGTGTCTTTCAACCCCATGTGCGTCCACGTCGCACCCGCGTCAATCGACTTATAGACGCCGTCGCCCATCACGTCACTGGGACGAATCACCCAGCCCTCGCCTGTGCCGGCCCACACCTGATTGTGATCAGACGACGAAAGCGCTAACGCGCCGACGGCCTGCACCGGCATGTTGTCGAAGACTGGCACGAACGTGGCGCCGCTGTCTGTGGACTTCCAGATACCACCCGACGCGTTGCCAAGATAGTAAGTGGTGGGATCACCGGGCACACCCACGACCGATGCAACGCGGCCTGCCGGCGCGGGTCCCATGTAGCGGAACTTCAGCGGGTCCACCGACTGAATCTGCGAGCCTCCGCCACCGCCTCCGCGCCCTTGCAACAGCTCACCGTCTGCACGTGAGGCGCCGGCATCATCAACAGCCCCGACAGTGGCCGTCTCGAACGACCGAGTGATGGGCATCGCGAATATGACAACGGAGGTGGTCACCAGTGCGCACGAAGTAAGGAGAAGACGGCGGGAGCGAGAAGACATGGGAAACCTCAGGCAACAGTTTACCGGAATGCCTGCGAATCAGCATCCTGAGGACGGCGGCGCGATACCCTGAGCCAGAGCATCAAGCGCGCGATCGAGACTTTGCGCGCCGTGGTGTGCACCGGCAGGCCCGCCCAATCTGATCTTGACCAACTCGGTCTTCCCACGGGGCCGCGGCGCCAGCCGGGACCCGGCCCTGTACCCGACTTTCAGTGATCGAGTCGCCGTGCAACAGCAAGTCGATGTTGCCCTGTTTCGCGATCTCGACAAACCCCAGATGCCGGGCGCCACGCCGTTGGGCGGTCTGCGTGAATGTGGCGGCGACGTTCCGTCGTGGCGGCTGGAGCAACATCAACGACTCGAACTTCTTCAACACAGGTCGCACGGTCGGCTCAGACGAATCGGCGAACTTCTCCATCGCGTCGTTCACCAGCGCTAGTTCTTCAGGGGTGGGGCGCGGGATAGCCACTTCAGGCGGAACCGGAGCAGGCGGACCGATCACGATTGGAACCGGCGGGGCCTGCGGCGGCCCCTGAGCTGCGGAGATTCAGGCACCACCGGCAACAGCGACCCAGACGACGACGGAGAGTACTCGCTTCATGACAGGACCCTTCTATTTGAGGCGCAGGCGCGCGGTCACCGGAAAATGATCCGACGGCGATCGGCCGTTCGTGGCAGTGCGGACGATGGCCGCGGAAATCACCTCGGTGTCGCGGGGAACGAACACATAGTCGATCTTGTCGCCAGCAGTCTTGGTGGCGTCAAACCCGGTGAACGTACCGGCCTCTTTCACATCCGGATGCAGCACGCGAAAGGTATCGACGAACGGCCCCGGTGCCGCGGCACTACCCACGAGCGCGGCCAGTGCAGGATTTGACTCGCCCACGTTGAGGTCCCCGGTCACAATCGCCGGTTCACCCCGCTCGGCTCGCGCCGCGATGCGCCGAGCGAGCAGTTCGGTGCTTCGCTCGCGTGACGGCTGCGACTGGTGATCGAGGTGCACGTTGTAGTGCCAGAACGCTCGTCCGTCTCGATCGATGAATCGCGCCCACGAACAGACGCGCGTGATCGTGTTGCCCCAGGACGTGGACGCCACCACCTCGGGTGTGTCCGAGAACCAGAACGTGCCAGCGTCCGACAACATGAAACGGCTGGTCCGAAACAGAATGGCTGAAAACTCGCCCTTCGTCCGTCCGTCATCTCGGCCGACACCGGCGACCGCATATCCGGGGACGGCCGCGAGGATTTCCTGGATCTGCCCGGAGAGCGCCTCCTGCAGGCCCACCAGGTCGGCGCTCTCGGCGCGCATCAGGGCGAATAACGCCTCGCGCCGGTTCTCCCACCGGTTCTCGCCATCATTCGCCGTTCCATAACGGATATTGAACGACATGACCGTCAGGGGATCGGCCGATGACGGGTGACGCGCGCCGACGGGAGCCACCAGCATCAGGACGAGGGCGACAAGAATGAGGCGATGGGCCAAGTCGGCACAGCTTAACCCAACTGATATGGGCGCGGCGTTGCGCCGGGTCTTTCATGATGAGTCCTAGCTGATCACGAGCAGAGGGTGGCGCGCGAGTTTGGTGCGCGCGGCGCGCATGTCGTCGCCGCGCAGTTCGCGCAGGGCCGAGGTGACCAACGACCGCACGGTCTTCTTGCGCCACACCAGTTCGAAGTCGGTGTTGTCCATCGGCTTCGCCAGCGTGTAGGCATCGTCGGCCACCGACGCCATGAGGTCGTCAGTGAGTGTCTGCCCAGCGAGGCGAGCGGCCGCGGCCAGAACCTCAAGCGGTCGCGACGCCACCGCGCCCAGCACGATGCGTGCTTCGACGATGCGGTCGCCATCGAAGCGGGCGGCGGCAGCTACGGCGGCAACAGGGAAATCAAACGAGCCGCGGCGCCGGAGTTTCCAGTAGGTGCTGCGCCACCCCTCGGCTCTGGGCAACGTCACTGCGGTCAGGATTTCATCGGCGCGCCGCGTCAGGTAGTGCATCCCGTCGTTTGCGTAGAGGTCGGTCAGCGCCACATCCCGCGTGCCGGTGGCTGACACGAGGCGCACAGTCGCTCCCAATGCGATGAGCGCGGGCGCCGCATCAGTGGAGGAAACGGCCAGACACTTGTCGCTCGACGTCGCCACCCAGCAGGTGTCGCCGTCCTTCTTCATGCAAAAGTTGATGGCCTGCCGCCACTCGAAACTTTGGTCGTAGTAGGTACAGCGGGTGTCGAGGCAGATGTTGCCGCCGATGGTGCCCATGTTGCGCAGGAGCGGCGTGGCGATCTGCCCCACGGCTTGCCACAAGCCCGGATATCGCGCGTGCACTCGATCGTGGTGCACGAGCGCGCTCAATGTAACGCCCGCGCCGATTTCCAATCCATCGCGGTCGTCCACCTGCGCGAGTTCGGTGACGCCGCGAAGTCCGACGAGCGTGGACGGCGCCTGCTGGCGCCGCTTCATGTTGGGAATCAGGTCGGTGCCGCCCGCCAGGAGCATCGTGTCGCCAGGCGACTCAGCCAGCCAGGCGGCCGCGTCCTGCACCGTCTTCGGCGCGCGATACCGGTACGACGGAAGGCGCATCATGACCTGGCCTCTTTCGTCATGCCGGCCGCCTTCGCTTCAATCCCCGCGTCCACTTTCCGATGGGTGGGACGTTTCGGATCGTTGTCTGCCCGGCCGTCGCCTCCCGCCCACGGCGGTGTCACGTGCAGTGTCTCGGGCCAGGGGATCTCGGGGAATGCCCCTGGACCGGAACGAGGTGCCTTCCCCGCCGCTTTGGCCTCAAGCGCGCGGAGGATCTTCTCGGGCGTGACCGGAATGGAATCGATGCGCACACCCACCGCGTCGTAGACGGCATTGGCCACGGCCGGCATGATCGGCAGCAGGGGCCCCTGCCCCACTTCCTTCGCGCCGAACGGCCCCACCGGGTCGGGATGTTCGATCAAGTCCGTAAACACCTCGGGCATGTCCAGGAACGTCGGGCTCTTGTATTCCAGAATCGACGGGAACTTGTGCACCAGCGCATGCGAGAGCTTCGCCGGCAATCGACGGAAGACCTGCTCTTCCATCAACGCTTCGCCCAGCCCCATGTAGACGCCGCCCTCAACCTGCCCGCGCACGAGGACGGGATTGAGGGAACAACCGATGTCATGAGCAATCCACACGCGGGGCACGGTCACCCAGCCGGTTTCCGGGTCCACGTCCACTTCGACCACGCAGGCCGTATACGAGTACGTGGGAGACGGCCCCACACCACCGCCCTTGAACTTCGCGGGCGACTTCGGCGGCGTGTACGATCCCGTGGTGCCGATCGTGCCGAACTTTGCTTCGGCCATGCAGACGGCTTCGCGGAACGACGTGCCCTTGTCGGGGTCTTCACTGTCAAACACGCGGCGGTCGGCGAACACCAGCCGCGATTTTGGAATGTCCAGCTTCGCGCTGACACCGTCGGCGATCAACTCGCGCGCCCGTTCGGCGGCCTGAATGGCGGCGTTGCCCATCATGAGCGTGACGCGACTCGAGTACGAGCCGAGATCCACCGGCGTCAAGTCCGTATCCCCCGTCACCGCCCGCACGTCGAACGGCTCGATGCCGAGCACCTCAGCCACGATCCCCACTAGCACATCGTCTGACCCCTGGCCGATCTCGGTGGCGCCACAGAACACCGTGACACCGCCGCTGCGATCGAGCTTGAGCTGCACACCCGAGTGCGGCAGGTCGTTCCAGTTGATCGGCAGGCCAGCCCCCGAGAGGTATGACGAACAGGCCAGACCCACGCCGCGGCCAAGGGGCAGCTTCCGATACTTCTCCCGCCAGCCCGATCGCTCGACGACTTTCTTGATGCAGTCGGCCAAACCAATCGTCCCGACCCGGAGGAAATTCGCGGTGAGACTGTCCGGAGGCTGAACAATATTGAGGCGCAGGTCGGCCGGATCGATGACGAGCTTTTCGGCGATCTTGTCGAGCTGCACTTCCTGGCCGAAGCGGGACTGCGGCGTGCCGTGCCCACGTTTTGGACCGCACGGCGGCTTGTTGGTGAAGACCCGGCATCCGCGAAAGCGATAGGTCGGAATGTCGTAGGTCACGGTCTGGAGAGCGCCGGTGTAAAACGTGCTGGCGACGCCGTACGAACCGTACGCGCCGCCATCGAGCAGCGTCTGCAGGTCGAGGCCCGTGACACGGCCATCGTTCGTCACGCCCGCGCGGAAGCGCATCAACACGGGATGCCGCCCGCGGTGGCAATAAAAGACCTCTTCGCGAGTCAACGCGATCTTCACCGGTCGGTCAAGGCGCATGGCCGCATGAGCCACGACCACTTCATGGTTGAACGGATCGCTCTTGCCGCCGAAGCCGCCACCGTTGGGCGTGGCCACCACACGGATGTGCGCGGCGGGGATCGCCAGAGCCTTCGACAGCGCCCGATGCAGATAGTGCGGTGTCTGCGTACTTGAGTAGACCACCAGCTTTCCGTCCGGATCCTTCGTCGCTACCGTCGCGTGTTGCTCGATCGGCAGGTGCGTGTTGCCTTCGAAGAAGAACGTGTCGTCGAACACGTGGTCCGCGCCGGCGATGGCGGCATCAACGTCGCCGAACTGGAGCGCGACGGCCTTGTGCACGTTGCCGAAGTCACCGTAGTCGTGAATGCGCGGCTCGGGATACGCCAGACTGTCGGCCGGCGAGGCGAACGTCCGCAGGGTCTCGTACTCGACGTCGATCAGGCGCACGGCGCGATCGGCTGTGGCCTCGTCGCGCGCCACCACCGCGGCGACCGGATCGCCAACGAACCGCACCACATCCGGGCACAGCGCATGTTCGTCGTGACTGACCGGCAGGATGCCGTAGGGAATGGGAAACGACTCGCCGGTCAGGACAAGTGCGACGCCATCCACTGCTGCCGCCTTCGACGTATTTATGCGCACGATCTTCGCGTGGGGCACGGTGGACCGCAGCAGCTTGCAGTGCAGCATGCGCGGCAACATGATGTCGTCGGCGAACTTCGTCTGGCCGGTGACCTTCGCACGGCCGTCCACGCGCCGGCGCGGCTTGCCGATGACATTGCGCGGCCGCGTCATTTCTGGTCCCCGCCTTCGCCCAGGCGAACGATGGAAGCCTCCACCGCATCCAGAATCTGCTGATATCCCGTACACCGACACAAATTTCCGGACAGCGCTTCGCGAATCAGATCCCGCGAGGGATTCGGCTCACGGTCGAGCAACGCCTTCGCCGCGATGAGGATGCCGGGCGTGCAGTAGCCACACTGCGACGCGCCAAGGTCCGCGAAACACTCCTGAAGCGGATGCAGGCGGCCATCCACCGTCAGTCCTTCAACCGTTACGACCGACCGCCCCTCACACTCGTGCGACACCACAAGGCATGACAGCACCGGCTGGTCGTCCAGGAGCACCGCGCACGCGCCGCACTCCCCCAGTTCGCAGCCATGTTTGGTACCCGTGAGCTGCAGGTCCTCGCGCAGCACTTCAAGCAGGGTCTTGTCGGGGTCCACCAGCGCTTCGGCCGATTCACCGTTGACGGAAAAATTGAGTCGCAGTTTCATGAACGCAACAGCGATTGTACCCGCAGCGCCGCAGCCGCGATCACTGTTCCCTGGCCCGCAGGCGGTAGATCCGCCCGGTGCCGTCCTGATGCACCAGTTCCAGACGATCGCTGAAAGACGTCAGGCGGGCTATATATTCGGCGTGGAATTCGGGCACGAAGTACTCAAGATGCACCACGACATAGGTCACCCCAAGGTCGGTCAGGCGCTGGATGCTTTCATCGGATGGAAACCGGATGATGTGGTTGTACAGCTCTTTGTAGCCAGGGGGCTCGGCGCCGCTGTAACCGTACACCGTCGGCTGGTGGTGAGACAGCGAATGCAGCATGTACCGCGTGGCAAAATCGGCGCGACGAGCGTCGTCGCGCGATTCGGACACCGGGACCTCCACAACGGCGAACGGCTTCGGTTGGGTATCGAGCCAACGGTCAACTGCGGTCGAGTCGATCGTGAACGGCCTTGCGTCGATCGGCACGAACGCACATTCGATCACCAGCAGAGTGGCGATTCCGCCCGCGGCCAGCAACCGCCGCCGGCGAGGCCACGATTTCGACAGTCGATCAAACCCAAGACCTGCCAGCACGGCCAGCGCAAGAATCCCAAGCAACGTGAAACGCGACGGCACCCGGATGAAATTCAGCACCGGAAACCAGTAGACCCATCGCCACAGAGAGAACGGCGGACCTATCGTCATCCACGTCGTCACCACGATCATGGCCAGATACGTCCATCGTTCGCGCGACACCAACCGGGACAAGGCCAGCGCTCCCAGGAACAGCGGCACAAAACCCGGGAACAGGAACGCATCCGGTTCCTGCCGCACCCAGGCCCAGTCCGGCAGGTTCGACAACAGCCACTTGTGCACATGTGAAGGTGAGCTGATGTAGCTCGACCACGCTACCCCCACATCGTCCAGCACGCGTTCGAGAGGCACGTCGCGCCGCGCAAGCCAATAGGGGATGAATGTCAACGCAGCCGGTAGCAGGACCAGGAGTCCTGGCAGGCCCACGTCCCACACCCGGCGTGCCAGGGCCAACGGCATGCCCCCCGCGAGGCGAAAGCCGACGATCAATACCGATCCCAGAAGCAACAGGGCCGCGCCATGGCCACTGGTCACGGCCTGCAGCGAGAACAGGGCCAGAGCGGCATGCAGGTGCCTGGGCCTGCCGTCGTTGAGATACCGATGTAAGAACGCGAGACAAAACGGCACCCAGTGCACGGCCAGGTGAATCTGCGCAAGACGTGCAAATCGGGGTGGCGCGAACGCGAAGATTAACCCGGTGATGAATGCCGCCGCCGGGGAGAGCCCAAGTGTGCGGCCGAGGAAGTATCCGCCGAACGCACACAGCAGTACAGAGAGGATGGCCACAACATTTGTGGACGTGAGCGCGTCGCCGGTCAGCCACATGACCGGTACGGCCAGGGCCGCGCTTCCCAGGGCGTTCTCCGAGTAGGCCAGCGTGTGTTTGTAGGGAAAGAAGATATTCGCGTCGAACGCCGCCCACGGCGCGTGCGTCAGCGCGTGGGAGCCCCAGCCGATGGTCCACACGTAAAGACCGGGATCGGCTCCACCTCCCAGCTTCAGACCCGACGGGTTCACGCTGACCGGATACATCATCATCAGTGTGATAACGGTGTAGAGACCCGCGACGATGGCCAGGCGCGCTCGCGACATCAGGTGTTCATGGTACTCGCGGCCGCCAGACGCTTGTCGAGGGTCACGAGGTCCGCCCCAAGCGAGGCCGCCAACCAAAGGTAGCTGGCGTCGTATGCCGTGAGCCCGGTGGCCTGGGCGATGAGGACGACGTCTGTGACGTTCACGTCCATCCACTCGATGCTGCTTCCCTCACCAAGTGCCATGTGCAGCAGGGTCATGGTGGCCAAGGCGCTTTCGGGCTGCCGCCGAATTCGCTTCCACGCCACGTTCGCCATTTCAAACTGCAGGAGTCGAGGCGCAAAGACCTGTGCGCCCATCAGCCGCAGCTTCACGTCGTCAACGCCGGGCTCCTGGAACGTGATGGCCGCCAGAGCCGAGGCGTCGGCCACGACCCGATTCACCGCGAGTCCCTCATCTTGCGGATGAGGTCAACCGAGCTCTCAGACGATTTCAGATCCAAAGCCGCTGCCATCCGGATCAAACGGTCGGGATCGAACCCACGATTCCGGGCAGGTCGAACGGCCTCCTCAAGAATCGCCATGAGCTCTCCCTGAATCGATCGATGGTTCTGCGCCGCCCTCGCGCGAAGGGCGTCAGCCACCTCAGGGGGGACATCCTTGATTGAAAGGCTCACCGAAGCTGCCATGGCGCCATTATAGCACCGTTATGGCGCCGCCTGGGCCGCTGCACCGCCGCCGATCGTCAAGGCAACGGATAGCCCTTTGGCACTTTCGCGACATAGGTGCCGGCGGCCAGATCGTGCCACGCCTGCCGGGCGGGTTGGCCGCCTGCTGAACCGGCACGCGCGGCGCGAGCGTGTGTGGAGCACGCGGCTCGGGCAACGCACGAAGGGCGCGGGTCAGGGGGTCGAGCGGATCAAAATCCACACCACGGGGAGTCATCGAAGCGCTCCTGCCTCATTGGCCGCGGCCAATGCAGTGCGCAGGGCCTCACGTCCGCGGTGAATGTCCGTTTTGACCTTGCCCACCGTGATGTTCAGCCGCTGGGCAATCTGCTGGTAGGTCAGATCATCAAAGTGGAAGAGGACGATGGGCACGCGCTGGTGCGGAGGAAGCCGTTGAAGGGCCAGATCCAGTGCCGTGTCGGGGTCCGGGAGTCCCGGGGTCGCCCGAGGTCCTGGAGTCCACCGAGTGTGCCTCGGCGACGCTCAGGTCGCTGCAGAAGCGCCAACGGTTGCGGTAGCGGGAGAGGTGGTTGAGGCACGCGTTCGTCGTGACGGTCTTGAGCCAGCCGGGCGCCGATGGGTTGGTGCCGATCTGGTCGAACTGCTCAAAGGCCTTCATGAACACCGTCTGCGCCACGTCTTCCGCCTCCATCGCGTTGCCCAACAGCCGGTAGGCCGTGGCATAGACCATGTCCTGGTACTCCAGGAGGAACGCCTCAAAGACCCGGGCGTCGGTCATGCCTGGCCCAGAGGGCGAACGGTCATTACCTGATAAACACAGGACGTGTTAGAAAGTTTCAACACTGGTCGTCTTTCCCGAGCAGACGATAGACTACCTGCTCGTTGCCTTTCCGGAGACTTACGGCAAATGTTGAAGAAATGGTCACAGCCGTTGTGGTTTAGGCGATAGTGGCGGGCCTTGACTACGCGATCATCGGACTTTACCTCTGCCTGATCGTCTGGCTGGGCGCGAGCTTCGCGAAACGCCAGACGTCGGCGTCCGAGTATTTTCTGATCGGCCGTTCGGTGCCCTGGTGGGCGGTTTGTTTTACCGTGGTGGCCACCGAGACCAGCACGCTCACGTTCATCGGCATTCCCGCGCAGACTTACGCCGCCTCGGGCAACTTCACGTTCCTGCAACTCGCACTCGGCTACATCGCCGGCCGGTTCATCGTCTCTGCCATCTTCATTCCGAAGTACTTCGCGCGTGAACTGATGACGTCGTACGAGGTGTTGCACGAGCGGTTCGGCGCCCCGGTGCGCAATCTCGGGTCCGCGATGTTCCTGCTGACCCGCAGCGCGGCCGACGGCATCCGCCTGTTTGCCACCTCGGCCGTGGTGGCCACGCTCGTGGGCGTACCCATCTGGGGCGCCGTTCTGGTGCTGGGCATCGCGATGATTGTCTACACCTTCTATGGCGGCGCCTCAGCCGTCATCTGGACCGACGTGATCCAGATGTTCGTGTACCTGGCAGGCGCGCTCATCGTGTTCTGGTTCGCACTGGCTGGAGTTCCCGGCGGCCTGCGCGAGGTGCTTGATTTCGGTGCGGCGAACGGCCGCCTTGTAATGTTCGATCTGCGGCTCGATTTCTTCCGCGCCTACACCTTCTGGGCGGGCCTGGTCGGCGGCGTCGCGCTTACGCTGGCCACGCATGGCACAGACCAGTTCCTGGTGCAGCGGCTGCTCACTGCCCGATCGCGGCAGCAGGCACAGGTCGGGCTGTCGCTCAGCGGCCTGCTGGTGTTCCTGCAATTCGGACTGTTCCTGTTCATCGGGGTCACGCTCGCCACGTTTTACCAGCACGTGACGGCACCCACGCTGGCCCGGCCCGACATGCTAATTCCCACGTTTGTGCGCGACTACCTGCCAGCGGGATTTGCAGGGTTCGTCGTCGCCGCGATCGTGGCAGCGGCGTTGTCTCCGTCGATCAACTCGCTTGCGGCCACCACCGTCAACGACTTCTATCTAAAGTACTGGAAACCAGGCGCGAGTGACGCGGACATGCTGCGCGTGGCGCACCGCGCGACGGCAGGCTGGGGCATGGTGCAAATCGGCATTGCATTGTTGGCCACACAGCTCAATCAATCGGTGCTCGACGCCGGCCTGGCCGTACTGGGGCTCGGAGCCGGTCCGGTGCTGGGCGCCTTCCTCTTGGCCGTCATGCGCCGCCGCGTCGAGGCCTGGCCCGTGGCGGTGTCGATGCTCGTCGCGTGGGTCACGGTTTGGTCGGTGTGGGCATTCACTTCGGTGGCGTGGCCCTGGTACGCGGTGACGGGCGCGTCAATCACGGTGCTTCTCTCGCTGGCTTCAACGATGGTGTGGCCGGCGCGGCGCCCTGTCGCGGCGCTCCTCGTACTCGGCCTGCTGGGCGCTGGCGCCTGCGGCCGCGAGGCCGAACCCGAGCCCGCACGCACTGGCGCCATTCAGGTCTCAGTGGAGCCTGCGCGTCTGAATGATCTCCGGCGCATCGTGAGCGCCCGCGGGGCCGTCACGCCGATGCCCGACGGCGACTTCACGGTGCATGCGACCGAAACGTCCACGGTGGTGGAGTTGCCGCTGGCCGAGGGCAGCGCCGTCAAATTGGGCGACATTATTGCGCGCTTCGAAGTGCCCAGCCGTGTGGCGGCGATTCAGTCCGCTGAACTAGAAATTGCCCTCGGTCTGACGCAGGTCGACGCCGCCAGAGCGCGCGTCTCCCGGCTCACCTCGCTCGTGGGACAGGGGCTGGCTCCGCGTGTGGATCTCGACACCGCCCAGGGAGACCTGGCCAGAGCCCAGACTGAGCTGGGGGCCGCTCGCCAGATTCTGGCGTCCGAACGCGTCGCCGAGGAGCGCGCCACCGTTCGCGCGAAGTTTGATGGTGTGGTCGCGACGCGCTGGCACTACACCGGCGACACGGTGCTGGGCACAGGCACGGACCCGGTCATCCGGGTCATCGACCCGACGCGCGTGCAGATCACGGCTGACGTCCTCGTCCAGGATCTCGGACAGGTCGTGAGTGGCCAGACGGCCAGTGTCACCCCGATGGGCGAAATGCCGATGGCGGCCACGGTCACGCGCGTAACGACGCCATCCTCGCCGGACGCGGGCACCGCCCCGGTGACGTTGACCCTGGCCCCCGGCGCCACAAGCCCTCCGGCCGGCACGGCGGTGCTCGCGGAAATCCTGATTGCGTCGGCGCTCGAGGCGCTTGTGGTCCCCACCGCGGCGATCCAACGCGTCAGCGGCGTGTCATATGTCATGGTGGCCGGCATCGACAATCGCGTGATGCGCCGCGACGTGCGCGTCGGCCTGACGACGCCGCAGTTGACGCAGATTTTGGCCGGCCTCACGATCGGGGAGTTCGTCATCACCTCAGCGCTGACGGAGATTAACGAAGGCGATGTCGTTTCACCTAATCGAGGCGCCTTCGTAATGAGCCGATGAGCCAATTGGGCAATGAGGCAATGGGCTTGTATTAGACGGCCCGTTCTCCGCCAGTTCCCCAGTTCCTAAGTTTTTAGCGGAAGCCTCAGCGCCGCCAGACACCCAACCGCTCCCACACGATTCTCTGGCGTAATTGTCCCTCCGTGCGCTTCCGCAATCTGGCGGCTGAGCGCGAGGCCGATGCCTGACCCGTTGGGCTTGGTCGTGAAGAACGGCACGAATAGGTTGGCCGTATTCGGCAATCCCTTGCCCTCGTCGTCCATCGCAATCTCGGCCCAGTCGCCCTGCGTGGACCATCGAACAGCCACCGCACCGTTGGTCTCGAGCGACGCGTCCACGGCGTTGCGCACGAGATTCATGAGCGCCTGTTCCAGTTGGTCTGAGTCGGCCACCAGGCGGATATCTACCGCTGGTGTCACACGCCCGGGCAAGCGCTTCTCCAGTTCGACAATCCGCGTCATAAGATCGGTGACCGACAGCGGCTTCGGCTGGGGCTTCGGCAGCCGGGCCAGCTGCGCGTAGGCCCGCAGGAACCGTCCCAGCGCGCCCAATCGTTCCTCGATCAGCGACAGCCCCTGCGACACCTCATCGCTGCGGTCAAACCCCGCCGTCCCGGTAGCCCGGTCCGCAGCAGTGCCGGCCGCCCGGTCAACGATGCGGCGCAGGGAGTGCGCGATCGGCAGATCGCGCTGATGCATTCGCTCGTTTTCTTCCTGCAGCCGGCGGCTCCGGCCCAGGGCGCGCCGCAGTTCCAACTGGGCCTGGACAGCGACAAGCAGTTTCTCGTCATCCCACGGCTTCTCGATGTAATCGCGTGCCCCGCGCCGCATCGCTTCCCCCGCCCCGGTCACACTGCTCCATACCGTCATCACCAGCACAGGCAGCGTGGGGTCGATGGCCTTCATCCGATCGAGCAGCGCAAACCCCTCCTGGCCCGATGTCGTAGCGCGGATGTAGTTGAGATCGATCAGGGCGACGTCGAAATCCGCCCGCTCAAGCGCCGCAATTAGGTCGCGGGGCGACGGTGCCGTCGTGACGTCATATCCCTCGCCACCTAGCAACAGCTTCAGCGCGTTCAGGACGTCGGACTGGTCATCGGCGACCAGCACTCGCCCTGCGCACGCCGGTCGGCAGCGCCGAAGCGCTGGTGGATGCCTTGAACGCGGCAATCATCGCCTGGACCGCCGGCCCCGCCCAGGACCATGCCACGTTGATTGTGATCGAACGCGCCCACTGACGCTCAGCCCTTTTTCCGTATAATGGCCACCAGGGAGGATCCGCATGGTGCGCAAGAGTCTCGTTCTCGTCGCGGCGTTGGTTGTGGTCGGCCTGACGCAGGTGGTTCCAGCCGCGCAGACACGCCCCGTCCTTCGTGATCCGGATGTCATCTTCGTGCCCACGCCGCAAACGGTGGTGGACGCGATGTTGAAGCTGGCGAAAGTCGGCAAGACCGATGTGGTGTACGACCTCGGGTGCGGCGACGGCCGAATTGTCATCACTGCCGCGAAACAGTTCGGCGCGCGAGGCGTGGGCATCGATATCGACCGCGCGCGAATCAAGGAATCCAATGCCAATGCGATCGCGGCCGGTGTGACCGACCGCGTGACGTTCATCAACACGGATCTCTTTGCCGACAGCACCAATCTGAGCGAGGCCACCGTCGTCACGCTCTACCTGCTGCCTTCGTTGAACGTGAAGCTGATGCCGAAGTTGCTGAAAGAACTCAAGCCCGGCACGCGCATCGTGTCCAACAGCTTCGACATGGGTGAGTGGCAGGCCGAACAGACCCTTGAAGTGGATGGCCGCACGATCTACTTCTGGACGATTCCGAAGTCGTAATTCGTGACATCACCTTCGCAGCCGACCAGCGGCCTCCGGCACTGGTTCACCAAAGAACTGACCGAAAGGCAGGGAGAGCCCCGACGCCCGCATGCGGCGCCTTGGTGGCAGGTCACCTGTCTGACCGGGGTCGATTATTTTTCAACGCTCGGGTATCAGCCGTCGATTGCGTTCTTGGCCGCCGGCGCCCTGGCGCCGATCGCTACGTTGGTTCTGGTTCTGCTGACACTCTTCGGCGCGCTCCCGGTGTATCACCGCATCGCGGCACTGAGTCCCCACGGGCAGGGCAGCCTCTCGGTGCTCGAGGAACGCCTGCCGCGCTGGAAAGGCAAAGGTGCGGTCCTCGTACTCCTGGGATTCGCGGCCACCAGTTTCATCATCACGATGACACTCTCAGCGGCCGATGCCACGGCACACATTATCGAGAACCCGTTTGTGCCCGAATGGGCCGACCATCAAGTGGGCGTGACGCTCCTGCTGCTGATCGCGCTGGGGGCGGTGTTCCTGCGCGGCTTCAAGGAGGCCATCTGGTTGGCGGTGCTGCTTGTCGTGGTCTATCTCACCGTCAACGTCATCGTCATCGGTTACGAACTATGGCAGATCATCCAGCATCCGGAGGTCATCACCAGTTGGCGGCAGACGCTGTTCGCGCAGCATGGCAATCCGCTGATGATGGTGCTTCTCGCGGTGGTGTTGTTTCCGAAACTGGCGCTCGGCCTGTCAGGGTTTGAGACCGGCGTGGCTGTCATGCCACTCGTGGCCGGCGACGGCGACACCGACGAAGAGATTCTCACGTCGCGCGTTCGCAACACGCGCAAGCTCCTGACCTCGGCTGCGGTCATCATGAGCATCCTGCTCACCGGCAGTTCGCTTGTGACGACCTTGCGGGTGCCGGCTGAAGCCATGGCCGCCGGCGGCGAGGCGAGCGGCCGAGCCCTCGCCTTCCTGGCGCATCGCGACCTCGGCGATGTGTTCGGCACCCTCTACGACGTGGCCACGATCGGCACGTTGTGGTTCGCCGGCGCCTCGGCCATGGCGGGCCTGCTCAACCTCGTGCCGCAATACCTGCCGCGCTACGGCATGGCGCCCGACTGGGCGCGCGCCACTCGCCCCCTGGTGCTCATGATCACCGTCATGGCGCTGGTCGTGACGATGGTGTTTGACGCTGACGTCAACGCTCAGGGAGGCGCGTATGCCACCGGCGTCCTGATGCTCATGACGTCGGCGGCAGTCGCCGTGGCCATTGCTCTGCCGCACCGCCGCGCGCGTTATGCGCCAATCGCGGTCGTCTTTGTCTATACAACGGTCGTCAACATCATTGAGCGGCCCGAGGGCCTCCAGATCGCCACCTGGTTCATCGTCGCCATCATCGGCGCGTCGCTGGTGTCGAGGGTGGCGCGATCGACGGAACTGCGGATTGAGGGTCTTGAGTACGACGCGATGGCCGAAGAGCTGGTGACCGAAGCCGCGCGACGCCAGTCGCTGCGGATCATCGCCAACCGGCCAGATACCGGGAGCCATGACGAGTACGCGCGCAAGCTCGACGAGGCTTTGAGTTCGCATCACCTGCCGTCGGATGCCTTGATTCTCTTTCTGGAGGTCAGGCCCGGAGACACGTCAGACTTCTCAAACCGGTTGAAAGTCACTGGGGCGGAGGTGGGCGGATTCTACGTCCTGCGCTGCACCAGTCCGGCGATCCCCAATGCCATCGCGGGACTGCTGCTCAACCTGCGCGACCGTACGAACACCATTCCCCATGCCTACTTCGGCTGGACCGAAGGTAATCCCTTCACCTACTTGTTGAGGTTCTTGGCGTTCGGCGAAGGCGACACTGCGCCCGTGTGCCGCGAAGTGTTGCGCCAGGCCGAACCCGACCCCGCCTTGCGGCCGAGGATCCACGTCGGGTGACAAGCCCCAGCTCCTAAGTTCCCAATTTTTCCAGGAGTCGATCGAGTAGCGTCATCTGAGCCGCATTGATGACCCGGCGAGCGTCGTCGATCGCAAAAAACGAGACGCGGTCGATTTCTGGTATTTCGATCAGGCGTCCCGAGCGCGGCGGCCACTCGGTGGACGTCAGGTTACTGCAGGCTGCTGCCGGATCGCAGTCGCCCTCGAAGGCCCAGGCGTACACGGTCTTTCCACTGCGCTGGATGACGCTTCCAAGCGTCAGGTAGGGCGCCTCCGAGTGAAAACCCGTTTCTTCGCGGAACTCGCGAATGGCCGCCTCGAGCAGCGTTTCGCCACGATCCACGCCGCCTTTGGGAATCGTCCAGGCGCCCTCGTTCCTGTCGGCCCAATACGGCCCACCGGGATGCGCAAGCAACACTTCAATACGGATGGACGTTGTGAGGCCTCCGCGGTACAGCAGCAAACCGGCGCTTTCGCGATGGCCCATATGACCAGTCTATTGGCAATGGGGCAATTCCACAGTTCCGCAGTTCCACACTTCCCTTATAATTGCGCCATGCCGACCACCTTCACCCTCAACGGTAAATCGACTACCGTGGATGCCCCGACCGACATGCCATTGCTGTGGGTCCTGCGGGATGTCTTGAACCTCAGCGGCGCGAAGTACGGCTGCGGCACGGGCCAATGCGGCGCCTGCACCGTGCATTTGCGCGGTCGTGCGGTGCGCTCCTGCCAGACACCGTTGGCCAACGTTGCCGGCGCGGCCGTTGTCACTATTGAAGGCCTCTCGCCGGACGGCTCACATCCGCTACAGAAGGCGTGGGAAACACTTGACGTCCCGGAGTGCGGCTATTGCCAGACCGGCCAGAT
>SXGT01130283.1_pt1 | contig 39371 bp, 26 predicted proteins | sample 3176221 | NCBI WGS metagenome assembly SXGT01 (sample SAMN11356862, study PRJNA531348) | freshwater metagenome | isolation source: freshwater sample F1-120 | place: China: Fuxian Lake, Yuxi | collected 2017-12-25 | reverse complement strand
GAAAGATCATCTGGATTTTGCGACGGTGCTCAAACATCCCTCGCGGGGAAAGGTGGTCAATCCGCTCTCCCGCCAGCCATATTTCCCCGCTCGTCGGCCTAACCAGGTTGATAATTGCTCTCGCCGTTGTCGTCTTCCCGCAGCCAGATTCACCAACGAGCCCCAGCGTCTCGCCTGGCTCTATGGCAAAGCTCACTCCATCCACCGCCCGAATGAAGCCTTGCTCGGGATTGAAAATATTGCCGCGGCGAAAGGGAAAGTGGACCTTGAGATTGCGCACCTCCAGCAGCGGCTCACCCGCCGTCGGCAGCGGCTTCACAGCAAAGGGATTCGGTTTGGCGATCGTGGCGGACATTTATATCTAAGTGAGGTATTTTTCAGCCTCTTCGATTGGCCCACATTAGAAGAGAAGCCGCACCGCCAACAAGCAGTATGCCAGCGAGCACTTTCGACACACTTGAGCCGAGATGATTTGGCTCATTGCTAAATGCATCGGGAAAGAGTTCTCTGGTTTCCGGATTTGTCCTTTCCCAGTGCCGCGATGCATCTTTCGATTCCAAGTTTGCATTGAGAATGCCCAATCCAAATGATGCCGCTGCTAAAACCATGCAGAGAATGCCTATGATCAGAAATACATGGGGCTTTGTCTGCTTAGGTGCCCTGATGGATCTTGGATTGTGAACGATTTGAAATTCAGACATTACTGCCCTCCCACTTCAGCCCCTCCGCTCCCAATGTTACCACCGTGAACTCCCCCGGTGGATGAGCGGCCAGGTAGTCGTTGATGCTCTCGACCGTCAGCCCATCGATGATTGCTCGTAGTTCATCCATCGTCCGGACGCGGCCGAGGTAGTACCAGTCGTAGGCAATCGAGCCGGAACGGCTGGGGCTGGACTCCTGCTGGATTATGAGGGACCGCTTGATGCGTCCCTTCAGACGGTCGAGCTCGGCTTGCTCGATGCCGCGGTACAGACCGCGGATCTCGGCAGCCATCACGTCGAGCGTTTCCTGGGCCCGCTCCTTGGTCGTGCCGGCATAGGCGAACACACCGCCGCGGTCGCAGAGAGAATGGCAAACCCCGTAAACCGTGTAGCAAAGTCCTCGCTTTTCGCGGACCTCCGTAAAGAGCCGGGAGCTCATGCCGTCCGATAGCACGCCGATCGCTCCGCGAAGCTGGAAATAGTCGGCGTGGCAGTATGGCACTCCTTGAAACGCGATGCCGATATGCGTCTGGCTGGATTCGGCCGGCACATGCACGTACTCTTGTTGTGGCGGCGCTTCCGGGGCGAGGAGTCCTTGTCCTTTCTCCCACTTGCCGAAATGCTGCGTCACGTGATCCCGCAAACTGGACCAATCGAATTTGCCGGCTACGCTCAAAATCGACTTGCTCGAGCGATAGGTGCGGCTGAAGAACTGACGCACGTCCTGCATGGTCAGGCTGCCAAGCGTTTCCTCCGTTCCCTGCGGCGAGCGGCCGAAGGGTTCGCCATAGAACCGTTCGCGGAGCGTGAGCATCAGCTTTTGAGCCAGGTCGTCTTCCAGAGCCCGAACTTCCTGCAAACAAGAGAGCCGAGCATCTTCCAATTGGTCCTCCGGCAGGTGGGGCCGCTGTACGACATCGGAGTATATCGAGAGGGCCGGCAGCAGGCTTTCATGCGGCATCGCCCCGCCGAACGACGTGTGCGAGTTGCCGCAGCTCGAAGAGCAATCCGCCCCCAGATTTTCCAGGTCCGACACAAACTGACGGCTGTCCCGCTCTCCCGCTCCCCGCTCCACCATTTCGCACGTCAACCCGGCCATCCCCGCCTGCGTCACGAGCTCGTACGCGCAGCCCGACGGCGTCAGGAGTGCGAATGCCGCCGATTCCAACCAGTCCATTTCTTCGGCGACCAGAGTGAGGCCGTTGGCCAGGCGATGCGTGAAGATTTTTTGGGACACGATGTGGGGTGCATGAGGGAAACGAAATGCACGTGCATTCCAACAGGCACGCGCGAAGGGGATCGCCGACAGCAACTAATTTACTGGCTGCGCGGAGTGTCGCACAGACGCAATAGCGACTACTGAATATGTTCAGCGCCGCGATCTGGCGGCGTTTTCTCCGCATTTCGCAGCATGTGATAACGCGCTCGCCTTCTGTCAAGAGGCAATTTCTGCCGAATATTTTCTGGCGAGAAACTGCCTTTGTGCCCTCTTCGCGGCGAACGTATAATGCGGTCGTTGCGAACGTGATTGAGCGACAATCAATCGGCCGGGGGTTCGCGACACTCAAGATTTTTCATACGCGTAGGTCAGGACAACTCATCGTGCTTTCTGTCAGACCCAAAGTTGCGGAATTAGCGTTTCAACTCTTTGGGCGGGCATTGCATCCTGAGTTGTTCGAGGTCTACAAGACTCGCACGATCAAGCGCGGCGATTACGAGGCGAAGCTCGACATTACGAGTGCCGGACACATCGTCACTTGGAAGCACCGCGGTCTCACCCTCACGGAAGTCGCCTGCTCCGCCACCCATCCACTGCCGGAGAAACGGCGGCTGTTGTCGTACCGCTTGAAGGGGCAAAAGAGCGACAAGGTGGAGGCCCGCGGCGGGATCACCTATCAGATGAATTTCCATCTGGAGCCAGTGCCAGCCGAAGTCTTTTGGGCTTTCCAGGAAGAACTCGGCCGCGACGGCGAGCGGGAAGGACTGCTGCACACCTTCGATTCCAGCGGCCGCATGGCCCTTGGCGCGATCAGCTTTCTGAGTGTGGAAGAACGGCAGCGGAGCCTCCGTATTCAGGCCTTTCACACCTTCCCAGACGACTACGCCATCGTCAAAACGCAGTCCATTTTCGAGCTGCCGTCCTAGCGCCTCTTTGAGGCATTCACCATGAAGTGGCGGCAACTCGTGGTGCTGGCGGTAGTGCAGTGGTTGGCGATGGCCCTCTGGTTTTCCGCGTCCGCGGTCAACGGCGCTCTGCAGGCAGAGTGGACGCTTTCCCCCTCCGCGGTTTCCTGGTTGACGATCAGCGTGCAATTGGGATTCGTCGTTGGGGCTTTGGCAAGTGCCATCCTCAATCTCAGCGACCGGATCAAACCGACGGTACTCTTGGCGCTCTGTGCCATTCTCGGAGCGGTTGTGAATCTGGTGATCCCGTTGGCGATCACCACGGAAATTGGAAGAACCGCTGGCGGTTTCGCGCTGGTCATCGCCTTGCGGATGCTCACCGGCATCATGCTTGCGGGCGTCTATCCCACCGGGATGAAGCTGATGGCAACTTGGTTCGCGAGCGGTCGTGGACTGGCCATCGGCGTGCTCGTCGGAGCGTTGACGCTGGGAAGTGCTTCACCCCAACTCATCAATGCCTGGGCGATTGGAACCGCGAACTGGCGGTGGGTCATGGGAATTGCCTCGGCACTCTCGGCACTCTCCGCGGTTCTGGCGATTCTCCTGGCCCGAGTTGGCCCGCACCTGCTATCCGCCCCCTGCTTTGACTGGCAATACTTCGCCAAGGTCTGGCAGGATCCCGCCATCCGTCGCGCGAACTTTGGTTACCTCGGGCACATGTTCGAACTCTATGCGATGTGGACCTGGGCCCCCAAGCTGTTGGTCAAAAGCTTTGAGCTGGCCCAATGGTCCGCGCGAGATGCGGCACTCGCTGGCTTTGCGACGATTGCGATTGGCGGCCTCGGCTGCGTGCTGGCTGGGGCCTGGGCCGATCGCGTGGGGCGCACCTGGACGACCATCGCCAGCCTGGTCGTCTCGGGTAGCTGCGCTTTGATCGCCGGTCATCTTGTCGACTTTCCATTCTGGCTGACCATCGTCTGCCTGATTTGGGGATTTTCGGTTGTCGCGGACAGTGCCCAGTTCAGCACGGCGATCTCGGAGCTCTGCGACCCAAGGTACGTCGGCACCGCTCTCACCATTCAGACCTGTGCCGGCTTTCTGCTGACCACACTCACCATCTATGCCGTTCCAACGATCCAAGCTCAACTTGGTTGGCCCACCGCCCTTTCGCTGCTCGCCCTCGGTCCCGTCTTTGGCATCTGGCACATGGCCCGGCTGCGATCGCTGCCGGCCGCCAGCAAAATGGCGGGGGGGCGGAAGTAGAGTTACGATGGCGGCATGGCTTTTTCCTCCACACTTCGCGGCGAACGGTTCGTCTTTCCGAATCTGGGAGATCTCTTCGCAAAAGCCAACGAGGAAAAATCCGGCGATCAACTCGCCGGCATCGCGGCAACCTCCGAGCGTCAGCGAGTCGCGGCAAAAATGGCGCTCGCTGAAGTGACGCTGCGGGAAATCGTGGAGCAGCCGCTGATCGAGCCCGCTGTGGACGACGTCAGCCGGCGGATTCTGGAGCAGCTTGACCAGACGGCGTTCGCGGAAATCAGCAGCCTGACGCTCGGCGAATTCCGCGACCGGCTGTTGGCGGGAGATTATGCTGGCGATGCACTTACGACACTCCAGCGAGGCATCACGCCGGAAATCGCCGCCGGCCTGGTGAAGCTGATGAGCAACAAAGATCTCATCCTGGCCGCCAGCACCATCCGCAACATCACCCGCTGCCGCAACACCGTGGGGGAGCCCGGCGTCCTCGCCATTCGCGTCCAGCCGAACCATCCGGCGGACGACGTGGCTGGCATTCTCCTTTCCGCCATCGATGGCCTCACCTTCGGCTGCGGGGATGCGGTAATTGGCGTGAATCCAGCGGGGGACTCCGTGGAGGGCGTCTCCGCCATTTTGCACGGCCTGGACCGGCTCATCACCACGCTCGAAATCCCCACACAACACTGCTGCCTTGCCCACATCACCACACAGCTCGCGGCATTGAAGCGAGGCGCGCCGATTGACTTGCTCTTTCAATCCGTCGCCGGCACCCAGGCCGCCAATTCCAGCTTCGGAGTCTCGCTTTCGCTGCTTGAAGAGGGCCGGCAGCAGGTTTTGGAACATCACCACAGCCGCGATATGGCCTGGGTCGGCGATGACTTGATGTACTTTGAAACCGGCCAAGGGAGCGCCCTCTCCGCCGACGCTCATCACGGCCTAGATCAGCTTACGCTCGAAGCCCGCGCCTACGGCGTCGCCCGACAGTTTCAGCCGTTCCTGGTCAACAGTGTCGTCGGCTTCATCGGGCCAGAGTACCTGGCGGACGAGCGGCAGATCATTCGGGCGGGCCTGGAAGACCATTTCATGGGAAAACTCCTCGGCCTGCCGATGGGGTGCGACGTTTGTTACACCAATCATGCCGACGCCGACCAGAACTCCGCCGACAACTTGCTGGTCCTACTAACGGCCGCCGGCTGCAATTATTTCATGGGGGTTCCATGCAGCGACGATGTAATGCTCAACTACCAATCCACCAGTTATCACGATGCCGCGAGCATGAGGCGGCTCTTTGGATTGCGTCCAGCGCCGGAGTTTGCGGCGTGGATGGAGCGGCGGGGAGCGAAGGACCTGTTGAAGTTGGCGGAGCCGGTGTTTCGAATGACGAAGCACGAATGACGAATGGCGAATGAAATCCAAAATACGCGTACGGCAGGCCTTATTGAGCAGATTCGTGCGCGGACGCCGGCGAGGATTCTGGTTCCGCGAGCTGGAATAAGCTACGCCACGGATACGCAATTGAAGTTGCGCGGAGACCATGCGGTGGCCCTAGATGCCGTTCATCAGGAGCTAGATACCTTTCTTGAGTACGGGCTTAGCCCGGGCTCGTTGTTCGAGGTGATGTCGGCGGCCTACAGTAAGAAAGAGTATCTCCTGCGTCCTGATCTGGGCCGCATCCTTTCGGAAGACGCCTGCCGGGAAATTGTCCCACGGTGTCCGCGCGGGCGCGATGTGCAGTTCGTCATTGGCGATGGTCTTTCGGCTTTGGCGGTCGAACGGCAAGTTCCGGCAATCCTGCCGCGACTCACCGAGCTGGCCGCGAAAATGGAATGGACCCTTGGCCAACCGTTTGTTGTTCGCTACTGCCGCGTGGGGATCATCAACGACATCGGAAGACTTCTCGAGCCGAATGTTGTAGTGCTGCTCATCGGCGAACGGCCCGGCCTGGCGACGAGCGAAAGCCTCTCTGCTTATCTCGCCTTTCGACCGCGCCCCGGCCACACCGACGCTCAGCGAAACCTTATCTCTAACATTCACGCCCGTGGCATTCCGCCGCTCCTCGCGGCGGAGCGCATCATCCTCGCCATCAGCCGGATGTTATCGGCGCAGAGCAGTGGCGTGGGGATCGATATCAGCGGCCCGGAGCCACTTCCGTTGCCGCCGCCAAAGCTATAATCTTGAATCTATGAACGAAGTGTTATTGAAAATCGCCGGCGCCGTAGAGTACCCAGCCGAATTCAGCTTTGCCGACCTCGCTGCCGTGGATCCCCGGCAGCAGATTGTCGATGTCAGCCAGATCGCTGCTGGCCGCAAGGGGGATGCCGTGCGGCTCGCCGGACTCCTTGCGCTCGTTAAGCCCAAAGTGGAAGCGAGGTATCTCAATCTGCACGCCACCGCGGACAACTTCCACGCCAGCATCCCGCTCAACGCCGTCACCGAAAAGGCCATCGTCCTCTACCGGCTCGATGGCCAGCCGCTAACAGTGAAGGCCGGCGGCCCAATCCGATTTTTTATCCCTGACCACAAGGCCTGCCACACCGACGAAATCGACGAGTGCGCCAATGTCAAGTTCGTGGACACTATCGAGCTAGCCGCGACCCGTGGATTCGACAACCGGCCGCATGATGAACAGGAGCATGCGGACCTGCACGCGAAGGAACAGTAGACCAGGCCGGAAGCGGGTTTCGCCGCAGATTCTCCCGTTTCGCGTTTCTACGGCAAATCCCGGTGATCGTAGTACTGGCTCAGTACTCGCACTCGCTGAACCTGATAGGCGACGATGAAACCGAGTATTGCCAGCACCGCTTCAAAGATGATTGGGTAATGAGCCGGCCGCGCTTCCAAGGGCTGCAAGAGCAGGAATACAGGGTAGGCGATCAAGGCCGAGCAAGTGGTGAACACCACCAACCGAACTCGGAAGAACAACCCCGACGCGGCAATCAGCAGCGGATACCCAATCAAGAGCGTTCCCCGCGGTGCATGGACAAAGTTCAGCAAACAAGTAACAAACACCAAATCGCAAGCCGACCATAGGTATCGGCTAAAATCGGCGGTCCGTTCCCGATTGAGCAACTGCTGACATCCCACGGAGGCCAATCCCCACAACGACAAGAGCCCGATGATCGTCAAATGAAATCGTGGATCGTTTTGAAAGATGGAAAACTTGATGATGGAGATCGTCGCTGCAGCCAGGACTCCCACCAGGTGAGCCGCCAGTGCCGGTTCTTTGCGAGCCCAACGACGGGCCCTTTGCACCAGGCCGGCGGGCCTGGCCAGAACCGTTTCACTGCGAAGGAAGCGGTCCAGATCATCCGCGAGATCCTTGGCTGTGGCATAACGCCGGGCCGGTTGTTTCTCCAGGCAGCGAAGGCAAATCCACTCCAACTCCCGGGGGATTCCCCGGTGGTGCTTGCTTGGCAAGGACGGTTCGCTTTCCAGAACTTGCACGAGCACATCGAGCGGGCTATCCGCTTGAAAGGGAGGTCGGCCGCTCAACATCGCGTACAAGATCGCGCCCAACGAGTAGATGTCCGCGGTTTCCCGGATGTCGCGAACTTTCCCCGCAGCTTGCTCTGGGGGCATGTAGTTAGGTGTACCTAGTATCTGTCCGGTGTTGGTGAGGTCGCTGGTGCCGTCGATACGTTTGGCCAATCCAAAATCCGTAATCTTGGGTGTCAGGGGTGTCCGAGGGGCACGGCCGCTCGCCGACGCTTGAGATCCTTCCTTGGAGTGTGGCCCATCCTGGCCGCTGAGGAGGATGTTGGCCGGTTTCAGATCGCGGTGGATCACTCCTTGCCCATGCGCGTATGCGACTGCCTCCGCAATCTGTTTCATCAACTCAGCCGCGTCCCGCGGCGGCATGGGACCGGAACCCAAGCGATGCGCGAGACTCTGCCCATCGACAAAACCCATGGAATAAAAATGTTGCCCATCCTGCTCCCCCACTTCGTAAATCGGCACGATTCCCGGATGCTCCAGATTGGCCGCTGCCTCCGCTTCGGTGTAGAACCGCTGCACGTCGTCTCGGGAAGCGAGCTGCCCGCCGAGGATCATTTTGAGCGCTACAATGCGGTTGAGCTTCCGTTGCCGCGCTTTGTAGACGACTCCCATTCCACCGCGGGCAATCTCTCCTAGCAGCTCGTAGTCGCCGAACTGCCGCGGGCTGCCCGCTGGAGCATCCACCCCGGACGTCGGAGGCGAGACCAACCCGCCGCGCTCGTTCCGATCACCCAGGCCGATAAAATCGCCGGTTGATTCGGAAGATCGAGGGGGCAGTGTCTGCTGAAGGTCCGGCGCGTCCCCAGGTGACGGACTCAAGCTCGGAAGCGGAAGGGCCGCTTCGATTTCGGCTCGACGAGGAGGAGACATGGTGGAACCGCCTGCGCACCAGCGCTGTGGAAAGGCTATTCCGTCTTGAGGTTGTTGTAGCGGCCGATTCGCTCGAGATCCCGCAACAAGTCCGCTGCCGTGGCGAAGCGATCCTCGGGCCTCTTCGCCAGCAGTTGCATGACGCAGTCTTGAAACTTGTCATCGATGGCAAGCTGGAATTCCTTGGGCTGGGCAGGTTTGTCGGAGCGGACTTTACAAATCAAATCCGGAAGGGAGTCGCTTTCAAAAGGAGGCCGCCCCGAGAGCAGCGCGTAGAGAGTGGCTCCCAGTCCATACAGATCCGAACGGCAATCGACGACGCTTCCCTCCCGCGTCCGTTCCGGCGACATGTATGGGACATCTCCCAGGAGTTGGCCAGGGCGCGTTACTTGCTGGGCATGTGTTCCCTCTAATGCTTTCGCCAGCATCAGGTCTCCCAGCAGCGAGACCTTGTCGCTTCTGCGCCGCAAGATATTGGTCGGAGTGACATTGCGATGGATGATCTTGTGCTCAGCAGCTTCCTGCAGAGCCCGGGCGATGTGCACTGCTGCCCGCCAGGCTTCGCGCCAATCCAACATTCCTTCGATGCCAATCCGTTCGATCACTTTCGTCAAGTTTTCCCCATCGATGTATTCCATCGCTGCCCAGCAGTAAGGGCCGTTCTTGCCCGCATGCAGCAACGGGACGATGTTCGGATGCCGGATCGGGAGCATCGTCTTCATGGCCCGCACGAAACGATCCTTTTGCTCGTCACTGTTTGCCAGATCGGGAGCCTGGACCTTGACCGCAGCGCGGGTTTGGTCTTGGACATTCGTTGCCAGAAAGACCATTCCAGAATTGCCGGCGCTGATAATCTTGTCCAACCGATAGATGCCGAGCGTTTCCCCCACGAGTTGGTGCAATGGAGCGGCGTCTGGCCGTGCGGCCGCCACCCCCGCGAGCTGTGCGGTGGGGCCAAGAGTGGTTGCTTCCTGATGACGTCCAAGGCGGTAGCGGATTTGCGAGTCGCCAATCTGAAATACGTCCCCACCCTTCAATTGTCGCTGATCGACTCTTTCCCCCGCAAGGAGCGTCCCGCCAGTGCTTTGGTTGTCCCGCAACAGGAGATTGCCATTATCCACTTGCAAGAGGCAATGGACGCGTGAAATGCGGGGGTCGTTGATCTCAGTGTCACTCATCTGTCCTCGCCCCACCGTCATCGTTTGACCCTCCACCAGGGAAAAGGAACGTCTTTGGTCCGGACCGGCGATAACCTCAAAATGATGTTCCATGTCAGTTTCCAATTAAGCGTGGCGAGGGCCACCAACGAGACGTTGAACAACAATGCAAGCCTGCATCGGGTGGAGAAGTCAGTACCAATGGGGATCATTGGACAACAGCACGGAATGATAAATAAAGCACTTTCCGTGGAGAAAAATGGCCACACAATACCGGATTGATAGAGGGACAGCGAACCTGCTTCGCAGTTTCCCGGTCTGGAACTAGAGAGGTCCCTTGACGCTGAAAAAGGAGGTTCTAGACTGAATTGTGCCTATCGCGGTCGTGGCGGAATTGGCAGACGCACCAGCTTGAGGGGCTGGCGGGAGCAATCTCGTGCAGGTTCAAGCCCTGTCGACCGCACTCCAAAACCAAAGCCCTGGAAGCTTGCTTCCAGGGTTTTTTTTGGCCTCCCCAGCAGAAACTGTGGTGGGATTCTGACTCAGGGAGTTTGCCAAGAGTGTGAAACAGGGCGATTTCAATGCCCTATTCGGTGCGAAAGCCATAGGACTTTCTTATGGTCCGTATGGCTGTGTTGTTGAATCCCTCCACAGTGCCGGATGAGATGGTTCCTTCGGAGAGGAACTAGTTGAGTAGCAGGTCCCAATCGGTCTTATTTTTTCGAATGGCTACCCCATGACCCTCAACCTCTCTCTCGACTACCTTCCCCGTCTCCCGCGCAACAAGTCCGTCCCCATCGGCTGCATCGGCAGTGGATTCATCATGGCGGATTGCCATTTGGTGGCGTATCGGAAGGCGGGGTTCAATCCGGTGGCGATTGCGTCGCGGACGCCCAAGCATGCCCGCGAGGTGGCGGAGCGGCATGGAATGAAGGCGTATGACACGTATGAGGAGATGCTAGCCAGCGGCGAGGTGGAGGTGGTGGATATTGCCGTGCCGCCGGATAACCAGATCGATGTGATTCGCACGGTCGTGAAGCACAAAAAGCACGTCCGCGGCATCCTGGCCCAGAAGCCGCTGGGGGTGAATTATGCCGAGGCGAAGGAGATTGTGCAGCTTGCTAGGCGGGCGGGAATCACGCTCGGCGTGAACCAGAACATGCGGTACGACCAGTCGATCCGGGCCTGCAAATCGCTCCTCACCCGCGGCCTGCTCGGCGAGCCGGTGCTGGCCACCATCGACATGCGGGCCATCCCCCACTGGATGCCGTGGCAGGAGCGGCAGGGGTGGGTCACGCTTCGGATCATGTCCATCCACCACCTCGACGCCTTCCGCTTCCTGTTCGGCGACCCGATCCGCGTCTTCGCCAGCATCCGCCCCGACCCCCGCACCAGCCGCAAATTCGCCCACCAGGACGGCATCTGCCTCTACATCCTGGAGTACGCCAGCGGCCTGCGGTGCAGCTCGTGGGACGATGTCTGGGCGGGGCCGGCCCTGGAAGGGGCCCAGAAGGACATCTCCATCCGCTGGCGGGTGGAAGGGACGGAAGGCCTCGCCCGCGGCACCATCGGCTGGCCCGACTACCCCGCCCCCACCCCCAGCACCCTCGACTTCACCACCACCCAGCAGCCCGGCTACTGGCTCAGCCCCCGCTGGAAAGAAGTCTGGTTCCCCGACGCCTTCATCGGCACCATGGCCCAGCTTTTATGCGCGTTAGAAGACAAAGCCGAACCGGAGATTGGCGGGCAGGATAATTTGAAGACGATGGCGCTGGTGGATGCTTGCTATTTGTCGGCGAAGGAGCACCGGGCGGTGGAGATAAAAGAAATTCTGAAAGGACGCTAGTTCGGCTCAGTCATACTTACTTCTTCACCACCACCGCGCTGGCCTGCCCCTGCGGGGTCATGTTCAGATTGATGAAGTTGTCGCCGGGTGCAGCATCTGCTGCGGTGACGACCGCAACCGGGCACTGCGGATCGGGCGTTTCGAAATTCAGCGTGCGGAACAAACGGCCGTGCTGGAGGGAAAGGATGCTGGCAATCACTTCGACCAGGCCGCTGCCGGCACCGAGGTTGCCGAAGTAGCTTTTGGCGGCTGTGACGGGGACATCGGGGCGGGAAGAGAAGACGGCGCGGATACCCTGTGCCTCGGCCGCGTCGGATTTGTGCGTCCCCAGTCCGTGAGCGTGGATGTGGCCGACCTGCTCGGGGGTCAAGCCGCTGGTCCGCAGCGCTTGGGCCAGCACGTTGCGGATTGCCAGGTCGAGTTGGCCAACGCCATTCGCGTCCGTCACGGAGCTGGAGCCAAAGCCGATGACTTCACCATAAACCGTCGCGCCGCGGCCTAGCGCATACTCCCGCTCTTCGAGCATGATCGCGCCGGCTCCTTCGCCGATGACCTGGCCTGTGCGATTCAGGTCGAAAGGGCGGCTGAGGGTGGCGGGGTTGTCGCTGTCCTCGGCAATCTCTTCCTGCGTGACGATGTGGACCGTCCGCGAGACATGGATGCGGGTGCCGGTAGCGCCGGCCAGCATGACGTCGGCGTGTCCGCGGGCGATGGTCTGATAGGCTTCGCTGACCGCCATGTTGGACGACGCTTCCCGCATGGTGAGCGAGTTATTGGGACCATGCAAATCGTTGAATATGGCGATGTGCGCGGCCGGCAAGTTCGGCAGATACTTGAGGAGCCAGAGGGGGTCGACTGCGCTTTTGAACTTGTCCCCCCAATTGTTGAAATCGAATTCCCCGCTCTCAGTGAGACAAGCCCGAACCGCGTCCGCAAAATCCAACGGCTGAGTCATCATGTAATCGGAGCCATAGAGCACACCGATGCGGTCCCGATCGACCTCCAAAAGCGGCAGGCGCGAGTGCGTGATGGCGAGTTGTGCTACGGCCACGCCCATTTGGATTTCGCGGCACATCATCTTGAGGCTTTTTTTGATGTTCCGCCCCATCATTTTTTCGAGCGGGCCGAAATCCTCAATCGCGCCCGTGAATTCGCGGGCCTCGCCGCCAAACTTTGTCGGCAGTCGGTCGGGAGGAATGGTTTGCAGTGGGCCAATGCCGCTCTGGCCGGCGGAGAGGGCTTGCCAGAGCCTTTCGGGCGAGTTCCCCAAGGGGCTGACCAGACCCAGACCGGTGACGACGACGCGGCGCGACATGCAGACAACCATCGGGGAAGAAGACGCGAGCACTTGATCCGAACTTGGGGATCATTTTAGTGCGACGTGCGGAAACCGTCGAGGTGCAAAGATCATCGTGAGCGGTGACGGGAAATAGCCCTCACCCTGGCCCTCTCCCAAGAGGAGAGGGAGAATTACACCCACTGCTGCACGTCGAGCGTGAGGTTGGCCCGCTCTTCGGCGCTCATGGCGGTGATGTCGTCGCGGACGGCAAAGAAGGCGGCGACCACTTCGGGATCCCACTGCTGGCCGGCTCCTTTCCTGAGGACTTGGTCGACCTTGGCTGGGTCCATGCCCTTGCGGTAGGGGCGGTCGCTGGACATGGCGTCGTAGGCATCGGCCACCGCCACAATGCGGGCGAGTTTTGGTGTTTGGTCGCCACTAAGCTGGAACGGATAGCCGCAGCCGTCCCACTGTTCGTGGTGGTGCAGCACGGCGGGAAGGACGCCGGCGAACTGGCGAATGTCGGCCAGGATGCGGTAGCCCAGCTCTGGGTGCTGTTTGACCTGGTCGTATTCGTCGTCCGTGAGCTTGCCCGGCTTGCGGAGCACGGCGTCATCAATGCCGATTTTGCCGATATCGTGCAGCAGGCCCGCCATATACAGCGTATGCAACGTGGACGGGTCGCAGCCAAGCTCCTTGGCAAGGCGAACCGAGACTCGCGCCACGCGGTCGCTATGGCCGCAGGTGTAGGGATCCTTGGCTTCGATCGCGGAAGAGAGAGCACGGACCACGCTGGCCAGAAATTCGTGTTGCTCACGATAGAGATTGCGATTGCCGGCATGAATTCCAACCATCGCCCCGATGGAATTGAGCAAGCTGGCTTCGACCGTGCCGAATTCCTTCCCGTCACGATGATTGAAGGCCGCCAGCCAGCCGAATACGCGGTCTCCTTCCGCAATGGAGACTACGATGAGCTGCTTGACACCGGGGAAATTCCAGCCGTCTCCGGTCGTCGCCCGGTCGTTCATCACTCGCGGCCCGCAGCCCGAGCTGAGCTGCAATCGTTCGATCAGCGCTGAAAACTGTTCATTGTCGACGGGACAAGCGCCGGAATGGAGCAGGACGCTTTTGGTGCGGGCTTTGTAAGTGTTTTCTCCTTGACGGGCGACAGGCAACAATTGCACGGCAATGGATTGAGCCGGTAAGCAATCGAGCAGCCAATCCAGAACCAGTCGGCAGAGATGCTCATCATCGGAGGAAATCCGCAGGTTCTGCGTCACGCCGTGGAGCAGGCAGATTTCTTCGTAAGTCGTCGCCAGGTTTTCGGATAGTTTTTGGACCTCCAACTCGAGCTTGGTGGTCCGAACTTCGGCTGCCAATTGAGCCTGCGCGGACAGCGCCAGGCGATGGAGCGCATGGGGGGACCAGATCGTCTGGTGGCTGATCCAGAGGGCAGCCTTTTCTTCACCCAGACTGAGGAGTTGGGCAGCGCTTGCCAGGCATTCGTCAGATGCAAGTGCGCGGGTGACGAACGCCGCGGTGGCCACGACTCCTTCTCCCGTGGAAAGGCTCAGCGGAATGGCCAGCACCAAGACGCTGTCTTCGTCTTGGATGAACTGCGGGTCATTGCCGGGCAGAACCCGCGCTAACTGTCCGCGCATAGGATCGTTGCTGCCGGGCTGGAGAGCGGCGTGGGAGAGTTCGCCAGTACCGCGCGACCAAAAGGAAAAGGGCGTTCCGAACGTCTGGCGCAGCGTGGCGGCCAGTGGGGCGAATTCGCCGGAGGCGTCCGCTTCCGGCAAGGGAAGCGCGGTCGTAAAGGGAAGTTCAACTGCGGCAGTCATGCCTAGATCCCTGGGAAGTTTGCGTTCACATGGAAACGTAGGTCAATTCCCAATGAAGCAGAGCCGCGAGCAGGGGAAGAATCCCGCGATGCAATCCCTGGCAAGCATGTCGAAGAAGCCAGCAACGATTACGCCGATTGTGCGGCTGGGCCGCACAGGCGGCGATTTCGGCCTCACCCTTACGATTGAAACACGGCGGTCGTTAGTCCGCGGGAAGCGGCTGCTCCGTTCAAGCCCGCGCTGGCAGGGGACGATGAAGAATAGGGTGCGGCAGGGAAGCACGGTTCGGTGTGCGACGTGGACCAGGCGGCCATCATGCGCGAGCTCTTGCTTCAAAATTGGCAGTTGGTAGCTGGCGGGCTGATTGCCGCGGTGGTATTGCTGGTTGCTTTCTTGTCACTTCGCGCGGCACCCTATCCCTATGAACGCCGGGGCGTGATGCTGGGGCCCGCCGAGATCAACTTCTTTCGCACGCTGCAATCAGCAGTCCGAGAAGACTGGATTATCCTTTCGATGGTCCGGCTCACGGATGTCATCAAGGTCCGCCCCAAAACCCGGCAGCATCAGATCTGGCAGAGTCGCATCTTCGGCAAGCACATCGACTTCGTCATCTGCGATTACGAAACGCTGGAAGTGAAACTGGCCATCGAACTGGAGGATATTTCCCAGCGGCGAGGGGAACGCCGAGCCCGCGACCGCTTCGTCAACACCGCGCTCACGGCCGCCGGATTACCGCTGCTCCGCGTCAAAGTCGAGGAAAAGTACGAATCCTCAGCCGTGCGGAAGGACATTGAAGACGCCCTGGGAATCGCCAAGAAAAAGAAGATGCGGTGAGAGTGGACTCTTGGCGTACGGCGCGGGATAACCCCGACCGGCAATCTTTGCCGACGACTTGCGTCGTGGATTCTCTGGTTGGACTAGCCTTTGGCACGGTTTGCGCCATTCCGTTTGTCTCCGAGGACCGGGGCGAAAGCTGGCAATCGCTCGCCAGCCACCTGCCTCCCGTGTATTCGGTCCGATTCTATTAGGCTACTGCCATTTATCGTAACAGTCGTGCACCTGCCCGCCATACTCAGACGACATTGCCATGTGCCGCGATAATTCCCCGGAAAACGTTTGACATAAATCGCGGTTTATGAGTACGATGGTGCGGGAAAGTCGTTTAACAAAGTGCATTCCATGTGGATTCCACTCGCGATGAATCGCGGGTGTAAGGATCGTATTTTGCCAAGGAGCGTGACCGTGCGGCAATTCGCCTGTTGGGGTTTGGCACTTTTAGTCGTTTGCTTCGCTACCCCGCTTTCGGCCTCGGAATTGGACAAGATTGTCGAGCGCGAGAACAAGGCAGCGGGCATCAAGCTGGCTGCGGCTCCGGTCGTGGGGGACCATGTCTTTCTGCGGCGGGTCTTTGTAGATCTTATTGGCCGCATCCCCACCGAAGCCGAGGTTCGCGAATTCGCCAGTTGGCCCGAACAAGGCCGCCGCGAAAAGCTGATCGACAAGCTCATTGCCGATGAGCGGTTCGCCGACCGCTGGACCATTTTCTATGCCGACATGCTTCGCCTGCGGTCGAACGCCACCGGCGGCCCGGCACTAATCGCCTACGTCCATAACGCGGTGAAAACCGGGATGCCTTACGACGAAATGTGCCGCCGACTCATCTATACCAACGGCAAGGCCAACAAGGTGCCGGAAGCCGGCTTTATCCTGGGTGATGACGCCGATCCGCTCGCCATGGCCAGCATCACTTCGCAGGTCTTCATGGGAGTCCGTATCGGCTGTGCCCAATGCCACGATCACCCGTTTGACGTCTGGAAGCGGCGCGACTTTTATGACATGGCCGCTTATTTCGGCAAGACCCGCCGTTACGAGAGCCAGCTTACTCGTGTCGTTTACGCCACCGAAGCCGACCAGAACACAATTCTCTGGCCGCCGGAAGGCTCCGGCCCCGATGCCGACCGCAAACCCATTCCCGCCAAGTTCCCCTTCAGCCTGGCGGCTTTTGAGAAGCAACCGCAGTACCTTGCTCGGCTCGAAAGCGTCCGCAAGACCAAGGCCGAAGCGAAGGCCAAGCCGCTCGCCAAAGGCCCCTCGGTGGACGACCTGCTCAACGACACGGCCGACAAAGTCGCTAAGACCGCCAGCGGCAAGCTCCCGGAAGCGGGCGTCACTGCCGAAGCCAAGGCCGACATTCGCAAGATCGATCCTTCCGCCGGCGGCTATCGCAGCAGCGACCTCCGCGAGCAGCTTGCGAAGCAAGTGACCGATCCTAAGAACCGCTATTTCTCCCGAGCTCTTGTCAACCGCGCGTGGAAGACTCTAGTGGGTCGCGGCTTTGTGGAGCCGATTGACGATTTCCGCCAGGACAATCCTGCAGCGCATCCCCAGGCTATGGATTACCTCGCCGACGAATTTGTTGCCAGCGATTACGATTTGCGGACGCTGGTGAAACTGGTTGTGACCAGCGATGCATATCAACGTGACCACGCCCCGGAAGCAACCGAAGAAGCGGCCCGACATGAAATGGAAGTCGCCCTGCTCGCCACGCCGATGCGGAGAATGATTGCGGAATCACTGTACGACAGCGTTGTCACTGCCGGCCATCTCTTTGAAGCAAAACACAGCCCCGGCAAGAACACCAAGGTCCTGACTGAAATCGTTCGTGTCCCCAAAGAAGGAGCCGGCAAGCCGACGGAGTTGATCAAGACCGCGGGCACACCGGCGATGGCGATGGAAAAGAAAGGCGCACCGGCTTCCGCCGGCGGCAGCTATGCCTTGGAAGACGCGATCGAGCTCGATTTCACCGCGCTGCTGAAGGCCGGCGAAGATGAGCCCGAAGTCGACGAAATGAAGGTGATGTCCAAGGAAGAGTTGGAGGCCCAGCGGATGACGCAGGAGAGAATGATGCGGACCAAGATGGAGTACATCGAGAAAACCGTTACCCGCACGATCGATGACAATCCGGTCTTCAATACTTCGCTTCGGATGCAGTCCCCAGCTCCTGAAGGACATTTCCTGCGGGTATTCGGCCAGCCGAACCGAACGGATCTCGGCGACTTGCGCGACGACAGTGCCTCTATGCGACAGGCTCTAATGATGCTTAACGGCCGGGTCATTCACGAAGCCGCTCGCGTTGGCGATCTGGAGCCGATCGCGAAATTCGTGATGGGCAAAGACGCCAATCCTGATGAAGCGGTCAAATTCGCGTACCTCGAAATTCTCACCCGTAAGCCAACGGAGGAAGAAGTCAGAGAAGGGAAGGAAATCATCGTCGCCGGTGCCACCGTGTCGGATGGTGTTGCCGACCTTCGCTGGATTCTCCTGAATTGCAACGAATTCCGTTTTCTGCCTTAAGTCGGGTAGGCTTCCAGCCTACCCAGCATCCTCATAAGTCAATTCAAGACATCACCCCCGGTATCCCAAGGAGTTGGACAATGACCATCGGTTGTGAAGGCTATCAGCTGTCGCGGCGAGCAATGCTCGGCGCGACTGGCGCATCTTTGCTGGGAATGAGTATCCCGCGTCTTATCGCCGCTGCCGGCAAAGACCATGCGGCCAAGTGCGAGAACGTCATTCTCTTCTGGAATGGCGGCGGCATGACCCACATCGATACGTGGGATCCCAAGCCGGGCCGCCCCACCGCGGGCGAATTCCAGCCGATCAAGACCTCGGCCTCGGGCGTCCAAATCTCCGAGATCTTCCCGACTTTGGCCAAGCAGATGCATCACTGCGCTCTGATTCGCTCCATCGCCGGCACGCAAGGAGATCACGGCCGGGCGACCTATCAGTTGCAGACCAGCTATCTCCCCGGCCCGAACCTGGTGCATCCCGGCGTCGGCTCCGTCGTCGCCCACGAAATGCCCAATCTCGGCGACCTCCCCGCCTACATCACCATCAGCGGTCTCGCCCCGCGGGCCGGTTACCTGGGACAGAAGTGCGAAGCCTACTTCGTGCCGAGCCCCGGTGACAAAGACCCCTACCTCGCCTTCCCCGAAGGGATCGCCGAGCTCCGCGGCAACAAGCGGCTCGAAACGCTCGCCAAGTTCAACAAGCGGTTCAACGGCGACAGCAAGGACGAACGGCTGGTCTCCACGCAGACCTCCATCGATGACGCCGTCCGTCTGATGCGAAGCCCTGCCTTGGAGGCCTTTGAGCTTGGCAAGGTGAACAAGTCGGTCATCGAACGCTACGGCGACAATCCTTTTGGCCGCGGCGCATTGCTGGCCAAGCGATTGGTCGAGAAGGGTGTTCGTTTCGTTCAGATCAATCGCGGCGGCTTCGACGTGCACACCAACGCCTTCCCCGCGATGCGTGACCACGGCGAAGTCATGGACCCCGCTTTGGCCGCGCTAGTCGCGGACCTGGCGGAGTCTGGCATGCTGGCCAAAACGATGATTGTCATGCTCAGCGAATTCGGCCGCACTCCCAAGATCAACAAGGACGAAGGTCGCGACCACTGGGCCAGCGTCTTTAGCTGCTTCATCGCCGGCGGAGGAGTCCGTGGCGGCCAGGTCATTGGCTCGTCCGACGAGGACGGTGCCGAGCCAAAGGATCGCCCGGTCAACGTGCCGGACATCCATGCCTCCATTTGCCACGCCTTGGGCATCGACGCCACCAAGGAAGTCATGACGCCTCTCAAGCGGCCCATGAAGCTGGTGGACAAGGGCGAGGTGGTGAAGGAACTGTTTGCTTAACCGTGGGGTAGGCTTCCAGCCTGCCCTCCGTGTTGCAAAATGATTTTGCAAATCACGGCCCGGTCGGATAGCGCTCGTGCTTTCCCGCCGGGCCATTTTGTTAGTACTTCATTTCACCGGCACAATCGTAACGATTGCCAAATTCCACCCCACTTGTAGTTAATGCTTAGACCGCAATTCTTGACGCTTTGCCCGCCAGAAAATACCGTGAATGGATTGTGCTCGTAGCCGCATGCGACCCGTGTGTTGGCTTCTTCGAACTGGAACCTCTCATGCGTAGATTCACCGTAATTGTCCTTTCATTGCTGCTTTCGCTGACCGCGCTGGCCCAAGAGAAGGGGGCTGACGACAAGGCCGCTCCCGTCCGCGGCTCCATCGTAGAGGACCGGGCCGCCAAGCAGCTCCTGGAAGCGGGTGACGCTCGCCTGGACGCCGACGAAGCGACCAAGGCAGTGGAGATTTGGAAGTCGGTCATCGAGCGCTATCCCCGCAGCAAACACCGATTTGAGGCGCACTTGCGGCTGGGGAACTACTATTTGGATCGTGACCGGGCGTTTGACAAAGCCCGTGCTCATTTCGAACAGGTTGCCACGGAAGAGAACAGAAGCGAAGAGCAGCGGGCCGAAGCGACGCTGAAAACGGGCGTCTGCTTTTATCACGCCCGCAACTTCGGCAAGAGCTTTCAAATCATGCGGGAGGTGGTGGAAAAATATCCCGTCAGCCCGCAAGTGAACGAGGCTTACTATTATATCGGCCTGGGGCACTTTCAGCTGGGCCACTACAGTCGCGCAATATCCGCCCTGGAAAAAGTCGGCACTACGCTCAGCGGTGAGAGCGGCAAAGCCGAGAAGCTGGAAGCTGGCAAACGGTTCTTCATTAAGATTGAAGACGCCGATCTGGCGGTGCTGGAGCCGAGCGAGACGGTCAAAGTGAGCTGCAAGACGACGGGAGGGGACGAAGAAGTTGTCGATGCCTTCCCGGTCGGGAGGAACGTACGGCTGGTGCTGGGGTCCATTCCGTCGAAGCTCGGCCGGCCGGTTCCCAAGAACGGCATTTTGGAAGTCCGGGGCGGCGACAAGATTCTGGTCACTTACACCGATGAACACACCGCCGAAAAGAAACTGAAGGTTCCCGTCACTCGCGAAGTGCTGGTCGTCGGCACGGCAATGACCGCCCTCACCGATGGGGCTTTCAGCGAGACGGTCAATGGCGTGGTGCTGGGCAAGTCTGTTAACGTCCGGATTACGGATGCCGACAAGGACGTGAGCGATGCCGCCGACAAGCTGGCCGCCGTCGTCGAAGTCTACCGGCCCAAAACCGAATCCGAAATTGAGTTGGAACTGGCCGCCAAGCTCAAAGAAGCCGGCACGCCTGCCCCAGTGCCGGCGACCGACCCCGCCCGGAAACCGACGGACGGCCTGCCGACAGCCGAAGCAGAAATCGACAAATGGAAGCTCGTTGACAAGGTCGAAATCACGCTTGGCGAAGCGAAGCTGCTGGCTTCCGTCTCGTCTCGTGCCAAAGTCAACAAGCCGGCGGCGACCGGTGAGGCCCCGGCTGGCGAAAAGACCCCTCCTTCCGTCAACGCTCCTGCGGCCAGTTCCGATGAGCCGGCAGACGATGGCACGCTGCACACGGGGGTCTTTCACGCAACCATTTCACTGCAAAAGTCCGAGCAGCCGGTGGCTGGCGATGCGATCCTGCAAGCCATTCCCGGTGATCAGGTCCGAGTCACTTACCTCGACGACGTCCACAGCCGCGAGGGAGTGCGCCAGATAACGGCAGTGGCGCGCTGCCTGGAGGGGAACATCGGCGGTGTGCGCGTGACGAAGGCGGAGATTTCCGATCAAGAGCTGCGAATACAGACTCAGCTCAAGACGGCGGACGCCCTGACCAATATCGGCAACCGTTACAAGGAATTCGGCCTGAAGGAAAAGGCGGAAGAAAAATACACCCAGGCCCTCAGCGTCTGCGAGGACGTCGCCGAAGATGCTCGCAAGCTCGGCGGCAACCTGCTCGAACAAACTTACGTGCAGCTTTGGAATATTTACTTTGCGATGGACAAGCTGGAACTGGCCGCGGCCATGTGCCAGCGGCTGCAGACGGAATTTCCCGAAAGCGGCTTTGTCGATGACGCGCTGCTGCAGCTCGGCGAAGTCGCTCGCAAGCAGGGAGACTTGCAGCGGGCCATCGGCATCTACTCGCGTCTCGTCGCCATGCAAACCAGCCAGCTTCGGGGCGAAGCCCAGTACGGCATTGCCGAGTGCTACGAGCAGATGGCGACCAAGAGCGAAGGGCCAGCTGCCGCCCAGTTGCAGGACCGGTCGTTTCAGGAGTTCAAAAAGGTCTACGACGAATTCCCCGACAGCGGCCGGGTCGGCGAAGCGGTCGCCAAGATGGCCAATTACTACTACATCCAGAAGGATTACGCCCGCGCCGTGGATACTTTTGAAACCGTCCTCAACAACCAACCCGATGCGAAGTTTCTGGACGTGATTCTATTCAACTACGGCCGCTGCCTGTACCGCATGGACCGCAAGGTCGATGCCAAGCGGCGGTTTGACCAGCTCATCAGCGAATTTCCCGAAAGCCCCCTCGCCGCCGACGCCAAGAAGATCTCCGAAGCCCTCGCGAAAGCGGGGGGATAAAAGTGGGGTAGGCTTCCAGCCTGCCCAAACTGAATTCTGGGCAGGCTGGAAGCCTACCCTACGACAAGTCGCCCACCAGAATTTGATTATGAAATACACTCCTTCGCTGACGTCAGTTCTTCTCATTCTCGCCGGCCTTTCCTTCGCTCAGGAAAAGCCCGCCGCGCCCAAGCCGGAGGAAAAGACCGTCGATATCATCGGCCAGCAGGCTGCCGCCCTGGAAGCGGAGCTCGGCAAGTTCAAGGACAGCACGCCCGAAGCGGCCGAGGCGATGATCAAGCTGATCGATCTCTATCACAAGGACGGCCGGCTCTTCGGCCTGGTCCGCGTGGGGCAGCAGTTCGCCGCTTCGCACCCGACGGATCCGCGGCATAAGGGGGTGATGCTGAAGCTCATCGACGGCCTGGAAGCCATCAGCCGCAACAAGGATCTCTCGGCCGCCTGCCGGCAGTTTCTCGGCCGATACGAAGGGCAGCCGGAATGCTTGGAGGTAGAAGTCCGCCTGGCCAATGCGATGAATCAACTGGAAGACCGCGCTCGGGCCGCCGACGCATGCAAAGCTGTCTGGAAGCGGCAGGGAGCAACGGAAATCGGCCGTCGCTACGGCGCGATCGCCGTACAGCAGTATAGCGCCGCCAACACGGGCGAAACCATCACCGCCGCGGCGGAACTGGCCGACGAAATGCTCGACAAGCTTCCAGCCGGGGAGTTTGCCAAGGAACTCGGTCATCATTCGTTTTGGGAATGGCGACGGATTGGCAACTGGGCCAAGGCGACCGCGGTCGGGACGAAGTTGATCGCCAAGAACCTCGTCGGCGACGTCGAGGCCCAGCGGCAGTTCCATCTTTACATGGCGGAGAATCAAGCGAACCTTGGCCAACACGCCAATTCTGCCGAGAGCTTCCGCAAGGCCCGTGCCCTCCGCGACGACCCCTTAACGCACTTCAGCATCGTCTTCCGCCTCTATCATGCCGGCGCGAAGCCCGCCGAAATGGACGCCCTCGTCAATGAATATGTAAGCAAGTATCCGACCCGCCCCGACCACTTCCAGTTGCAAAGCTACCTGGCCATTTCGCTGCTCAGTAATGGCGACAAGCCCCGCGCGGTGCAGATGTTTGCCTCGCTGCTGGCGGACGACCCGGCCACTAACGGCAACGCGGCTTATTTTGCCCGCGAGAATGGGACGGAGCCCGCGCAGCTCGCCGACAGCGAAGCCAAGCTCCTAGCGGCTATTGCGCAGAAGAAGGATGGGGCATTTTACCTGCGCTATGTCCTGGCGACGGAAATCTACCGCGACCGCTACAAGGACATGGTGCAGGGGAAGGCCAAGGCCAAACAGATGTTCCGCGAATTGATTTCGCAATCGCCGACCGATGATGGCCACACCTCCGGAGCGATCGACTATCTGCTTTACAACGCGACTAGCGACGATGAATTCAAGAGCGACCTGGCCCTCATTTTCGCTTCCCGCGCCGCCAATCCGCATCTGCCGACCTTTCGGGACATGGTCAAGACCTGGGCGGCCAGCGCCCGCCAGAACAAGGACCATGTCGCTCGGGCCGCCTTGGCGATGGAAGAATTCAAAAAGGTTTCCGCGGAGCCGCTCACGACAGCATTTGCCGAGCAGCGAAACAACCAGTACGGGCCGGGCGAGGCGATTCGCAACAACCTGCTCGATGCCGCCACGTTCGATAAGCTCAACGATTCCGCGGCCCGGCATGTCCTCACGACCCAGATGGAATGGTTCCGCCATTACTCTCCCGGCAACAAGCGAGGGGAGATGATCCGGGTCTACGCCCTCTGGTGCAAACGCTTCCCCGCCGAGTTTCCAGCCGCCTACGGCTGGCTGGAGTCGGCCACCGACTACGGCAAACCGGAAGAGTGCAAGGCCGCGGCTCTGAACTTCTTCAAATTTGAACCGCAGTCGAATAACGCCGACATCTGGCGGCGGCTCTTCGTTGCGGCGGACAAGAACAACGACGCCGCTATGGCCAAGCAGGCCTTCGACTGGATGCAGAAAGCCATCGCCAAGTTTGGCAATGAGCCGACCTACGCCAGCGGCATTGGAGATATGCTCCTCAAATACAAAATGGAGAACGAAGCGGTCGCCCATTGGACCGCGGGGGTCAGCCTCAACCGGCAGTATTCCGAATCGCGAGAGTGCGCTAGCCGCCTCATCGCCCGGATGAAAACGCCCCAAGAGCGGCTGCCGTTCATTACGGATCTACTAAAGCACGATACCGACTTCTTTGGCCGCTATGCGCAGTGGCTGGCAGATGACTACTTCAAGGTCGCCGATTTTGCCAACTTCGAGCGAGTGCTGAAAGAAGCTCGCGTGCGGCAGAACGAACGCCCCCTGCGGATCTGGGATGTCGATATTTGGGTCGCCAACCAGTGGTTTGACGGCATTCGGGCCAATGTGGAATTGAAAGAAGACGTCAAGCAAAAGTTCTACGCTGCTCTTGCCGCTGCGGAAATCCAGCCCGCCTCCAGCGGCGCGGCAATGGCCATTCTCGAAACACTGCCCGAGGATCCCGCCAACAAGACCAAGCGTCTGCTGGAGCTGCAAAGAATCACGCGCCTGGTAGGCAATGAATACTACGACTGGGACCGACTCGCCCCGTTCGCTCAGAATGCCGTCACGCGAAGGGATTTCGTCGCGGCAGCGGTCCTTTCGACCGGAATGCTCGCGAACATTCCCAACGTCGACGAGCCGCGGAAGAAGGGTGCCCGCGACCTGGCGACTCAGTCCTTCGCCCGGCTCGGCAGCGTCGGTCTGACAATCGACGAGAACAGTCCGCTCGCTCCGCTCATGCAAGCAGCTTTGTATTTCCGCCTCGGCGACGAGCGGCTGGCGTTTGATTCGTACCTGAATAACAAAGCCCTCTTCGACGCCAATCGCAATCAATTGCCCCCCGACTTCCTCACCTTCGTCTGCGACAAGCTGATGGCCGGTGGCGGCGATGTCAATCACGAAGCCGTCGAGGAAATCCTCCGCGGCTGGTTGGTGCAATTCAGCGAGTCGATGCAGGTCGACGAAGGGACCAAGGCCAAGATGCAGCTCGCGCTGGCCAAGAATTTCTACAAGGCCCGCCGCTATGACATTGCGCGTAGTGAATACACCACCGTTGTGAACCGTTATGCCACGACCCCGCAGGCCATTGAAGCCGAATTCGGAATCGGCGAGACCTTCATGGCCCAAAAAGTGTATGACCAGGCCGAACTGGTCTTTGAGAAATTGGCCCACAACACGGAAATCGACGTCGTCGTGCGGGCGGAGTTCCTGCGCGGCGTTCTCGCCTTCCGCCGCGGCGACCGGGACGAAGCCCGCGACATTTTCAAGGCGGTCCTCGAGCGAGTTCCCAACGTTGAACTCGCCAACCAGGCCCTCTACAACCTGGCCGAAGTTTACGGCTCGGAAGAGAAGTACATCGACCAGCTCAATCTGCTCCGCACGGTTGGCCGTCTCGGTCGGGCCAGCAAACGCCGCCACGTACCAGGTATGCCGCTTTCCATCGTCGTTCACGACAGCGACCTCGGCATCAGCCGCGGGCACAATCGCATTCCCGTTCGCGTCACCACGCAGCCTGGGGGCGATAGCGAAATGGTCTATCTCACCGGCTCTGGCGCGGGGAAAGGCCTGTTCCGCGTCGATTTGGAAACTCGCCTGGGCCAGGCTGTGCCGGGGGACCACGTCCTGCAAGTCACCGGCAAGGACACCATCAAGAGCGACTACCCCGAGGAATTCAAAGCCGAATTCAAGCGCGTGCCGCTTTCCGACGTGGAGATCCAGGTTGCCTCGGACGCGAAGTTCGACGTCGCCAGCAGCAAAATCGAAGACCGCAAGCAGGAATCGTTCAGCGAAGCGCTGCAGCGCGAAGTGGTGGACGAGGACAATCTCGACCGCCGCCGCTCGCTCGTCCGTCCGGCCAATCAAATCAAACCGGGGAATGAAGTCTATCTCCGCGTCAAGGACGGCGACCGGGACCTGACCAATGACGCCGACAAGATCGTCGTCAAGCTGACCGCCGACAGTGGCGACCAGGTGCAGGTGACCATGGTCGAAACCGGCGCACACACCGGCGTTTTTGAAGGCACAACCAAAACGGGCGAGCTCCCCGCCGGGGCACTCGCGACGGACAATGCCATCGATCACAACCCCTTGATGGCCATTGACCGGGATCTCAAGAGCTACTGGATGAGCGATCCGGATGGCGCGACGCCCAAGCAATTGACCGTCGATATGAAAGATCTGCGGATTGCCACGCGGGTCCGGCTGTCGACGCCGGATGTGACCAAGAACGCGCCAGTGCGCGGCGATTTATACGGCAGCCAGGACGGCGAATTCTGGTTCCGCATCGCCAGCCATCCCGAGCGGTCCCCCGCGGCTCCGGTCAGTGGCGTCTACGGCAAGATGAGCCAGCGGGTCTACACTGGCAACCTCACCGGCTATACCACCTGGCAGCAAGTATCGGATTTCACCAAGAACGCCAAGCCGGTCGTCGAAGGAGAAGTCGAACATCTGCAATTTGCCTGGAAGGAAGCCGACGAGAATTACAACAAGCCCTACACCGTCATCTGGAGCGGCAAGTTCGTCCAGCCGCGAGACGGAGCGGTTCGCATTCAAATCAATGGGGTGACCACCGCGCTGGCCATCGATAACCGCGAAGAACTACAACTCGGTCCCGGCGGACGGACAGTCGACCTGTGGCTCGATGCCGGCACGCACGACCTGGCACTGTTTGCCGCTCACAACGACGGCAAGCTGCCGGTAGAGGCACTGCTGTCGCGGAGCGACCTCAATAATGCCCAGGTGCAGGTTGGGCCGTTCCGCCCGCTTGATTTTGACCTGGAAAGTGCCGCGGCGAAAAAACGGGCCGCTTCCGCACCAATGGCCGGTGGCGCGGGAAGCGTGCCCTTGCTCGTCACTTCCGCCAAGGTAAGCAAGAAGTCGGAAAAATTCGGTCCCGTGAAAGAGAACGGCCGCGATTTCATTGGCGGCTGGGCAACGGCGGAGGACTTCGTTTCCTGGGAATTCGACGCTCCGGCCATCGGCGCTTATGAAGTCTGGATGCAGCTCGCCCATGCCGGCGAAGGAGGGACGTACAACATCGAATTCGGCAAGCAAACCGTCGTCGGCGCTGTCCCCAACACGGGAGGCGGGGACAAACCGGTTTTGGAGCGCGTCGGCACGCTCCTTGTCGAAGCACCGGGGCGACAGACGCTCACCCTTAATGCCGTCGAGATCAAGGGAGATGGATTGTTGAATCTGTATGGCATCACGCTCAGGCCGGCAGTCGCCGGCAGCGTGATTGTGGCCAATAATGACTGGGAATTCCGCTTCCCGCCGCGGCAACTGCGCTATGCCCGCTTCGTCTGCCGCGAATACTTGGGCGAATCGCTGGCCGTCAACAACGTAGAAATCGGCGGCGTCCGTCCCGGCGAGGTCTTCATTCCGACGAAAGAAGACGTGCTGGGCCTGGCCGCCAACAACGTGCTGGAAATCGCCGCGGGGGATACCGTCACCGCGACCTATACCGACGAATTGACGCTCAGTGAATCCGGCGCGAGCCAGATTCTCACCGGCAAACTGCAAGCGACCTATTTTAACGCCGCGGTCCGACCGATTGCCTACGACTTTGCCCGCACGACAGCCGGCGACGTTTACACCATTCGCAAGGATCTCAAGCGGGTGGAGCCGGGTGAGCGGTTCATTGTGGAGGCGGTCGATTACGACGAAGACCGCACCAATCAGCGGGACACGCTGAAACTGCAAGTCGTCGTCAACGACGGCGAGCCGGTCGAGCTGGAGGCCGTTGAGACCGAGGAGTACAGCGGCATCTTCACCAAGGAAGTTGATACTTCCGCTAAGCAGGAAAAAGACAAGTTGACAGTCAAGCCAGGTGACCGGATCTACGTCCGCTACATCGACACGCACAACACGTTCCCCGGCCACGCAGTGCCGCGCGAGGATGTGGTCTACGTCAATCAGCCGAGCCAGGGACGGATTCGCATTCTGGAAACGCGGGTCATTCCCGCGCCGCCGGATTCCAAGCAGCCGCCGCAGATTACGGTACTCCCTTCGGCGAGCAAAGAAATCAGTGGCGTGGCCTTCGAAGCTCCGCTGACGGTGGAAGTGATCGACCCCGACGCTGCCAAGGATAGCCTGAGCGTCGTGCCGGTGCTACTGACGACGACGGATGGCTCAACGGTAGAGGTGAATTGCGCCATCAGCACACAGTTCTCCCCCAATGGCGCGGTCGCGGATGAGCGATGGGCGCTCGAGGAAGGCCGCTTCATCGGCCAGGTCGTCCTGCAGCTTGGCGGCAAGAACAGCCCGGCCTTGGTGCCGCTAACGACTTCCATGCCCCGAAACCTGCTGGGGAAAGTGAAGCTCGGCGAAGGGGCCGAGGAACAGACTGCCGGGGCCAACCTGGTGACGCGAGTTCTCAACCTGACCGGCAAGGACATCATTAACGCTGCCTATGCCGATGCCCGGCGGCCCGATGGCAAGACGCAGAAGCTCAATTCCAAGGGGCGGCTGATTTCCAATGGCGTGCTGGCGGTAACCGACCGGGATTATGACAAGGAAGTGACGCAGCTCCACGTCGGGGAGAAGCTGTTCATCAAAGTGACCGATGCCGATCTCGATTCTTCCGACGCCCGCGATGTGGCTTCTGTCGAAATCACTTCCGACATGGGAGAGAAGGAGACCATCCGCCTGGAAGAAACGCTGGCACACAGCGGCATCTTCACCGGCTCGCTCCAGCTCAAGGCGGTCGATAAGCCTAAGGCGGCGAATCTGGATTCCGCGGACCCGGTAGTGGAAACCTATTTTGGCGACAACCTGATTGTGCAGTACCTCGATTCCTCCGCCAGCACCGAAAGTGGCAAGCTGGAGGCCAAGAGCCGGCTGCCGGTCGTGGTGGGAACCGACGGTTTGGTGGCCGCGTTCAGCAAGGCGTTTGGCGACGAGACGCTGGCGGTGGAAACCAAGTTCCGGATCGCCGAGAGCTACTTCGAGCTGTTCAAGAGCCACAAGACTCTGCAGCGCGAGGACGAGAAAAAGACCGACCTGGAAGCGGGCCGCCGCATTCTGCGAGAGGTGATGGAGGATTATCCCGATCCGAAATACGCTCCGCGGATTGCGTACCTGCTGGGCCAGTTCGCCCAGGAGTTGGAACAGTGGGACGAAGCGATTCACTCCTACGACTTAATCATCCAGCAGTATCCCGATCACACGTTGGCTCCGGACGCCCAGTACAAGCTGGCCCAGAGCTACGAGGAAGCGGGGGACTTTGACCAGGCTCTGGAGGCCTACGTCACGCTCGCTGCGACGTATCCCAAGAGCCCGCTGATTCCCAATGTGATGATTCGCATTTCCGATTACTTCTACAAACACGAGCGGTTCCAGGTGGCGGCTCAGGTGGGAGAGAAGTTCTTGGATCGGTTCCAGACTCATCAGCACGCTCCCAAAATGGCATTCCGCGTGGGGCAGTGCTACTACAAGTCGAAGAAATATGCGGTGGCCGGGGCAAGCTTTGACAAGTTCGCCAAGATATTCCCGGATGATGCCCTTTGTGCCGACGCCTTGTTCTGGTCCGGCGAGAGCTTCCGTCTGGGAGGCAACAACAGCGAAGCCTTCCGCCGCTACAACCGCTGCCGCTGGGACTATCCCAGCAGCGAAGGGGCCAAGTACGCCCGCGGCCGCCTGGCCCTGCCCGAGATGCTGCAGCAGTTCGAAGCGGAAGCCAACAGCGTGGATGACAATAAATAGTGGGCCAGGCTTTCAGCCTGTCTTGAACAATTCTGAATCTCAGCAAGAATCGATTCTTCAATACATCATGTGGACCCTCATTTTTCTCGCCTTCGCCCAGGCCGACGACATCCTGGCCGATGAGGCCAAAGCCAAGAAACCGTCCGCCGCCAAAGTAGCGGAGCCGGCTGCTGTTCCCGCCGTGGAAGGAACCAAGCCCGGCGAGCCCGCCGCGGCGAAGTCGCCGGATGGCAAAATTCCCGAGCCGCCGAAGGCGGGGGAGAAGCAGAAGGCCCCGCCAGTGGCGGAAGGCAAAACAACTGAGGAGGCGAAAAAGGAAGATGAAGGTGCGCCGCCTGCGGAGTCGTTCTGGACCAAATTGTCCAAGACGGGCGCGATGGGATACATGATTCAAGGGGGCATTTTCATGTGGCCCATTCTGATCCTCGGAATCCTTGCCCTGGGGGTCATTATCGAACGCTATCGCGCCTTGCTGATGATCAACGCCCGCAACGAGACATTGCGGCAAAAAGTGCTGGAGCTTCTGCAGCAAGACCGCATCGAAGAAGCGCTCGCCGCCTGCGAACGCGAACAAGGCCCAGTCCCGGCGATTCTCGGCGCAGGTCTGAGAAAGTACCTGATTCTTCGCAAGCTGAATTATGATCCAGGAAAAATCGAAGAGCAGGTGCTCAAGGGAATGGACGATTATAGCGTGCATGTTGTGGCAGCACTGGAACGGCATGTGCCGATCCTGGCCACAGTTTCAAGTGCCGCACCGATGATTGGGTTTCTGGGCACCGTGCAAGGGATGGTAATTTCATTTGAAGAAATCGCTGCCAAATCCGGCCAAGGAGACATTGTCCAGCTTGCGGCAGCGGGCATCATGGTTTCGCTCTTAACGACGGTTTTGGGACTGATCGTAGGGATTCCAGCATTTATTGCCTTCAACTACTTCACCAGCGTGATCAACCGATTCGTCCTGGGAGTGGAAGAAACAGCTGCCGAGTTAATTGAGGCGGTTACGTTGCAACTGGCCATGTCCGGACGCGAGGCGTAGGGAAGACAGGACCCCAAGCATGCGTCCCAGGCGTGGATTATCGAAACTCCTTGTGGAACCGGCCGCGGTCGCCACAGGGGACATTGCGTTCAATCTCATCGTGTTCTTTCTTGTTTGCGCTTCCACCCAGCCGTCCACCGGTCGCCGGCAGGATCTGCCGAGTAGCGAAAAAACAAAACAAGAACAGCAGAACAAGAGCATTGAGGTGTCCCTGACTAACTCGGAAACGATGTTGACCCTCAACGGCGATCCCACCAAAACGACTGACTTTCCCGCGAGAATCGCCCGCCTCTTCTCGCAGAAACCGCGTCCAGAAGATCGCGTGGTTGTCGTCAAGAGTACTCAAGACACCCCTTACCAGCACTGGATACATATCACTTCGCAAATCCAGGACGCTGGCGGAAGCATTACGATCCAGCGGGAAGAGCAGCGAACGGAGGTTGTAGGACAATGAAAATTGCCCGTAAGCCGATGAAAGCTGATGTTCCGAGTGTCGCCATGGGGGATATCGCGTTTAACTTGCTGATTTTTTTCGTTATTTTGGCACGGGCGCAAGATGATACCCATGTTCGCTGGGAGCCTGCCAAAGCCATTGGAGTTCAGCCGAATTCGACTTCTCGGGTGAGCGTGGTCATCGATACCGACGGAAAGATCCATCTCAATGGTCGGCCGATCGGTGAAGTGCAACTGGCGGGAGCGATTAAGGAGATGCTTGGGAGTCAGCCCGAAGGGAAGAGGACCGTATTACTGAAGGTCCACCGCGAGGCCCGCGCGGAGAGGTTTGAACCGGTCATTGAGGCGATCAGCCAGGCCGGCGGAGAAATGGTACACGTACTCAATCAGGAAACGAAGGAATAAGCGATGCCATCGACATCAATCACACCTAAGGAAACGCCGTCCGCCCTGGATGTCACAGGTGACTTCCGCAACCTGAAGACACATGGCACCGCTTCGCTCGAAGAGCTTAAGGAGTTCTTGGGAAAATTGCGGGGCAAAAGTCCTCAAGAGGTGATCGGAATCGTCTCTTCAAGTCTGCTCATTCAAAGCACTGCCATCGCGACGCTATTGACGATTGTGTTCATGGCCGTGTTCACCGTCGGGCCCTACGTCATTTGGGGACCGCCGAAGGCCAAGTCGTCTCAAATGCCAGCGGCTGCCGCGACTCCAGCCCCTGCTGCAAGCGTAACAGCAACTTCTGTTGAAAAGAAATCGAGTGAACCCACCGAAGAAGACACCGCCAAGGCCGTCAAGGCGATGGGGATGGATGAGACGAAGTCGGCCGATCCGAAAGCGAACCCGCTGGAGAAGGACTTTGACAAGCTCCTGGATGGGGCGAAGTAGGTTATTCGCCACGGATCGAACAGGGACAAGACACGGATAGGAAGAAAACCAGGAATGACAAAATCCGTGTTACATCTGTGTTCCATCCGTGGCTAGATAAATTGATTCATGAAGTCCCTCGATTCCTACACCAAGGCCCTCCTGATTCTCAGCGTACCCTATGCGCTGGTCTGGACGCTGTGCACCCTCCTCTGGCGGATGTGGCCGGAGACTCCGATGGTGTTCCTGGCGGTGTTCGTGCTGGCATTCCCTCTGGGGCTGGCTTGGGTCAACTGGATTCGCAAGATTTGGCGCTCGTCTGGGGAAAACGCAAAAATCCAGTCGGCCGCGGCAGCAACGTGGGTTTATCTGCTCTGGTGGCAACTGGCGGTGGTCGTGACCGACTGGGGGGATTTGCACGATTGGCGGTCCAGCATCGCTCTCTACGGCACAGGCGGGCTGTTTCTCATCGGCCTGGGCTGGCTGATCTGGTGGCTGGAGCGCTCGAGCAGACGGATCGAAATCCGACGGATGGAAGCCGTAGCGCAGACGGAATCTCAGGCCCCAAAAGGATCCTGGAACCCCCTCGATCCCGAGGCCTGGTACTATGGCCGCGGCAGCCAGAAGCTCAAGCAGTCGCTGGTCGGTTTCTCGACCTATGCCTTGCTGTTTTGGCTCATCGGCCTGATGCTCAGCCAGGTTCGCGGATGCCACGAAGTTTATGAAATGCCTGCCGGCGGCGGCCAGCAAAAGCAACTGGCGGTCAAACAGACGGTGCAGATTCAGAAGGTGATCCGCAAGAAGTTCATCATCAACCCGCTCTCGGCCATCAAGTTTAATGTTCCGCCGATCGACGAAGTGAAATTGCAACTCGACCAGGCGACCGAGCACGCCTACGCGGTGGGATACGGCGAAGGGACCGGCGCGGGTTACGCGGGAGGCACCAAGTTCGGCAAGGTCCGCCTGATCCGCATTGAATACGACGGCGGGGACTGGGCGCTTAATCACGGTGTCGGCGGCGACCTGAATATGCTGTTCGAATACGGCATCCTCACCCAGCAGAAGGTCGCCGAACAAACCGAGTCCCGCCGCATCAGCCAATTGGCTGCCTTCCCACCGGACAAGAGTCCGCCGGTGCTCTTCATGACGGGGCAGGGATCGGTTTCCATTTCCAATTCCGAGACCAAAGTCCTGCGGGACTATCTTCTCAATAAACACGGCATGGTGTTCGCCTCGGCGGGGACCGCCCATTTTCATAACCAGTTCGTCGCCATGATGAACCACGTGCTGCCGGAGGTGCGGCCGGTGCCGATTCCGATGGACGACATCATCCATCGCGCCCCGTTCGCCATGGGCAAATTTCCCTACGTCGTCCCGCACGGCGGCAAGGAACCATTGGGCTGGAATGTCGATGGCCGCTGGGTCTGTTACTATCATCCGGGCGATATTTCAGACGCCTGGGCGGATGGCCATGCGGGCATTCCGTCGGACGTTTACAACGGGTGCTATCAACTCGGCGCAAATGTCATCAATTACGGGCACACGGAATATGCGAAGTGGTTGATGTCGAAGGGGAAGAAGTAAAGGAGTTTAGAGTGCAAAGTGTAAAGTGCAGAGTGAGCGTTCTGGTTGTACTTGCGTTCTCAGTTGGATGCGAGGGCTTATGTCGCGGCGATGAACTCAACGAACTACCGCTCGAGGGTTGGAAGAAGCTCCGCGAAGTGGAACGCTACCAGATGCAGATTGCCGAGAAGTACTGGCGAGAGCAGAACTGGAAAGCGGCGCTCTCCGAATACGAGAAGTTCATGACGCTCTACGAGAAGAGCGAGGGGGCGCCGTTCGCGCAGCTCAAGTGGAGCCTTTGTCAGTGCCAGCTCAAGAAGCAGAATACGGCCATCAAGGAGGGATTTCAGTCGGTGATTGATTACTGGCCAGAATCGGACCAGGCGACGGCATCGGCGTTTTACATTGGCCATACTTACAAGGAAATTGGTCGGACGAAGGAGGCCAAAAAATCGCTGCGGGATGTGATCTCTAAACACCCGGCGCATTTGGCGACGGTTTATGCCCTGGCCGACTTGATTGAGATTGCCGCGACCGAGAAGGACGAAGCGACGCAGGTCGAGCTTTGGAAGAAGATGACCTTCGACCTCAAACGGACGCAATATGCCGTGGGCCCTTGTCAACAGGCATCGCGAGAACTCGCGGTTTATTCATTCCGGCAAGTAGCGTTTGACGACGGGGTGAAGGCCCTGGCGACGACGTACGCTCCCGACCAGTTGCCGTATCATGTGCAGGCTTACATTCGCACGCCCATTTCGGAACTGGTGGCGGATTCCAAGACGAAAGCCAAAGGAGAGAAACTGGCAGAAACGGCTGTGTCGTGGCTAAAAGCGCAAATTCCCGCGGACATCGCCAAGCCGGAGGGGAAGGCCCTCGCCCGGCAGGCGTGGATTGCCGTGGCGGATGTGCTGGCGGTCGCGCTCAAGGATGCGGATGTGCCCCCTGCTTACGAACAGATGCACAAGCTTTTCTCGCCGGATGATGAAATCCTGGGGCGGTTTGCCGCCTGGCACAAATCGAAAACCAAATACGACCTGGCGCGGGCCGTGTACGGTCGTTATGCCGACAAGAATGAAGGGCTGGGACAGATTGCCTATTCCTATCGCGAACAGCAGAACTGGGCCGGTGCGGTTCAGGCCTACAACCAATTGATCGGCCAGGATGCCGAACATGCCGTCCGTTGGAAACCGGAACTGGCGGCCACACAGCGAGCCGCGGGGAAATGGGCGGAGGCAATTGCCGTGTATGAGGATCTATATTCGTCCGACAACAAGAATGCCGGTCGCTGGCGGTGGGAAGTGGCGGCCACGCATCAGCAGGCGGGGCAGCTCAAGGAAGCAATCGGCCACTATCGCCAGTGCGAGAATTTCCCCGAAAACTACAAGGCGATGGCCTGGTGCCATCGGCATTTGAAACAGCCCAATGAGGCGATCATCCTCTACAACCAGGTCTCGACGCATCAGCCGTCGGCACCGTGGGCCTATTTGCAGATGGCCTACACCAAGGAAGAAGCTGGCCAGCAGGAGCCGGCCATTCAGGCGTTTCAGAAGGTCTGCAAGAAATTCCCCAAGGATGCCCACGCCGGCATCGCCCATGCGCATTTGCAGCAGAAATACAAGATTTCGGTGACGCTGGGGGGAGCGGCGGAAGAGTGAGTTGGATTACCGCCTTTGAGGCGGCCGCCTGAAGGCGGGACTCCAACGCAATGCCTACTCCCGCGTGAGCTGATGGAACCGCTTTGTCAGGTCCTTGGTTACGGGGCCTGGTTTGCCGTCCCCAATGGTGCGGCTGTCGATTTTGATGACGGGAATGACTTCGGCCGCGGAGCCGGTGAGGAAGCACTCGTCGGCGACATAAACGTCGGGTCTGACGAGAGGGATTTCGGCGACTTCCAGTTTGGCTTCCCGGGCGAGCTGGATGATGGCGTCGCGAGTGATGCCTTCCAAAATGCCGGCGTCGATGGGGGGCGTGAGCAGCTTGCCGCGCTTGACGATGAAGATGTTATCGCCGGTGCACTCGGCCACTTCTCCCTTGGCGTTGAGCATCAGGGCCTCCACGCAGCCGGCCTGCAACCCTTCGATCTTGGCCATGATGTTGTTGAGGTAATTAAGCGATTTGATCCGCGGGCTGAGGGCGGCGGAATGGTTGCGAATGGTGCTGGCGGTGACAATGGTCAGGCCGTTTTCATAAAGTTCTTTAGGATAGAGCTGAATGTGGTCGGTGATGATGATGACCTGGGGATCGCTGCACCTGTTGGGGTCCAGGCCGAGCGCCCCGGCCCCGCGCGTGACCACCAGGCGGATATAGCCGTCCTTGATTCCGTTCTTGGCCAGCGTGTCGTTGACCGCCTGGGCCAGGGCCTCCTGCGTCATCGGAATCGCCAGCCAGATCGCCTTGGCCGAATCCCAGAGCCGCTCCAAATGGGCCTTGAGCCGAAAGACCTTGCCGCCATAGCTCCGCATTCCCTCAAAGACCCCGTCGCCGTACAAGAGGCCGTGGTCGTAGACGCTGACTTTGGCGTTCTCTTTGTCGTAGTATTTGCCGGAGATGTAGATTTGGAGAGGCATTGGAGGAAAATCCGAATGACGAATTTAGGCGGAAAAACGGGGTGCGAAACGAGCCGTGAATCGCCAGGACACTCCCCATCATACTTTGGTTCGGGTGAAACAGGAAAGGATCTTAGGCGGCGGCTTAGGGTTGACTTATGTCACTTCTCAAACTCAACCACAAAGTAGCTAATGACCGCGTAATTGGGGTCGTTCGCGTCATCATGCATTTCAATCCTGACAGACCCGTTGAAGGAGTTGGTTCTATACCGCCAATGGTAGCTGCGACTGCCAGGTGCATAACTGCGGATTTCACAATTGGCCTGCGACAGCATTGCCTCAATCTCCCAAGCAAGTTTGTTGAACACAGGTTCGCGATCCGTTTTTGGCAATTGAAATCCGATCGAGCACGAATCGTGACGGCCATCAGGCCCGAGGCTCGACGAAACATCCGAAGTTTTCCACGAGCGCATGGAGAGTCCACGATCCCTCGCAATTTGATTGACGCGAGCGTCAAGAGAGAATTCGCTCGTCAGGCCCGTGCCCGAAAAGGGAACCGAACGTGAAATGTTCTGCACTATCAGGCACAACATCGCTGCCGTGGCGGTGATAGCGAGCATGAGCTCGCGGAGACTGAACTGAAACGAAGTGTACAGTCGCGACATCGAGCACTTTGTCCTGCATATGAGTGAGAGGACATCTTACGCCGCTTCCACCACCCCTTCCACCAGCGACACGGTCTGGTGTGCCAGTTGGGCCAGGCTCATGTCGTGCGTGACCATGACGATGGTCAAGCCACTTTGATTGAGGTCGCTTAGGAGCTTCATGATTTCGCCCCCTGTCTTGCGATCGAGATTCCCCGTCGGCTCGTCGGCGAGGAGGAGCTTGGGCTCGGCGATGAGGGCTCGGGCGATTGCGGCTCGCTGCATTTCGCCCCCGGAGAGTTCGCGGGGCTTGTGGGTTAGGCGGTGCGAGAGGCCGACCATGTCAATCAGCTTTTTGGCTCGCTCCACGAACTGCCGTTTGTTTCGCCAGTAACTGAAGACCCCGCTGGAAATCATCAGCGGCGTAAGGACGTTTTCCAGCGTCGAAAGCTCGGGCAGCAGGTGGTAGAACTGAAAAATCATGCCGAGTTTTTGGTTGCGGATCGTATCCCGCTGGCCGGCAGGGAGATTGTCGATGCGGCGGCCTTCGAAGTGGATCTCCCCTTGGTCCGGCGCGTCAAGCGTGCCCAGTAGATGCAACAGTGTGCTCTTGCCGCTGCCGCTCTGGCCGATGACGGCGGTGAACTCGCCGGGGCTGATGGAAAAGTCGACGCCGCGGAGGACCGGCACTTCCAGCTTTCCTTTGTGGTAGCTCTTGAAGACGTTGCGAGCGGCCAGGATGGGCTTGCCGTCTTTCTTAAGATCCCGTTTCGCGGCCTGAAAGCTGGCATGGGGCCCGGCGGTCTTGCCGGGAGCGGAATCGCCGCGGGTTTGTTTGCTGGCGCTTAGGTTACTGATGACGCTCATGGGTACTTCCTTGTTTCAGCTTGTCGGTGTTTCCGTCGCTTGCGCTTCAGGCTAGCGTGTTACTCGTACCGCAATGCCTGCACCGGGTGCAGCCGTGCTGCGCGAATCGCGGGAAGCACGCTGGCCAGGACGGCAATCAGCACCGCGCCGAACACGACGCCGACGATCGTCATCGGCTCAATGATCGTAGGGATGCGGCTGAAGTAGTAGACGGTGGGATCGAAGACCTCCTGGCCGGTCATCCATTCGATGACTTTGGCGATGTCGTTGATGTAGAACACGAAGAGCAGGCCGCCGATCATTCCCGCCCCGCTGCCGACGAGGCCGAGCGAGAAGCCGTAGCTGAGGAAAATACTCATCACGCCGCGGCTGGGAGCACCGAGGGCCTTGAGGATACCAATGTCCTTGGTCTTCTCGACGACGATCATGAAGAAGGTGGCCAGGATGCCGAAGCCGGCGACCGCGATAATCAGGAACAACAGGATGTTGAGGAGCGTCGTCTCCATCTGCACGGCGGAGAGGAGCGGGCCTTGCATGTCCCGCCAGGTTTGAATGCGGTAGGGATATTCCTCGGCAGGAAAGCGTTCCCGCAGCTTGTCCCTCACGGCGTTGAGATCCGCCCCCGGCCGCAGCTTGAGCTGGATGGTGGTGACGGCGTCGGTCATGCCGCGAGCGTCCTGCAACGCTCTCAGCGGGACGAACACAAAGCCACTGTCGTACTCGCTCATCTTGCTTTCGTAGAAATCAACGACCGTGAACTGCTGGTTGAGGGCCTGCGGCTTCTGGCCAGCGGAGGCGAAAGTGATGGTCACATCGTCGCCGGGGCGGCAGAGGTAGTAGTCCTTGACCTTCCCATCGGCATCCCGCTGCTTGATGCAGCCCAGGGCGATGCCGAGAATTGCACCGGTGTACTGTTCCTTGCTTTTGTCGAATTCTTCGACTTTTTCCTCAGGCTTGGAGCCGGCAAAGGGACTGGTCGGAATCACCGGCTCCCCTTCCACCGGCTGCGGCTGGCTCCCTTCGAGCTTTTGGCTCTCCCGGTACATCTCTTCCTGCTGCTGGAGGTATTCCTTTTCAATCACCGCCGCTGCTCGGCGATGTCTCCAGCCCGATGGCGGCAAGGGATGATCTTTATCGCCGTAACCATCCTCGCGCAGTTGGAACGAGAGCTTCTGCCGGTTCTCGGCGTGAATCAGGTACTCGCGGAACTGGCTGACATCGCCGTAAGTGGCCTCGTCCACGCCAATCAGCATCACTTGCCGCGGCAATAGCTGCCCACGGGCCCGGATGTGCACAATCGCCGGCACATGCACGGCCGTTGTCATGCTGAGCATGTCCCCGCCGACTATTTTGCGGATTTCCTCCGCATGCCAGTCCGGCCGCGTGAAGCCATCCAGGCTGTGCGATTCGAACACAATGTCTGACAGAATCCCCTTGAGCCGCACATGCATTTCATGGGCGAAGCCGGCCATGACGCTATTAACGACAATCAGTGTGCCGACGCCAAGCGTGACGCTGACGATAGAGGCCAAGGCGATGTATCTCGTCCTGAGATAACGCCAAGAGAGCAGAAGTTTGTACATCGCTAATCCTTTAGCTGACGTTTGGGTTTTGGTTATCTTGGACGGAGCAGAGGGAATAAAATCACATCCCGTATCGAGGGCGAATTCGTGAGCAACATCACCAGCCGGTCGATGCCG
>SXGT01099698.1_pt1 | contig 39378 bp, 34 predicted proteins | sample 3176221 | NCBI WGS metagenome assembly SXGT01 (sample SAMN11356862, study PRJNA531348) | freshwater metagenome | isolation source: freshwater sample F1-120 | place: China: Fuxian Lake, Yuxi | collected 2017-12-25 | reverse complement strand
GAAGAGAAGAAGCCGCGCAAGATTGAAGTGCGCGTAGACTAAGGATCGAGCGGCCGCGCGGATCGGGAACGATCCGCGCGGCGCCATCAACCTGGGAGGAACGAACATGAATGCATGCATGAATGCAGCGGGTGAGCGCTACATCGCACCGCGCGTCAATGTAGTTGAACGCGAGGACGCGGTGGTGATCGAAGCGGAGATGCCGGGTATTGCGTCCGGCCAAGCCGAGGTAGAAGTGCGCGACGGCACGCTGTATCTGAAGACGCAGCGGCCTGAGGCCGGCGGATCCGAGGGTGCGTATCGCCTGCGGGAACGCTGGGGCGCGAGTTATTACCGCGCGTTTGAACTGAGCGACGGGATCGACCCGGCGAAGATCGAGGCGCGTATGAAAGACGGCGTGCTCACGGTGACGCTGGCGAAATCTGACAAGATCAAGCCGCGCACGGTTTCGGTGAACTGAGCCACCGCGCGATCCGGTTGCGGCTACGGCCGGATGCGCTTCGCATACATGAACTTCACAGCCTCTCGTATTGAGAGGCCGCCTCCGGGAGGTCCACCCTCCTTCCGGGGGCACTTCTTTTCTGCGTCAATCCTTGAGCGGTATTTTTTTACGGACGACGCGCCCGTGCTCCCGCGTGAGGATGGTGATTGAATCGACTCCGTTCGCGAGGAGATAGTCGCGGGCGGGCAAGATGTCCTTGCCGACCTGCGCGGGGCCGTGGCTGTCGTCGCCAAAGCAGAAGGGGATGCCGCGGCTGTGCGCCTCGCGCACGAGCCAGGGCCGGGGATAGGGACAACCGAGACCCTTGCGGATGCCGGCGGTATTGAGATCGAGGATACCCTTGTTTGCGCGCACGACTTCGAGCGCGGCGAGCGCGGCCTCGCGTACCGCGAGCGTTTCGACAGAGCCGGGGGTGGGCGCGTTGCGGCGGACGAGGTCGAAATGCGTGACGACTTCCGGGCGCAAGGTGCGCACCATATCGGCGAGATCGAGGTAATACTGCACGGCGAGTTTCTCGACACTTCCTGCGAGTTCAATGGCTTTCGCGTAGAGGGGCGGCGGACCATCTATGGTCGTATCGTAGACATGATGGACCGAGCCGGCCATGTAGTCGAAGTGATATTTCCTGCGCAGCTCGAGCATCGTTTCGGCGTAGGATTCCTTGGGGACGGCCTCGGTCTCGAATCCGCACAGCACGACAAGACGGCCGCTGAACTCTTCCGATAGCTCCATGACGTCCCGCGCATAGGCGTTGAATTTTTCTTGCAGGGTGGACAGATTCCAGCCCAGCGCGTGCTCTTCGTCATAGAGATAGCGTTCGTGGTAACGAGGGGCGTGTTCGGTGATGCCAAAGGTCTGGTAGCCGAATTCGGCGGCGGCCGTGATGACTTCGCGGAGCGTGCCCACTGCGTGGTCGCAATAGGCGCCGGAGTGGCCCCCATGCAGCGATACTTTCCAGGGACGGGATTCAGACATGGGGTAATGCACCTCGTACGACGATCGCACGTTAACAAAGGGACCGCCCGCCGAACAAGCGGCCTTGCGCCGCGCACGCCGCCGTGCGAGACTGTGCGCCAACGACGGGAGGAAATGCAGGTCATGCGAATGATGGTGTTAGCGCTCTTGGTGTCCGCCGGCGCATCTGCGCAGCTTACCGCGGGTCCGGTGGAATTGGTGTCCGATCAGAACAGCTTTTCGGAAGGTCCGTTGTGGCTCGCCGAAGGCAGGTTCATTTTTAGCGATGTGACGAAGAACGGAATTTTTGCAGAAGACGGCACTGCGTACCGGCAGCCCAGCAATGGCGCGAACGGGTTGACGCTCGATCGGCAGGGGAGGCTAATCGCGTGCGAGAGTACGAAACACCGGATCACGCGGACTGAGGCGGACGGCACGATTACGGTATTGGCGGAGGCGTACAACGGCAAGCCCCTGAACGGGACAAATGACGTGACCGTGGGCGTGGACGGCACCATTTATTTCACAGACCCGACGGGACCGCGCAAAGAAGGTGGGCCGGGGTTCAGCGGCGTATACGGACTCGCGCCCGATGGATCCGGCCTTACACTGATTGCGGACGATCTGAAATATCCCAACGGCATATCGATGTCGCCCGACGGCAAGGTGCTGTATGTGGCCGACTATCTTGGCGGCATCATTCGTGCGTACGATATTTCCGCCGACGGGAAGGCATCGAACCCCCGCGTGCACGTCGAAGTGAAGAGCCCCGATGGGTTCAAAGTGGACGCCGCGGGGCGCATTTGGACCTCAGCTTCCAAGGGAATACAGGTATTTGATGTGGACGGGAAGCACCTTGAGTCGGTGGACTTTATGGGAACACCCACGAATTGCGCGTTTGGCGGTGCGGACGGGAAGACGCTTTTCATCACGGCACGCAAGATGGTGTATAAGGTTTCGTTAAAGGAACCCGGCGTCGTGCCGGCGGCCCAGGCGGCCAAATAGGGGATTGCAAAATCGCACATGTCGGCCTAGAATCCCGGCCTGCTGAACCCGGCGCCCGGCATCCGTTCCGCGCGCGCGACTGCGGCCGATATTGGCGCCGTGCACAGTCAGGGCATGGATGACCTCCTTGGATTTTCTCAGTCAGGGCCCGCCCGAAGGCGGTAACTACGAGCACGCGTGGGCTGGCACCTATCTGGCCGCGCACCTGATTTCAGACATCGGCAAACGCCGCGAACGCAACGAAGATTCCTGCGTGATGGCGGCGCCCAACGACATCGAATTGCTCGACGGCTGCGGATTTCTGTTTGCCGTGGCGGACGGGATGGGCGGGGCCAGCGCAGGAGAGCGCGCGAGCCGGCTTGCGCTGGATACTTTTTCCGAAGTGTTCTACCGGGGTGCCCCGACCAACCTGCCCGATCGGATGCGGACCTCGATCGAAGATGCGAATGCCACGGTATTTCAGACGGCAGAGAGCGACGCGGAACTGCACGGCATGGGTACGACGCTGACGGCGATGTCGATCGTGGGTGACGCGGCCTACGTCGGCCAGGTAGGCGACAGCCGCGTTTATCTTCAACGCCTCGATGCGCCGCTCTTGCAGGTGACGGAAGACCACTCACTAGTGGCGGAGCAGGTGCGCGACGGCCTGCTGAGTGCCGAGGAAGCGCGGAACCATGTGATGAAGAACCTGATCACGCGCGCAATTGGAATCAAGAGCGACGTTGAAGTCGATCTCTACGGCGTTCAGGTGCAGAAGGGCGACACGCTGCTCTTGTGCTCCGACGGCCTGTGCAATTTCGTGAGCGATCCGGACATTGCGAATTGCTTACAGGTGAAAACGCCGCGTGCGGCGGCGCGGCTGCTCGTTGGGAAGGCGCTTGAGGGCGGCGGCAATGACAACATCACCGTGGCGGTCATTCGAGTGATGGATTCACCGCCTCGCCGCGCGCTGCAGTTGGGGTGCCGGCCAGTGGAAACGCCGCAAACAGGCTTCGTGACGCGGTTGAAGCGTTTGCTCGGTTGAAAGGAGCGGGCGCTTAGGCGGGATTCTCCGTAGGCGCCGTTTCGGGGGTGGCTTCAGCAGGTGCGGGCTCAGTCGCCGGTTCTGTCGGGAGCGGCACCAGCGATTCGGTGGTTACCTTTGGGACGAAGGTGATCGATCCCTTTTCGATTTTCACGGACTCGATTTTTCGCACGAGCGTCCGCGCGTCTGGATTGTGATCCCAATGGTCGGCGAAGTCTTCCGAGCGCATTTGTACCAGGTATTCCTCGGGCACTTCTTCACCTTTTACGGTGGCGGACTTCAGGTGGATGTCCGCGTCGTCGTTATCGAAGGAAACGTCGAAGCTGGCGGAACCGTTGAAGTAGCGGCCGTTCATCCCGGGAAACCAGTCGAGGGCCACGCTCATTTTTCCGGTGACACCGCCCTCTTCCAGTGATAGATACATGAGCCCGCCGTAGATATCTTTGAGGTCCGGGTGGTTCTGCAGGAGTGCATTTACTTCGGCTTCGCTCAGCGTCAGGCTTGGCAGGGGCTTGTCGGCGCGCAGATCGGCGGCGTAGGTATCCACACGCGTAATTAGCGCCTGAATCTGATCCGCCGGCATGTCGATGGTCGGCAGTTCGATCGCCGTGCTCTCCGTGTATTTCTCGCGGATCTCGCGGACAAAGTTCCGCCCGACGATGAAGGCGATGAGTCCGCCGAGCAGGCCGAGAATCACAAGGGTGACGCAGCCATACAGAAAGCAGTTGCCACGTTCCTCGCGGATGCGCAGCCAGAGTGCACGGTGCAAGCGGTTGTCGTTCATGCGCGGCCTCATCGGTTATCGTCTCAGTAGACTTGCACTATGGTACATGGGTTTCGGCGTCAGGCCAATCTACCACGCGCGCGGATATTTATTCGCACCGCACCTGCGATTATCGGCGGCGACGGGGTCCGCGGCGGCGCTGGTGGTGGCGCTTGCGGCGCGAGCTATTGCGGGGAAGTTCCTCGGCAGCCCCGATGGCAGTCCGTGTACCGGCGTCGTTTAACTGAAATACGGCGGCTTCGCCGGCGGCGTTGAAGTTTTCACAGCGCGGGCATTGCGAGAGATCCTCCGCCTGTTCGTCGAGATAGGTGCAGCCGCAGAAGGTGCATTTCCATAGGAATTGCTGGCCGAGGTGGCGTTGGGGCCGGCGCACGTTGATCTCGGTGTAGAGCCAGATGCCACCGGCGAGCGCTCCGAGAATGATCGAGTACAGCGCGAGGGCCTGGGGCAGTTCGATCGTGATCACGGCTCAGTGTCTCCGGCGCGCACGATGAAGGTGCCGGATTGCATGTCGGGTCCATCACCCAACAGCGGCTCGAAACGGTAGCGGACCAGGGCGTTGCCCGCGGATTTGACGATGTCACTGGAGCCGGATAGCGTGATCACTCCGCGCTCGACTTTCCCGGTGCGATCCACTCGAAACGCCAGCGTGATCGGTTCTGGCAAGGCGTCTGGCGCGAAGCCCCACAGCGCGTCGATGGGCGCGACGGCAAGCACCTTGCGATCCATCGGCGGGGACAGCCACTCGATATACGCTTCGAAGCCCGGCGCGGGTCGGCTGACGGGGACGGGCGTGTCGAGATCGTTCTTTGTCGCGCCGAAGGTGAACCGGGAGAGCGTTTGTCCGAGCGCGCCCAAGCCGGTTTCGCCGGTGGCCATCGCATCGCCAGTGTCGCCGGCAAAAAATTCGTCGAAGCGGGAGCGCGTTTCAAGGGCTTCCTGGCGAATGCGGAGTTTTTCCATCCCTTCGAATTTCAGCGCGGGCAATTCGATCGCCGGGAGCGCAGACGGATTTTGAGCGGCGGTTGCGAAATCCGGCCCGGAAAGGCTGAGGTGATCAGCGGGCGTGGGCTCGGGCGACGAGGCGGTGACAGGGATGGGAAGCATGGAAGTCGGGACGATGGCAACGTCGAAGTAGTCGACGTCCTTGTGGGGGAAGTGAAAGATAATGCGGAAGACCGTAACCGCGGAAAGGTGCAGAAAGAGCGATAGCACGAGCGCGCGCGCGAAAATGCGATCGCTGCGGTGCCGGGCGATCATTCCGGTTCTTCGAAAGGCTGGGCGCCAATGCCGAGGCGCTTGATGCCCACACTGTTGGCGATTCCGAGGATTTCGACGAGGCGGGCGGTGTCGGTGCGGGCGTCGGTGCGTACGAGGAGTTGGAGTTCGGGTTGCTTGCGCACTTCATCGGATAGGCGCTGGGCGAGCGCCTGAATCGAATCAATTTCCTCGGTGTCGATGTAGATTTTACCCTTGCCTCCGGGGCCATCGGTGCCGTAGGCCAGTGTGACGGAGAGGTCTTTCTGCTCGAGTTCGGTGGCCCCCTCGGCCTTGGGCATCTCGATTTTGATAGAGCTTTGTACGACGAAGGTGGAGGAAAGCATGAAGAAGAGGAGAAGGTTGAAGACCACGTCGATCATGGGGGTAAGATTTAGTCCCGTGCTCGACGGTTTCTTGCGCCGCTTTCGGAATTTCATGGTGGATCCTTAGCTTGGGCGGCGTGCGCGGTCTTTGGTGAGGAGATCGACTAGTTCGGAGGAACTGACTTCCATTTCAAGAATCATGTTTTCTACGCGGCTGACGTAGTACTTGTGGACGACGATGGCGGGGATGGCGACGGCGAGTCCGGCGAAGGTGGTAATGAGCGCGTTACCGATGCCTTCGGCGAGGTCGCTGGGATTGACGAGACCCTGCTTGTACCGGATTTGTTCGAAGGCGAGGAGCATGCCCTGCACCGTGCCGAGCAGGCCGAGCAACGGCCCGATGTTCGCGCAGGTGTCGAGTGCAGAGAGATAACGTTCCAGCCGGGGGATTTCGAGGTTGCCGGCATCTTCGAGCGCCTCGCGGATGTCCTCCTTCGGGCGATCGTGCTTGAGGAGGCCGGCGCGCAGGATGCGCGCGACGGGCACGTCGGTTTCATCGCAGATTTCAATCGCCTCCTGATGACGGCCCTGGCGCAGGACGGTGCGCATGGTGTCCATCAGTTCGCGTGTGTCGATGGTCGCGCGGCGGAGGACGAAGAAGCGTTCGATGGCGATCGCGAGCGCGATGACGGAGGTGGCCAGGATCGGCCACATGAGCACACCGCCCGCGCGGAACCATTCGTAAACGCTTAAGGAATGACTTGGCACGCGGCGTTCCCCCCGGGGTGCCCGGCTTAGTGAGTGACCAGCGTACCGAGGCCTGCCTGCGTAAAGATTTCGACGAGGAGGGCGTGCGGCACGCGCCCGTCAATTATATGTGTCCGGCGCACGCCGTAATCAAGCGCCTTGTGGCAGGCTTCGATCTTGGGAATCATGCCGCCGGCGATGATGCCGCTCTTGGTGAGTTCCTCGACCTCGGAGTAGCGCAACTGGCGGATGAGCGAGTTTTCGTCGTTCACTTCGCGCAGCAGGCCGGGCTGGTCGGTGAGGAAGATGAGTTTTTCCGCGGTGATCGCGGCGGCGATTTCGCCCGCGGCGGTGTCGGCGTTCACGTTCCACGTACGGCCTTCGGTGTCCGTCGCGATCGGCGCGATGACGGGGATCATGCCATTTGCCGCGAGCACCTGGATGACTTTGAAATGTACCCCGACAATTTCGCCGACGTTGCCGAGATCGACGCCGTCTTCACTGACGACCTTGCGCGCGTGGAGCAGGTTGCCGTCTTTGCCGGAGAGACCGACTGCGTCGCCGCCGGCCTTATTGATGAGCGTGACGATGTCTTTGTTCGTACTACCGGCGAGGACCATTTCCACCGTGGCGATGGTGTCGTTGTCGGTGATGCGCAGGCCGTTGTGAAATTTGGACGGGATGTTAAGCCGCTTGAGCATGCGCGTGATGTCGGGTCCGCCGCCGTGCACGACGACCGGATTGATGCCGAAGTATTTCATCAGCACGATGTCTTCGGCGGTGAGCCGGCGGATGGCGGGGTCTTCCATGGCCGCGCCGCCGTACTTGATGACGACGGTTTTACCCGCGAACTCGCGGATATACGGCAGCGCCTCGACGAGCACGCCCGCCTTCGAGATGAAGGACTTCATCTGCCGCGGGGAGAGTGTGTGTGAATCGCCGCTCATTTAAGTCCGGTAGTCCGCGTTGATGCTGACGTAGTCGTGGCTGAGGTCCGAAGTCCAGAAGATCGCCTCGCCGGGGCCATCGCCGAGATTGACCGTAATGGTGAATTCCGGCTTGCGCATGACCGCGGCGGCGTCCTCCTCGGCGTACTGCGCGCCGAGCCCTCCCTTGCAGACTTGCACATCGCCCAGCCAGATGTCGAGTTCGGCGGGATCGAATTCCACGCCGGCGTAGCCCGCGGCGCACGCGATCCGGCCCCAGTTCGGGTCCTGGCCGAAAAACGCGGTCTTGCAGAGCATGGAATTGCCGATGGAGCGCGCGACGGTCTTGGCATCGTCGTCGGTCTGCGCGCCGCGGACGAAAATTTCGACGACTTTGGTGACGCCTTCACCATCCTTGACGATCCAGAGCGCCATTTCCTTGCAGAGTTGGTTGAGCGCTTCGCCGAATTCCTCGCGCTCCTTCGATCGCGCACCGATCGCGGGCACGCCGCTGGCGCCGTTCGCCAGGATGAGGACCGTGTCGCTCGTGCTCATGTCGTTGTCGATGCCGACGCGGTTGAAGGACTGCTCGACGGCGTCGAAAAGGAGGCTGTGCAGAACTTCAGGCGCGAAGGCGGCATCAGTCGTGAGGATGCAGATCATCGTCGCCATGTTCGGCGAGATCATGCCGGCGCCCTTCGCGATCGCGCCGATGCGCACCGGCTTGCCGCCGAGCGTAATTTCGATCGCGCGTTCCTTCTTCGTCTTGTCGGTCGTCATGATTGCCTCGGCCGCCTGTGGGCCGCCGTCGCGGGAGAGCGAAGTGGCGCAGCCGTCGACGCCCTTCGCGATGCGATCCATTGGCAGCGGCACGCCGATGACGCCGGTGCTCAGGATGCAGACCTGATCGGGCTCAATGCCGAGTTTGCTGCCGACCTGCTGTGCGGTCGTACGCACGTCGTCCATGCCGCGCTTGCCGGTGGCGGCGTTCGCGTTGCCGCTATTGGCGAAGACGGCGCGGGCCGCTTCGCGCAGGCACACGGACTGGTTCCAGATCACTGGGGGCGACTTGAGGATGTTTTGTGTAAACATGCCGGCGACTTCGGCGATGCGATCGCTGAGGATGAGACCGCAATCGCGTTTCTTCGAGGTGAGCTTGATCGTCGCGTTCACGCCGGAGGCGGTGAAGCCCTGGGGTGCGCAGACGCCGCCTTCAACATGCTTCATACTGTCATACCTCCAAAGAGCAGGCCGTCCGTTTCCGGCAGGCCGAACATCAGGTTCATGCACTGGATCGCGATGCCGGAGGTGCCGCCCATCAGGTTGTCCACCGCGCTCACGATGATGAGATTACCCGTGCGTGTGTCGTGCGTCCAGCCGAAATCGACGAAGTTCGTTGCGCGCACGTCGGTCACCATGGGGAATTTGCCGTCGCCGAGCACGCGTACGAAAGGTTCGCTCTTGTAGACGGAGTAGATCGCGTTGAGGTCGGCCTGCGCCGTCGGGCGGACCGTAATCGTGCTGAGGATGCCGCGTGTGTAAGGGCCGACGTGCGGCGTGAACTGGACCTGGAAGCTGCCGCCGAGTTCCTGTTCGATCTCCGGCGTGTGCCGGTGGCTCGTGACGCCGTAGGCCCAGACGTTCTCGTTCATCTCGGGGAAGTGGAAGTGCTGCTTCATGCCGCGGCCCGCGCCGGAGACGCCGGAGACGGAATCGATGATGACGGGGACGGACGGCTTGACGACTTTGAGTAGCGGAAGCAGTGGAATAAGCGCGCTCGTGGGATAGCAACCGGGGCCGGCGACGAGGTTCGCTTTTTTGAGTTGCTCGCGGTACAGCGGCGGCATGCCGTATACGCTTTCCTTGAGCAGCGCAGGCGCGACGTGGTCGACCTTGTAGGTCGCCTTCCACTGCGCGGGGTCCTTCAACCGGAAGTCCGGGCCAAGATCGATCACCTTGGCGCCCGACGCGCGAAGAGCGGCTACTACCGGCATGCTCTCCGTGCCCGGCGCGCCGACGAAAACCACGTCGCATTTCTTCGCGAGCGCGGCGGCGTCAAAAGTCTCGAGCACGACGTCGGAGAGCTTTCCGAAACCCGGCACGGCCTCGGTCAGCGGCTGTCCGGCGGCCGTAGTAGAGGCGGCGGCCACCAGCCTGGCCTGCGGATGGGCACCGAGCAGGCGCAGCAGTTCGCGCCCGCCATACCCCGTCACGCCGACAATGCCTACACGTATCACGCCAGAACTCCTTGGGAAGTCGCGGATTATAGCGACTGTTTTCCGATCTCCGCAAACCCGGATAGTTACAAGTGCGGGGCTCATGCGCACTTGCCGAGATACGAAGACGCTAATTTGGTTCCGAATCCATTCTACGAATCCGGGTGCCGCGTATGGTTCTTAATTTGAAACTCGAGTATCTTCCGTCGAGCAGCGGGTATGCGCGCCCCCTCTGTAGCCAATAGCTTTGGAAGAAAATCGTCTCGGCAAAGTTGAGCATCCCAAACTTGACCGTTGTCGATGGAGGCGTTCACTAGTGAGAGGAGTTCCTCGTCCGTGAGTTTTGGGAACCACCCGACCAACGGCTCTAAGGCGACTTCAGCCGTTCGAAACGAACGGGCCTGCTTTACATCTTTGATCAGTATTGGCAACATCACTCGCGGAAATGTTGTCACAAGTGGCTTTATCACTAGGTTAAAATTCGGACCAGTATTGGGTACTTTGCGTCCTTGAATATGTGATATGAAGCCAAATGGCATGACTCCATCCAGACACAGAGGAATGACAAGGACGTTTTGTCTGACGGCAATTGCTCCTATTTCCTGCTCCGCCCAATCCGAGGCTCGGAAGTGCTCACTCAGAAGTGGAATAAACACGTGGCAACTTTTAAGTTCGGTAAGAATCCTCACCTTCCACTCTTCAGACACATGAATGTCGTCATGCGCGAGAAATGCTCGTATTCCATACTTTTCCAATAACTCTTTTACTTGGGAAGCTATCGCCTTATCTCTGGATGAGTAACTGATGAATGCGGTGATCGTCGATTCGGAATCTTCAACCTCGATCGGATTCTGTTGAACGTCTGTCGCGGCGGTAATACGATCGCCTATCAAGTCAATTGCAGGAAGGAGCGCCGCTCTTAGGTCGTAAGCGTCTGTAATGGAATCCGGATCAAGGTAGATATTCGCGAGCTCTGCGTTGATCTGCGGATCTCTTGCCCGTCGGGCTGCAGCTACAAATCGTTTTGCAATCTCTTTGAAAGCATATAGATATGCGGTTTGTTTGTCCGGATCGTCACTGGGTCCGCAATTGCCGAGGGGGAATTGTTCCAACTCATCCGCAAGGTTTTGAAGCTGCTTGGGAATCAAGTGCGGGCTCGTGCCATTTGAGTAGGCTTTCCAATACGATTGATTAATTATACAGTCTTCCAAGTCGTCGAGACGTCAATTGATTCGTCGCAGAGGAACGACATATACAAAGTCCCGTAGGGACGGCTGAATACGAGAGGTGAGAAGTCAGCCGTCCCTACGGGACTCGATTTTCTGCGATCATCACCCGGCGTTGAAACGCAGGGCTACTATCAATTGTCCCTCCGGGACAGAGACCGGAAGGTGCGGGGAAAAGCAACGTATCGCTGCGCAAAGGACGAAGAAGCGTCAAACAAACGAACGGCCGGCAGGAGTACCCGCCGGCCGTTCTTCTTCCAGTCGATTTCAGAGTACTACAGGGTTTCCATCTTGCTCGTGTCGAGGATGGTCGCATCGACGATGATCTGGCGGAACTCGTCGTGCGGCAGTTCGTTGAGGGTTTGCAGGAAGGCGACGAGGTTATCGACGTCTTTCTCATCGAGCACGAGGAGTTTGTAGGCCTGGTCGATTTTCGCGTCGCCGGCCTTCGCCTTTTCGGCCAGGGCGACTTTCTGCTGGACAATTTTCTTCAGTTCCTCGTTCGACTTTTTCAGGTTGCGCAGCGAGGGCGCCGGTTTTGCGTCGGTACCGCCGAACTTCGCCGGTGTGTGACAGACCACGCAGGCCCCGACCGCGGTGCCCTCGGTTTCTTCCCACGCCCGGAGGAAACTTTTGTAACCCAGGTATTCGGGCATTTGGAAGCCTTTCACCACTTTCAACTGAATGCGGCCTTCGGTATTGGCCAGCCGGCTGAAAATGACGTTGCCCGCATACTGCACGGGGGTCTCATCCTGGGTGGGCGCGGCGGATACTCGGTTGAGATAGGCGAAGGCGTCGTACGCCGAAGTTTCGCCCGACTTCAGGCGATGGACGTGCAGTTCTTCCTCCACCGATTTCTCTTGCGCTTGGGTTTGCCGAATCGACAACAGGGTGCCGGCGACGAACATTACAGCGGCGCAAGCACTGGCAAGTTTTATAGAACGCTTCATGGTATTTGATTCTCCCTCGTTGACCCTTTTACGGGGTCTGGTCAGACCCGTGAACGAACCAAGAGCCCGCCCCAAGCGGAGCCTTCTCGGCCATCCCGTCCCTTAATTGAACGATCCGGCGAATACTTACCTCACGCGCCGCCGAGCGAGAGTATAATGTCAATAATTATCTATACAAAAGTGCCTATCAATACAGACGGTTCGCAATTCGCATCCTTCGCTTCCCGCGCGTGCGTTCCGCTGCCGGAAGGCATCGGCAGGAATGCAACCCACGTGCAGGTATATAGAGGCCGATCCCGGCATCCGGCGCACGGGGAGACTGAGTGTGCGGCTGAACGGGTGCCCTGTCCGATCGCCATGGGAACGCGCCCGTCTCAAGCCCAAGCGAGAGCGATTCCGGAAGGAATCGCGCATTGTTTGCCCGGTGCGCACTGAGTAGGCTTAGGGGATGGCTGACGATTTATTCGAGCACGCGGCGGCGGCACGGCTTCGGAAAGAGGCGCCTTTGCCTCGCCGTGTCGCGCCGCGCACGCTGGACGAGATTTCCGGGCAGGAGCACATTCTTGGGCCGGGTAAGCTGCTGCGTCGCGCGATCGAGGCCGACCGGATTACGTCGATCATTTTGTTCGGTCCGCCGGGATCGGGGAAGACGGCCCTGGCGCGGCTGATCGCGATGCGGACGAAGGCGGCGTTTGAGAACCTAAACGCCGTAACGAGCGGCGTGAAGGACGTGCGCGAGGTGATTGAACGCGCGAAGCAGCGGCGGGTGCAGACGGCTCAGCGGACGATTCTGTTCGTGGACGAGATCCACCGGTTCAATCGTTCGCAGCAGGACGCGTTGCTGCCGGATGTCGAGAACGGAAATATCATCCTCATCGGCGCGACGACGGAGAATCCCTTCTTCTCGATTGTGTCGCCGCTGCTTTCGCGGTCACAGTTGTTCGAATTCAAACTACTCGGCGAAGAAGCGGTGCAGGGTTTGCTACGCCGTGCGCTGACGCATCCCGAGCGTGGGATGGATGAGTTTCAGATAGACGTGGACGATGCAGCGATCGCACACATCGCGCGCTACTCCGAGGGCGATGCGCGGCGTGCGTTGAACGCTCTTGAGATCGCAATGCTGACGACGCCGCCGACGGACAAGCGCATCCACATTACCGCCGAGATCGCGGCGGAATCGATCCAGAAAAAAATCATGCACTACGACGGGACCGGCGACGAGCATTACGACGCGGCGTCGGCCTTCATCAAGAGCATGCGCGGGTCGAATCCGGACTCGGCGATTTACTGGATGGCGCGAATGCTCGAAGCGGGCGATGAACCGCGCTTCATCGCGCGGCGGATGTGCATCTTCGCGTCGGAGGACGTCGGCAACGCGGACCCGATGGGCCTCGTGCTCGCGACGAGCGCGGCGCAGGCCTGCGAGTTCATCGGCATGCCCGAGGCGAAGATCATCCTCGCGCACGCGGCGACGTACTTGGCGTCTGCACCGAAGAGCAACGCGAGTTACCTCGCGATTGGGCAGGCGCTGGAGGATGTAAGGGAGAAGAAGACGGTGGCGGTGCCGAGTCATCTGCGCGACGGAGGCCCAAGCGGCCAGAAAATCGGGCGTGGCATCGGATACCAGTATCCGCACGATTTTCCGGGGGGATATGTCGCTCAGGAATACGGCGTGCCGTTGGGGGCCTATTACCAGCCGACCGAGCATGGTAAAGAGGCGGAAATTAAGGAACGCCTCGACGGGTTGAAGGGCGAAACAGAGTAGCCGCGCCCTTTTCGGCGCGATTTTTCAGGGCATGGTAAACTTTACACGTCGAGTCTCGAAGTGTTCCTGGCCGGGGGACGGCTGGGGTGTACGGGGGATACTTTCCGGTGAAGGAACCATCGGGTGCAGAGCGCCGCACCGCGGAGCGCATCCAGACACACCACCACGTGGTGTTCTCGGAGTACCGTGCGCTCGGCCCGCTGCGGACCGGCATCGCATCCGATCGATCGAGCGGCGGCTTGCGGATCGTTACGCCGCATCCTGAACCCCTCGGCACTACGCTTCAAATTGAATTGCGTACTTCCGCCGATTCCGGTTCCGTGTTGCTGCTCGAAGGCCGCGTGGTGCACATCACGCCGCTCGAGAAGGGTCAGCATGCGATGGGCATTCGCCTGATGGCGCCTGCGCTGCGTCCGGGCACACCGCTGCCTGCGCGCGAACACAAACTTGTCATTCCGCCAAGGGCCGCGGCCACGACGACTACATCGCGGCCGGTGGCGGTACCGATGGGCATGGCGCCGGATGTGGAAATGACCGAAGCGGTCACTTTCCGCCGGATCGAAGACGGCGGCCGTCCGGGGTCGTGGGCCGCGCTCCTGGCGATCCTGGCGTTGTTCATCATCTTGATTCTTCTCATCGTCGAAGCGATGCGCGAACGAGATCGCAGCGCGTCGATCGGTTTACTGGATTTACTTCACCTGGATGGAATTTTCGCCAAACGTGTTCCGGAGTCGATCGAGTCTGGTTCGGATGGTGTTTTGGCTCCCCGTGCGATTCCGGAAGACGATCGCATGGAGATCGCTGCGTTACCGTTCCTTGATGCACCTGATAATTTGCAAACGCATCGCGTGGAAGGAGTTTTGCCCGCAGTGGGCAGGCCCGAGTTACTTGGCGATTCCGCAGACGCGGCCATGCTGGCCGGTGCGCCGCCGGAACTGCGGGGCGCTGCGCCGTTGTCCGCTGCCGGATTCGAAGCGATGCTCGACTACGCGGATCGTGCCGCCGCGCGCGGCGAGACTGGTCTCGCGCGGGCCGTCGTGCGCCGCGCAATTGCGCGATCGGAGGCGGTGCCTGCCGCATGGCAGGCATTGGCCGGCGAATATCAGGACACACTCGAGCCGGGCGGCGAAACCGCGCCAGTCTATCCGCTCAGCGAAGAAATCGGTCTCGAAGTTGCAACGCCCGCCGCAGGAACGTCCGATGATGTTCGAATCGAAGTGGACACCAGTGATCATTTGATGCGCGTATTGCGCGGCGATCAGGCGCTAGCGGAATTTCCGGTCGGCCTCGGCCGCGACGGTGCGACGCCCGGCGGGACGTTTCGCATCGGGACCAAGGCGCGCAACCCGGACTGGTATCACGGCGGGCGCATCGTGCCCGCGGGCGATCCGGGGAATCCCATCGGCGATCAGTGGATGGGCCTCGCACAGGACGGCGCACGCACCGGCATCGGGATTCATCCGACCGCGCATCCGGCGTCAATCGGCGCGGATCAGAGCCTGGGCTGCGTGCGGATGCGGCCGGAAGATGCCGAGACTCTGTACCGGCTCGTGCCGCTCGGCGCGACGGTCACCATTCACCCGTAGTTGTGCCCCCGGCCGGGGCAGGAATAGCATAGGGCCATGAATACACTCTTGCAGCGTTTCGCCGAGGGCATCCGCCGCGCGCAGCGCTTCGCCCTGCACGACATCTGGCAAATCGGCACGCCGGGCGAGGAGCTCCCGCGCGGTTTGGTGATCAAGCAAATCCGCGTGGCGATTCTGCTGGGCAGCAAGCTGCTCGACGGTATGCACATGGTTCGCGCGGCGGCGCTCACCTTTGCGACGCTGCTGTCGATCGTGCCGCTGCTGGCGGTGTTGTTTTTCGTGATCCAAAGGTTGGACCTCGGTGAGCAGGTGTATTCATACGTCGAAGGTCGCGTCGAGTCGATCGCCGAGCGCGTGGCGCCGGAACCTCCGCCGCTGGTCGAAATGGTGTCGGAAGCTGCGGTCACCGCCACTGAAGACGCCTCGCCAACGCCTTTGGTACCGCACGAAGAACCCGCGAATTCAGCCGAAGCGGCAGCAGAGGATTCCGATAGTTCGCGGCTTCAGCGAGACATTGTCGGCGCGCTGTTTCAGGGTGTGACGAGCCGTAGCGACGAAATGAAGGATCCCGTCGACGGAATTTCCTCGACGGCGGACACGATCGCGAAACTGGCGAATGACGCTGCAACGAATTCGACGGCACTGACCATTTCCGGCGTGATCCTGGTGTTCACGACCGTGTTCGGCCTGATGCGCAACGTCGAGAACGTGTTCAATCGCATCTGGGGCGTGCGCCGCCGGCGATCGTGGTACCGGACCTTTGCGGACTACTTTCTGATCATGATTCTGCTGCCCTTTGTCGTTGCCGCCGTGATGGGTGTGCTGGCGGCGCTGCAGAGCGAGGCAGTGTCGCGTGCGGTCGGGCCTTTCGCGTTTGTGCTTGGGCTCGGGCAATACGTGCTGGTGGTTGTCGTCTTCACGTCGCTCTATCGCTTTGTGCCGAATACGGCCGTGAAATTTCGCTATGCGCTGCTCGCCGGCGTGATCGCGGGCACCTTGTGGGTCGGGCTTTCCTGGGGATACGTGCAGTTTCAATTCGGGCTGACCCGATACGCGGTCATCCTGGCGGCCTTCGCGCAATTTCCGATGTTGCTGATGTGGGTGTACCTGAGCTGGGCGATCGTGCTGCTCGGCTGTGAGGTGGCCTACGCGTATCAGCACGAGAGCACCTTCGCGCTTGAACGCTATGCGGCGGACGCAAGCTATGCGTACCGCGAGGCCGTGGGGCTGCGCGCCATGCTTGAGATCGGCCATCGCTTCTCCGAAGGACGGCCCGGGTTCACGGCCGAGGCCGGGTCTGACGAATGGAACGTGCCGTTGCGTTTGCTGAACGATGTGCTCGATGCGCTCGTGCGCGGCGGGTTGCTTGCGGTGCGCGCGACGGCCCCCGTCGAGTATCAACCCACGCGGCCGCTCGACAAGATCACGGCGGGCGAGGTCGTGCGCATTCTGCGGCAGGATGGCACGGAGCCCTCGCGGTTCCTGAGCGATTCACGATTCCGCAAGATGTTCGAGGAACTCGGCCGCACGGATCGCGCGTTTGCCGGTGCAACGATGGCCGATCTCGTCGAGGGCCACGCCAGCGCGATCGCTGTGCCCGCGGCAAACCGCCCGCCGGTCAATGTCTGATCCGCGCAACGAGGCCGCCCTGCCGGGCACTGAACCGGTGACGGTCGAGGGTGTGCTCGACAAGATCGTTTTCGAAAGCGCAGACTCCGGATTTTTCGTGGGCCGCGTGCGTGAAGTGGGCACGAACGAACTCATTACCTTTGTCGGCAATGTCATGGCGATATCTCCCGGCGAAACGATTCGGCTGCGCGGGCATTGGGTGAACGACAAGAAATTCGGGCGGCAGTTGCGCACGGAATCGTGGGAGACACTGCGGCCGAACTCGATCGAGGGCATCGAAAAATATCTCGGCTCGGGATTGATCAAGGGCATCGGCCCGACCTATGCCAAGCGGCTGATCGAGGCCTTCGGCGCGGACGCGCTGACGATCATCGACGAGCACCCCGAGCGCGTGCTGGAAGTGCCGGGCATCGGCCGCAAGCGCGCGGAGCAGATCCGGCAGGCCTGGGCCGAGCAGAAAAGCGTGCGCGCGATCATGGTGTTCCTGCAGGGGCACGGCATCAGCACGGGGCAGGCGGCGAAAATTTACAAACGCTACGGTGACGGCGCGGTCACGGTGCTGCGCGAGAACCCGTACAGACTCGCGGAGGATATCGCGGGGATCGGGTTCGCCGGCGCGGACAAGGTGGCCGAGAGTCTCGGCGTGGAGAAGACCTCGCCGCAGCGATTGCAGGCGGGCCTGATCTTCGCGCTGCAGGATGCCTCGGGCGAAGGTCACGTGTGCATGCCGGAAGATCGGCTGCTCGCGGCGGCGGCGGAACTGCTCGGCGTGGATGCGAAGCTGTTGCCGGAGGCGATACAGGCGCTCGAACGTCAGCGGCAAGTGGTTCGCCAGGGATTCGATTGTTACCTCGCGGCGCTGCACACGGCCGAGGCGGGCTGCGCGCACCACCTCAAGCGGTTGCTCGCGGCGAAGAAGGTGGAAGTCTCGATCGACATCGAGAAAGCGATTGCGTGGGTCGAGAAGCAGCAGGGCATTCAGCTTTCGGAAGAACAGGCCGAGTCACTGCGCATGGCCGTGCGCGCGCCGATACTGGTCGTGACGGGTGGGCCGGGCACGGGCAAGACGACGCTGGTGCGCGGGCTGATCGGCATCTTCGAGGCGAAGGGCTTGTCCGTGTTGCTCGCCGCGCCGACGGGCCGCGCGGCCAAGCGCATGGAAGCGGCGACGGGCCGCCAGTCGAGCACGATTCACCGGTTGCTGGAGTTTAGTCCGCGCACGGGGAGCTTCGTCCGCACGGAATACGACCCGCTGCACGCCGAGATGATCGTGATCGACGAGACCTCGATGGTGGACGTGAACCTGTTGCACAGCCTGCTGCGCGCGCTGCCGAGCGATTGCCGCGTGGTGCTCGTGGGTGATGTGGACCAGTTGCCGTCGGTGGGGCCAGGCAATGTGTTGATGGACGTGATCGCGTCGAACGCGGTGCCGACGGTTAGATTGAGGACGGTGTTCCGGCAGGCGGCGGAGAGCGGGATCATCCGTAACGCGCACCGCATCAACAGCGGCGAGAACCCGGAGTTCAACGCGGACGATTTCTTTTTCGTCGAGCGGCCCGAGGCAGAGCGTGCGATTGGTACTGTGGTCGAGTTGGTGACCTCGCGCATTCCGCGCAAGTTCGGTCTTGACCCGATGCGCGATATCCAGGTCTTGTCGCCGATGCACCGCGGGCCGGTCGGCGTGGCGAACATCAACCAGGCCTTGCAGGCGGCGCTGAACACCCAGGGGGCGGTTACCGCGCGCCGCGGATTCCGGATCGGCGATCGCGTCATTCAGCAGCGCAACAACTATGACCTCGATGTATTCAATGGCGACATGGGCCGTATCGAGTCGGTGGACGACGACGCGCAGACCTATACGATCGTGTTCGACGGTCGGCCGGTGATTTATGGCTACGAGGAACTCGACGACCTCACGCTGGCCTACGCCATTACGGTCCATAAATCGCAAGGGAGCGAGTATCCCGCGGTCGTGATGCCGCTGGTCTCGCAGCATTTCATGCTGCTGCAGCGAAACGTGCTGTATACCGGCGTCACGAGGGCGAAGAAGCTCGTCGTGCTCGTCGGCGATCCGAAGGCGCTGCGGCGGGCGCTGCATAATACGGACGTCACGCGGCGGCATACGCGCTTGGCGGAGCGATTGCGGAACGAAATTTAGTAAACGGTGATTGTTGTTATTCCCTCTATTTCTGTTATTGTTATAATACAGATGTGATATTTAACCCAAGAGGGAAATACAATGGCGACATGTCCAAACTGCGGTCACGATCCCGAAGGATTATCCTCGTCATGGATGTGGATTTATCAATGCAACGACTGCGGCAAGCACCTCTGTCACGACTGCGGGACGACCACCGGGCGCGGCGTCCGGTGTCCCCACTGCGATTCAGACAACACCGAGAAGGATTACGAATGTCATAGTAGCGACTAGCGCACCGACTGGCCGAGCGGTTGCGGAACGAGATCTGAGCGCTGGTCTGAGCCGGAAATGAACCGTATACTCCCTGTGTTCTGCTTCATTACGCTGAACTCATCAAAGGGAGAGGACTATGCCGACCAAGTCTCAAACCAAAAAGATCGCGCTGGTTACCGGTGCAAACAAAGGGATTGGCCGCGAGATTGCGCGGCAGCTTGCGAAGAAGGGGATGACGGTATTTATTGGCGCGCGGGATGCCGGCCGTGGGCGTGAGGCGGAGGCGGGCCTGAAGAAGGAAGGGCTCGATGTGCGATTTATCGAGCTGGAGGTGACCAAGGCGGACTCTGTTCGCGCGGCGGCGGCGCGGATTGAGAAGGAGTTCGGGTGGTTGGACGTGCTGGTGAACAACGCCGCCATCGCGATCGATCAGGGCGAAGCGCCGAGCAAGGTCGGCATGGATCTCGTTCGCGAGACCTACGAGACGAATTTCTTTGCCGTTATCGCGGTCACGCAGGCGATGCTGCCGCTGTTGCGCAAGTCCGACGCCGGGCGGATCGTGAATATGTCGAGCGGACTGGGATCGTTGAAGATAGGTTCCGACCCGAGCTCGCCCTTCGCGTCCTTTAATCTGCTCGGGTACAACACGTCGAAGACCGCGGTGAACGCCGTGACGGTTTCCTTTGCGAACGAATTGCGCAACACGCGCATCAAGGTGAACGCGGCCGACCCGGGCTATGTCGCGACGGACATGAACGGGCACTCCGGGCCGCGCACGGTGGAGCAAGGCGCGACGGCGCCGGTGCGGCTGGCAACGCTTCCGGCGGACGGCCCGACGGGCGGGTACTTCAACGAAGACGGCCCCGTGCCCTGGTGATTGGCTGCGGATTTCTGTTGTGACGATTCGGCTCGCATAAGCGCGTGGAGACCTCTCTCGTCTGGTTTCGGCAGGATCTTCGCCTCGCCGACAATCCCGCGCTGAACGCCGCTGTCGCGCGCGGCGCGGTCGTGCCGGTCTTCATTTGGAGTCCCGGCGAAGAAGCGCCGTGGTCGCCGGGAGGCGCGGGCCGTGTGTGGTTACACGAATCCCTCGCCGCGCTCGATGGTTCTTTGCGCGCGAAGGGTTCGCGGTTCATTTTGCGCGACGGTCCGGCGGAAGAAACGCTTTTTGCACTTGCGCGGGAGACGGGTGCTACCGCGATTTTTTGGAATCGTCAATATGAACCCGCAGCGATAGCGCGCGACCAGCGAATCAAGGCTTCGCTCGTCGCGGCAGGAATTCACGCGGAGTCATTCAAGGCGAACCTGGTCTTCGAGCCGTGGGAAGTATTGACGGGTGAAGACAAGCCATACCGCGTGTTCACGCCATTCTGGAATGCTTGCCAGAAGAAACCGGAACCGGCCGCGCCATTGGACGAACCGGAATCGATCCCTGCGCCTTCGAAATGGCCTGAGTCGCTGGCATTGGACGCGATCGAATTATTGCCGAAAATTTCATGGGACAAAGGGATCCGGGAAGCGTGGACGCCCGGTGAAGCGGCGGCGCTCGATCGTCTTGATGCGTTTGTCGCCGAAAGCATGACAGACTACGAGTCGCGCCGCGACACGCCCGCCAAAGAAACCACTTCGCTATTGTCTCCGTATCTGCATTTTGGCGAGATCAGCTCGCGAACGATTTGGCATGCATGCCGCGGCGCGGCGGGCGGTCGAGGCCGTGCGGCCCTGCCGTACTTACGCCAGATCATATGGCGGGAATTCGCGTATCATGTGTTGTATCACTTTCCGCATACGACCGACGCGCCTATGCGCGCGGAGTTTGAGCATTTCCCGTGGAGCAGCGACGCGACACTCCTGCGCGCATGGCAGCGCGGCCTCACGGGTTATCCGATCGTCGACGCCGGCATGCGCCAACTGTGGTGTACGGGCTGGATGCACAACCGCGTGCGGATGATCGTGGCGTCATTTTTGGTGAAGGACCTGCATCTGCACTGGATCGAAGGCGCACGGTGGTTCTGGGATACGCTCGTGGACGCCGACCTTGCGAACAATTCGTTCGGATGGCAATGGGCTGCGGGTTGTGGCGCGGATGCCGCACCGTATTTTCGGATCTTCAACCCGGTTTTGCAGGGGGAAAAGTTCGATGCGCTCGGGGACTACGTGAGGCGGTGGGTGCCGGAGTTGGCCGCGATGCCGGCAAAGTGGATTCACCGGCCGTGGGAAGCGCCGGCCGAGATTTTGCGCGGGGCGGGCGTGCAGCTTGGGGAGAATTATCCGCGTCCTATCGTGGATCACGCTGAAGCGCGCAAGATCGCACTCGAATACTTCGAACGGATCAAAAAGAGTTAGCGAAGAATCGGCTGGAAACGGAAATACGTCGCGCTGCGCCAGAGCCATTCGAAGGGGCCGAAACGGAAGTAGCGCAGCCAGATCGGCGACCAGAAGAGTTGCAGGGCCCAGATCGCGAGCGTGATGAAGAATTGCCCGGTGCGCTCGACGTAGCCGTAGAGCCCGAGGCCATGGCCGTAGAAAAGCGTCGTGCAGATGATGGTTTGCATCAGGTAATTCGTCAGCGCCATGCGGCCCGTGGCCGCGAGGCGGTCGTATAGCGAGAGCCCGAAGATCGCACGATCCATGCGCGGCGCGGCGGTCCCGGCGAAAATCCGAAGCTGGCACCAAAGCATGACAATGGACGCGATACCCAGGGCCATCGGCACGCTGGTGATCTCATTGATCGTCCCGTGATATCGATCCACCTGCAGCGAGTTCCAGCCGAGTTCGAAACTGAGCCAGACTTCCCACGCGACTGCGGGCAGGCAGAGTCCAAAAGCGACGGCAATGCAGGCTAGGTAGACCCGGGGCGGCGCGTGCGCGCGGAAGAACTCCCACTTGTAGAGCGCCATGCCGATGAGCATAAGGCCGCCGCACCACCAAAAAATCGCGAATGGAAATCCAAGTATCTCTTGTTCGCTGGAGTCGCGAAAGCGCTGTTGCTGTGCTTCCCGCCAACTACCGCGAAAGGTGTCCAACTCCCAATCAACCAGCCAGCGGGGCGGATTGAATTCGTGCCGTGAAACGGAATACGGGTCGGGCTGTTCGTGTGCGGCGATAGAACTAAAACGCAATTCGATACCTAATTCGATGATCAAAAAAATCAGACCCAGCGCCATGAGTTTTCGAGGCCGCATCTTTCGGAAGGGATACAGGAGCAATCCCGCCAGCGCATAATGAAACAGGATGTCCCCGGACCAGAGTAAATGCGCATGCGCGAGGCCGATGAGCAATAGCGCGAGGTTCCGGCGGAAATGTTCACGCAACGCAGGGCGGCCGGTGCCGACGAGCCTTTCATTCAGCAACACAATTCCCGCGCCGAAGAGCATGCTGAAGGTCGCGATGAATTTACCGTGAAAGAACAATGCGCCGATGAGCCACACCAGAAAATTCGCGCCGTGCAGATCGCCGTAGGCGGTTGGGTTGGAGTACGCCGCGTCGGGCATCGTGAAGTTCTGGATGTTCATGTAGAGGATGCCGAGCACGGCGACCCCGCGGAGGACATCGAGCGGCGCCAGGCGCGCCTCTTCGCTTAGGGGCGCCGATCGCGGCGGCGTGGGAAGGGGAGGAGGCTCGGACACGGTTGGGCTCTGTGAAAGCGCGGCCGCGGGCGATGGAACCCCGCGGCCGCGCGGAGGGACTTAACTTGCCGCGCCTTTGAGCAGCGCGAGTTGACCTTCGTGGTGAGAGTCGTGCATGGCCATGCCCATCAGCGACACGCCGAGTTTGCCGAAGAAGTTCTTGGCCGGCGGCGGCAAGGGGCCGCGGGGATCGCCCGCGAGGTCTTCGTCGTTGAGTGCACCGACCAACTCGATGGTGCGTTGTCCGACCTTCTTGTAATTCGCGAGCACTTCATCCCAGGAGGGATAGCCCTTGGGATCGGCGTGCGGCGCGGCGCCACCCATCACGTCCGGCGCGAATTTCGGCGTCCAGTCGCCCGGCAGGGTCGTCGCGCCGTTGAGGAGCCAGCTGTTGACGATCAGGTCGAGCGAAAGGGTCATGTGACCGACTTGCCACAGCGCATGTCCTTTGCCGGGCTTCACCTGGTAGAAACGTTTGTCGGCCGGGAATTTCTCAAGTGCCTTGGCCGAATGGTCGATGGTGTATCTGTAGGCGTCTTGCAGTCCTTCGATTCTGTGTTTGCTCATGAGAGGTCCTTTTCAATGATGGCGTTTCGCCCTAATGTCCGCTTCGGCCGGTCAGGCCGTCCGGGGAGAATACTCCACGCGCGGCCATTCGGGAAACTGCGGCCCTGCGTGCGCTGGGCCGGCGAACTGAGACACAATGAAGAGGGAGGAAATCCCGATGGCTGAGCGTTCTGGCACAGTGACCGGGTTGGCGATCAAGCCCGCGCACTACGCGCCGATGAAAGAGGTCCACGAAGTAGCTGTCACCACCGAGGGCATTGAAGGGAGCGCGTTTGCCACCTCGGTGCGCCGGGTTACCGTGCTGTTTCAGGCGCCCTGGGACGAGGCCAACGCCGAGTTAGGCGTGTCTCTGCCGTGGCATGTCCGCCGGGCAAATGTCCTGGTGACCGGATTGCGCCCGGAACAGGTGATGAAGAAACGCATTCGCCTGGGCGAGGTCGAGCTGCACATCCACGGCGAGACGAAACCCTGCGGCCGCATGGACGACGCCAGTCCCGGTCTGCAAAAAGCTCTCAAACCCGACCTGAGAGGCGGGGTTTACGGCTCCGTCGTGCGCGAAGGCAGCATCCGGGTGGGTGACACCGTCACGATCCTTGAGGAGTCCAAGGGGGAGAGCGAATAAAGGGCCGCTCAGCGAGTATGTACCCCGTGACCCGGCTGGAGTATGCTGGACACGAAGGCCCTGGGAGACAGTGCGATGGAACACGCGAACCGCCGCTATTCAGAAGACGAGGTCACTCAGATTATCCGGCATGCGCTTTCGCGCGGCGGCGTGAAGGACACCATCAGCCACGACGAACTCGTTGAGATTGCGCGGTCGTCCGGCATTTCCGGCGCCAAGCTCGAAGCGGCCATTGAGAACATGGAGACGGAGGGCGTCTTCGAAGCGGCGAAGGCGGAATGGATCAGGCGTCATCGTGCGGAGTTTTACAGCCATCTGACCTCGTACTGCATTGTGAACGGTTTTTTGATCTTCGTCAACATGTGGACGAGCCGCCAATACCTCTGGGCGATCTGGCCGATTATGGGCTGGGGCATCGGGCTCGCATTTCATTTTATGGACACGTTCTTCGTGAGTGAGGCGAAACTCGAAGCCGGCGCACGCAGGCTCCTGAAGCAGCGCCGTCGGCAGCGCGAGAAGCTCGAACGTGAGGAAGCCCGATAGCCGGGGCTACGAGGATTTACCGGACTTACTCCCGCGCGGGTTCGTTGCCCTTCGCTGCGCTTTCGAAAATGGTGTTGAGCAGAAGCGGGAGTTGCGGGCTGGTTTCCGCGGTGAGCAGCCGGCCATTGAGGTATATGGTCGGCGTCTGAATCACCTTGAGCTTGATGCCGAGATCGATATCCCGCTTTACTTTCGCCTTCGCCGCATCAGAATCCATGTCGGCGCTAAACTTTGCGAGATCCAGCCCGGCGACGCGCGCAGTCTGGATTAGGGCATCCAGTGTCGGCGCATTTTTCAGCCGGTAAATCAAATCGTGATACGGCCAATACTTGCCCTGCATTTGCGCGGCGACGGCGGCGTAGGCGGCGTTGCAGGCGAACTTGTGCGGATTGGAGACGATCGCGGAATTGCAGGCGGAGCTGATTGGATAGTTCTTTTCGACGATGGAGATGCGATCGCCGTAGGTCTCGGCCAGACGCAGAAGCAACTTGGACTTCGCTTTGCACGAAGGGCACTCGAAGTCGCTGAAGACAACCAGTTGCGCGGGAGCATTCGCGGGGCCGAGGCGCGGATCGTCCGCTTCCACCGGAATCTCGATGACGTCCTGGTCCATGTAGGACTGGATGATATTGCGGACCGCCTGCTCAGCGTTGTTGCGGGAGGTGGATGCTGCTTCTGGAGTCGCAGCGACCGGGCTTAATACGGGAGCAGCGGGGGGCGGTTGGTCGCGCAGCGCGAGTCCCTGATATGTGGCGACGACAAAAAGACCGGCTGCGACAAATGCGACGAGGCGCGTCGTTTGTTCCGGCGAGGATTGTTGGCCCGGTGCGAAAATGTAGGCAAGACCGGCGCCGGTGTCTTTGAGGAAGCCCGTGGGCGACTCTCCGCGGTACAGCAACAGCGCACCAAAGAGCAGGACATTGGTTGCGTGCGTCACGAGGCATAGCGGACACACCGGGACTTTTCCCGAGACGATCAGCCACGCGAGATAGCCGCTGACGACGAGGCCGGCGAGATTCAGGAGCAGGGCGCCGGCGAGGGCTGCGCGCAACAGAACCGAGCGAAGCGCGATGCCGCCAAGCACGAGTGCAGCCAAGGCTGCGAAGTAGACGACGCCCCAGCCAGCAACGGAGAGGCCGAGCGCGTGGCCATATTCCGAGGTAAGGGTCGCGTCGCAGGAGGTATCGAACACGGCGTTGCAGAAATCAGAGACTGCAGGACCCTGGGTGAGCTGATTGCCACGCGCGAAGAGATAGAGTGAGATGCCGAGCCCGGCGGCGATCAGGAGCACGGAGGCCGCGCCTGCCCATTTTCTGCTTTGCATTCCACGCTACTCCTCATTCGGCCAGAGGCCCTCATAGTACCAAAGATGGAGCAATCGCACGGAATTTCGCGGGGTCTTACTTGTTACGCGGGTCGTCCTGTTGTTCCTGGATATCGAGATGAAAGCGATGGAGGAAGCGGTGTACGACTGGCGCGAACAGGACGGCGCAGGCGCTGAGGAATACGACACCTGAAAAAAGGGAGTATCCGATGGCGAAGAGCTTGCCCGCTTCGGTACGGACGGCATTCACCGGTCCCATCCCGGTCAAAATCATGGAGGCATTGAGGTATGCGTCGAGCCAGGGCAAGCCTTCGAATTCGTGGTACCCAACTGCACCGATGGACAACGAGACGGCAATGAGCGAGCCGGAAATGAGGAGGTTCCCGAAGAATTTGATCAGGAACTGTTTCCAGTGAGGAAGCGGACGTGGCGGTGCATAGGGCATAGTGGGATCATAACAGCAAAGCGGCCCGGCGCGAGGCCGGGCTGCAGTACCATTGCTACTGAAACTTAGTTCGAGAACGTTGCTTCGCCGAGCGGGTCTTGGCGAATGCGCATGTTCGATATGCGGAAGTCGCGGTATTGGTCCGGCGGGACTTCATTCAACTGCTCGAAGAACTTCACCATATTGGCGATGTCCTTTTCGCTAAGCCCCGAGATTTTGAGCAGTTCCGGATCGGCGTTGCGAAGTTTTCCCGCCTTGGCCAATTCAGCCGCTTTGAGATGCGCGCGGATGGCTTCTTCGACGGTGGCATAGCGTCCGTTGTGCATGTAGGGGTCGGTGCCCGCAGGGTTGCGCAACTTCGGCGTTTTGAAGGCGCCGATGTTCTCGTCCTTCGGGTCAATGTTCCAGCGTCCGAGGTCGGCCTTCTCGGGGTCCTTCGCGTCGACGCGCGAGCGTGTTTTGTCGGACGGTGCGGCGGGTTTGTAGTTCATGAACGCGCCTTCACCGTGGACGGCGTCGTATTCAAATTGCGTCGTGCCAACATTGTGGAATTTGCCATCGGTGAATCGCGGCGGCACGTGGCACGCAATGCAATTGCCGATATTCGTCTCTTCGCCGTTGGTCGAACTGCTCCACGTCGTTCCCATCCGGAAGAAGGCCTTGAACCCCTGGTATGCCTCTTCGTCATAGTCCGCGACGAAGCGCATCTGGACGCGGCCTTCTTCGTTTGCGATGCGCGACAGGAACAGCCGTCCGAAGTAGTCCATCGGCGTGTCGCCTTCGCCCGCAAGACCCTCGGGCAGGCGGTTCTGCTGCATCACCGCGTCGTAACCCGCGCTCTTGTTGGTGGTCACCGTGTTGAGATAGTCGATGATGGATGCGATGACGGCGTTCAGCGCGTCATCGGGGCTGAGCGTGACAACGTCGATGTTCTTCACCGTTTTGAATTGCTCGGCGTAGGCGCCTTCGGCAAGGACGTCCGTACCGTCGTCATTCATCAGCAGCGCCTGGATTTCCTTCTTCGCCTGATCGGTCTCGCCGGCGCGCCAGCCCATGTGCTCCGAAGTGAGCTTGTGGGTGAGATAGGCCGGGAGTGACTCGTACTCCCCATCGCTGGGGAAGGATTTTTCGGTCGTTGCGTCCAGCAGCGTCGGCGTGTTGCGCAGGGTTTCGAGCTTCGAACCGCGGTCATTCGCCGGCATCACACTGAGCGCGAGCTTGTCCGTCCAGCGGCGCTTGTTTCCCGTCGCTTCGGCCGGTATGTGGCACGTGCGGCAACTCGTGGCAAGGTTTGCACCGGGATTGCCGAGACGGTTGTCGTAAAAAAGCCGCGCGCCGAGACGAGCTTCCGGCTTCAGCTTCGCGAGTTCCAGCTTCACAATTTCCGGCTCTTTCACGGCCGCAGGGGCCGCTGCCGGAGCCTCTGCCTGTGCGATCTCCGCGGGCACAGCGGCCGCATCCGCTGGGGCAGCTTCGGTGGCCGGTTCTTCCTTCGGCGTGCAGCCGCTGATCGCCAGCGAAACGCTTAGTGCCAGCGCGATGAAGCTAGATTGCTCAAATCGAGACGCGATTGTCATACGCCTTTTCCCTCCCGTATGAGAATCAATTGACTTCTCATACGGGAAACCGCAAACAACGGAGGGACAAAACTTAGGCGGCTGGTTTGAATGTGACCGACGCGTCCGTGTCCGCTCCTGCTTTCACCGAAACCGGGATTTCCTGCGTGCCATAAGCTTCGTGCCACACGACGAGCGTGTAATCGCCCGCGGGCAGGCCGCCGATCGAGAACTTGCCGCTGGCGTCCGAGACTGCAAAGAAGGGGTGATCCATCGCAAAGATGAATCCCGTCATCCATGAATGGAGATCGCACTTCACGCGGATTTCCATCTCCGCTTTGTCGAACACACGTTCACGCGGCGCCGAAGCCGGCGGCTGACCGAAATTGAAGGGCTTGTTGTTGCGCGCGATTCCGCGGACGTTGTGCAGCGTCGGATCGGTGTTCTTGATGTTCAGCTTCTGGCCGACACGCACGCCAATCACATGGGGTGTATACGCGCAACCGATCTGATCGAGTTCCGCCGCATCCGGGACGGGATACGATCCCGCAGGCGCGTTCTTGATGTAGGCAAAGGCCCACTGCACGCCGCCATCGGCGCCGACCACTTCGCGATCAGAGAGGAGCGGCGCATCGGCATGCATCGCATGGCACTTCGGGTCGCCTTCGGTTTCGAGCGTGGCGCGTTTCGGCGCTGGACCTTCAAAGGTGGCTTTTCCCGCGATGCCGCCGGTGCCGGCCGCCGGCGCGGCAGAGACCGGTGCGTCAGAAGTAGCAGCGGCCGGAGTAGTCGCTGCTGCAGCATCTGGTGCTGGAGTTGCTGCCGGTGTGGCGGCGGGCGCTGGAGTTTCGGTGGATTCTTCCGCCGGGCCGCTGCATCCAGCGATGCCGAGGGCGACGATGGAAAATGTCAAGAGATAACGAAACGGTGCGAACTTCATGTTGGTATTCCTCTCCTCGATTAGGGTTGGTTCGCCGTGTCGCAGTCCCGTACCTGACGCTATTGGCAGAGAAATCTCACCAGGACTTCGCACAAACGGCACCGTCCCGCGCACTGACCAAATCAGCAGGGTCTGGACACGAGACAGGGTGAAGTTGAATTCTAATGGCTGCTTGCGGCTGGATCAAGAGCAATCGTGCAGTATGTTCGCGCTCCTTGACTTAGGCGGACCGGGGCCGCATGCTCATCATCGAGGTGTCACGGAAAACAAACCAGCGCCTAACAAAGCAGGGTTATAGTAGGGCAGCCCCGTTCGAGGGCATTCAATCACCCCGAGAGGCGGTCCGGAATTATGGCTAAAGAGTCAATCCTTGTTGTCGAGGACGAAAACGAGATCCGCGAGCTTATTCGCTATAACCTTGCCAAAGAGGGTTATGACGTCGTTGAAGCCCGAACAGGCGAAGAAGCGCTGACGAAGGCGCACGCGCAACTTCCCACTCTTGTCTTGCTGGATTTGATGCTTCCGGAGCTGGACGGGCTCGAGGTCTGCCGCCGGCTCAAGCGCGATTATCTGGCGCAGCACGTGCCGATTGTGATGCTTACGGCGAAAGGCGAAGAGTCGGACGTCGTCGCGGGGCTTGAAGTTGGCGCGGACGATTATATAACCAAGCCCTTCAGCCCGCGGGTGCTTACCGCGCGCGTACGGGCGGTACTTCGGCGTGGATCGCGGACGAAGATTGATGAATCTGACGTCATCCGGGTGCACAACATTGTGATCCACCTCGGGCGCCATGAAGTTTTGGTAGACAATGCGCCCGTCGCGCTGACGAACACGGAATTCCGTGTGTTGGTGTATCTCGCGCGGCGGCCGGGCTGGGTATTTACGCGGTATCAGATTGTGGACGCCGTGCACGGTGAAGATTACCCCGTCACCGATCGATCGGTGGACGTGCAGATCGTAGGCCTGCGCAAGAAACTGGGCGACGCCGGGCGGCACATCGAGACTGTGCGGGGCGTCGGTTACCGATTTAAGGAATAACTACAGCGATGCCCGGGCGCACACTCTTCTGGCGGTTCACGTTGATCGCATTGTGCGCGATTGCGGCGATGTCGGTGCTGGTGTCCGCACTGGTCACTTCGCGCGGACAGACACTTCACAAGGCCTACGCGACGGGTTCACTGGAACGGCAGATCACTGTAGTCCGCGCGGGACTCGAAGGATGGATCAAGGATCATCCCAAGGGGGAAGTCCGCTCGTATTTCGAAGGTCTCGGCGCGCACGCTCCGGCGGAGTACGTGTTGTATTCGCGCGACGGCCAGGAACTTGCCCGATCCGGAGGCACAGCCCCTGCGGGAGAACCACCTCTTTCGGAGATCGAGGCCGCGGTGTCGCGGCGTATCGGGGTGTCAACGCACGAAGACACCCGGGGTGAGACGATAGTGAGCGTCGCGATGCCGGCATCCGATCCGCGCGGCCGCGTCTACGTCATCTTCGCATCGGCACCACTCGATTCGTTCGACCTGCCACCGGTCCTCGGACCGGTGGCTATTCTGCTGCTCGTGACAATGGCTTTTGTCCTCTCCGCAGTGGCCACTCGAATTGCGTCCAACGCGATTGTGAAGCCGCTGGGTCAGCTTCGGATCGGCGCGGAGCGCATGAGTTCCGGAGGAGAAATCGAGCGGCTGCCGGTGCCCGAAGCGCGTGAACTGGGTCAGCTCGCCGAGACGCTGAACGAAATGATCGCGGCGTGGGACACGCGCCTGCAGACCGCGCTTCGCCAGCGGAACGAGCAGGAGGCGGTCCTTTCGAGCATGGTCGAAGGCGTGCTCGCGGTGGACAGCCGCCACAACGTCATTAGCATCAACCAGGCCGCAGCGAAGATTTGCGGCATCGATCCGGTGCAGGCCCAGGGCCAGGCGCTCGACGAACTCATCCGCAATTCGGCGCTCCAGGTTTTTGTGTCGCGCGCGTTGAGCGCGACCGAGGCGGTGAAGGAAGAAATCACGCTGCACCAGCGCGGCCGTACACAGATCATCGAGGCGCACGGCGCCCGCCTGCGCGGCCCGATCGGTGCAGGCATCGGCGCGGTCGTCGTGCTCAACGACGTGACGGAGCTTCGCCGTCTCGAACAGGTACGGCGCGATTTCGTATCCAACGTTTCGCACGAACTGAAGACCCCCGTGACGTCGATCAAGGGTTTCGTTGAGACTCTGCTCGATGGCGCTATTAGTGACGCTGATCAGGCGCGGCACTTTCTCGAGATCGTGCAACGGCAGGCCGACCGCTTGAACTCGATCATCGAAGATCTCTTGACACTGTCGCGGCTTGAGCAGGGCGAATTGGCCGCGGACGAAATGTTCGACGTTGCACCGTTGGCAGGGCCGATGCGTGAAGCGGTCGAGCTGTGCACGCCCGCAGCTTCGGTGCGCGGCATCACGATTGAGCTGACCTGCGATCCGCGGATCCTGGCGCGGATCAATACGAACCTGATCCAGCAGGGCGTCGTCAATCTCATCGACAACGCGGCGAAATACAGTGAAAATGGGACTAGCGTGAGTGTGGAGGCGGTGGAAACGGCGGACGAAGTGCTTATTTTCGTCCGCGATCAGGGTTGCGGCATCGCCGCGCACCATCTGCCACGCCTGTTCGAGCGCTTCTATCGCGTAGACCGTGCCCGCAGCCGGGACATGGGCGGGACGGGCCTCGGACTGTCGATTGTTCGCCACATCGTCCAAAGCCACCACGGCCGCGTGACCGTCGAAAGTACTCCCGGAATCGGAAGTTCATTCTGCATCCACTTGCCCAAGCCGAAACCTTCCTTTGCGCCGTTGCCGGCGTAACCCACCGAATTTACATGATTTAGGTGCAGGGCTAACCTGTTTCTAACGTAGAGCCGCTAAGCTTTGTGCGGCTTGGCGTTGGCTGCTCGCCAAGAGGCGACTAGGGCATTGAGAACATCTGAGGAGAAGGCGCGTGGGTAGAACTGTTCGTTTTGGCGCAGTAATCGGACTTTGCACGGCACTGCTTCTGGGTCCGGCGGGGGCCCAAGGGCAAACGAGTGACTCGGTTGAATCGCTGAAGAAGACGGTTGAAGACCTGACGAAGTTGCTCGGGGAAGCGACCCAGCGGCTCGACGCACTCGAAAAGAAACAGGCGGAACAGGCGGCGGCTCCGGCTCCGGCGCCAGCACCCGCTGCTCCGGCGCGGCCCAAGGGTTCGCTGGACATGTACTGGAAGGAAGGGCTCCGGATCGATTCGGCCGAGGCGGAGAACGGCGTAAAACCGTTTCAGTTGAGAATCACCGGCCGGGTTCAGTTGGACGCGTCCTGGATGACCGAAGACGACGACCTCGCCACAGTGGCGGAATCGACGAACGGCGTTGAGTTCCGGCGCGCGCGCATCGCGGTCGGCGGCATCATCTATCGCGACTACGAGTTCATGGCTGAATATGACTTCGCGGAAACCGCGACGGCGTTCAAGGACGTATTCGTTGCCGCGAACAATATCCCGGTCGTGGGCACGATCCGGATCGGTCACTACAAGGAATTTGCCAGCCTTGAAGAACTGGTAAGCGACAACGATACGGTGTTTATTGAGCGTGCGTTACCGAATGCCTTCGCGCCTTCACGCAACGTCGGTATTGGTTTGACGAATGCGTTCCTGGACAAGCGCATGACGGCCTCGGTCGGCGCGTTTGTCGATACGAACGACATCGGCCGCGGCGGTGGCGACGGGAACATTGCAGTGACAGGGCGTGTGACGGGATTGCCCTACTACCACTCCGTGAAAAACGAGCGAGTGGACAAGCTGCAGTTGGTCCATTTGGGTGCGTGGAGCAGTTACCGCCAGAACGATCTGGGCGATTTCCGGTACCGCGTGCGCCCCGAGAACCATCTTGCTCCGCGGTATCTGGACACCTTCGACATGATCGGCGACGTGGACTCACAGCTTCTTTTCGGCGCCGAAGTGGCCGGGATTTTCGGGCCCTTCACAGGGCAGGCCGAGTACATCATGAACAATCTCGAGCGCGCGGGTACAGGCGTGGACGACATCATGGTGCAGGGCGCCTACGCGCAGGTGAGCTATCTCCTGACCGGCGAGCACCGGACGTACAAGAACCAGCAGGGCGTTCTTGACAAGGTGATCCCGAAAAAGAACTTCCAGATCAGCGGCGACGGCGGCGGTCCAGGCGCTTGGGAGTTGGCGCTGCGTTATTCGTGGTTGGATGTCGACGATGACGACGTGACCGGCGGCAGCCAGAGCGATCTGACGGCGGGCGTGAATTGGTATCTGAACCCGAACCTCCGCATTTCGTTCAACTACATCCACGGGTGGGTGGAACGTGACGACGATGTCGTGATCGCGAACGATCCCGATGACCCGGACGACGACGATCTGTTCCCGGCGATTGACGGGGACTACGACGCGGTCTTGATGCGGTTCCAGGTGACTTGGTAGTTATCGCCTGTTTAGCGGGGAGATGTAAAGAATAAATGTCGGGTTTGAATCGGGAAATTAGAGTTTTGTTAACACGATTCTAACTTGGTTTGGATACGATGCCGGTGCGGTTCTTGTGTTGCGGTGGCCCCGCAGAACGCACCGGCCGGAAAAGTGGGAACTTGGGCCACTGCGGACAAGATATCGAGGAGTAAGGCCATGACAATCAAAATAAAACGCGCGTGGACGGCGATTGCAATCGCCGCTGGGTTCGGCCTCGGGCCTGCTACCGTCGCGAATGCGGCGGATGCGGCCGTTCCGGACTACAAGGCCGTCGAGGGTGTGACCGGTACGATCAAGAGCATCGGATCGGACACACTGAACAACCTGATGACGTTGTGGGCCGAAGGGTTCAAGAAGATGTACCCGAACGTCCAGGTCGAAATTGAGGGCAAAGGCTCAGCGACGGCGCCGCCGGCGCTGATCAGCGGATCCGCGCAGTTCGGTCCGATGAGCCGCATGATGAAGGCAGACGAAGAAGCGGCCTTCGAGGCGAAGTTCGGATATAAGCCGACGGCAGTCCCGACTTCGCTGGACATGCTCGGGGTCTTCGTGCACAAGGACAACCCGATCAAGAAGCTGACCTTGCAGCAGATTGATGCGATCTTTTCGAAGAACCGGCTCGGCGGGTATCCGGAAGACGTCACCACATGGGGCCAGCTCGGACTCAAGGGCGAATGGGCGAACAAGCCGATCAGCCTTTACGGCCGCAACTCGGCTTCGGGCACCTATGGCTACTTCAAGGAACACGCGCTGTTTAAGGGCGATTATAAGGATAGCGTGAAAGAGCAGCCGGGTTCGTCTTCAGTGGTGCAGGGCGTTGCGAGCGACAAGTACGCGATTGGCTATAGCGGTATCGGCTACAAGACGGCCGACGTGCGCGCTGTGCCGCTTGCCGCGCGCGACACGGACAGCGCGATCGAAGCGATCGAAGAAAACGCCTACAGCGGCGAGTATCCGCTTTCGCGTTTCTTGTACATCTACATCAATGCGAAACCGGGTGAGCCGCTGGATCCCCTGCGCCGCGAATTCATCAAGTACGTATTGAGCGCGCAGGGCCAGTCGGACGTGACCAAAGACGGGTACTATCCGCTGGTTGGGCAGATGGTGAAGGACGCGCTTGTGACGGCTGGAATCGAAGCCGGCGCCGGCAAACCGGCGAAATAATCCGCGTGGCCGTCACGCGCCGCGTTCGCCGCTGGAAAGTTTGAACGACAGGCGGCAGCCTTCGAGGCTGCCGCCTCTGCATGTTAAACGGGGCCGGGCTGGCTCCGGGGTTACAAAGGCTGGGTAGTACGCATGGCGAGCGCTGACGATCGCGAGACGACGACCCCTGCCTATTCGGGCCGTGCGCGCCGCCGCACCACCAGCCGGAGCGTCCATGCGGCGAATCGCATCGCTGGTTTCGTTATCACGCTAGGCGGCATCACTACGATCGTTGCGGTCAGTCTTGTGTGTGTTTTCCTCGTGTGGGTCGTGGTGCCTCTGTTTCTGACGCCGTCGACCAGTGCGCGTGGCGATTTCCCGTCACCGGCCATCCGGCCCGCGGGTAGCCAGGTGAAGGTCAACGAATACGTGACCATGGCGTGGATGCTCGATCCGGACGGGACGGTCGATCTCGCGCGGTTGGATACCGGCGAGCGAATTGGCGAGTTTCGCCCCCTTGGCGACCGGACGCCCACGGCGATTTCTCCCGTGGATTCAGACGGACTCGTGGCCTTCGGGTTCGCCGACGGCACGATCCAGTATGGGAACATTTCCTTTCAGACGCGGTTTCTGAACGATGCGGACGTGACCGAAGAAATCCGCGCGCTCAAGCCCGGAGAGTCCGCGGCGATGGACGCCGGGATGGTCGAGCGCACGTCGGAAGGCCAGTATCGACTTCAGACGCTTGTTATGGAACTTGACGTGCCGGTCGAGATTGAAAATGGGTCCGCCATCCGCTTGCTTGATATTTCCACGCTCTCCAGCGGACGTGTCGTCAGCGTGTTGACCGCGTCAAACACGCTGCACGTCGACGAGATTACGACAAAGACCAACCTGCTGACCAAAAAGACGACCGTGACCGCGCGCGGCGGCAAGCTGAAGATTGAACTCGCTGCGGAAGAAGCCAGGCCGGCCTGGCTCAAGATCAGTGGCCTGGGCGACAGCGTGATGCTGTGCTGGAGCGACGGCCGGCTGGTGCGGTACGACACGCGGAACATCGATGCGCCGCAGTTCGCAGAGACGATTCTTATTGTGCCGGAGCCGAAGACGGAGGTCACGGCACTCGCGTTCCTTATCGGAAAAAACTCACTCGTGGCGGGCGACAGCCGCGGGCGCGTGCGCGTGTGGTTCAACACGCGCGTCGAAGGCGCAAAGACTCCGGACGGACGGGCGCTGACGCTGGCGCATGAATTCGAACCGGCACCGTCGGCGGTGACGACGATCGCGTCGTCGGCGCGATCGCGGTTGATCGCTGTGGGCTATGCCGATGGAGCATTGCGCCTTAACCACGTGACCAGTGAGCGTATGCTGGCCGAAGCGTCGATGGCCGATGCGGTCGAAGCGGTGACGGCTGTGGCGTTGGGCGCGAAGGATGACGCGCTGGTTGCACTGTCGCCGGCAAGGCTGCGGCTGTGGAACGTTCACGCGCCTCACCCGGAGATCACGGTGAGCGCGATTCTGACGCCGGTGTGGTACGAGGGCGCGTCAGGCCCGGAAAATGTTTGGCAGTCTTCGAGCGGTACGGACGATTTCGAGCCGAAATACGGCTTGTATCCGCTCATTTTCGGTACGTTAAAAGCGACCATCTATTCGATGCTCTTTGGCGTTCCGGCGGCTTTGCTCGCGGCGATCTACACGAGCGAAATGCTTCCGCGGAGCGCGCGATCCCGCGTGAAGCCGATGATTGAGATGATGGCCAGCCTGCCGAGCGTGGTGCTGGGGTTCTTGGCGGCCCTCGTGGTGGCGCCGGTGATTGAGCGGGCTGTGCCGGCAACGCTGCTTGCCTTCGCCACGACGCCATTCTGCATTCTCCTCGGCGCGCATCTCTGGCAAATGCTTCCACGCCGCTTCGCCACGCGCCATGAGCGCTTCCGGATTGTGTTCGTCGTCGCAGCGATTGGCGCGGGGTTGTGGATTGCCATCGCGGCGGGACCCGCACTTGAGCGAGCATTGTTCGCGGGAGACATGCGGGCATGGCTCGATGGCCAGGCGGGCGGCGGCACGGGAGGGTGGATGATCCTGTTGTTCCCGCTGACGTGTCTGGTTGCCATGGTGACTTCGGGACGGTTGATATCGCCGTGGATGCTCAGCGCGGCGTCCGGCTGGGGCGAATTCCAGACCGCACTCGCGCGGCTGGTCAATTTCCTGGTGTGGAGCCTGCTCGCCGTCGCTGGCTCGCTCGCCATTTCCTATCTCCTGGCTCACGGCCCCCTAGGATTGTGGAGCTTTGATCCACGCGGTAGTTTCGTCGACACCTACGTCCAGCGTAATGCCTTCATCGTCGGATTCATCATGGGCTTCGCGATCATCCCGATCATCTACACCATATCGGAAGACGCACTGTCGGCGGTACCCGATCATCTGCGCACCGCCTCGCTCGCCGCGGGCGCGACCCCGTGGCAGACCGCCGTGCGCATCATTATCCCCACAGCCGCCAGCGGACTTTTCTCGGCGGTGATGATCGGCTTCGGCCGGTCGGTGGGCGAGACGATGATCGTGCTCATGGCGGCCGGCAATACGCCGGTGATGGACTGGAATATTTTCAACGGATTCCGGACCTTGTCCGCCAACATCGCCGTAGAACTGCCCGAGGCGGTGAAGGATTCGACCCACTATCGCATGCTGTTCCTCGCGGCGTTCGCGCTGTTTGCAATCACCTTTGTGCTGAATACGGCAGCGGAAACGGTTCGCCAGCGGTTCCGCAAACGGGCCTTCCAGATATGAGCGCCTTGCTGACACCCGAACGCGCGCCGGCAGCTGTGCCAGATCGTCCGCTTGGCCCGAATGTCGCCCGGCGGCGGCGCGGCGGCACGGCGGCGAGTCTGCTCGCGCGCGGCGAACCGATGGTGTGGTTCACGGGAGCGGGCTTGGCGATTTGTCTCGTGATGATCGGCGGATTGCTCGCGTTTGTGATCTATGAAGGCACGGCCACGTTCTGGCCGGGCGATGTGATGCAAGTGAAGACGATCGACGGCCGGGCGTTGATGGGTGAGGTAAATCGCATCGAGACCTATCGTCCCGGGCCAGACGTGTTCGAGGCCTTGCCGGAAGCGGAGCGAGGTCCGGCGCAGGCGTTCGTAGACGCGGCAGGCGGTTACTCCGAACGGCGCATGCTGCGGACAGGAAACTACGAACTGACGAGCGAACACTTCACCTGGGTGAGCGACTTCGAGTTGGCGCCCGGCAGCGAATCCAAACCTGAATGGGCGATGCTGTTCGAGCGGCGGGCTTGGGGTCGTTTCTATGGATTTCCAAAGGCGCTGGTGGTGGATGGACAGCCGGTGGCTACCGAGCCCGAGGCGATTTGGGACGCCTTCGGCAAGCTGCACTCAGAAGTGACGGATCGCTGGAAGCAGCGGCGTGATCTCGAAAAGAAGGACACCGGCCACGTCAACCATGAGATCGAAGACGAACGGCTGTGGCTGCGCCGCGTCGAGATGAAATATGGCAAGGACTCCGAGCAGTGGACGAAGCGGAACGAGCGGTATCTGGCCAAAGAAGAGTCCTCCAGAAAACAGTTCGACGAGATCCGGCAGAAGATTGATGCGCTCAACGCCGAGAACGCCAAGTACACGCTGCTCGTCACCACCGCGGACGGCCAGGAGAAAAGCCTGGCGCTGGACGAAATTGTCCGCACATTTCCGCCGAACCGCCTCGGCGCCGGCGGCAAGGTTAGTGTCTATCTTTCGCGCTGGCGCGAATTTCTCTTTGATGAGCCGCGCGAAGCGAACAGCGAAGGGGGAGTGTTCCCCGCGATTTTCGGCACGGTGGTGATGACGCTGCTGATGTCGCTCGCGGTCGTGCCCTTCGGCGTGCTTGCCGCGCTCTACATCCGGGAGTACGCGAGGGCCGGCGCGCTCGTGAGCGCCGTGCGCATTGCAATCAACAATCTCGCCGGTGTGCCGAGCATCGTCTTCGGCGTATTCGGCCTCGGGTTCTTTTCGTACATCGTCGGCGCGAACATCGACCAGTTGCTGTTCGCGGAGAAACTGCCCAACCCGACCCTGGGTACGGGCGGCATTCTGTGGGCCTCGCTTACGCTTGCGCTGCTGACCTTGCCGGTGGTCATTGTGGCGACGGAAGAGGCGCTGGCGGCAGTGCCCAATTCGATGCGCGAGGGGTCCTACGCCTGCGGCGCGAGCAAGTGGCAGACGATTCGGCGCATTGTCCTGCCGCGGGCGATGCCCGGAGTGATGACGGGGCTTATCCTGGCGATGGCGCGCGGCGCAGGCGAAGTAGCGCCGCTGATGCTCGTGGGCGCGGTGAAGCTGGCGCCGGAGTTGCCGTTGGACGGCTACTTCCCGTATGTCCACCTCGAACGCAGCTTCATGCATCTCGGTTTTCATATTTACGACCTTGGATTTCAGAGCCAGAACAGCGAAGCCTCGAAACCCATGGTGTTCACGACCACGATGTTGCTGATTGCCATCATCTTTATGTTGAATTTCCTGGGCGTGCTCCTCCGGTCGCGGTTGCGCCGGAGATTCTCGACCTCGGTTTTCTAGGGAGTATTGAATGAACACAGTACGCGATCCTGTCACGCGCCAGCGCGGCAACCGCCTCGCGGCGATCGCGGCGGGCGAGACGTTCCAGGCGGAGACGCACAAAGAGCTGGCGGCGGTGAAGCCGCTGCTTGCGATTGAGAGCTTCTCGTTGTTCTACGGCGAGTCTCAGGCGATCTACGACATCTCGATGACGATCCCCGAGGGGTGCGTGACTGCGCTGATCGGGCCCTCCGG